>Ga0081540_1000160_pt1 | contig 69415 bp, 73 predicted proteins | sample TabmetS2T1R1_FD_71024 | JGI IMG/M metagenome (GOLD analysis project Ga0081540, IMG submission 71024) | Tabebuia heterophylla rhizosphere microbial communities from the University of Puerto Rico - S2T1R1 | ecosystem: Host-associated > Plants > Roots > Rhizosphere ...
ACAGGGTGCCAGACACCTCGTGACGCCCGCCTCGTGACGGGGCCCGGGACCGGGACAGGGTGCCAGACACCTCGTGACGCCCGCCTCGTGACGGGGCCCGGGACCGGGACGTGGTGCCAGACACCTCGTGACGTGACGGACGCCCCGTCCCGGGACCGGAGCTCATGCGCGCCCGGAGCCTCCGCGAGCCGGTCGCAGGGTGCTCAGGCGACGCGTCCGGCACTTCCTGAATTGCTCAGCAGCGACCCGGACGGATCTCTCGCATTCGACCATGTCCGGCGTACAGGACCGAGGCCGCCACGCCCCCTCGCCACGGGGAGGCGACTACCCGGGCGGCCTCCGGAGCCCACCGAGTCGCCGACCGACCGGCGCCCATCAAAAGTATGACCGAGCCCGGTCGCGGCGGGTCGGACTCCGGCTAGAGTCCAGTGCCGGTCGGTGACAAGGGCGGCAGGTCCGGCTGTCGCCCTGCTGGCCTGAGGGGACGCACATTCCGATGAGGATGGGCCCTGCCGGGGCGCCGCTGATCGCCTTGTGCCTCGCCGCGACCCCGGTCGCGGCAGAGGAGCTGCCCACCCGCTTCGAGGCTGCGGTTCGCGCCGCGGTGGGAGTCCCGATCGGGAACGCGACCGGAGAGACGAGTCGCGCTCCCGATGGGACAAGCCTCGCCGACCTCGTGGCCTGGACGGTCCCCCTCGAGCTCGAGCTGGGCGCCCGCATCGGCCCGGCGTTCGTCGGCGGCTACGTCTCCTACGCGTTCGGAAAGGCCGGCAACGCGCTGGAGGGCGGAACCTCGCGCTCGGCGAGCAACGTGCGCTTCGGCTTCGAGGTGCTCTGGCACCTCGGGCCGGATCGGCCGGTGGACCCCTGGGTGGGCCTCGGCGTGGGCTACGAGTGGCTCAACCTCAGCATCGGCGGCAGCGGCGGTGCGCTCACCGGGAGCGCTCGCGGGTTCGAGTGGGTGAACCTCCAGCTCGGCATCGACTTCAGGCTCGGCCAGAGCTTCCGGCTGGGGCCGTTCGTCCGGAGCCGCGTGGCGCAGTACGACACCGCGAGCCTGGGACTCGTGAATACGCAGGGAGGCGAGGCCGGCAGCACCGGCGACATTCAGAGCAAGGCCGTCCATACCTGGATCGACGTGGGACTACGTTTTGCGTTCCTGCTGTGACAAGCGTTGACGGTTGTGCGCCCGGGTGAGTGGGTGCGTCGTGGATGCGACGCAACCTCAAAGGTCCCGAGCGACCCATCCGGTCCGAGAGCGAAACGCTTGGATTCTGGTGGTTCGAGTCACTGGCGTGACATCTGCAAACGGGGGTCTGCGAGATGGCCAGTTCAGGACAGCGAAGGAAGTGTCAGGTCCCCCAGTGCGGACGTCCGGTCCACAGCCGCGGCTACTGCGCCAGCCATTACCGTCAGCTCCTCCGCGGTAACACCCCCACCCGGCCCATCCGGCCCCGCGGCAACGGTGAGAAGCCGGTGCTCGCGGTCCGCCTCCCCGCGCCGCTCATCACCGCGATGGACCGGAAGCTGCGCCGCTCCGGCCTGAGCCGGGCCGAGCTGCTGGAGAGGCTGGTCCACGGCTGGGTGAAGCGGGCCTGAGACCGCGCCTGCGAGGAGGCCCTCAGCTCGCGCCGAGCTCGAAGGCCTCGACCTGGCGACCATCGACGTCGGTGAAGCCGTACTCCCGCGCGAGGTCTGCGACCCGGAGCACCTGGCCGGTCCGCTCCAGGACGCGCAGGTCGGCCGCGAGCGCCACCACCGCACGGCCCAGGTAGCGCGGCGACTCGGTTCGCGCGAGCGCGGGCCGCTCGCGCCAGTGCGCCTCGTCGGTACGGTGCCCGGCGAGGATGAGCTCGGTGCGCATCCAGCCCGGAGAGACCGCGACCGACGCGATTCCGTGCGGGCGCAGCTCCTCCGCCATCCCGAAGGCCAGCCGGTTCATGGCCGACTTGGCGAGGTCGTAGACCAGGTTCCCGCGGATGTACCGGTCCCGGTCCCAGAAGGTCGTGGTCACGATGAGCCCCGCCCGGCGCGGGAGCATGAACGGGACTGCCGCGCGGCTGGCGAGCAGATGGTTCCGCACGCCTCGATCGAGCATGGCGTCCCACTGGTCCACCGGGTGTTCCCAGAACGGCGCGTCGAACACCCCGGTGAATGCCTCGTGGCCACCCCAGGCGTTGTTGACCAGGAGATCCAGGCGTCCCTCGTCCCGCTGCACGCGCGCGAAGAGGCTCTCCACGTCGGCGGCATCCGTGTGATCGCACGGCACGGCGATGCCCCGTCCACCCGCCCCGATGACCTCGTCGGCGGTGTCCTCGATGCTCCCGGGCATCCGTTGCAGCTGCGAGAGCGCGAGAATTCGGGCGTAGGTCGTGGCAGGCTGCGTACGAGTGCTGCGCCCGGTGACGTAGACCGTCGCGCCCGCCGCGCCGAGCTCGAGCGCGATCCCCTTCCCTGCCCCGCGGCTCGCCCCGGTCACCACCGCGACACGGCCTTCCAGCGGGCGCCTCGCCGTCATGACCGCCTCAGCGCTTCTTGCGAGCGAGCGTCAGCCCGTCCCCGACCGTGAGCACGACGGCGTCCACCCGCTGGTCGTCTCGGATCTCGAGGTTCAGGGCGCGGAGCGCGGCGGTGTCCTTGTCGTTCACCGAGGAGTCGGCCACCTTCCCCGACCACAGCACGTTGTCGATGGCGATGATTCCGCCGGGCCGGAGCAGCTGGAGGCAAGCCTCGTAGTACGCCTTGTAGCCAGTCTTGTCGGCGTCGATGAACGCGAGGTCCTGGCTCCCCGACCCCTCCGTCGCCAGCAGGCGCGCCAGCGTCTCCGTGGCCGGGCCCAGCCGGAGGTCGATCCGGTCCGCCACCCCCGCCTCCTTCCAGTACCGCCGGGCAACGGCCGTGTACTCCTCGCTGATGTCGCAGCACACGATGCGCCCATCCGGCGGCAGCGCCATCGCCATCGCCAGGGCGCTGTAGCCGGTGAAGGTGCCCACCTCCACCACTCGCCGCGCGTCGAGCATCCGGACCAGCAGCCCCAGAAAGAGCCCCTGGTCCGGACCGATCTGCATCCCGGCCTGGGGAAGGGCCTGCGTCTCCTTGCGCAGGCGTTCCTGCACCGGAGTGCGGGGGGAGAGGACGTCGAACAGGTACCGCTCCAGGGGTTCGGGAAGGAACGTGCGTGCCATGGCGTGCGACGGAACCTTGCGCGACATTGCCACCCGGGAACAAGCTGCCCGCGACTTTTCCGAGCGTGAGCAAGACACCTTCCAGCGACGTGGATCTCAACCGGGTCGCGGTCTTCCTCCGGGTCGTCGAGCTGCAGAGCTTCACCGCCGCCGCCGAGGCGCTGGGACTCCCCAAGTCGAGCGTGAGCCGGAGCGTTGCGCGCCTCGAGGAATCCCTCGGGGTCCAGCTTCTGCAACGGACCACGCGCGCGGTGCAGCTCACCGATGCGGGCCGGCTCTACTTCGAGGAGGCCTCCCGTGCGCTCGGCGCGCTCGAGCAGGCCCAGGCGACGCTCTCCCAGCTCGATTCCCGCCCGCAGGGCCCGGTCCGGATCACTGCCCCGGCCGATCTCGGCTCGCAGGTGCTCGCCACGCTGGCCGCGCGCTTCGTCCGCCGCACCCCGGGCATCACGCTGGAATTCATCCTCACCGCCCGCCTGGTGAACCTGGTGGAGGAAGGGGTGGACCTGGCGGTGCGCGCCGGGCTGCTGCGCGACAGCTCGCTCATCTCCCGTCGGGTGAACGGGCTCGATGCGTGGCTCTTCGCCAGCCCCGCGTACCTCGATGCACGCGGGACGCCTGGTTCCCTCGAGGAGCTCCCCAGCCACGACTGCGTGCTCTTCCGGCCGCGCCGCGGACAGGTCGAGTGGACGCTGGTGGGACCGGCTGGCGAGACGCGGGTGACCGTGAAGGGGCCGGTGGCAGGCGACGACTTCAGCTTCCTCCGCGAGGCGGTGCTGGCCGGCGCCGGCATCGGCCTTCTGCCCGCGGTGCAATGCGAGCAGGACGTGTCCCGCGGACGCCTCGTGCGTCTCCTCACCGCCTACACCGGCCCCTCCGCGCCGCTGCACGTCGTGTGGCCAGCGTCACGGCACGTCCCGAAACGGGTGATGGTCGTGCGCGAGTGGCTCGTGAAATCGCTCGGAGCCCTCGACGGGACGTCCAGCGATCCGGACGGGTGAGAGGTGCACCGCGGAGGTGCGAGGCAAACCTCCTGGGGCAATCCTGTCCCGTGACGCACGTTCACTCTTGTCAGACAAATCCGCTGCCAGCCTAAACTCGTTGTCATGCAGCGGACGGAGGAGACGCGGACGCTCCTGGTGGTGGACGCGAGCTTCGATCTGGGCAACGCGCTGGCCGACGCCGCGCTGGAGCGCGGCTGGGAGCCATTCCTCGCCGGGAACGCCGAGGCCGCGCTGAGCATCCTCCCCGGCATCCTGGGCGAGGTGCTGGTCCTGGTGGATCTGGCCTCCGCGGTGAGCCGCGGCCTGGCGCTGGTCGTCAACCTGCGCCGCAATCCGCCTCCGCCGAACGTGCGGGTGGTGGTGATGACCAGCGGTCAGCCGATTCCCGAGGCGGTCAAGCGCGCCCCGTTCGTCGTGGGCTCGATCCGGCGTCCCCGTCATCCGGCGGAGGCCGCAGCGCTGGCCCGCGCCCTCTTCGATGCGTCGGAGATCGCCCACCCCTGAGGGCGAGTCCGGCCGAGGCGTCAGTTGTCGAGCGCGCCCCGAAGGATCCAGGACTGGATCATCACCAGCTCTCCGGCGGAGAGCGGGTTCGCCCCCTCGGGCATCCGGGTCCCGCAGGTGCTCCCGGTCAGCTTGTCGATGAGCCCCGAGCTCGAAGGGTCACCCGGAACGACGCGCGTGGCGTCGCTGCAGCTGTGCACCATCGCCTGGTTCACCAGCGCGGCGTAGCTGGACCCGGTCTCCAGCGAGAGCTGTCCATCGGGACTGGCCCCCTTGTGGCACATCACGGTGCACTTCGCGCTCCAGATCGCCTGGATGTCATTGGCGTACGACGGGGTGCTCACGGTCACCGTGACCTGCCGCACCTCCGCCGGGTTGTGGCCGTCGGAGACGCTGACCTGTATGGCGAATCCCACCGAGTCCACTGCCAGCTGCGGAGAGATCCAGGTCGTCGTTGCGCTCCCGGGGGTTCCGAACGTCCCCTGCTGCGTGGGCGAGGTCTGGACCCAGGCGATGGTGAGGGGATCTCCGTCGGGATCGGTCGCGGTGATCGACAGCGTGACCACCTCTCCGGCGACCGGCATCGCAGGGGACGCGGAGATGCTCGCCGAGACGGTCGGGGGCCGGTTCACCGTGAGGTGAGTGACGGTGATCTGGGTCGGCGCCTTGATGGATCCGCCCTGCCCGTCGGTGACCGTCACCTCGAAGGTGAAGACGGTGTCCGCAGCCACCGCAGGCGCCGTCCAGACCGGGTTTCGCAGCGTGCGCGAGCTGAACGAACCCTGCGGCGTCGCCGGCGAGGTCTGGGTCCAGGCGTAACCGAGCGAGTCCCCGTCCGGGTCGTCTGCGGTGACCGAGAACAGTGTCGTCCCACCTTCGTTGATGGGGTTTCCGCCGGGCGTCGGAGGGACGGTCACCTCGGGGGGATGATTCGATTCCGGCGGCGGTCCGCCCGTGCTGCCCCCGGGCCCGGTGATGGTACCCGTCCCGCAGGCCAGGGCGATCAGGGCGAGGAACCCCGCGAGTCGGCGCAGTTTCACGTCGGCCGGCATGCTGGCATCCGGACTCCGGCGAGGGAACGTGGGCGTCCGTCCCACCGAGTCCGACGCGACCGTTGCCGCGCCGCCGCGGGGTGCTACCTTGCCGCACGTGACCGCCACCTCCCAGAAGCGCATCGCCGGACTGACCGACCCCCAGGTGACTCCCCTGGAACGGGTTGCCATCCGCCTCCGGGAGAGCTCGGTGACCCTCTCCGCCTGGCGCATGGCCGTCACGGGCCCAGAGGGCACAGGAACGCTCGTCCGGGTCGAGACCTCGGGGGGAACGCTCTTCAGGGGTGAGGGCTGGTTCCTGGGCTGGGCGCAGGAGGCGATGTCCACTGCCTGGGCCGAGCTGCTTCCACCGACCGAGTCGGAGCACCTGGACATCCCGCAGCTGGGCTGAGGCGCGGGGGCTGAGCCGCCCGCGCTCGGGCAGCCGCCTCTACAGCCCGGCCAGGCCCGGTTCCAGCCGCACGTAGCCGCGCTCGACGGCCCAGAGGTCCAGCGACAGCGAGCGCAGCTCGTCGACCTCGGGGACGGCGCGCGCGTCCAGCGTCAGGTCGACGGACTTCACGTACCGCTGGCAGGTCTCGCAGGCCTCCACCCGCGCCGCCGGGTGCGTCTCGCTCTGCCACCCCGGGAGCCGCTGGGGATCGGTCTCTCCGCAGCTCGGGCAGCGGACCCGGTTGGTCTGCCACTCGGTCCCGCACAGGCCGCATCCGAGGAAGCGCGCAGCGCCGTCGGAGCTGGCCATCGACTTGCGGAAGGAGATGCTCGGCGGAGCGCCGCAGGCTGGGCACCGGCCGCTTCCCGGCGTCCGCTGGCGATCCAGCTCCACCCCGGCGTGCACCATCGCCTCGGCATACGGCCGGAGCACGGCGTGGGAGAGGAAGTCCTGCCGCTCGTCCGGGCCACCGGTCCAGGCGGTCTGCAGGCGTGCCGCGAACAGGTCCGGGGGCTCGGCGGCCCTGCTCGCAGCCCCGTCGCGAAGGGAGACCGGCCCCGACTCGGCCAGGAAGCGCAGCACCGAGCGCAGCGGCGTCTCGACCCGCGGGAGGTCGCGTTCCAGCGTCCCGGTCAGCGCCGCCCGGTCGTGCTCGGCGAGCACCCCGAAAGCGGCACGGCCCTGAGCCCGGAACAGGCCCGCGGCGAAGCGCAGCGGCTCGCGGCCGGACGAAGGGGCCTCGGCCAGGGCATCCGCCCGGGCAGCCCGCTGCTCGAACCGCTCCTCCAGACGTTCAGCGGCGGCGCTCACCGGTGACGTCGCGGTACCAGCTGGGATGGTGGAGACGCGCCCACGCCTTGCTCACGGTGCCCCTCACCATTCCGGCGAAGGTACCCGGCTCGGCGATCGACAGGTAGATGTGCCCGAGGACCAGGAGGAAGAAGAGGATGAAGGTCAGGTCGTGGAGGATCCACGACGCTTCCCGGAACGGATTGGAGAAGTAGTTCGGAAGCCACATCACCACGCCGGTGGCCAGCAGTCCGAGGGCAGCCAGGCTGCTGAGCCAGAACAGGCTCTTCTGGCCGCCGTTGAACTTGCCCACCTCGTCGTCGTGGTACTGCCAGCGCATGTAGGCGAGGAAGTTCTTCAGCTTCGTGAACCGCTTGTCCGCCTCGGTCATCCGCATCGCGCCCGCCCAGTGCACGAACTGGAGCAAGGCGAACACGGAGAAGGCGATCCCGGTCCACGGATGGAGCCAGCGGCAGACTTGCAGTCCGCCGAACAGCGGCGCCATCCAGCCGAAGATGGGCGTCCAGATGGGCAGGCCGGTGAAGAGGCAGAGGAAGAAGGTCAGCGCCACACCCCAGTGCACGGCCCGGGTGTAGTAGCGGAAGCGGACGATCTCGTCGCCGACGACCAGGTCCTCCCGGGACTGTGCGGCGAGGATTCCCGGGTCGGCGCTGGAGTGGGCGGGGACGGCGCGCAGGGACTCGGCCATGTCGATTGTCCTCGCTGTTCAGACCGCGGGTGGGGTTGAGGACGGCGGGTCCTTCGGAGGCACCCGGGGGCCGAACTTCAGGTAGTGGCCGACCAGGCCCACCACCACCGCCCCGATGCCCAGGAGCCCGAGCGGCCGGAGGTAGCTCTTGGCGACCCGGACCGACGTCGGGACCGTGGGGTCCCTGGGCAGCCCGTAGATCTCCGGCTTGTCGGCGTGCTTGAGGACGGTGACCACCCCGGTCCCGCCCACGCCCGGCGGGTCGTACAGCCCCGCGCTGGCGTAGCCATCGGCCTTGAGCTGCTTCACCCGCTCGTTGCCCATGGCCAGCATGTCCGCCTTGGTGCCGAAGTGCAGACAGCCGGTGGGGCAGGCCTTCACGCAGGCCGGCTCGAGGCCCACGGTGGTCCGGTCCACGCACAGCGTGCACTTGGACATCTTCCCCGTCTTCTCCGAGAAGCGCGGCACGTCGAACGGACAGCCGATCTCGCACAGGCCGCAGCCGATGCATTGATCGGGATTCACGTCGACGATGCCGTTGGAGTACTGGACGATGGCGCCCGGCGCCGGACAGGCCTTGAGGCAGCCCGGATCGGAGCAGTGCATGCACTGGTCCTTGCGCATCAACCAGTTGAAGCTCCCGTCCACGTCGACCTCGTGGAACTTGATCAAGTTCCAGAAGTCCGCGGTCATGGTGGGGAGCGTCTGGTAGTTACCCTGCTGGACCGTCTTCGCGTTGGGAAGATCGTTCCACTCCTGGCAGGCCACCTCGCACGCCTTGCATCCGATGCAGGTGGAGGTGTCGATGAGCTTGCTGACCACCGGCACCTGCCGCAGCCCGGAGTTGGTGCCCCGGAGCGACGCGGACGACTGGAGGACCTCGAGACCGGGAACCGCCATGGCTAGGCCCTCCCCTCGGACTTCTTGGCCGGTTCGCCCTGGTCGCCCTTGTTCGATTTCTCTCCGGTGTCGGCCTTCTCCAGCTGGACCTGGAAGGCCTTGTACTCGGGCGTCCAGGTGTTCGGGTCGATCGCCCAGGAGGTGACCAGGTTCGCCAGCGGACCGGCGTGCTTGGCATCACCGCTGAATCCCCAGTGGATGGGGAAGCCGATCTGCCAGACCCGTTTGCCGTCGAGGTCGAAGTGGGGCATCCGGCGAGTCACCATGGCCGGACCGGTGATCGATGCGCGAGCGGAGCTGATCCGCACCATGTCCCCGTTCTTGATTCCCTTCTCCTTGGCGAGCTCCTCGGGAATCTCGAAGAAGATGCCCGGCTGAACCTCGTTGAGGCGTCCGCCGGTCTGGTGCTTGGTCCAGTAGTGGAAGTGCTCGGTGAGACGGTAGGTCGTGCAGACGATCGGGAAGTCCGCGGGTTTCCCCCACACGTCCTTGTCGCTGACGAAGCGCTTCACCACCGGGCTGCTGCTCACCTTGGGATGGAGGGCGTTCTCCACCGGCGCCTCCACCGGCTCGTAGTGCTCGGGGAAGGGCCCGTCATTGAGCACCGGTGCGTAGAGACGTCCGACGCCCTCGGGCAGCATGATGAAGGCGCCGAACTGACCGGGCGGACTGTCCGGCTTGATGTCCGGCACATCCCCCACCCACTTCTCGCCGTTCCACTGGATGCCCGCGCGCTTCGGATCCCAGGGCTTGCCCTGCGCATCGGCGGAGGCGCGGTTGTACATGATGCGCCGGTTGGCGGGCCAGCTGAACGCCCACTGGTGGAACATGCCGAGACCGAGGGGATCGGCGTTGTTCCGCCGCTGCGTGAGGTTCCCGGCTTCGGTGTAGCAGCCGGAGTGCAGCCAGTTGCCGCACATGGTGCTTCCGTCGTCACGACACTGCCCGAATCCGTCGAGCTGTTGCCCGGCCGTCTTCAGCACCTTCCCCGGCTCCTTGGATTTCGGATCCTTCGGCGGCTCGACGAGGTCAGTGAGCGCCTTGCCGTTGATCTCCTTCAGCGCCTCGGCCAGGTCGGGATTGGTGGGGTTGGTGTACTTCCAGTCGAGGTTGAGCACCGCCTCCGGCAGCGCGCCGCCTTCCTTCTTGTAGAGGTCGCGGACCGCGAGGAACATCCGGGCGATGACCTCCTGATCGCTCTTGGCCTGCCCGGGAGGATCGATCGCCTTCCACTTCCACTGCAGCCACCGCGCGGAGTTGGTGAGCGTGCCGTCCTTCTCGGCGAAGTTCGCCGCAGGGAGCAGGTACACCTCGGTCTGGATCTGCGCGGCCGGGGGGCCGTTGAGCTGCGGCGGCGCCTTCCAGAAGGCCGCGGTCTCGGTCTCTTGGTTCTCCACCATCACCAGCCACTTCAGCTTGGCGAGGGCAGCGACCATCTTCTCCGAGTTCGGGCCGGTCCCCACCGGGTTCATGCCGAAGGAGATGAAGCCCTCGGGACCCGGCTCCTTCGCCCCGAGGCGCATGGAGTGGCCCCGGTACATGTCGTCGAACATGTACGCCCAGGAGTAGTTCCCGTCTGCCTTCGGGAGCCAGCTGTAGCCCCAGTCGTTCTCCTTGGTCGCCGTCTTCCCCCACGTCGCCTTGAGGAGCGAGACCATGAACTTGGGGTAGTTCGTCCAGTAGTTCATGGACGCCCAGGCCTCCTTGTTCAGGGTCCAGGGCGTGCTCTTCTCGAGGTAAGTGGTCAGGTCAGTCAGCGCGCCGTTGGGAACCTTCAGGTAGCCGGGGAGGATGTCGAACGTCCCCGCCATGTCGGTGGCGCCCTGGATGTTGGAGTGACCGCGCAGGGCGTTCACCCCGCCGCCGGGACGGCCGACGTTACCCAGGAGGAGCTGGAGCATCGCCGCGGCGCGGATGATCTGCACCCCGGTCGAGTGCTGGGTCCAGCCCAGCGCGTACATGATGGTGCCGACCCGCTCGGCGTTGCCCGTCGAGGTGACGACCTCGGCAACCTTGAGGAACTGCGCCTTGGGCGTGCCGCAGATCTTCTCCACCATCTCCGGCGTGTAGCGAGCGACGTGCTTCTTCAGGAGCTGGAAGACGCAGTTCGGATTCTCCAGCGTCTCGTCCACCCCGTAGGCCTTGGTCTGGTCGTTCGGGTGGTAGCCCCACTGCGTCTTGTCGTACTCGCCCTTCTTCTCGTCGAAGCCGCTGAAGAGACCGTCCTGGAAGCCGTACTTCTCGCCGACGATGTACGAGGCGTTGGTGTGGAGCTTGACGTAGTCGGCGTGATAGCGCCGGGTCTCGAGCGCGTAGCGGATGATGCCGAGGAGGAAAGCGATGTCCGAGCCTGCCCGGACCGGTGCGTAGACGTCAGCGACCGCGGCTGTCCGCTGGAAACGCGGATCCACCGCGACGATCTTCGCACCGCGCGTCTTCTTCGCCTCCAACGCCCACTTGAAACCGCACGGGTGATTCTCGGCCGGGTTACCTCCCATCACGAAGACGACGTCAGCGTTCTTGATGTCCACCCATCCATTCGTCATCGCACCGCGACCAAACGTGGCGGCCAAACTGGCCACCGTTGGGCCGTGTCATACTCGTGCTTGCGTGTCTCGGTATGTGACGCCGAGGGCGGCGCTGACCTTCCACTGGAGCCAGTTGAACTCGTTGGTGTCGGTGCATCCGCCGATCATCACGATGCCCGGCGTGCGGTTGACGGTCTCGCCCTTCGCGTTGGTGGCGATGAAGGTCTTGTCGCGAGTCGTCTTGATGTGGCGGGCGATCCCGGCGATTGCCGCGTCCCAGGAGATCTCCTCCCACTTGTCAGAGCCGGGCCGGCGGACCTTGGGCACCGTGAGTCGGCCGGGATGCTGGATGTCTTCCTTGAGGGTGATCCCCTTCGGGCAGAGCGTCCCGCGATTGATCGGGTGATCAGGGTCGCCCTCGACATGGACGACCGACGGCTTCACGTTCTTCGCCTTGTCCCCGAGCGTGTGGATGATCACGCCACACGACACCGAGCAGTACGGACACGTGCTGCGAGTCTCTGTGGTGCGGGCGATCTTCAGCTCGCGCATCTCTGCGCGTGCCTCGGAGAGGTCGAAGACCCCAAGCCCCAGCGCTCCACCGACGGCAGCCGTTCCCTTCAGGAAGGTTCGGCGGTCCACGTGCATGGAACCCCTCCAGCGCAAAATTGTGGCGCGACGCGGAGTGAACGCTGGCCTTGCTGCAACTCGCTGTCAAGGCTGCGGAAACCTCTGACGCGCGACGCCGGAGCTCGCGGTGCAACGCCTGGGGCGGACACCCGAGGCATCGACCGTTGCGGCGCCAATTCGCTGGCGCCCTGCTCGCCGCCGACCGTTCGATCGAATGGGTGCCGGGGCGATGGTCAAGTCAACATGACATGGAGATTTGCAAGCATCCGAGAAGACGCCGGACGGGGTCGTCGGAAAGCCCGTGACGAGGCCGGCCGATAACGAGGTGTCTGGCACCTCGTGTCGGGCACCTCGTGTCGGCACCTCGTGTCGACCGGCCGGCACCTCGCGCCGTCGCGACCCGACCCTCATGACGAGGGGCCATTACGAGGTCTCCATTACGAGGTCTCTGACACCTCGTGCGGGGGCACCTCGTGCGCGGACACCTCGCGGGGCGCCGTCGCGACCCGACGCCGTCAGGCCGCCAGACCGCGGACACCGACGGCCAGCCGCGTCTGCACTGCGGGAGCGGTCCCGCTGCGCGTCGTCGCGGAGGCAAGCCAGTTGCGTCGCAGCACGTTCGACACCGCGTCGCTCAGCACGACCAGGGCGAAGATGAGCAGAACCATCGTGCTCACCTGGTCGTAGAAGCCAAGCTGAAGGGCGTTGTAGAGCTTCAGCCCCAGGCCGCCGCCGCCGAGGAATCCGACCAGGGCCGAGACCCGAAGGTTGAACTCCCAGCGCAGCAGGCCGTAGCTCGCCACCAGCGCCCGGGCCTGCGGCCACGCTCCCCACAGCGTGCGGACGGTCGGGGCGGCCCCCGCGGCGTCGAGCATCTCGAGCGGCTCCGGTGGGACCTCGTCCAGCGCTTCCGCCCAGAGCTTCCCGAGCACTCCGGCGGTGTGCAGTCCGAGGGCGAGCACCCCGGCGAACGGACCGAAGCCCACCGCCACGATGCACAGCAAGACCCAGAGAAGCTCCGGCACGGCCCTGAGCACCGCGAGCGTCGAGCGTGCGAGCACGTGCAGCGCAACCCCGACCCACCGACCTGGCCCCGTGCGACCGGGCGTCCCGGGCGGACGAAGCATCAGCGACGTGCTGGCCAGCGGCGTGAACAGCGCCGCCAGGACACCGCCAAGCAGCGTTCCCGCGCCCGCGACCGCGAGCGTCTGCAGCAGCGGCACTCGCAGCGAGGCGAGGAAGGACCCCGTCAGATCGGGCGGGAACAGCTGCGCGACGAACGTTCCCATCCGCCTGAGCAGCCCTTCGTCCGCGGGTCCGAGGAGGTCGGCGCCCCGAAAGGAGAGCACCACCAGAACGAGCCCGCCCAGCGCCAGCAGCCGCCGGCGCCCGACACCGAGCCCCGCCCGCCCCGACACCCTGGTGCTGCGGCTCGCCCGGCGCAGCAGCCTGCTCGTCGCCTCACCCGCGAGCATCAGGCCGAGCAACGCCAGCATGAGCGTCGAGACCTCTTGGTACTCGAAGAGGCGCATCGAGAGCTGGATCTCCTGGCCGATCCCTCCGGCGCCAACGAAGCCCAGCACCGACGCCGAGCGGATGGCGCACTCCAGCGTGTAGAGGCTGTAGCTCAGCAGTCCCGGGAGTGCCTGGGGAACGAGCGCGAACAGGACGAGCGCCTCGCGACGCCCCCCTGCCGCCGCGAGCATCTCGGCAGGAGCGGGATCCACGTCCTCGAGGAGGTCGGCGTACACACGCCCGAGCACCCCTGCGTAGGACACCCCGAGCGCGAGCGCTCCCGCCCGCGGCCCGAGGCCCACCGCCACGACGAACAGCAGGGCCCAGAGCAGGTCGGGGACCGCACGGAAGATCCGGAGCACCGCCCGAGCGGCGAGATGTGCCACGTACAGCACCACCGTCCACGGCCCGCGACCGGCGGCCAGCGCCCCGGGGCGAAAGAGCGTCGGTGTGGCGAGGATGCCCAGCGGGATGGCGAGGAGGACGGCCAGCACCGTCCCGGCCACGCCGATGGCAACCGTGCGCGCCACCGCGCCGGCGACGACGCCGAGGAACGCCGGCGACACGTCCGGCGGAAGGAGCCCTCGAAGCAGCCGACCCACGCCCTTCAGCGTGTCGGGAGCCACCAGCGCGGCAGGCGAGACATCGGAGGCCACGACGCTCCAGGCGAGGAACGCCGCCACCAGCAGCAGCTGCACTCGACGCGTCGTGAACGGCGTCGGTCCAGAGCGGCCCGCTGCTCTCTCAGCGCCCGCAAGCGACGGCATCGTTCCGCTCCAGCTCCCGCTCAGCACCCGCCACGCGCTCCGTCGATGCTCGAGGGTAGAGCTGCTCGAGCTTCTCCGGAGTGACCTGCCCCGCGGGCAGGTCGAACAGCACGCGACCGGCGCCGAGGCCCACCACGCGCGGGAAGTGGTGCAGCGCGAAGTCCACGTCGTGCATCACCGCCACCAGGGTGCGGCCTCGGGCCGCGACCCCGAGCAACAGCTCGGCCATGCTCTCGCGCAGCGCGGGGTCGAGCGAGGAGAAGGGTTCGTCCGCCAGGACGACGGTGGGCTCCTGGACCAGCACCCGCGCGATGGCCACCCGCTGCTGCTCACCGCCCGAGAGCTCGTCCCCTCGCGCCGCTCCTCGGTGCGCGAGGCCGACCGAATCCAGAGCCGCGTCCACCCGCGCCAGGTCCTCTCCCGAGGGCCACGACCAGGCCCGCACCGCATCCGGCAAGGACCAGTGCCCCACCCGCCCGAGAAGCGCGTTCTGGCGGACTGTGAGAGACGGGACCAGCCGCGGCTGCTGGAACACGGTGCCGATCCGGCGCCGCACCGTTCGCAGCGCCCGCGGCGCCAGCCCCATCACCTCGAGGTCCTCGAACCGCACCGTTCCCGCGGACGGTCGCAACGTGGTGTTGAGCACTCCGAAGAGCGTGGTCTTCCCCGCACCCGAAGGGCCGAGGACGACCAGCCGCTCGCCGGGCGAGACCTCGAGCGAGACTCCATCCAGCGCCACGACTCGCCCCGCACGCCCATCGAACGAGCGACGAACGTTCTGGAGCGAGAAGGTCACTTCAGAAGACCCTCTCTCACTGCAGCCTCCCGGAGCGGCGCGTACGCCGCGGCGTCGACGGCCACATACCGGCCCTTCGCCGAGAGAAGGTCGAGGACGGGCTTGTCCTCGGGTTTGCCCGGATCCAGGGAGAGGAACGCGTCGGCGACCTTCTTCGCGACGGCCGGGTCCAGGTCCTTCCGGGCCGCCCAGACGTAGTCGAGGAACGGCGGCGTGGTCCAGAACACCCGGACCTTCGCCGGATCGACCTTCCCCTCCTTGGTCAGGCGATCCCAGACCGCCTCGTCGAGCGCCCCGGCGTCCACCCGCCGCTCCGCCACGGCCAGCGCCGTCGCGTCGTGCGCGCCGGTGTAGATGGCCCCGTCCACCACCGCTGGATCCACTCCTTCCTTTCGCATGAAGAAGGCAGGCATCAGGTGCCCGGAGGTCGAGTTCACGTCTCCGAAGGCGAAGCGCTTGCCTTTCAGGTCAGCAAGGCTTCGCACGTCGTCGCGGGCGGTGATGAACTTCGAGTGGAACTCGCGGTCCCGGTCGCGCTGCACCAGCGGCACTGCTCCGGCGCGCTTGTTCGCCTGCACGAAGGTGAAGCCGCCGAAGTGCGCGATGTCGACCTGTCCCTGGACGAGCGCCTCCACGACCGCGGCGTAGTTCTGCGGGATGGTCAGGGTGACCTTGCGGCCCGTTGCCTTCTCCAGCCGGGCAACGAGCGGTTCTGCGTCGCGGAGCATCTTCGAGGGATCCGTCGTCGGGATCATGCTGATGCGTAGCGGAGCCTCTGCCGCCCATCCGCGGGTCGCGAGGAGGAGACAGCAGGCCAGCACGACACGGAACGAGGCAGTCATCGGAGTGGCTCCCGACCGGAGTCCTGAGGGGTGTGCGCCAGACTGTACCGAGCACCCACTCTCTGCGCTACGGGCGAGCGTGCCTGGAAGTTTCCGGGAACCGACGTTGCGACGCGTCAGGCGCACCCTGTTTCCTCTGGAACCCACAGTGCCCCGCCGTGCGAAGGAAGGACTCGGCGGAAAACATCCGAGGAGGATGGCGTGCGGAGATTCGCGATCGGGATGGCGCTGCTCGGTGCCCTGGTGGCCGGGAGCGCGCGGGCGCAGGGCTGGTCCGCCATGTCGGGGCAGACGCTGGGGAGCGGCGGGGGGATGGTCTGGGGCCAGTTCGGCTGGCCGGGCATCTCGGCCGATCTGGCGTACGGGGTGAGCCCCACCCTCGACCTCGGCGGGCGCTTCGCCTTCAACTTCGGCGAGGAGGGAATCACCGACACCGGCGTGCTGGGCCTCAAGTTCCAGTTCACGGTGCGCGGGCAGCTGGTGCACAAGCCGAAGTTCGACCTCGCGCTCCGCTTCGACCCCGGCCTGCTCCTCTACTTTCCAAGCAACACCACCGTGGTGGGGATGACCTTCCCGGTGGGGCTGGAGCTCGGCTTCCCCATCAACCAGACGCTCCGGGCGAACGCGAGCTTCGATCTGCCCTTCTGGATCACCTTCAATCCCACGGTGGAGGGCTTCATCCCCATCCTGTTCGGAGGAGGAGTCGAGTACCTCTTCCAGCACGACCTCGCCCTGACCGCGCGGCTGAAGATGGGCCCCACCATCGGGACGGGGAACCGGACCCGGAACACCTTCTTCACGCTGTATCTTTTGATGGGGCTCGCCTACCGCTTCTGAGCGTCGGCGCCGTGGCCGAAGAGGTGCTTCTTGGCCTCGGCGTCCATCGGACGGGTCAGGATCTCCTTCGCGACGGCGTACGCCCGCTCCACGGCGGGGCGCTGGGCAATGGTCGCGAACCAGCGCTTCAGGTTGGGAAAGTCGTCGAGGTTCATCCGCTGCTTCTCGTGCGGTGCGACCCACGGGTAGCTCGCGATGTCGGCGATCGAGTAGTCGCCCGCGAGGTAGGGCCGGTCCGCGAGTCGGCTGTCCATCACCCGGTAGAGCCTGGCCGTCTCCTTCACGTACCGGTCGATGGCGTAGGGGATCTGCTCCGGCGCGTACTGCACGAAGTGGTGGTTCTGCCCGGCCATCGGACCGAGCCCGCCGACCTGCCAGAAGAGCCACTGCAGCACCTCGAACTTGCCGCGCGTCTCCGAAGGAAGCAGCCGACCGGTCTTCTCGGCGAGGTAGGTCAGGACGGCGCCCGACTCGAAGATGGAGAGCGGACCCTGCCCGTCGGCGGGCGCGTCATCCACGATCGCCGGGATGCGGTTGTTGGGGGAGATGCGAAGGAACGCCGGCTCGAACTGCTCGCCCCTGGTGATGTTCACCGGCCTGATCCGGTACGGCAGTCCCAGCTCCTCGAGCGCGATGGTGATCTTGTGACCGTTCGGGGTGGTCCAGTAGTAGAGGTCGATCACGGGGCGGAGACCCTCCGGGCGCCCGGACGGGTAGCGTCCCACCGGCGATCGGCGCAAGGAAATCGGCCCGATTCCTCCTCGGCCCGTGTGCAGGGAGACGCCACGCACTCGCGTAACGAGTGAGTCGCTCGGCCCCCACGAATTGGGCGTCGTCCAGGGGCCGTGCGGCGGACTCCGCCTCAGCCGTGCACGTTCTCGCGGACGCCGAGCAACGCGCGGCTGAAGGCGTCGTAGGTCAGGCCCACCTCTCCTCGCAGCCCACCTTCCACCCGGTAGCGGAGCACCCAGCGGGCCCGTCCCTCGACGTGCGCGTCCTGCAGCACACAGACGTATCCGCGGGAACGGCACCAGGCATCCCCCGCCTCCACCACCTCGCGCTGCTCCGCAGGCCTCGTGGCGGGTGACGGGGGCTCCGGAACCTCCACCCGAACCAGCCGGTGGTCCCAGCTCCCGAATTCGAGCCGCAGGGGCCCCTGCGCGCCGTTGCCCTGGGCATCGAACACCACCTCGACCACGTCGCCGCGCCGACCGACCCGCCGAGGCCGGCATCCCCAACCGTGACTCGAACACCAGCTTTCGCCGCGCTGCAGCGCTTCGGAATCGGACATGGGCGGGGGAACGGGACGCGTCTCGTGAACCGCGCACCCGGAGACGAGGAAGAATGCGAGCAGGGGAAGCCGGATGAACCTCATGGGGCTGAACAACAGACGGACGGCCGCTGGCGCCCATTCATCGGGCATCGAGCGGTGCCACCGGTCGAGATCCAGTTGGGCTTGACGGCGGCCGTCCCACGTCGCAAGCCACGGGTCGAGGAGGACGAGATGGACGCCCGTTCGCTGGTGGAAACGGTGTTGTCGGGAAAGAACCGTCCCTTCGGTGTACGCCTCTGGGACGGCACCGAGCTTCCACCACTGCACGGTTCGAGCGTTCCGGTCCTGCTGGTGGCGAACGAACGTGGCGCCGCGGCGTTCGGCCCTCCACCGACGGAGGAAAAACTGTCGGAGGCATTCCTCGCCGGCGACATCGAGCTGGAAGGAGACCTGGTCGACTTCATCGAGCGGGCGGCCGGCTGGTCGGGACCGGACAGTCTCCCGGCGACTGTTCTCGCTGCCGGCCTGGTCGCCGAGGTCGGCGCGCGGGCGGGCGGGCTCCTCCGCTCCGCCGCGCGCCACACCATCGCGCGCGACGACGCGTCCGTCCGCCACCACTACGACGTGGGCAACGACTTCTACCGTCTGTTCCTCGACGAGCAGATGGTCTACTCGTGCGCGTACTGGACGGAAGGAGCAACCCGCCTCGATCTCGCCCAGGTCGCGAAGCTCGAGCTCATCTGCCGGAAGCTGGGGCTCGGTCCCGGGCAGAGGTTCCTGGACGTCGGCTGCGGCTGGGGCGCGCTGATCGCGCATGCCACCCGGGTGCACGGCGTCCTTGCCACGGGCATCAGCCTGAGCGACGCGCAGCTCGAGGTGGCCCAGGGAAGGATGCGCTCGGTTCTCCCCGCCGGCACGCCTCCGGATCTGCGGCACCAGGACTACCGGCGCCTGCCCGAAAACGAGCGCTGGGACGCGATGGCTTCCGTCGGGATGATGGAGCACGTCGGGCGCGAACACCTCGATCGCTATTTCACCTCGCTGGCGCGGCACCTCGCCCCGGGTGGCCTGCTGCTCAATCACGCGATCGCCGAGACCGGCAGCGCGTCGACGACCATCCCCTGGTTGCCGCGCACGCACGGCGGATTCATCCAGCAGGAGATCTTCCCCGACTCCGATCTTCCACCGCTGGACCTGGTGACCGCCGCCGCGCAGCGCTCGGGGTTCGAGGTGCTCGACGTCGAGGCCTTCCGTCCGTTCTACGTCCGCACGCTGCTGGAGTGGCTCGGGCGGCTCGAGCGACGTTTCGCCGAGGCAGTGCAGCTGGTGGGCAACCGACGCGCGCGCGCCTGGCGGCTGTACCTGGCCTCCACCGCGATCACCTTCAAGACCGGACGCACCACCGTCGCCCAGATGCTCCTCCAGAAGCGCGAGGGAGGAAGGCCACGGGTCCTCGACAAGGCCGGCTGGTACCGCGATCTCATCGCCGGGGCCGAGCGCGCGCCGCAGCGCAGGACCGCTCGATCGGAGCCGACCGTCTCCTCTCAGGTCCCGGCGCTGGCGCCGAGTGGATCCGGCATCAGGAGGTCCCAGCGCTCGAAGTCACCGAGCCGCTCGCCAGGCCGGATCTCGCGGAAGACGCCCCGGTCGCGGCGCACCTGATACAGCCGGCCGTCACTGGCGCGGAACGTCTCGATGGGCTGCCCGGACAGGTCGGTCTGCCCCAGGTACTGCATCCGTCCGAGCTCGCTCCACCGCATACCGCTCTCTCACTCCTGACACCGAGGATGCGCCCTCGTTGCAACGGCCGCAAGCTGGCGGGGGCGGGAAAGGTCAGCCGAGGAACCCCAGATCATCGCTCGGGAAACGTCCGAGATTCGGGAGCACCGAAGCGAGGTCCCCCGGCGCCACACCGAACCAGCGGGCGAGCGTCGCCGCGTACTGATCGGTGGAAGTGGTGGGGATCCACCTCCCCTGGGTGGTGAAGTCGTCGGGTCCACCGAGCGCGAGCGTGGGGAAGGTGCCGTAGGTCTGCCGGCCCATCACCGCGCCGCCGAGCACCAGCTGGTGGTTTCCCCAGGCGTGGTCCGAGCCACCTCCGGATGCCGGCGCCAGCGTCCGTCCGAAATCCGAGAGGGTGAAGGTCGTCGCCTGGGACGCGACGCCGAGCTGCACGGTTGCCCCGTGGAAGGCCGAGAGTGATGCCGACACGTCGGCGAGGAGCGGCTCCTGCCGATCCAGCTGGTCGTTGTGGGTATCGAAGCCGCCCAGGGCCACGAAGAAGACCTGCCTGCTCGCGCCGAGGACGTTCCGGGCCTGGATGATGCGGGCAATCTGGAGGAGCTGTCTTCCGAGCACCGACGGCTGGCTTCCGAAGAGCGCGTCGGTGCTCGAGCCCGTTCCATCGAGCACCGGGGCGAGCGCTCCGGACGCAGCGAACGCCGCCGCCGTCGTTCCGGCCACGGACTTCACCAGCGCGTTGTCCAGGTCCAGGCTCCGGAGCGTGTCCATCGCCGCCTGGATGGCGCGGCTCCCCGCCGAGGCGTCGAAGCCCGACAGACCGAAGGTGGCGCCGCCCGCGGCAGGGACCGCCAGCGGGTGGGAGCGCTCCCCGAGCGCGAAGAGCACGTTGCCCGCCACGGAGACCAGCGGAGGCAGCGACGCAGCGGGGAGCTGGTCCGCGAGTCGCCCGCCCCAGCCGGTGCGAGAAGGGCGGTCGGGCAGCGAGGTCTGCCACTGGTTCTGCTGGTCCTGGTGCGACATCAGGCTCTCGGGCCGAGGCACCCGTCCGGCGGCGTCGTCCGACTTGCTGGTCGGGGCGACCAGGGTTCCCACGTTGAACACCACCGCCAGCGCGCCGTCGCTCCACAGCTGCTGCAGCTCGGGCATCGAGGGATGGAATCCGTACTGCGTGGACCCGCTGGCGAGGGTGAGGGGGAGCAGCTGGTCCAGCGGTAGGGCGAGGCCGCCGTCGGACGGCTGCCGGCGAGCCGCTGCGTAGTCCGCGTACCGGGCGTCGACCGGAACGACCATGTTGTTGGTGTCGTTGCCGCCGTACAGGAACACGCACACCAGCGCGCGGTAGTCGCCCGTGCCGGGTGCACCGAGCGCGCTCCGGCGGCCGAGGAGCCCGGCGGAGAGACTGATCAGCGAGAGGCCTGAGAGGACTTCACGTCGGGAGATCCGCATGTCAGCGCTCCACCTGGTAGCTCGGCGAGGTCAGGACGGCGTACGCAGCAGCGCGGACCCGGCTGTCCGGCGAACCGTCCGGCTGCCCGTTCACGGCGTCGAGCACGGCCGAGCGAGAGGCGGCAGAGAGCGTCCCGTGAAGGAGCAGCGCATCCACGGAGTCGACCAGCGACCCGCTGTCACCGCCGAAGGGCGCGAGGTCGCCGAGACCGGTCTGGGTTCCGGTCGCGCCGGCGACCGTCCTGTCCGCAGGCTGCGAGGTGTACAGCAGCTGGAGGAGGAGGTTGGCCCGCGAGAAGACCGAGGCCGAGTCGAGGAGCGCGGATGCCGGTGACACCAGGCTCGAGTCCGGCGAGTAGTCCGGCGGATAGAAGTTGAACACCGTGGGCGAGAGGTAGACCGGCTGCTCCAGCGAGCCACTGGCGCGGGCGAACCACACGCCGTCGGTGGCGATGGCGAGCGCGCGGGCCGGGCCGGTGAGGAGCAGCACCGGATCCTTCACCCGACCGTAGCTCTGGTCGTTCTTCGGGGCGCCCCGCGCCTCGGGGTCGAGCAGGATGGCCCGCACGACCGCGCCCAGGTTCCCGCGCACGCCGTGCCCGTCGTCGGCCCAGACCGCGGAGATTCGACCCACGTACGCCGCGCTCGGATTCGCGGTGACCAGCGCCTGGATGAGCTGCTTTCCGATGAAGGGGCCGACGTTGGGATGGTTGGCGATGGTGTCCAGCGCCTGGGCGAGATCGGCCTCCGGCGTCTGGCCGGCGGGGATCTGGGTGCCACCGAGGATGACCTTGGCAGCGGTGTCGTGGTTCGACGGCACGACCACCATCGGGCCCAGGTAGTGAGGCGGATTGTGGGTCCTCTGGCTGGCCCCGGGCTGCAGCGGATAGGTCCAGCCGGTGAGGACGTGTGCCAGGCCGATGACCGCGTTCTGATCGTAGGTCGGTACCGGCATCCCGGAGGAGTCGGTCACCACGGAGCCATCCGGCTGGAGCTGCACCAGGCCGATGGAGAACAGCTGCATAAGCTCCCGGGCGTAGTTCTCGTTGGGCGAGGTTCCCTTCGCCGCGTTCGGCTTGTCGTTGTTGACCATGTTCAGGTACCGCCCCATGGCCGGGCTCAGCGTGACGTCCTCCAGCAGCTGCCGGTAGGTGCCGAACGCGTCGCGCATCAGCAGCTTCTCGTATTCGGCCAGCCCGTAGTTCGGCCGCACCTCGGCCCCGGAGATGACGACGATCTGCGAGAGGGCGAAGGCCACTCGCTGCCGCAGCTGGTCCTGCCCGGAGATCGCGTTCCGGAAGAAGGCGGCCTCGGTGAGGAAGGGAGTGAAGTTGTCCCGGCGGCAGCTCGCAAGCGAGCCCATCGGGCAGACCGCGTTCACGTTGTCGGCCACCACCGGATAGGTCCCGAGATCCGAGGGCGGCATCTGCAGCTGTTCGTCGACCCACGCCGCCGCACCTCGCTGCTCGATGTCGTGCACCACGGCCACGGTCGGCCCGAACGTCGCCTGCGCCGCGAGACGGACCGCGTCGGGCGAGAGCACCAGGGGTGGCACCGGCGCCGCGTGCTGGCTCGAGCATCCGCTGGCGAGCGCCAGGGCCAGGGCTGCGATCCGGAGGACAGGTGAGGTCATCTCGGGCTTCCTCCCCTTGCTGCGGTCTGCCGGCCGAGCACCGGCCAGGCCTTCACACGGACTCCCGCGCGAAAGATTCACTTCGCCGCCGCGGTACACCTGCCGTGCGGTGGCGCAAGCACGCCCGTGCGCGGTAGACACGCCGGAGCCCTCGACGCGTGTCGCCGACCCTCGCACTGCTCTCGCTGCTGGCCGCGTCCCCGCCCGCTCCGCTGCTGGAGAGCGTGGCCGAGCTACCGGTGCGGCCCGGCGCGATCGCCCTGGTGGGCCCGCGCCTCTTCGTCGCGCTCCACCCGCTCGGAGCGCCGGAGATGAAGCTCCTCGAGATGCTCCCCGGCGGCCGGCGGCAGCCGTACCCCAGCGGCGTGCTGAGCCGTGGATTCGTCGCCATCACCGCGCTCGCCTCCGACGGAGCTGGGGGCCTGTGGATCCTCGATGCAGGAACCGACGGCAAGCCACCGCGCCTCACGGGGTGGAACACGGCCGACGAGCGGCGGTTGCGGGCCCTTCGGATTCCTCCCGGTGCGCTGCGGAGCAACTCCTTCCTCTCCGCACTGGCGGTGGACTCGAAGCGAGGGGTGGCTTACGTGGCCGACCGCTCGCGTGGCGACTGGACCGGCGACTCGCATCCGGCGCTGCTGGTCGTGTCGCTGGAGACCGGCGAGACGAGGCGACTTCTGGAAGATCACCCGGCGCTCGAGCCGGACGCGATCCCGATCTCGGTGGACCGTCACCCGCTGGCCCATCGTGAGCTGGACGGCACGGTGGACAGGCTGCGGCTGGGGGTCAACCAGCTCTCCCTCGACCCCGCCGGGACCTTCCTCTACCTCGCGCCCCTCAACGGGGGGACGGTGTGGCGGGTCCGCACCGCCGACCTCCTGGACGCCAGGCTCGGACCCGAGGAGCTCTCGGCGCGCGTGGAGTCTCACGCCGAGCGCCCATCCGGCACCGCGCTGATCGCCGCCGACGATGGCCGGGTGGTGGTCACCGACGTCGAGGGCCATGCCCTGCGCATCACCTCGCCGGCGGGACAGGGCGTGCTCGTGGAAGACCCTCGGCTCCAGTGGCCGGACGCCCTGGCTCGCGGACCCGAGGACTGGGTGTACGTGACGGTGAACCAGCTCAACCTCCATCCGGCGCTGAATCGCGGAGAGGAGGAGAGTCGCCCGCCGTACGAGATCCTCCGGGTGCGCGTGCCGCGCGGACTTCCCCTCCGGGACGCGCGACAGACCGCGCAGGGCCCGGCGGACGCAGGGACCGGAACGCGGCCTTCCCCGGTGGAGTGACCATCGTCCAACACCGTCACGGGGCCGCGGACCGGCCGAGCCGGCGGGTTCCCGCGCGCCTGCCCGGGCGGAAGCACCCTCGGCTGGCAGCATCGGCGTATCCTCGCGCTGCCATGGCCGAGGAGCACCCGCGCGCGTCCAGCCGCACCGTCCTCGTCGTGGACGACGATCCCGGCATCCGCGAGAGCATCCGGGAGGTCCTCTCGACGGAGGGCTACCAGGTTCTCGAGGCGGGGGACGGCACAGAGGCCCTCCTCCGGATGGACGCCGTCGACGGCCGCTGCGTGGTGCTCCTCGACCTGGCCATGCCACGGATGAACGGCCTGGAGCTGCTGACCGAGCTCTCCCGCCGGACCCGGATGGAGCGCTTTCCGGTCGTGGTGATGAGCGCCAACGCCCACCCTCGCGAGCTGGAGTTCCCCCAGGTCGTGGCCCTCCTCCGCAAGCCCTTCGAGCTGGAGGAGCTGCTGAGCTGGGTCGAGGTGTGCAGTCGCTCGCCCGACTGAGCCCGGCGCGGCGCGTCGAGCAGCCGGTTCTCCCTCGACCGGCGTACTCTGCCGGACCCGAGAGGAGACGATCCGAGATGCCGATCATCCAGTGCGACATTCGCGAGGGACGCACGCCCGAGCAGAAGCGGGCGCTCGCCGAGGCCATCACCCGCGTGGTGCACGAGACCATCGACGCGCCGCTCGAGTACATCTACGTCCTCATTCGCGAGACGCCGGGCTACCACCACGTGAAGGCCGGCAAGCCGCTTCCGGACTGGACGCCATCGTCGAAGGGGCCGGGCCGTGCGGGCTGAGCAACCGCCACGCGGGGCACTCGAGCCGGACGCCCCGTCGCGACTCTCCCACTGGATCGGCGGGCGTGCCGTGCCCGGCGAGGGAAGCCGCCACGGCGAGGTCTTCGACCCTTCCACCGGGGCCCGGACGCGGCAGGTGCCGTTCGCCACCGCGGCCGACGTCGACGCCGCGGTTCGCGCAGCCGCCGCCGCGTTCCCGGCCTGGTCCCGGACACCGCCGGTCGTCCGGGCTCGCGTGCTGTTCCGCTTCCGCGAGCTCGCGGAGGCCAGGGCGGACGTCCTCACCCGACTCATCACCGCCGAGCACGGGAAGATCCTCTCTGACGCGCGCGGAGAGCTGACTCGCGGGATGGAGGTCGTCGAGTTCGCCTGCGGCATCCCCCAGCTCCTCAAGGGCGAGATCACCGAGCAGGTGGGGCGCGGCGTGGATTCCTGGTCCGTCCGGCAGCCGCTCGGCGTGGTCGCGGGCATCACCCCGTTCAACTTCCCGGTGATGGTCCCGATGTGGATGTGGCCGGTGGCCATCGCCTGCGGAAACACCTTCATCCTCAAGCCATCCGAGCGAGATCCATCGCCGAGCCTCGAGGTGGCGCGCCTGCTCGCCGAGGCTGGTTGCCCCGAGGGCGTGTTCAACGTGGTGAACGGCGACCGTGAGGCGGTGGAGGCGCTCCTCCATCATCCCGAGGTCGGCGCGGTGAGCTTCGTGGGCTCGACGCCGGTCGCGGAGTGGGTCCACCGGACGGGGAGCGCCGCGGGCAAGCGGGTGCAGGCCCTCGGCGGAGCCAAGAACCACATGGTGGTGATGCCGGACGCGGACCTCGACCTCGCGACCGACGCGCTGATCGGCTCGGCCTACGGCTCGGCCGGAGAGCGGTGCATGGCCATCTCGGTCGCGGTCGCGGTGGGCGACGTCGCGGACGCCCTGGTCGAGCGGCTCACCCCTCGGGTGAGGGCGCTCCGCGTCGGTCCGGGCACGGACGCCTCGGTCGAGATGGGGCCGCTCGTGACCGGCGAGCACCTCGAGCGAGTGCGCTCGTACCTCGACGTGGGTCTCTCCGAAGGCGCGGCCCTGGTCGTCGACGGGCGAGGGCTGCGCGTCGCCGGAAAGAACGACGGCTTCTACCTCGGCGGGTGCCTCTTCGACCGGGTCCGGCCGGAGATGCGCATCTACCGGGAAGAGATCTTCGGACCGGTGCTCGCCGTCGTCCGGGTCCGAACCCTCGACGAGGCTCTCGGACTGGTGGACGCTCACGCCTTCGGCAACGGAACCGCCATCTTCACTCGCTCCGGCGCGGCGGCTCGCGAGTTCGCCGCACGAGTGAACTGCGGAATGGTGGGCATCAACGTCCCCATCCCGGTTCCGATGGCGTTTCACAGCTTCGGAGGATGGAAGCGCTCACTCTTCGGCGATCACGCCGTGCACGGAGCGGAAGGCGTGCGCTTCTACACCCGTCTGAAGACGGTGACGGCGCGGTGGCCCGAGAACCCGATAGGAGCGGAGTTCCACATGCCAAGCAGCCGCAATCACTGAATTTAGAGGGCCCGATTTCCGTCAATCGGGATTGCCCTGTCCCGCAACGGGGGACGCGACTCCGTGTCTCCCGGAAACAAGGGGAGCCGTTTCCCGGCTCTCGTCGAGGAGACGTGATGAAGCTCAAGAAGCTGTTCCAGGTTCTCGTGCTCGGCGGAACGACGCTCGGACTGGGCGTTGCTGCCTGTGGCGGGAGCGACGGCAACACCGGTGGAGGCCAGCAGCAGACGCTTCCCGACGGTGGGCACACCGGCGGCGGCGGCGGCGGCGGTGGCGGTGGCGGCGGGGGGCCTCCGGGTTGGTAGACGAAGACACCCGTCGGCACGCCGATCGGGTGTGGGCGGCGCGGCACGGGGTAGAGACCGGTGCCGCGCTTCGCTTCGGATCACTCTCCCGAAGGATGTTCCAGGCGAGAGCGCCCGCGGCGCTGGTCGAGGTGGCGGCGAAGGCGTCGCAGGACGAGACGCGCCACGCGAGCCGCTGCGAGGAGATCCTCCTCACACGGCACGCCCCGGTCCCTCCTCCCGAGACGCGACTGCTGGAGTACGCACCGGGAGCCCTCACCGTGGAGCAGCGTTTGACGTACGAGGTCGTGGCCCAGTCCTGCGTGTCCGAGACCGAAAGCATGGCGACCCTGGTCACATTGCTGGACGAGGCGGCTGACGAGACGCTGAAGTCCGTCCTCCACGAGCTGGCGCGCGACGAGGTCCAGCACGCCCGCCTCGGCTGGGGCTACCTCACCTGGATCCGCGATCGACTGGATCTGACGTTCCTCGGGGCGCTCCTGCCGGGGATGGCCGCGGGGAGTGCCGGACCGGATCTGTTCCGTCTCGCCCAGCCAGGGACGGATGATCCGACGCTGTATCGCGCGGGTGTCGTGCCGCACTCGGAGCGGCAGCGCATCTACCTCGAGACGCTCGAGTCGGTCGTGATTCCCGGCATGGGAGAACACGGGGTGGACACCGCCCCCTTGCGCCTCTGGGTGGATGCACAGCGCGCCGTGCTCGCGCCGGCCGCCCTCGGCGCCTGAGCGAAACAACGAGGACCCTCATGACCCGACGCGCTTCTCTCGCTGCGCTCCTCCTCGTCCTCCCTCTCCTCGCCGCGGCGACGAAGGTCACCGGAGAGCCCACCGCGGGCTTCCATGGCCGCGGACCGGGCGGCTTCGGAGTGGACGGCAAGACCAACCAGCTCCGGGTCGAGGACGACGGGACGACGCTGAAGATCACCGTCCCCCTCGCCGGCCTCCAGACCGGCATCGGGCTGCGCGACAGGCACATGCGCGAGAAGTACCTCCAGGTGGACAAGTACCCGGACGCGGTCCTCGAGCTGCCCTGGTCCGCGGTGAAGCTCCCCGCGGACGGTCAGACCGGCGAGGGCACTGCCCCCGGGAAGATGACTCTCCACGGCAAGAGCAAGGACGTCCAGGTGAAGTACCGGATCGTTCGCACCGGCACTCGCTATCAGGTGACGGGGAACGTCCCGCTGAATCTCAAGGACTATGACATCGACGTTCCGAGCTACATGGGGGTGACCGTGCAGCCGGACATCGAGGCGAGCGCCTCCTTCACCGCGGAGCGGTCTTGAGACTCCGCCCAGGCTGGACGCGTTCCGCGGGACTCCTGCAGCTCGCGCTGCTCCTGGCGCTCGTCCTGCCGGCGGCGAGCGCCCACGCGTACCCCTGGATGATCCAGCACGGGTACACCAACTGCAGCACCTGCCATGTCGAGCCCTCGGGGTTCGGCCTGCTCACCGAGTACGGCCGAGCTCAGGATCAGATCGTCATCCCCACCCTCTGGGGAGGGAAGAAGCCGGAGGACGTCGAGCCCTTCACCGGCATCATGTACGGTGCGGTGCCGCTGCCGAGCTGGCTCAACATCGGGCTCTCGGTCCGGGGCGCCGTGCTCAGCACCACCACCTCGCAGGGCACCGACTGGCGCGACATCCTGATGATCGCCGACCTGCGCGCGGGAGTCACCGCCGGGCCCTTCCTCGCCTCGGTGAGCTTCGGCTACGTGCCCACCGGTGCGAACCTGGCCGCGATCACCAACAACCAGCGCGACAACCTCGTCTCCCGCGAGCACTGGCTCGGCCTCCGATTCCTCGACAACCAGTTCTACGTCCTGGGCGGACGGCTGAATCTTCCCTTCGGCCTGCGGAACGTGGAGCACAACTCGTTCGTCCGCGCCTCGACCCTGACCGACACCAACTCTTCCCAGCAGTACGGCGGGGAGCTGGTCTGGGACGCGCCCGGGATACGGACCGCGGTCATGGGCATCGGCGGAAATTTGTTGCTCCGCGACCCCGCCTACCGTGAATACGGCTACAGCGGGTACGTCGAGGGCGCATTCAGCAACTCCTTCACGCTGGGGCTCAGCAGCCTCGTGACGCACGCCGACCTGGGGCTCAGCCAGATCGCGAACCCGGCCCTGGGCCCGGACCCCTTCTTCGGGGCCTCCAACTCCTTGCGGCAGGCGCACGGCCTCTTCAGCCGCTGGCACGTGGGCGGCCCCTGGGTGGTGCTGGCGGAGGCCAACCTCCTGGTCCAGAGCGCGGACAACGTCGCGACGGACTGGGGCGGGGTGGGCTTCCTCCAGGCGGACTGGGAGGCCATCCAGGGGCTGCACCTCATCTTCACCGGGGAAGCCCTGCGGCAGCGCTACGTGAACAGCTACGGTGCCTGGTTCAGCGTCTCCTGGTTCTTCTTCACCTACTGCGAGGCGCGGATCGACGTCACGTTCAACGAGTACGGGATGCAGGGCGGCGGCCACGTGGGCAGCCTGGGTGTGCTCGGACAGCTCCACTTCTCGATGTGACAGAGGGGAGGGCGACTGAACGCCCGCTTCCGGTACACTGCCTGGCGTGGTTGGTTCTGCGCGGCTTGCACGCTGCTTCGCCCTCGTCCTGCTCCTCGGGACGCCGGCGCACGCCGCCCGGAGCTTCCATCTCTTCCTCGATGAGTCGCAGCTCATCCCCGAGGGAGGCGTCGAGCTGGAGCAGTGGGTCTGGGCCTACGGCCGCATCCCCAACCGGATCGACCGGCCCGCGTCGATGTGGCTCTGGTGGGGGCCAGCGGTCTCGGTGTCCAACCACCTGGAGCTCGAGCTACCGCTCCAGGTCGTCGCGGTTCCCGACGACACCTACCTGCACTCCATCGGGCTGGTGGCCAGGTACCGGATCTTCCCGCGGGAGGACGACCAGGGATGGCAGCCCCTCATCCGGGTGGGCTACTACCACCCCCTGGATCCGGCGGCGGGCCCCCCCTCGGCCGAGGTCGGCCTCGTGCTCACCATCGGCAGCCTCCAGTCCATCCGCTACACGTTCAACGTCGGCGTGCTGATGGGGCTCCCCTTCCTCCAGGAAACCAGCCCCGGCGAGTTCTCGGTGCTCGGCAAGGGCGGGGCCGGCATCTCCTTTCCCCTGGGGACGGAGTGGCGGATTGCCGCCGAGTTCTTCGGCCAGCTGCCGATCCATGGCGACACCCGCCCGAGCAAGGGCCAGATGTACCTCGGGCCATCGGTTGCCTGGTCCCGGGGACCCTTCTGGATCACCTTCGGCTCGCTCTTCGGCCTGACCAACGATTCCTCCCGATACTATCCACGGGTGTTGTGGGGCATCGCGCTCTGATCGTCTCGGTGGTGCTGCTCGTCGCGGCCGTGGCGGCCGGGGGAGAGATCCGTGGCACGGTCGTCGTGTCCGCGCCAGACGGGGGCGTGGAGGCGAGCACGACGCAGCCCATCGTGGTCTACCTCACAGGCTTCAAGCAGCCGGCGCTTCCCGATTCGCCGGTGGTGAGTCAGAAGGACAAGACCTTCCTCCCCGACCTGAAGGTCATCGTCGCCGGCCAGTCGGTGCAGTTCACCAACGACGACCCGTTCGTGCACAACGTCTTCTCTACCTCCACCGCTCGCCCCTTCGACCTCGGCCAGCCCGGGCCTCACGAGACGCGGACGGTGAGCTTCCCCAGCCCGGGCCTGGTGGACGTGTTCTGCAACATCCACGAACAGATGTACGCCAACGTGCTGGTGCTTCCCAACCGCGCGTTTGCCCGCGTGAGTCCCGACGGGAGCTTCGTCATCCGTGACGTGCCGCCGGGAAAGCATCCGCTGCACGCCTGGGGACGGCAGACCGAGCCCTTCGAGATGGAGGTGGTGGTCAGCGAGGGCGCGCCCACCGAGGTGCACCTGATGCTTCGCCCGCGACTCTTCAATCCCGCGCACCTCGACAAGTTCGGGCGGGCCTACAAGAAGCGGCCCGGCTACGGGCCATGAACATCTCCGTCGAGGAAGGCCACCTCGACGAGAACGCGCTCGCCCGGCACGTCGGCGGCGAGGGCACCGACGACGAGCGGGCGCGGGTGCGCGAGCACATCGACGAGTGCGATCGCTGCCGCGAGCTGGTGGGCGCCCTGGTGCGTACCCTGGTGACCCCGGAGGAGGACCGGCCCTCCTGGCGGCTCCTGGCCCGCGGCACCAACCTCGGTCGGTACGTGCTCCTCGATCCGGTGGGGCGCGGCGGGATGGGCGTGGTCTACAGCGCCTTCGACCCCGAGCTGGACCGGAAGGTGGCGATCAAGTTCCTCCGACCCGGGAAGGGCGCGAACCCGGCGGCCGCACGTCCCCAGCTGCTGGCCGAGGCGCAGGCCATCGCCCGGCTCTCACACCCCAACATCGTCACCGTTCACGACGTGGGCACCTTCGACGGCGAGGTGTTCTTCGCCATGGAGTACGTGAAGGGCGAGACCCTGCGCCGCGCCCAGCGCGCTGGCCTGCCGGGCCTCCAGGTCACGCTCTCGCTCTACACCGCCGCGGGTGAGGGGCTGGCGGCCGCGCACCGCGCGGGCATCATCCACGGCGACTTCAAGCCGGAGAACGTCCTGGTCGGCGAGGACGGCCGGGTGCGGGTCACCGACTTCGGACTCGCGCGCGCAGTACACGAGCACGCGCCCCGCTTCGCCGGCACGCCGGCGTACATGGCACCCGAGCACTGGCGCGGCAAGGCCTCGGACGTGCGCAGCGACCAGTACAGCTTCTGCCTCGCGCTGCTGGAGGCGGTGGATGGCAAGCGGCCGGAGGAGGTGGAGGAGGCCTCGCCCTCGCATCCGCCGGAACCGGTCTCGCTTCGCCGCCGGACACTGCCCGCGCGGCTGTCGCGGGTGCTGGCTCGTGGGCTGGCGGTGGACCCGGGTCAGCGCTGGTCGTCGATGGATGCGCTGATCGATGCGCTCCGGCAGGCGCGGCTCCCGTTCCGTCAAAGCACGGGGCTGCTCGCGCTGGCGCTGCTGGTGGTCACCGCCGGCGTGTGGATCCAGCACGTGGTCTGGGAGCGCCGGGTGGATCACGAGCTCTACGCCGCGGCGGAGCGGCTCCCGGAGCTGCTCCGCGCCCAGAGCGAGCGGACGGATCTCCTGGTCCAGGCCGGGCTGCGCGCGGAGGGCGTTCTCGGAGCGCTGGGCCAGGCGAGCAACATGGACGCCGCGCTGGGCCTGGCCGAGGACGAGAGTCGCGAGCACCAGCTCGCCGAGGCCCACGAGATCCTCCGCTCCGCGGACCTGCCTGGCCTGAAGACCCGGGACGCGCTCCTGGTGGGGAACGCCTGGGGACGGGTGGTGCTGAACCTGGCCGCGCCGGACTCGTTCGGCTCGCCGGCCCCCGCCATCCCCATCCTGATGGACGCGATGGAGGGCACGCCCACCGATGCGCTCTGGTCGTCGACGACGCTGGAGAAGCTCGGGGTCCCGCTGGTGACCGAGTCGCAGGCGGACGACCTGCTGCTGGTCTCGGGCCGACCGGTGGTGCGGGGACGATCGATCGTCGGATTCGTCCTCACCGGGCGATGGGTGGACGACGGGCTCCTCAGCGAGCTGGGTCGCGCGGCGGGGGCGCAGATCGTCCTCCGCGCTCCGGACGGAGGCTGGGCGGGCGCGCACTGGCCGGGTGCACCGCCACTCGGAGACGTGGTTCAGTTGCAGGTCGGGGGAACCACGATTCGCGTCCTGGGGATCCACCTGGGGGGCGAGGGGACCCGGAGCCCGGCCGCGGATGCTTATGTGGTCCGCATGCTCACTGCCGGTGAGATCGGCGGCCTGGCGTCCGGGTGGCTTCGATGGGGTCTCCTCGTTACCTCCCTGGCGGTCCTGGCCTGGCTCGGGTGGCTGACCCGGCGGTCCGGCTGGTACCTTCGCGCCGCGCCCAGGGCCTCCACCACTTGACCGCCTTCGCCCACGCCGACGTGTTCTGGGAGGTACTCCCGGCTGCCCGCCGGGCCACGGATCGTGCCGAGATCGAGGCCCGCCTCGCAGACCAGCTGGCCGAAGCGGAGGCGCGCTGGCCGGAGGTGACGGTGGACTGCCGGCGCTTCGTGACGCACTGGGCCGCGCAGGTCGGTCGGGCCGGAGACGTGGGCGCCGCCATCGGGCAGCTTCATCTGTCGGACCTCTACCTCGCCTTCGCCTGCGCCCAGGGCGATTCTTCCGCGCTGCGTTGCTTCGGGACGCTGCTCTCCTCGGTGGCCGGGGCGGTGAGAAGCGTGGACGGCGCGCCGTCCTTCGTGGACGAGATTCTCCAGCGCCTGCGAACGCGGGTGCTGGTGCCGGAGGACGGTCGTTCGCCGCGCATCCTCGACTATGCGGGCCGGGGCTCGCTGGAGAACTGGCTCCGGGCGGGAGCGCTGCGCCTGGCGCTGAACGCGCGGCGGGACGCACGCCGGGGTCCCGAGCCGCTCCCCGAGGCATCGCTGTGGGAGCCGGCCGCGCCCACCGCGGAGCGCACGCTGGAGCTCTTGAAGGGAAAGTACGCCACGGAGTTCGGGAGCGCGCTGCGTGACGCATTCGGCTCGCTCGAGGCCGGCGAGCGGAACGTGCTGCGCATGCACTTCCTCGAGGGGCTCAGCCTCAACCAGATCGCCGCGATGTACCAGGTGAACAAGTCCACCATCAGCCGGCGAATGGCCAAGGCGCGCGAGACGCTCCTCGAGCGCACCCGCGCGCAGCTGGAGCGAGCGCTGGCCCTTCCCCCGCAGGAGCTGGACAGCCTGCTGGAGCAGCTCGGGCCGCGGCTGGACCTGAGCCTCACCTCGGTGCTGAACCCCAGCACCTGACGGCGGAGACCAGGCGCGTCAGGCCCTGACGTCCAGGTTCGGGGCTCCCGGCTCGCTCTCGGCCGGCTCGGTGTGGACCATCACGTCGACGTCCAGCACGGCGTCGTGGATCGCATCCTCGGCGGCGTGGGCGATCGCGTGCGCCCGCTCGACGGGGAGGCCGCGCGTGACCTGGAGGATGACGTCGGCGAAGGTCTTCGGGCCGGACCGCCGCACCCGCACCTGCGAGACGCTCACCACCCCGTCCACGCCGGCGGCGCTCCGGGCGATCGCCTCGAGCAGCCCGGTGGGCGCCGCATCGAGCAGATCGTCCACCGCCTTCCTCCCCAGGCGGATGCTGACCAGCGCTGCCACCCCGGCCACTCCGAGCGCGGCAACCGCGTCCGCCCGGGCCAGCCACTGAAGCCCGCTCCGCTGAGAGAACCAGACACCCAGCAGGCCGAGGATCACCACCGTGGAGGACCAGACGTCGGTGGAGAAATGCAGCGCGTCGGCCTCCAGCGCCTGGCTCCGGTGCCGGCGCGCCACCGAGGCCAGCGCCCTTGAGCGCGAGAGGTCCACCACGATGGAGATTCCCATCACCACGAACGACCACACCGTGGCCTCGACGTGCCCTCCACCGAAGACCAGGCGCTTGCCGGCCTCGTACGCGATCCAAACGCAGGTCGCGATCAGGAGCCCGGTCTCGAAGAGCGCGGAGAAGTTCTCGATCTTCCCGTGACCGTAGAGGTGATCGCTGTCCGGCGGCTTGGAGGAGGCGTGCACCGCCCAGAAGGTCATCAGCGCTGCGAGCAGGTCGATGCCGGAGTGCGCGGCCTCGGAGAGGATGCCGATCGAGCCGGTGGTCAGGCCGACGACCACCTTCATGCCGGTCAGGAGGACCGCGGCGCCCACCGAGCTGAGGGCGACCAGGTTCTTTTCCCGGTCGGCGACGGCGGATTCATGGACGGTGGCGGCCATCCGCAAAAGCGGAAATAGCACGTGCCCCCGCGGCAATCCGTCTCATCGAGACCGCGGCGGCGGGGGCGGCGAGGAAGGCCGGGTGTCGTCGGAGGCGCGCCGGCGTTCGCACTCGGCGAGGCGGCGCTGGAGGAAGGTCCGCTCGGTGGGGTTCCTGGCCAGCCGCTGGGCCGCGCGGAAGTGCTTCTGCGCCTCGGCGACCCGTCCACTCCTGAGCTCGAGCTCGCCCAGCGCCGCCGGGTAGAACGGATACGCGGCGAGACGGTCCGCTCCGGGGATGGAGCGCAGCGCCGCCAGACCGCGCTCGGGGCCCAGCTGCTCGGCCAGAGCCACCGCGCGGTTGAGCGCGACCACCGGCGAGGGGCGGATCCGGAGGAGCGCGTCGTAGAGCTCGACGATGTCGTTCCACGGTGTCTGCTCGGCGCTCGGGGCCAGCGCGTGAGTGGCCGCGATGGCCGCCTCGAGGTGGTACTCGGAGACCACCTCGCCCCGGGCCGATGCTTCCAGGAGCTCGAGGCCCCGGGCGATGAGCCGGGTGTCCCAGCGGCTGCGGTCCTGCCGCGCGAGCTCGGTCAGGTCCCCTGCCTCGTCCACGCGCGCCGGTAGGCGGGCAGCGTCGAGGGCCATCAGCGCGGCCAGGGCGTGCGTCGCCGGTGTGGCCGCGGGCGGATGCTGGACCAGCAGCGTCACCAGACGCATCGCCTCGCGGCAGAGATCGAGGCGCACCGCGGTCTCGGGGGAGGCGCCGTGATAGCCCTCGTTGAAGAGGAGGTAGAGCGCCCGCTGCACGGCGGCCAGCCGCGTCTCGAAGTCCCGTGCTCCGAGCTCGAACAGCTCCCGGGTCCCGGAGAGCACCTTCTTCGCCCGGGAGAGGCGCTTCTCCATCGCCGCGCGCGAGACGAGGAAGGCCTCGGCCGTCTCGTGCGCCGAGAAGCCGCCCAGAAGCGAGAGGACCAGGGCCACCTGCGCGTCCTCGGGGATGTCCGGGTGGCAGCAGGAGAACATCATCCTCAGCTCGTCGTCCCGCAGCGCGGGAGGCAAGTGCGCGAGGTCGGACCCGGGGCCAGCGGCGGTGGCGTCCGCGTCCGCCTGCCGCCCCATCTCCGGCGCGAAACGCCGGGTCGTGCGCTCCCGGCGCAGCAGGCTGACCGCGCGATTGCGCGCCGCGGTCATCAGCCAGGCGGAGGGATTGTCCGGCAGCCCGCGAAAGGCCCAGACCTCCACCGCCGCGGCGAGCGTCTCCTGCACCGCGTCCTGGACCAGGGCGAGGTGATGCACCCCGAGCATCCGGGTCAGCGTCGAGACGAGACGGCCCGACTCGCGGCGGAAGAAATGCTCGTCAGGGAGCGCAGCCGTCACATCACCAGAACGGGTCGAACCTCGACCATCCCTCCGTAGGTCAGGACGGGACACCCGCCGGCGATCGCTCGCGCCTCGGCCAGGTCCTTCGCCTGCACCACGCTGTAGCCGAGCACGATGTCCTTCGACTCGGCGTAGGGGCCGTCGAGCACGGTTCTCCCTCCGTCGGCCACCACCGCCCCACCCGTCTGCAGGGGATGGCCGAGCACCTTCAGTGTCCCCCGGGCCTCCAGCTCGCGGAACCACTCGGTCCACTTCTGCAGACGCTGCTGCATGTTCCGGGGGGAGCCGGGGAGCTCCGCTGAATCCGCCGGCAGGCGATACAGATAGAGAAACTCGCTCACTGTCGTCTCCTTTCCTCGTCGTTCACCTGCCGAGCGTAAGGCTCGAGCCAGTTCAACACCCGCTCCCAGCCGACGGCGTGCTCGACCGCCGCGGCCTCGAAGCCGTCGAAGCCCTCGTGGAACACGGTCACCCGCGAGCCGCTCGCCCTGGGCGCGAAGAGATACGTGACCCGGGTCTCGCTGCGACCCAGCGTCGGATGGTCGAACTCGTATCGCCGGGTCTGGACGATCCTCTCCGGGGGATCGAACTCCAGGAAGTTCCCCGACGCCGGGAAGCGCCTGCCGTCGGCGAAGCACACCAGGACCCGCCAGCTCCCGCCCGGCCGGAGCTCCGCGCACCAGTCCCGCATGGCGTAGGTCTCGGGCGAGCCCCACCAGCGTTCGGTCTCGGCAGTGACCAGCATCCGGTAAGCGCGCTCCGGCCGGCAGGCCACGTCGACCGTCGCGGTGATGGTTCCGGCCGAGCGGTCGATCAGCGCGCGAGCACCGGGACGGCCCGGTTCGCCACTCGACGGCATCTCGTCTCTGCGTGAGTTCGACTCGCGGCCCATCGGTGACACTGCGCTCTGCTGTCTCATAGTGATGGATGAGACGCCTGGCGCGGTCGTCTCCGGACATGGATCGGCCTGGGCGAGGAACGCTTGGACTTGCGGGAGCTTCGGCTGTCAGAGCGCTCGCAAGGCGCGGAGAACCTCGCCGAGCCGATCGTCGTCACGGCGGTAGAACGTCCACTGCTTGATGCGCTTCGGCCGCACGAGCCCTGCCCTGACCAGCAGGCGCATGTGCTCGCTCACCGTCGGCTGGCTCAAACCCAGCTTCTCTGCAATGAGCAGACCGCACACTCCGTCGTCCACCAGATCCCCGTCGACCTGAGGCCGGAAGTGTCGAGTGGGCTCCTTGAGCCAGCGGAGGATCTGCAGCCGCCGCTCGTTGTCCAGGGCCCGGAGCGCATCGAGCAGCTCGGGCGTCGTCGGGGCACCGTTTCTCCGGGGGTGGGCTGCTCTGCTCACGTCCGACGGTCCGCCACGGTCATCTCGATCTCCACCGCGGCCCCGAGCGGCAGCTCGCGGACGGCGACCGTGGTCCTGGCGGGGTACGGAGCGCGGAAGTACCGGGCGTAGACGGCATTCATCGCCCCGAAGGTCTCCATGCCAGTGAGGAAGACGCCGACGCGCAGGACGTCGTCGAAGGACGCCCCCGCCGACGCGAGGAACGTCCGGATGTTCTCCAGCGTCCGCTCGGTCTGCGCGGCCACGTCACCAGCGATGAGCCGCCCCGTCGCGGGATCCAGCGCGACCTGACCGCTCAGGTAGAGCACTCCGGGGCCACGTACCGCCGCGGACAGCGGAAGGCCGGACGGCCGTGCATCCTCGATCGCCTCTCGCATCGCATGTCTCCTAGGGTGTCACCGGTCGAAGTCGACGGCGGTCGTGTTCCCGCCACTCACCACGATGCCCACGCGTTCTCCTGGCCGGGTCCGCACCTTCCCGGCGAGAAGCGCGGCGAAGGGGGCCACCCCGCCCGGCTCGGCCACCACCCGGAGCAGATCCCAGAGGCGACGCTGGCCCGCGCGAATCTCCTCGTCGGTCACCAGGACCACCTCGGCGACCGTATCGCGGAGGATGGGGAAGTTGCGCTCGCCGATGCGGCGCGGGGCCAGGCTGTCCACGGCGATGCTTCCCACCGGTGCGTCGACCGGGCGACCGGCCTCCAGCGCGCAGCGGAGGGTGGGCGCGCCATCGGGTTCCACGGCCACGAGCCGGACCTTCCTGCCGTACCAGCTCGCGACCCCCGAGAGGAGGCCGCCCCCGCCCACCGCCACCAGGACGGTGTCCAGCTCCGGCGCCTGGGCCTCCAGCTCCAGCCCCAGCGTGCCCGCGCCGAGGATGGTCTCCTCCTGGTCGAAGGCGTGGATGGGCATCGCGTCGCTCTTCCGGGTCCACTCCTCGCTGGCAGCGAGGGCCTCACCGTAGGATTCGCCGCCCACGACCAGGTCGGCTCCGTACTCCCGGATTCGCGCGATCTTCGCCGCCGAGGCGACGCGGGGGATGAAGATCTTCGCCGGGATGCCCAGCCGGCCCGCGGCATAGGCCACTGCCACGCCGTGATTCCCTCCCGAGGCGGCAACCACACCCGCCGGCGGCACGGGGCGCTGCAGGAGGTTCGAGAATGCTCCTCGGGTCTTGAAGGCGCCCGCGTGCTGGAGCAGCTCCAGCTTGAACGTGACCGATCCACCGTCGAGGTCGAGCTCCGGGCCGGGGAGCTGGACGAGCGGTGTACGCCGGACGTGTGGACGGATGAGCTGCTCGGTGGCGGTGATTCTCGGGCGCAGGTCCGGGCTCATCTCGTGGGTCTACTTCGTCGATTGGCTAAGCGGCAATACAGTCGAGCCAGTTCGCGCCGGTACAGCCGGCCTCAGCGTCGGGGCCGGGTCCAGAGGGCGTAGGCGGGCAGCCCGGCGGCGATGAGACCGAGCCCGAGGAGCGCGCGGAGCGGCGCCTGGAACACGGTGACCGTGGCGACGGTGAGGCAGGCGACGACGAAGGCCCCGGTCGTCCAGGGATGACCCCAGGCCCGAAACGGGCGCTCGGCCCGAGGACGTGTCCTGCGGAGCACGAAGACGGCCGCTGCGGTCGCCCCGTGGAAGAGCAGACCCGCGAAGACGACCAGGGTGTAGAGCTCCGCGTAGCTTCCGGAGAGCGCGAGCACCGCGGCCAGCCCGCCCTGCGCGAGCAGGCTTCCCGTGGGCGTGTGGTGGCGCGGGTCGATGCGGGCGAACCACCGGAAGAAGACGCCGTCCTCCGCCATGGGGAGGTAGACCCGGGCGCAGCAGAGGACGTTCGCCGCGAGGCAGCCGAACATCGCGACCAGGATGATCGCCGAGACCGCCCGGGAAGCGCCCGGCCCGAGCAGCGCGGCTGCCGCGGCCTCACCGACGCGTGAGGTGCCCGCGAGCGTCCGGACGTCGAGCGCCCGCACGTACACCCAGTTGAGGCCGACGTAGAGCGTCGCGACGACTGCAACGCCCGCCACCAGCCCTCGCGGCAGGTTGCGTGACGGACGGCGGATCTCCCCCGCGGAGAAGGTGAGCACATACCAGCCGTCGTAGGCCCAGAGCACGGCGACCAGTCCGAGGCCGAGACCGGCGACGAGACTGCCGGGCGGAAGCGGTGCCCCCCAGTGCGGGGCGACCTGCGGCGGCGCGAACAGGCCGAGAGCGACCAGCACCAGGAGCGCGCCGACCTTGAGCGCGGTGGCGACGTTCTGCACCACCGCCCCCTCCCTCACCCCAAGCCAGTTCACGGCGGTGAGACCGAGCACGGCGACCGCCCCGGTGACCTGCGGGCCGGCGACGGTCCACTCCACGCCGGCCACCTCGAGCGAGAGCAGCCGGACGTCGGACCCCAGCGATGGGACGAAGGCTCCGAGGTACTCGCCGAAGCCAACCGCGATCGCCGAGATGCCGGCGGTCATGATGACCAGGAACGAGGTCCACCCGAAGAGGAAGCCCCACAGCCGTCCGTAGGCCTCCTTCAGGAAGTGGTACTGGCCGCCGGCACGGGGAAACATCGCCCCCAGCTCGGCATAGGCGAGCGCTCCCGCGAGGGCGTACGCGCCGCCCGCAGCCCACAGGCCGAGGATGAGGGCTGGCTGCGGACAGCGCTGCGCGATGTCCCCGGTGGTGAGGAAGATCCCGCTCCCCACCGACGCACCGATGGTGATCAGCGCACCGTCCACCGCCCCGAGAGAGCGGACGAGCGTGGGCCCCGGCGGCGCGGCCTCGTCGTCCACGGCCGGGCGCCCGGCGGCGGTCACGGCCGGACATCCTGCCACGGAGCCCTGCTGGCGCGTTGAGAGGAGCGGCGCCCGGCGGGTAGCCTCGGGCGTCGCGTGGACACCTCGCTCGAGGAGCTCCTGGCGGAGTTCGATTCCAGCCTGCCGCTGGCGCGCGCGCGCTCCCTTCCCTCACCGTGGTACCGCGACCCACGGATCGAGGCACTGGAGCGCAGGCGGGTGTTCGGCGACAGCTGGCAGCTCGTGGCCCGCAGCGACCAGCTGGAGCATCCGGGTGATTTCGTCACCGCCGACGTCGCGGGCGAGCCGCTCCTCGTCCTGAGGGACGACACGGGCGAGCTCCGGGGCTTCTTCAACGTCTGCCGCCACCGGGCCGCCTGCGTGATGACCGAGCCCCGGGGGAACGCCCGCAAGCTTCGCTGCCGCTACCACGGATGGACCTACGACCTCCGTGGGCAGCTGCGTGGGCTGCCGGAGTTCGAGGGTGTCGAGGACTTTCGCCGGGAGGACCAGGGGCTGGTCCCGGTGCGCGTGGACCGCTGGGGGCCACTGGTGTTCGCACATCTCGGAGATGCGCCGCTGCCGCTTCCCGATTCGCTCGCCCCGCTTTCGGCGGAGATGGGACCCCTGGAGGATCTGCGGTTCCTCGAGCGCCGCGAGTACACGCTCGCGTGCAACTGGAAGGTGTTCGTCGACAACTACCTGGACGGCGGATACCACGTGAACTCGGTGCACCCGGCGCTCGGCAGCGTGTTGCAGTACGCGGAGTACCGGACCGAGTGCTTCGAGCGGACCAGCCTGCAGTCCAGCCCCATGCGGACCGGCGACGACGCGGCCGCGGCCGCCACCCGGACCGGGGATCGGGCGCGCTACGCATGGGCGTTCCCCAACCTGATGGTCAACCTCTATGCGGGCGTGATGGACACCAATGTGGTCCTCCCGCTGGGGCCCGAGCGATGCCGGGTGACCATCGACTTCTACTTCGGCGACCTCGAGGGCGAGGCGGCGCTACGGTTCGCGCAGCAGAGCATGGAGCTCGGTCACCAGATCCAGCTGGAGGACGTGGGAATCTGCGAGGACGTGCAGAAGGGAATGGGCAGCCGTTCCTACCGGACGGGGAGGTTCAGCGTGCGCCGCGAGGTCGCGATCCACCATTTTCACCGGCTGCTCGCCTCCCGGTTGCAGGCGGGGGCCGACTGAGATGGCCCGGATCGGAGGCGCGATCCGGCTGGGCCTCGCCTTCCTCGCCGGGCTGGTGCTTCCAGCGCTGCTCTTCCTCCTCATCGGCCTCGCCGGCCTCTTCCCGGTGGCTGCCACCTCCATGCCGTCCAGTCTCGAGACCCGGATCGCGCGCTTCGTCGTGCACCGCTCGCTCGCACACGAGGCAGCGAAGGTCGTCGTTCCCGCGCCGCCCCGGGAAGACACGACCCTGCTCGCGGGGCTGCGAACCTTCCGCCGGAACTGCGCGGGTTGCCACGGGAAGCCCGATGCCCGCAGCCGGTGGGGCACGACGAGCTTCTACCCCCGGGTGCCTCAGTTCGCGGACGAGGGCTCCACGCTCGGCCCGGCGGAGATGTTCGTCGCGGTCAAGCACGGCATCCGCGGAACGGGCATGGCGGCCTGGGAGGCCAACCTCTCGGACGAGGACATCTGGACCGTGGTGTGGTTCCTCCAGCGGATACGGTCACTGCCGCCGGCGGTCGAGCAGGCCTGGAAGTCGCCACCGCAATAGGGATGTCGGCCGGCGGCGACAGGCCCACACGAACAATTGCAACCGCGACGATTCGCGGGGTAAACGCGAGACCCCGGGCGGTTCGGCGCCGGGTCAAGCGATGGGGGTCGGTCGGTGCGTCGAGCGGTGGGATGGGTTCTCGTCTCCGGAATGATGGCCTTCGAGGCCGCGGCCGACGAGGCGACCGATATCTCGAAGAAGACGCAGAACCCCGTCGCGGACGTCGTCAGCATCCCCATCCGGAACGACATCTCGTTCGGTCTGCCCGACGGTCGCGTCCAGAGCCTCTTCAAGGTCCAGCCGGTCCTGCCGCTCCACCTCTTTCCCGAGGTGAACCTCATCCTCCGGACCATCTTCTCGTTCTACAGCCAGCCGGTGGGCACGAACGAACGCGCCTCGGGACTCGGGGACACGCAGCTGCAGATGTTCGTCTCCCCGGCGCAGTCGGGGCCGGTGATCTGGGGGGTGGGGCCGGTCGTCTACCTCCCGACCGCGACCGATTCGGCCTTCGCCAGCGAGAAGCTCGGTCTGGGTGCCTCGGCGGTCGTGCTGGTGACGCCCGGGCCCTGGGTCGTGGGCGCGCTCGCCACCTACACCGCCTCGGTGGCGGGCAACTCGGCGCGCCCGAGCATCAACCTCCTCGACCTGCAGTACTTCGTGAACTTCAACCTGCCGCAGGGATGGGCCGTCGGGACTGCCCCGGACGTGCTCGTGGACTTCTCGCGGAGCAGTGACCGGTGGACCGTCCCGGTCGGCGCGCTGGTGGTGAAGACCTTCGTCCTGTCCAGCCTCGCGCTGCAGCTGCAGTTCGCGGGCTACTACAACGTGGTCCGCCCGGACGGAGTGCCGCAGTGGGTGTTCCGCACCCAGTTCACGCTCGTGCTTCCCGAGGGAAAGAAGCCGGGGGAATGAACCGTCGGGCGTCGACGGAGGAGCTGATGACAACAGTACGACCCATGTCCGCCGCTGTGCTGCTCCTCGCTCTGGGCTCGTCCACGACGATGGCCCAGATCCCGCCCTGGACCGGTTTCACCACCGGCTATCCGACGGCCGACGCCGCGAACAAGCTTCGCGACGACGCGACGCTGCAGCGGGCGATCGTCGCCTACCGCTTCTGGTACCCGACGGTGTCCACCGAGGCGATCCTCCAGGGGACGCGGGCCATCGGGGTCAAGGACAACGTCTCGCTTCCCATCATCGCGGCTGCCCCGAGGCACGTCGGATTCACGCTCAACTCCGACACTCCCTACTCCGGTGGAGCGATCGACCTGAGTGGCGGTCCGGTGGTGATCGCGCTCCCTCCCGGCGCGTACATCGGCCTAGTGAACGACCATCATCAGCGCTGGATCCTGGACATGGGAATTCCTGGACCGGACGGTGGGAAGGGCGGCAAGCACCTCATCCTCCCGCCGGGCTACAAGGGCTCCATTCCCAAGGGCTACTTCGTCGGTCGATCCTCCACCTTCAAGGCGCTGATCGCCCTGCGCTCGCTCCCGGTCGGCGGCGACGTTCCGAAGGCCAAGGATGCCCTGCGCGCCGTGCGGATGTATCCGCTCTCCGCCGCGAAGAATCCTCCGAAGAACGAGTTCGTCGACGCCGACGGCATCCGGATGGATACCACTCCCCTCAAGTGGGAGGACAACATCGCGTTCTGGCAGGTGCTCCACGACGTGCTGGAGGCCGAGCCGCTGGTCGAGGAGTTCCGTCCGATGTACGGGCTCCTCTCGACGCTGGGCATCGAGAAGGGGAAGGCCTTCGCGCCCGACGAGCGGATGAAGCGCATCCTCGCCGAGGCGGCGAAGGCCGGCCGCGATCAGCTCCTGGTCAGCGCCTATGCCAGCGACCGGCCGGATCGAATCGCCTGGTCGGACCGCAAGTGGGAATGGGTCGGGCTGGTTCCGGACGATGCGAACTTCGTCACCTCCTCCGGGCTGGACAGCGAGGCGCGAGACCGATGGTTCGCGCAGGCCATCGTCGCGTCGCCGGCGATGTTCCGGCGGAAGCCAGGATCGGGATCCCTGTACTGGCTCGGCCTGCGCGACTCGACCGGCGCCTACCTCGACGGCGGCAAGAGCTACCGGCTCGCCGTGCCCCAGCCAGTTCCGGGGAAGCTCTTCTGGTCGGTGACGGTGTACGACGCGCAGACCCGGAGCGAGGTCCAGACCGCGCAGGACAAGGCGGCGCTGCGTTCGCTGTTCGAGCTCAAGGGCGTGTCGAGCTCGGCGCCGACCGAGCTGTGGTTCGGCCCGACGGCGCCCCCTGGCAAGCAAGACCGGTGGATCCAGACCATCCCTGGGCGCGGCTGGTTCGCGTACTTCCGGATCTACGGCCCGGAGGGGGCTGCCTTCGACGGGACGTGGAAACCGGGCGACTTCGTCGTCAGCCCGTAGCCGGGACGGTCGAGCGCCTCGCGTGCACCCTCCGCCGCGCGCTCCATCGCCTCCCGGCCGAGCGCGAGGCGAAACGGCCCGAGGCGAGGAAGCCCGGGAAGGGCGATGGCCTCGAGCCCTCGCCGGCCCGGGATGCGGAGCGCGGCGCTGTTCCGCCTCCGCCACGGGGAACGCGAGGTGAGGTGGTGGTACAGCACCCGCTCTCCCTCGGGCACGCCGGCGAGGCCGGGCCGATCGGCGATGCCGCCGTCCGCGTAGAGGCGGCCCTCGATTCGCACCGGATGGAAGAGCACGGGAAGCGCGCACGAGGCATGGATCGCCGGGGCGAGCGGACCGCGCTCCAGGACCACCGTCCGCCGCGCGAGGAGGTCCCACACCGAGAGGGCCAGCGGAACCGGGCTCTCGTCGAACGTGCGCACCGGGAGCACCCGCTCCAGCAGCGCCCGGAAGAGGCGCCCGCGCAGCAACCCGAGGCCGGGCCAGAGGTCCCAGAAGTGCTCACGGCGGAGCTCGAGCAGCTCCTCGCGGATCCGGGCCGCGGGAATCCCCGCGCCCCAGAGCGCGCCGACGAGTGCTCCCGCGCTCGAGCCGGCGATGCGCGCGGGTCGGAGCCCCCGCTCCTCGAGCACCGAGACGACTCCCGCATGCGCAAAGAAGCCGAAGAACCCCGACGACATCACGAGGGTGAAGGGCTTCTCGGCCAGCCAGTCCCGGAGGGTCTGCATCGATGGACGCAGTACCCTACTTCGGCGGAAGCAGCGCGAGAGATCGCCGACATGGCGGTTCCGCCCGCCGAGTGGAACCAGGTGCGGCCCGAGTCGGGACGAGGACCTCGCGACACCAGCGTTCAGTCCACCGGCCCGGGGCTTGACCGGCCCGAGCCGCTGCAAGACGCTCCTCCCGGAATGAACGGTCGGGGGGGAGCCATGAGACGCTGGTCATCCGCGGGGCTTTGCCTGCTGCTGTCCGCCTGCTCGTCGGGCCTCGAGGAGCACGAGGCTCTCTGGCGCGACAAGGGCCCGTCCAGCTACCAGTACACGCACGGAGCGGGAGGGTTCTCGCTCCACGTCGTGTTGCGAGTCACGGTCCAGTCGGGCACCGTCTCGAACACGACGGCCCTCTCGTCGGCGGGGTTCCCGGGCCCCTACCGCGGCTGGACGATGGAGGAGCTCTTCCAGGACATCCGGGAACGCCTCGACGAGGACGCGTGCAAGACCACGGCGCGCTACGACGAGTCCCTCGGTTACCCCGTCTCGGTGTACTCGAATTGCGGGGAAGAGGGCGACGGCTGGACCGTCACCGACTTCGCTCCCGGCCCCGGGTGATGCAGCGCGCTTGAAGGACGGCGAAGGGCCGACACGGCCGTCACCGCCTCCTGCTCCGCCTCGCGTCCGTCGTTACCACCCGGGCGCGGCGCCGGCTGGATCCGCAAGGAGCGACGGCATGGACATCGGCGAAGGAATCATCCGGAAGGCGAGCCCACGGAGCGTCCCGGAGACGCTCGATCGCCTCGAGGCGATCCTGAGGACGAAGGACGTCCAGGTGTTCGCCCGGATCGACCACTCCGGCGAGGCGGCCAAGGTCGGGCTGAGCATGCCCCCCACCCAGGTCCTGGTCTTCGGCAACCCGCGCGCAGGGACTCCGGTGATGCTCGCCGCCCCCACGTCCGCGATCGACCTCCCGCTGAAGGCCCTGGCCTGGCAGGACTCCGCCGGACAGGTCTGGCTCGGCTACACCGACCCGACCTACCTCGCTCGCCGATACGGGCTCGGCGAGAAGCAGGTTGCGCCGCTCGGCGTCATCGCCGACCTGGTCGACGCTGCGGTGAAGTGACCGGGGTGGTGGGGGTCGGCTCGCCGGCGCTCGACTCCGCACGGACTCACCCACGGGCTGAACCCCCAGTCCGCCAAGCTCATCGGTCAGGCCTGGCGACACCGCGCCTTAACAAAGGGCAGCCCCGGAGCTCAGAGGATCCGAGCCCCGGGGACACCTGCGCCTGGGCTCGGGAGGAAAGACAGCCAACGACGCAGGAGCCATGACCGCCCAGAGCTCCAGTCTCGAGTATGCGAGAAGATCCGACGGGACCTTGCATGTCGCGCTGGGTGGCGACTGGAAGCTGGCGCGCGGCGTCCCTGCCCCCCGGGCACTGCTCGACGAGGTCGAGAGACCACCTCATCCGCAGAAGATCGTCCTCGAGACGACCGTCCTCGGCGGATGGGACAGTGGACTGCTCACCTTCCTTCTGGCGGTGGTATCCCGGTGTGCGCAGCTCGGCGTCGAGGTCGATCGGCACGGACTGCCCGAGGGCGTGAAGCAGCTCCTCGCGCTCGCCACCGCGGTGCCGGCGAGACCTGCGCGCCGAAGCTCGGACTCGGACCCCTTCCTCGCCCGCGTCGGAACTGGCGCGCTGCGCTGGTGGAACGGATGTCGCGACGCGCTCGCCTTCCTCGGTGAAGCATTCCTCTCGGTCGTCCGCCTGGTCACGGGAAGGGCCCGGTTCCGGCGGTCGGACCTCCTCCGCGCGCTGCAGGACTGCGGAGCGCGATCGCTCGGGATCGTCGCGCTCATCAACTTGCTGGTCGGAATCATCCTCGCCTTCGTCGGGGCGATCGAGCTCCGGAACTTCGGGGCACAGATCTACGTCGCGCATCTGGTGGGCATCGGGATGCTCCGGGACATCGCGCCGATCATGACCGGGATCATCGTGACGGGCCGCACCGGGGCGTCCTTCGCCGCCGAGCTCGCCACCATGGAGGCGAACCAGGAGATCGACGCGCTGAAGACGCTGGGCATTCCGCCGATGGACTTCCTCGTCCTTCCCCGGTTGCTCGCGCTCTCGCTGATGATGCCCTTGCTCTGTCTCTACGCCGATCTCATGGGAATCATCGGCGGGCTCGTCGTCTCCGTGTCGATGCTGGGGATCAGCCCCACGCAGTACCTCGACGAGACGAGGCGCGCGGTCGGCCTCAATCACCTCTTTCTCGGCCTGTTCATGAGCCTCGTCTTCGGCGTGCTGGTCGCGCTCACCGGATGCATGCGGGGGGTTCGCAGCGGTCGCAGCGCCTCCGCCGTCGGCGAGGCCACCACGTCCGCCGTCGTGACCGGAATCGTCAACATCGTGGTCGCGACCGCCGTCATCACTCTCATCTCCTATGTCCTCGGCATCTGAAGAAAGCGGAACCAGCGGGACGCGCCGCAAGATCACGGTGAGCGATCTCACCATGGCCTACGGCGACACGGTCGTCATGGAGGACCTCGAGTTCAGCGTGAACGAGCGGGAGATCTTCATCATCATGGGCGGCAGCGGTAGCGGAAAGAGCACGCTCCTCCGTCACCTGATCGGACTCCAGGAGCCCGCCCGGGGAAGGATTCTCTACCAGGGCACGAGCACCGGCTTCTGGGAGATGACACCGCCGGAACGCGAGCAGCTCCTGCGGCGCTTCGGGGTCCTCTACCAGGGAGGCGCGCTCTGGAGCTCGATGACGCTCGCGGAGAACGTGGCCCTGCCGCTCCAGGAATATGCAGTCGCCGACGCGGAACAGATCTCGGCGCTGTCGTCTCTCAAGCTCGCGCTGGTCGGTCTCTCGGGCTTCGAGGACTACTACCCCTCGGAGATCAGCGGGGGCATGACCAAGCGAGCTGGCCTGGCACGCGCGATGGCGCTCGATCCGGACATTCTCTTCTTCGACGAGCCGTCGGCGGGGCTCGACCCCATCACCTCTCGCCGTCTGGACGACCTCATTCTCGATCTGCGCGACAGCCTCGGCGCCACCATCGTGGTGGTGACCCACGAGCTCTCGAGCATCTTCGCCATCGGCGACAACTCGGTGCTCCTCGACGGCCAGAGCAAGAGGATGATCGCCTCGGGAAACCCGAAGCAGCTCCTGGCCGATTCGAGGGACCCCCGGGTCCATGCCTTCCTCACCCGGGGGGGACAGACGAGCCATGGCTAAGCAACCCAGCAAGACGCTCATCGGAGGCTTCGTCGTCGGCGCGATTGCGCTGGCGGTGGTTGCGCTCGTCGTCTTCGGGTCGGGCAGGTTCTTCCAGGATCACTTCACGAACGTCATGTACTTCTCCGGCTCCATCACCGGACTGTCCGTCGGCTCTCCCGTCAAGTTCAGGGGGGTTCAGGTTGGACAGGTCACCAAGATCGCCGCGGTGCTCGATCCAAGGACCATGACCATCACCATTCCCGTCTACGTCGAGCTCGACCCGAACAGCTGGATCGTCCTGGGCCAGGAGGGCGCCGGGCACGCTCCTGCCTCGGCCGCCTTCTATCAACCCCTCGTGGAGAAGGGACTCAGGGCGCAGCTCGACGTCGAGAGCTTCGTGACCGGAAAGCTCTACATCAACATGGACCTGCACCCCGAGGCTCCGGCAAGGCTCCTCGGACTCGACCCTCGCTATCCGGAGGTCCCCACCATCCCGTCCCTGAAGGAGGAGCTCCTGAAGACGCTGCAGGCGCTCCCCGAGAAGATCATCGCCGTTGCCGATGGGATCGAGCGGCTGGTGGATTCCCCCGCGGCGCAGGACACCCTGCGCGACCTGGACGCCCTCCTCCGGGCGGTGACGAGGGAGGTCGGGCCCCTGACGGCGAGCGCACGATCGACGCTCGAGACCGCTCGCCGGGCCTTCAAGCAGGGAGAGCAGACGCTGGCCATGAAGGAGGGAGCGTCGGCGGAGATGGCGGCGAGCTTCAGCGCCACCATGAAGAAGGCGAGCGACTCCCTCGACCAGATGCGTTCGACGCTGGGGACCTACCAGGCCCTGGCCGAACCGAGCGGCAACCTGGGACACGACCTGACGAGGACGCTCGGGGATCTCGACGCCGCGGCGCGCTCGCTGCGGTCGCTGACCGACTACCTCGAGCTCCACCCGGAGTCGGTGCTGAAAGGGAAACAATGACCGGGACGAGGCATCTCCGAACGCCGCCGCTCCTCGTCTGCGCGATCGCGCTGACGGGCTGTCTGGGCAGCTCGCGCCCAGCGCGGTTCTACACGCTGGAGCCCCTTCAGGTGAGCGAGGGCCCGAGCTCGGCGGCCACCGATGCGACGTTGACCGTCGGGCCGGTCGAGCTCCCGGATTACGTCGACCGGCCGCAGATCGTCACCCGCACGGGCGCGAACGAGCTGGTCATCGCCGAGTTCGACCGCTGGGGTGGCTCCCTCGACAACCAGATCAACAACTCCCTGGTCGCGACGCTCCGGGATCGCCTTGCGCCCCAGCAGATCTCGGTCGTGCCGTGGAGATCGGCGATCGCCTCCGGCGGTACCTCTTACCGTGTGAGGATCAGCGTCTCGCGCTTCGACGGCATGCTCGGCCAGTCGGTCGTCCTTCAGGCCAGGTGGGAGCTGCGCGCGCAGGCCGGAGGGAAGGAAGAGTCGCTCGGCGTGAGGGAGGCGACCGTCACCGAGGCGATCAGCGGCCCCGAGTACGATGCCCTCGCCGCGGCGATGCAACGGGCCCTCGTCAGGTTCGGCCAGCAGATGGCCGATGGAGTCGCGGCTGCGAAGCAAGGCGCAAGGACGCCAGAGCGCCCGACGGCCTCAGCTCGACCCTGAAGCCTCGGCGGCGGCGGCGATCCGACGACGCTCCTCCGCCCAGGCGCGGAGGGGCCCGGTGTCGATCTGGAACTCCTCGAACCCGGGGATCACGACCGAGTCGAGCGTCTCCAGATAGATCCGCCGACGCTCGTTCTTCGGCACGACGCCCGCGCTCAGCAGCGCCGGGTCATCGGCTCCGGGCGGGCTTGGCTTGAAGAGGTCGTCCCCGGTGGCGGCGGCCGCCATCACCGGGAGGAAGCCGGAGAGAAAGGACAGGTCGAATCGTGTCCTGGCCCAGGCCAGGTAGGCCCATCCCAGCCGCGCGTGCTGGACCTCGTCGCGCGCCAGCTCCTGGAGGACGGTCCTGAGATGGGCGTCGCTGGCCGCGTCCAGCAGGGTGACCAGCGTCGCCATGCTCTCGGTCTCCGAGATGCACGACTGGGCGACCACCTCGTAGGTCAACCTCTGCTCCGGGGGGAGATCCCTGGGCCCGAAGAACAGCAGCCGCGTCTCGGGTGGCGGAACCTCCGCCCCACGCGAGCGCAGGATGTCGGCGCAGTGCCCGGCGTGCCGGATCTCATCCGCCGAGGCGCGGCTGGCCAGCTCCACCAGCGTGCCCGGCGCCCCGGCTGCGTGCATGCCTTGCGAGAGCGCCGCAAAGCGCAGCGAGGCGCCGGTCTCGACGCCGTGACGTACGGCCCAGACCTGCGCGATCAGTGCGCCGGTGGCATCTACCAAATCGTGGGTCCGTCGTACCCGGGGGGCTTCGTGCCGCCGTCGGGGAGCAGCGAGCCCGGCGGTGGGACTGTGGTCCCGGGAGGCGGGCTGTCACTTCCGCCGCAGGCAGCGATCAGACTCGTTCCGCCGAGGACCAGGACCTGGAACAGGCGCTTCAGTTTCATTCGGAGAGTCTCCTTGGGAGCTGCTGAAGCGGAGACACCGGAGTTCTCGGGCGTTGCGGGGCTGTGCTCTCCGGGTGAGCCGGGAAGTGTCCTGCGGCGAAGCTCGGTCGAGCCTTCGGGGGCCTGGACGGCGGCTCCCGGGAGAGCTCGACCTCCAAGCACTTGCTTTCGTTCAATCTTCCGAAGGATGTGCGCGTCGCGGTTCCGAGGTCGACCCCTTCCTGACGCCTTCGGAAGGGCGGACCAAGGTCAGGCGCTGGTCCATGGGCTTCATCGGCCTACGGCCAGAGCGGGTGATCGGTCTGGTCGAGGTAATGGACCGTGTCGGCCTCGTGCGTCTCCACCTGCACCTTGAGCTCGTGGACGTCGTTGTCGAGCGACTGGACCTCTCGGGTGAGCAAGCGCAGCTGCTCCTCTACCATCGGCGCGTCCTTCGGTGCGCTGGTGATGATCTCCTTGGCCGGCACGTCCGATCCGGGGAGCGGCGTCTCGGCGAGCGCGCCACTCGCAGTGAGAAGCAGCGCCGCTGAGATCAGGTGTTTCATCGGGGGAAGCATCTTCGGTCTCCTTGCGCGGTCGACATTGCCCGCTGCACACAAGACACCTGGACGGTCCGCGTTTTGTTCCGGCGCCTCCGTCTTCCGAAGTCGGTTTCATCTCACCGCGTACCGGTGTCGATGGAGCGACGCCGGTGACCACGCCACGACGCAAGACGCGCTCACCTGACGACGATTCAGCTCGTGGGCGACCTCGAGCAGAGGGACTCGCTTCCACCGGAGCGTCGAGCCTGCCCATCGGTTCCCGACGGGCACCGCAGCCGTGAAACCCGGGGATGCCATCTCGCGTATCCCTTCAGGAACTTTCGCAGGGGCAACGGATGTCCACCCGTTCCAGAGCGGTGCAAGACGAGCAAACCTTCATGGACTGCGTGAGCACGCATGCCCCATCACTCCGGCGGTTCGCCCGGAGGCTGACTCGAAATCACGCCGACGCCGAGGACGTCTTGCAGCAAACGCTCCTCAGAGCACTCGAGAAACGAGGTGAGCTTCGAGATCCCGCACACCTGCGGCCGTGGCTGCTGGCCATCGCAAGGACGAGCTGGCTGAACTCTCGCCGCGGTCTCCGGAGCAAGCTGGAGGTGCTCGAGGGAGAGCGCTCCCTGTCCGGGGGCGAGGGAGGGCATGGTGATCTGGAACGCGAGATCCTCGATCGCTCGCTCACCGACGAGCTACTGCGCGCCCTGGAGACCTTGCCCGAGGAGTGGCGCGAGACACTCTGGCTACGAGAGGTCGAGGATCTCTCGTACGAGGAGATCGCGCGGGTGCTCGATTGCCCCATGGGAACCGTGCGTTCCCGTCTGGCGCGAGCGCGGGCCGCCGCCGCGGCATGCCTCGGGAATGGAGACGCTCATGGCCTGTAACGAGACGTGGCTGGAGATTCTCTCCGCCTGGCACGACGGCGAGGCAACCACCGACGAGGTCGCCCGGGCTCGGGCGCACCTCCCGCATTGCTCCGCATGCACGGCATCGCGGGCGCGCTTCCAGCTGTTGCGCGCGGCCCTGAGATCCGCTCATCAGTTCTCCTTGCACGAGCGGGCCAGTCCGCAGAAGCCCCCCGCGCCCGTACGGCGCCCGGGCCGGCGAGCCATCGTCGCCGGCGTTCTCGTTGCGGCCGCGGCCGTCCTGGTGCTCGCCCGCGTGCCGTCCTTCCACCAGGACGACGCAGTCGTGGTCGATGAGCTGGAGGCCCGTCATCTCACGGCCGTCGCCTCTCGTGTCGATTTCGAATCCTCGGATCCAGCAGCAGTGCGCACATGGATCGCCACCGACCTCGGGCACGACGTCGACGTTCCGATCGTTCCCGGCGCACGACTCCTCGGCGCCCGCCGCTGTCATCTCTCGGGAAGGCCGACGGTCTCCATCATGTATCGACGGGGGAAGGAGCCCCTGAGCCTCTTCCTTCCCCCTGCCGGAACCGCGGCGGAGGTGGAGACCGGCCTGCTGGCGCGGGCGAGGACCGGTTGCACCGTCGCCCCGCTCGGCTCTGCCGTATGCGCCCGTCCCGGTCTCTTCGCGGTCGCCGAGACCAGAGGGACCGCCCTCGCCGCCCTCCAGTCCTTCTGAAGGTCAACTCCACCCGTGGAAGCGGGTCTGTGGGGCGCGACGGCTTCCTAGGGCCAGAGCAGATGATCATACGGCCCATTGCCCATCTCGACGCGATTGGGTTTCCGCAACCGCCCGACCTCGGCCTGCAGCTCCTCGACCGTGCGGGTCAGGATGCGAAGCTGCTCCTCCACCGTCCTGGGGCGTTCGGGCGCCTGGGCGAGGTCCTCCTTGATCGGGACTTGCGACTGAGGCCGTACGGGGTTGGTGGCGCACGCCGAAGCGGCGAGAAGCAGGACCGCCCCCAGGAGGACTTTCCGAAGCTTGTGAGTGGGGCGGGCCCTCGACGTCCCGATCGACCTCACGGAAGAAGCGGGTCCGTCTGGTCGAGGTAATGCGGAGAGTTTCCCAGCTGCTGCCGGAGCTGCTCGATGGACTTCTCAAGCGCCTGGATCTGCGCATCCGAGGCCTCTCGTTCGGCCCCTTGCGGAGTTCGACCGGCGTTGCCGGCCGCCGAGCGTTCATGGAGAAGACACATCTTCAGCTCCTGGAGGTGCTGATCCATGTCCTTGGCGGTCGTCATCATCTGGTCGCGCATCTTCGGATCGATCGGCATCGTCTTTTGTGAACCAGGTTTCGCCTCCGTCCCCACGGTTCCTTCCCTGGCGAGAAGCGCGGTGCTGGCTGTCAGGAGTACGACGAAGGGAACGAGCTTGACGGCTTCATGCATGTGCTTTTCTCTCGAATCGAGTTGACCACGCGCCTCCACGCCCCCGCCTCGACGGTCGGCGCGGTGCGATGGCAGGCCTGGCCCCTGCAACCGCGGATCCAGCGCCGGCTGACTCGTTCCCGGGAGTGGTCGGAGCCGTTGTCAATTCTTGAGTCGCGCCGTCGTCCCGGGTGTCGCTCCACCGACGGCAGCGAGAGGGAGGACGGAGGGCGAAGCCGACTCGGGATTCCGGCGTCTGTTGTCGGGGCCAGCTCTCCGGTCGTCTCGCTCGTGCGCCGGGCACTGCCGGCTCAGGGACTGCCTCCGGGCTGGCATTCGCCTTGCTCCCTCGAGGGCCCATGCCGACGGGTGAGATGGGCGTGCAGCCGGAGATGGGCGCAGGTCGGGGTCCTCGAGCGCTCGGTTTCCTCGAGAAGGACCGGATCACCGCCCCGCCGGACTACAACCGTTGGCTCATTCCCCCCTGCGCTCTCGCAACTCACCTCTGCATCGGGCAGGTCTATGCCCTCAGCGTCTTCAACCTTCCGCTGACCCGACAGCTCGGGATCACCCGGTCGGTGCCTGGTGATTGGTCGCTGGTCGAGCTGGGATGGATCTTCAGCATCGCCATCGCGATGCTCGGCCTGTCGGCGGCGTTTCTGGGCACCTGGGTCCAGAAGCATGGCCCCCGCAAGTCGGGAGCGGCCGCGGCCGTCGGCTGGGGCCTCGGCTTTCTCATCGGGGCGCTGGGCATCCATCTCCACCAGCTGTGGATGGTCTACCTCGGCTACGGATTCATCGGCGGGATCGGCCTGGGCATCGGGTACATCACCCCGGTCTCGACGCTCATCTCCTGGTTCCCCGACCGGCGAGGCATGGCGACCGGGCTGGCGATCATGGGGTTCGGCGGGGGTGCGCTCATCGCCTCCCCGCTCTCGGACAGCTTGATGAAGCGCTTTGCCTCGCCGACGTCGACCGGCGTGGTGGAGACCTGGGTCGTCCTCGGGGTGATCTACCTGCTGGTCATGCTCGGCGGTGCCTTCGGGTACCGGCTCCCCGCTCCCGAGTGGCGCCCTGTGGGATGGACACCACCCCCGCCCAGGGCCCACTCGCTGATCACCACCCGGAACGTCACACCCCAGAACGCGATCAAGACTCGGCAGTTCTGGCTCCTCTGGGTGGTGCTCTGCTTCAACGTGACCGCCGGCATCGGCGTGCTCGGTCAGGCGTCGGCGATGATCCAGGAGGTCTTCCGCGGGAAGATCACTCCCGGCGCCGCTGCCGGGTTCGTCGGCTTGCTCAGCCTCTTCAACATGGCCGGGCGTTTCTTCTGGGCCTCGCTCTCGGACAGGATCGGACGGAAGGCGACCTACACCTGCTTCTTCACCCTGGGGCCGCTGACCTACGCGCTGGTTCCGCTCACCGGGCGGAGCGGCAGCGTGGCCCTCTTCGTCGCCGCCTTCTGCATCATCCTCACCATGTACGGCGGCGGATTCGCCACGATCCCCGCCTACCTGGCCGACGTCTTCGGAGCAAAGTACGTGAGCGCCGTGCATGGACGGCTCCTCACCGCCTGGAGCGCGGCCGGAGTCCTCGGCCCGGTGCTGGTCAACTACATCCGGGAGGCGCAGATCGGGTCCGGGATCCCCAGGTACCAGGCCTACAACGTGACCATGTACATCATGGCCGTGCTGCTCCTGGTGGCCTTGCTCAGCAACCTGGCGGTGAAGCCGATCGACGAACGCTTCGCCGAGCGAGTGGAGCCCGTCCCCTCGTCAAGCGTCCTGGGAACCACCTGATCATCCGGCAACGAGACACACGATGACGAGCGTCACCCGCACCGGCATGCACCCCAGTCACCATCCGTTGATCGTCGCTCTGGCCTGGCTGGCGGTGAGTCTGCCATTGCTGTGGGGCGTCACCCAGACGCTCTACAAGGCGGCCCAGCTCTTTCACTGAATTCAGGGGACCGGGACTCGAGATGCTCAGGAAGCTCGCGCGGCGATGGCCACTGGTGCGGCAGATCCTCGATCGCGCCGACGGGACCGGCCCCGAGGTGATGAGCGAGCGGACGATCGCCCTCGCCCCGAGGAACTCCGGGGCACAAGTGGCGCGCTCGGTCTGTCCCTACTGCGCCGTGGGATGCGGCCAGCTCGTCTTCCACCGCGGAAACGAGCTGGTCTCCATCGAGGGTGATCCAGCCTCACCCGTCTCCCGCGGCCGGCTCTGTCCCAAGGGAGCGGCCAGCCACGAGCTCCTCACGCACCCCGGTCGCCTCACGCGGGTGAAGTACCGGCGCCCTTACGGCAAGGAATGGGAGGACCTCTCGCTCGAGCAGGCAATGGACATGATCGCCGATCGCCTGTGGGACAGCCGCGATCGGACGCTGGTCGAGTCGCGAGACGGCCAGACGCTGATGCAGACGACCGCCATCGCCCATCTCGGCGGGGCGACCCTCGACAACGAGGAGAACTACCTCATCAAGAAGCTGTTCACCGCTGGCCTGGGGATGGTCTGCATCAGCAACCAGGCACGCATATGACACAGCTCGACCGTGCCCGGTCTGGGCACGAGCTACGGACGGGGCGGCTCGACGACGGCGCCCAAGGACCTCCTCAACGCCGATGCCATCCTGATCATGGGATCGAACATGGCGGAGAACCACCCTGTCGGCTTCCAGTGGGCGATGGAGGCCAAGGAGCGGGGAGCGCAGCTGATCCACGTCGATCCGCGCTTCAGCCGCACCTCGGCCGTCGCCAACCTCTGGGTTCCACTCCGCGCCGGGTCGGACATCATCTTTCTCGGCGGGCTGATCCGGTACGTCCTGGAGCAGGACCTCTATTTTCGCGAGTACGTCGTCCGCTACACGAACGCCCCGGTCATCATCGGCGAGGAATTCCAGGACACCGAGGAGCTGGGAGGCATCTTTTCCGGGTTCGATGAGGAGACACGGTCGTATGACTCCAGCAGCTGGCTCTACGAGGGTGCCGACGCCCCGGCGACTCCAAAAGGCTCCGGAGGAGCCACCGGCGGGCACGCGCAGCACGGAGCGAGCGTCACCCCGGACCTGAGCCGGTATCGCGCCGACGAGACGCTGCAGGATCCACGCTGCGTGTTCCAGCTCCTTCGCAGGCACTTCGCCCGGTACACCCCGGCGATGGTCGAGAAGTTCTGCGGCATCTCCGAGGCAGATTTCCTCCGGGCGGCCAGGGCCTACTGCGCGGCATCGGGACCGGAGAGGACAGGCACCATCTGCTACGCGCTGGGCTGGACGCAGCACTCGTCGGGCGTGCAGATCATCCGCTGCGCCGCGATCCTCCAGCTGTTGCTCGGTAACATGGGACGCCCCGGCGGCGGCATCCTCGCCCTACGAGGCCACGCCTCGATCCAGGGCTCGACCGACATCCCCACCCTCTTCGACACCCTGCCCGGGTACCTCGGCATGCCGAAGTTCGGGCCGGAGTCGCGGACGCTCGGGAACTACATCGACAAGTTCCGGCCCCGGACCGGCTGGTGGAACAACTTCGACAAGTACATCGTCAGCCTGCTCAAGGCGTATTACGGCGACGCGGCCCGTCCGGAGAACGAGTTCGGGTTCCACTGGCTCCCGCGAATCACCGGTGACCACTCCCACCAGGGATACTGGCTGGAGATGATGGACGGCAGGGTCGAGGGCCTGTTCATCATGGGCCAGAACCCCGCGGTGGCCGGACCCAACTCGGGGCTGGAGCGGCGGGCGCTCGCCAAGCTGAAGTGGCTGGTGGTCCGGGAGATGGTGGAGACCGAGAGCGCAACGTTCTGGCGCGACTCTCCCGAGGTCCAGCGGGGCGAGCTCAAGCCCGAGGAGATCCCCACCGAGATCTTCCTCATGCCGGCCGCAGGTCACGCGGAGAAGGACGGCACCTTCACCAACACCCAGCGGCTTCTCCAGTGGCGGGAGAAGGGCCCCGACCCGCCGGGAGACAGCCGGAGCGAGAACCACTTCATCTTCCACCTCGCCCGCCGGATGAAGAAGAAGGCGGAGGCCGATCCCCGTCCGCGCAACGACGGTCTGCGCGCGCTCACCTTCGACTACCGGATCGAGGGTCCGCTCGAGGAGCCGGTGGTCGAGGAGGTGCTTCAGGAGATCAACGGTTACACCGTCGCCGATCGGAAGCTCGTCTCCGGATTCGGTGAGCTGAAAGCCGACGGCTCCACCGCTTGCGGCGCGTGGATCTACTCCGGGGTGTTTCCCGAGGCGGGGAGAAACCGGGCCAGCGAGCGCGCCTCGCAGGACTTCTACGGCCATGGATGGGGCTGGGCGTGGCCGGCCGACCGGCGGATTCTCTACAACCGCGCCTCGGCTCGACCCGACGGACGGCCATGGAGCGAGCGCAAGAAGCTGGTCTGGTGGGATGCCGCGGCCGGGAAGTGGACGGGCAACGACGTCCCCGACTTCGTCGCCACCAAGCGCCCGGATCACCAGCCCGGTCCCGGGGCGGAGGGCGACGACGCGCTGGCGGGCGACAAGCCGTTCATCCTCCACTCCGACGGCCTGGGGTGGATCTGGGTCCCGGTCGGCCTCAACGATGGTCCTCTGCCCGCTCACTACGAGCCGCTCGAGTCACCGGTCCGGAATCCGCTCACCCCGCAGCAGGTCAACCCGGTGGCCGACGCCCGGGTACGGCCGCTGAACTCCTACGCGTCGTCGCCGGACGCGCGCTTTCCGCACGTTCTCACCACCTACCGGCTGACCGAGCACCACACCGCGGGAGGGATGTCACGCACCCTCTCGCATCTGGCCGAGCTCCAGCCGGAGCTGTTCGCGGAGCTGTCGGTGGAGCTCGCGCGGGCGCTGTCGGTCCGGAACGGCGACTGGGTGACGGTGGTGACGCCGAGGGGAGCCGTCGAGGCGCGGGCGGCGGTCACCCGGCGCATGCAGACTCTCACCATCGACGGCAAGGAGATCCAGCAGGTCGGCCTTCCGTTCCACTGGGGCTACTCGGGCCTGGTGAAGGGCGAGAGCGCGAACGACCTGGTCGCCATCTCCGAGGAGCCCAACGTGCGGATCATGGAGAGCAAGTGCCTTCTCTGCGCCGTGCTGCGGGGAACCCGGGCCAGCAACGCCGGGGCGGTGGGGAGCCTGGTTGGCGCATCCGGAGGGCGGCCGTCATGACCCAGACCGGGTTTCTCACCGATGCCACGCTCTGCATCGGCTGCAAGGCCTGCGAGGTGGCGTGCAAGGAATGGAACGGGGTTCCGGCGGACGGGTTCGAGTGGAGTGGCCTCTCCTACGACAACACCCGGAGCCTCGGGGCGTCCACCTGGCGCCACGTGAAGTTCCTGGAGCAACCACTGCGCGCCGGGCCGCAGGAGGCGGCCACTGGCGGACCCTTCCGCTGGGTCTTCCTCTCGGACGTTTGCAAGCACTGCGCGCATGCAGGCTGCCTGGAGGCCTGCCCCACCGGAGCCATCGTCCGCACCGAGGTCGGAGCGGTCTACGTCCAGCCGGACATCTGCAACGGCTGCGGCTACTGCGTGGTGACCTGCCCGTTCGGGGTGGTGGACAAGCGCCCCGACGACGGTCGGGCCTTCAAGTGCACCTTCTGTTACGACCGACAGAAGGTGGGGTTGAAGCCGGCCTGCGCCACCGCCTGCCCGACGGAGTCGATCCGTTTCGGGCCCCTGGCGGAGCTCCGCCAGGAGGGAGCCAGGCGAGTCGAGGAGCTCCGAACGCGGGGGTACGCGGACGCACAGCTCTATGACCCCGCCAGCACCACCGTCGGGGGCATCCACGCCGGGTTCGTCATCCTCGGCGAGCCCGAGAACTACAACCTGCCGCCCGCGCCCGAGGTTCCCACTGCGTACCTCGCGAGCGCCTGGACGTCGGCGTTCCTCTCCGCAGCCGTCGTGTTCGTGGCGGTCTGTGCGGCATTTGGCCTGACATGAGTGCCCCCCCTCGTCCCGGGGCGACCGAGGAGCGGCTCTACCAGATCCGTCACGCAGCCTCGGCCGGGCTCGCTCACCCATCCACGCCGCAGATCCAGGCGCGCGACAGCTATTACGGCCTTGCGGCGCTGAAGCCGCCGGTGTGGACCTGGGAAGTTCCCCTCTACTTCTTCTGCGGTGGGGTCGCCGGCGTCTCGGCAGTCCTGGGCTTCGTCGGCCACCTGTTCCGGGCCGACCCGGCGATGGTTCGGATGCTCCTGTGGATGGCGCTGATCGGCGCCGCCGTCTGTCCCATGCTGCTGGTCGCCGACCTCGGGCGACCGTCGCGGTTCCTGAACATGCTCCGGGTGTTCAAGCTCCGCTCGCCCATGTCGATGGGCGCGTGGATCCTCGTCGCCTTCTCCGGGTTCGCCTTCGCCGCCCTGCTCGCCCACGAGCTCCAGCGGGCCGGCGTCGATTCCGCGCTCCTGGTGAATCTCGGATGGCTCACCGAGGGGCTCGCGGCAGTCACCGGCCTGCTCCTGGCGAGCTACACCGGCGTCCTGATCGGCGCGACCGCGATCCCGGTGTGGGTCGCCCACAGGCGCGTCCTTCCGCCTCACTTCCTGATCTCCGGCCTGGGTGGCTCGGCGGCCATCCTCGAGCTCGCGGGATTCCTGGTCCCGGTGACGCAGGCGCTGGGGTTCCTCGCCGCGGGCGTGGAGACGTTGCTCGAGGCCTGGTTCCTCTTCCGCAGACGGCCGGTCGACGCTCCGCTCCACCGCGGCCGCTCCGGAGGCATGTTCCTGGCGGCCGGGCTCCTCCAGGGCCCGGCGGCGCTGCTGCTCCGTCTGGTACCGATCGGGACGCCTGTCGGCCGCACCGCAGCGGCGGCCTGCTTCCTCCTCGGCTCGGTGCTCAGCCGGTACGCCTGGATCTGGGCGGGCCGTGCCTCGGCCCGGGACCCGACGAGCCAGTTCGCGGACCAGCGGGCTGGCCTGACGCGGCCCTGAGGCTCCGCGGAGCTCGACTCGCCGGGCCGGCACTCAGCTCGGCGGGCTCCGCCTCCGCCTCAGGTAGTCGTCCAGCGAGGCTGCTCCCCCTCTGCCGATCGCCAGGGCGAGAAGCGCGGCAAGGTAGAGGAGGTTGATCTCGTATCCGATGGGGCCGAACCTCGCTCCCTGGGCGGTGATGGCCTCGAGGCGGATCGACGAGAAGCCATAACGCAGATGAACGCCGAACATCGCTGTCAGCATGATGAGGGCGAGCGGAACGGTGACCGGCACCACCGCCAGCCCGGCCATCAGGCTCAGGCCGCCGACGATCTCCATCAGCGAGGTCACCCACGCCGTCAGGTGCGGCATCGGGATCCCCAGCGCTTGAAGCACGACGGCGAACTTCTCCGGACCTCGATCGAGCTTGGCGTAGCCGTGGGCCAGGAAGCCAAACCCGACCATCAGGCGAAGCGGCAGGAGAGCCCATTTCTGGTCGAGGCCCTCGAGAATCGATGCGGCTCTCCACATCCTTGTATCGTTTTTCACGTCATTCCTCTGACACGGGACAGCCCCTGCGGTCGCTTTCATGCAGGTGAAGACTCGCCGCCGGACCAGATTGGTTCCCGTGGTGAGAGGGCCTGACCGCCGGGCGGTCGACGGTCTTCGAGCCCTCGTCTCCGCCGGCTGCAACCCGCAGGCCGTCAGCGCATCCCCCGGAGCCGATCCCTCGGCGGGGTTCGCCGCTCTCCTCTGAACACGTCACCGGTCACTGACGATGAGGCGACACGGTTGCCCGACGGATGACACGGTCGTCGCTGGTGCCCACCGTTCGATGCTGCGGGGATGAAACGGCGACGAAGGCAGATGGGTCTATCCAGAGTCACCATCTGCTCGGAGTGGGCCCTTGCGTCGACTTCCCCGGTCATATCGTTCAACTTTTATTTGCTTTGCATCTGACCCTGCAGGGCTCCGAAGGGGCTTCGGAGCCCTGGTTGCCTGCCTCATCATTCTCTCCAGTGGCGTCGCACGGGCCGACGAGGCGATTCCGATGCCATCGGTGCTCAGCAGATGGTCGGTGACGTTCTACGGTTTCGCCGAGCTCGACACGATCTGGGACTCACTGCAGGGGCCGAATGATTTGCTCGGGAACGTCACCCTTCCCCGTGCCGGCACCTACGCCGCATCCCACGACCAGTTCACGCTGAGCGTTCGCAACAGCCGGCTGGGCTTCCGCATCGGTGCGCCGGACCTGGGCTGGCTGAAGTCCTCCGCCCAGATCGAGCTCGATTTCCTGGGGAATCAGCCATCCGGGATCACCGAGGCTGCGTTCTTCAACAACCCCGGCATCCGCGTCCGGCACCTCTACTTCAACGCGAAGACCCCCATCGTCGACGTGCTGGTTGGTCAGACCTGGGCTCTCTTCGGCTGGCAGAGCTACTTCTTCCCGGCCACCGTCGGGATCCAAGGGCTGCCCGGACAGATCTTCAACCGGACCGCTCAGGTCCGCCTCTCCAAGGCCGTCCATTTCTCGCCCGACCTCGGGATGGAGTTCGCCATCGCCGCCCTCCGTCCTCCCGAGCGGGCCGGTGGAGTTCCGGACGGTCAGGCGGGGATCAAGCTGGTCATCCCGGCTCGCAAGGCCTACCGCACCATCTCGGCGACGCAGCCCGTGCTCGACGCGATGGCCATCGGGGTGTCAGGAGCGCTGCGCCGCCTCGCCGTCCCGGCGTTCGAGCCCAACGCCACGACGGACGCCACCACCACGGGATGGGGCGTCTCGGTCGATGTGCTCCTGCCGATCATCGCAGCCTCGAGCACCAGCCACGACAACGCCCTGGCCTTCACCGGGTCCTATGTCCGCGGCGCGGGGACGTCCGATCTCTACACGGGCCTGAGCGGACCGGCGTTTCCTGCTCTTCCCAACCCCGGGCACGTCACCCCGGCTCCGACGTACAACGCCAGCATCGACCAGGGTCTGGTGGGCTTCGACTCGGACGGGAATCTCCACCCGGTCTCCTGGCAGTCCTTCATGCTGGGGCTGCAGTACTGGTTCCCGGGGGACACCGGGTTGTGGGTCTCCGCGAACTACAACCATCTGCAGTCCTTCAATGCGACCACGCTCGCCCACGGTTCCAGGACCGTGTTCGTCAAGTCTCAGTACGCCAGCGGGGCACTCTGGTGGGATGCGGCAAAGCCACTTCGCGTGGGCCTGGAGTTCGCATGGCTCAAGCAGGATTTCGTCGATCCGGGGCCGTCCGTGGACCGGCGCGTCCAGCTCAGCGCCTGGTACTACTTCTGAAAGAGCTCAGGAGAACTTGGTCTTCGGTCGCACCTGGCGTTCGCCGTCCACGATGAGGTCGGCGCGCTCGTTGTAGAACGCGACCAGCCCGGCGATCTTGACGTTCTCGGGGAGCGGCGTCCTGTACGACCAGGCCAGGTCCGCGAACGTCTTGCCGCCGGCATCGACAGACCAGTATGCGGCGAAGCCCTTGTAAGCGCTGAGTCGGCAAGCTCGTCTCGAAGAGCAGCATCGGCTGGTGCGTGTCGGCGATCTTCACGCCGTTCACCTCGACCTCGACGTGCCGGGAGCTGCGCAAGATGTCGATTCGCTTGTAAGGGTCACGCGGGTGCAGTGCCGCTCGGGCGCAGCAACGCGCCAACGTTTGCCCTGAATGCCGTTCGGGTCGCTCGGCGTCGGTGATTGCTTCGCGCAACGGCGTGGTTGCAGGTATGCGGCGAAGTGCCTGCGCGAAGCTGCAGGTCGCATGGTCGGCATCGCAACGTGCGCCGTGGGTGATGCTATCCCCCGAGTGAACCCGTGGCACTCGAGCGTCACCACATTCATGCCCACGCTGACCCGTCGTGATTTTCTTGCAAGAGCCGCCGCGGTCGGGGCGACACTGGCCTGGGCGAGGCCGGGCATCGGAGCAGTGCCCAGGTGGCGAGAGCGCCGCGACCTCTTTCCGGAAGGCGTCGCCTCCGGTGACCCCGAGCCAGACAGCGTCATTCTGTGGACGCGCCGGCCGTTCACTCCGACGGAGCGCCCGGTGCTCACCGCCGAGGTCGCGCTCGATCCCGAGTTCCGCAAGGTGATAGCGAGGGCGCGAGCGCCAGTTCTCGCCGAATCCGACTGGACGTGCCGGGTGCTCGCCGCGGGCCTCAAGCCAGCCACCGTCTACTGGTATCGATTCGTCGACACCAAGGGCGACGGCAGTCGCATCGGCCGGACCGTCACCGCACCTCTGCCAGACGACCCGCGAGCGGTCCGCTTCGCCTTCGTCTCGTGCCAGTCGGTCAACGAGGGCAAGCAGCACGCGTGGCGGCGCATGCTCTGGGAAGACCGGCACGCGCCCGCCGATCAGCGGCTGAACTTCGTGCTGCACCTGGGCGACTTCATCTACGAGGTCGTCGAATATCCCGAGGAGGTCGCGCACCGCTACGACCGAACGGTCTACGAGGTCTGCCGGATTCCCGACGGACGCAAGGTCGGCAATTTCCATGTGCCGACCACGCTCGAGGGCTATCGCACCGTGTATCGCGGCCACCTCGCCGATCCGGACATCCAGGACGCGCGCGCCTGGTGGCCGTTCGTCTGCATCGGCGACAACCACGAATTCTCGTGGCAAGGCTGGCAGAGCACCATCAAGTACGGCGGGAAGAAGGAACCCGCCCAGCCGCTGCGGGTCGTGGCCAACCAGGCGTGGTGGGAATTCATCCCGTCCCGGGTCGCCAAGGCCTCTGGACCGGGACTCGAACGATTCGATCCGCCCGCGGTGAAGGTCGCGCCCATCGAACGACTCGACGCGGACGGTCTGGGAGACGAGCCCAACAACCGCGCCGCGATCGGCAGCATGACCGCCTACCGCGCGCTGCGGTTCGGGGCGCACGTCGAGCTGATCCTCACGGACATGCACAGCTTCGCCATGGAAGAACCGACCTCGCGGTCCGAGACCGACCCGCTCGGAGTGGACGACTTCCCCTTCTTCTTTCCGCAGGAGGCACTGGAAGCTCTGGACGCCGGCCGCGAGCGTAACGCTCCGCCCGAGACCATCACGTTCGGGAAGACGATCCCCAATTTCCGCAAGCAAGAGCCGCCGATGACCATCCTCGGCCGCGAGCAGAAGGCGTGGTTCAGGCGGACGCTCGCCGCGTCCACGGCGACCTGGAAGATCTGGGGAGCCTCCAACGGCACCCTCGACTGGCGGGCCGACCCCCAGAACTTGCCGGTGGGCGTGGCGAAGAGCGCGTGGCCGGGAGCGGGGTATGCCTGCTTCGGCGGCGGAGATATGAGCGGAAGCTATCGCGAGCGCACCGAGCTGTACGACTTCATTCGCGATCAGCGGATCGAGGGGTTCGTCACGGTCTCGGGGGACCGGCACAGCTTCTGGGCCGGGTACGCGGCGAAGGAGCTTCCTCCCCGGCCCTTCGAGCCCATCGGGGTCGCGTTCATCTGCGGGTCCATCTCGGCACCCGGCATGGCAGAGGCGGTCGAGCATGGACTGAAGGCCCATCCGCTCAGGCCGCTCTTCACCGTCGAGCGGGAGAAGGGGCGTTTCGAATCCACGGTCAATCTTACCCTCAAGCGCGGCGTTCGCAGCGCGCTCGAGTACGCGCGATCCGGCGACCTCGTGGCAGCGCGGTCCCTGACCAACCCCGACAACGCGCCCCACCTCGAGTTCATCGACATGGGTGGCCACGGCTACGCCGTCGTGACGGCGAAGGCCGAAGGGCTTGCAGCCGAGTTCGTCTGCATCCCGCGTCCCATCGTTCGAGTCCCGAACCCCGATGGGGGACCCTTGCGCTATCGCGTCGTTCACACCGTTCGACGGTGGCGCGCAGGAGACCGGCCCAGGCTCGAGCAGCGCTTCATCGAGGGTAAAGCGGACCTGTCCATCTGACGCTGTCACAGGTCCGTCCGGTCAGTGAGTCAGGTCCTGTCCAGGCCAAGCTCCCCACCCCGGCGGCCCCTTGCGAGCGCCGCGGGTGATCGTCGCGACAACCCAGGCTCACGCAGCCAGGTGGACCGGAGGGTCCTTGCATGGCTTGGAGCGGCGGAACCGCATCACCAGCCTCAGCTCCGCGGGGCTGAGCAGGACCGCCATCCTCGGGTCCTCCAGCAGCGGCACCGGGACCAGCTCTGTGCTCGATCTGAGTTGATTGGCGAGGTCGGAACGGTCCTCGATGGACGCCGTTGGACTCTGCCGGAGTAAACCTGTACGCGCCTCAACGCACTGGGAGAAGTCGTTTGACAACCGTTCACCTCGGCCGGAAGGTCCGCGCGCGGCTTCCAGGAGGGTGGCGATGGCCTCACGTTCCCCCGGTCCGAAGCATTCCCCGCAGATGGTCGTTTCCTTCGGCCTGAGCCTCGCGCTCGGGCTCACGCTCGCCCGAGCAGCGGCAGCGCAGGACGTCCTTCCCCGACCGGACCCGCCCTTCAAGGGGAAGATCGGGAGGACGGTCAAGGAGTCCAGGCCCGACTTCCCCAAGGCGGTCGAGCCGCCGAAGGGAGCCCCGAACGTCCTCCTCATCCTGACCGACGACGTCGGCTTCGGAGCGACCAGCACGTTCGGAGGTCCGATCCAGACACCGAACTTCCAGCGCGTCGCGGACAGCGGCCTCCGCTACAACATGTTCCACACCACCGCCCTCTGCTCGCCGACCCGGGCCGCCCTGATCACTGGCCGCAATCACCACAGCAACGCCAGCGGGGTGATCACCGAGATGGCCACCGGCTATCCAGGCTACAACTCGCTGGTTCCCAAGAGCTCCGGTTCGGTCGGTGAGGTGCTCCGGGAAACCGGCTACCGCACGTCATGGTTCGGCAAGATGCACAACGTGCCGGACTGGATGTCGAGCCAGGCGGGTCCCTTCGATCTCTGGCCGAGCGGCCTGGGCTTCGAGTACTTCTACGGTTTCATCGGGGGAGACTCCGATCAGTGGCATCCGGCACTCTACGAGAACACGACGCCGATCGAGCCCTACCTCGGAAATCCGAACTACATCCTCGACAAGGACCTGGCGGACCGGGCGATGACCTGGATGCGCATGCAGCATGCGCTGGCTCCGAACAAGCCCTGGTTCCTCTACTACGCGACCGGCACTGCCCACGCTCCGCACCATGCGCCCAAGGAGTGGATCGCGAAGTACAAGGGGCAGTTCGATCAGGGATGGGACAAGGTTCGCGAGGAGACCCTCGCCCGCCAGATCAAGCTCGGAATCGTTCCACCCAACACCCAGCTGACCAAGCGTCCCGAGCAAGTTCCCGCCTGGGACTCGCTGTCGGCGGACCAGAAGCGTGTCTACGCCCGCATGATGGAGGTCTACGCCGGTGCCCTCTCGCATGCGGACGAGCAGATCGGGCGGCTGCTCGACGCGGTGCAGGAGACCGGTCAGCTCGACAACACGCTGGTCATCTTCATCATGGGGGACAACGGAGCGAGCGCGGAGGGCACGCTCCAGGGGACCACCAACGAGGTGGCGACCAACGCCAACGGTGTCAAGGAGAGCATCCCCTTTCTGCTCTCGGTGATTGACCAGCTCGGCGGGCCCACCACCTACAACCACTACCCCGTCGGCTGGGCCCACGCGATGGACGCGCCCATGCAGTGGACGAAGCAGGTCGCCTCGCACTTCGGCGGCACCCGCAACGGTCTGGCCATTTCCTGGCCGGCCCGGATCAAGGACAAGGGCACCCTCCGGAGCCAGTTCTGCCACGTCATCGACATCGTTCCGACCATCTACGAGGCCATCGGGATGAAGCCGCCGACGGTGATGGACGGGGTGAAGCAGAAGCCAGTGGAGGGGACGAGCCTCGTCTACACGTTCGGTAACGCCAAGGCGCCTACGCGGCACACCACCCAGTACTTCGAGCTGGTGGGGAACCGGGCCATCTACAAGGACGGGTGGATGGCAAGCACCACGCCCCTCCGACTCCCCTGGGTGACAGCCGGATTCGAGCCGAACCCCGACGACTTCAAGTGGGAACTCTACAACGTCAACGAGGACTTCAGTCAGGCGAACAATCTCGCCGAGAAGAATCCCGCCAAGCTGAAGGAGCTCCAGAAGGCATTCGACGTGGAGGCCAAGAAGTACAATGTCTATCCGCTCGACTCGAGCTTCGTCTCGCGTCTCGATCCGGAGATCCGGCCCAGCCTGACGCGAGGACGGAACGAGTTCACCTATTACCCGGGAATGGTCCGCATCCCTGAGGGCTCGTCGCCCAACTTCAAGAACAAGTCCTGGGCGGTTGCGGCAGAGGTCGCCGTCCCCGCGACCGGAGTCAATGGAGTTCTGGCCACGGTGGGGGGCAGATTTGGTGGCTGGGCGCTCATGGTCCAGGACGGGAAACCCGAATTCGCCTATGCGATGTCGAATCAACCCGACCACAAGTACCGGATCACATCACCGCAGGCGCTCACCGCCGGGAATCATGCGATCCGGTTCTCCTTCAAGTACGACGGGGGAGGGATCGGAAAGGGAGGGGAGGGGACGCTGTTCGTCGACGGGAAGCAGGTGGCCCAGGGGCGGATCCCGATGACCATCGCCGTGCGGTTCTCACTCGACGAGACGTTCGACATTGGCGAGGACACCGGGACCCCGGTGCTCGAGAGCTACGCCGACAAGATGCCCTACCGTTTCACCGGCTCGCTGAAGAGGGTGGTGGTGGTACTCGAGACCGACAAGCTGACGCCGGAGGAGAGGAAGAAGCTCCTCGAGGAGGAGGCCAAGGCGGGCATGTCGATCCACTAGCCGGGCGCTCAGAGCGAGCGGAGCGACACCGCAGGGTCCACCCGCGAGGCGCGGAGCGACGGCAGGAGCGCGCTGATCACCGCCACCCCGCCGAGGAGCAGGGCCACGCTGGCGAGCACCAGCGGCATCCCGCCTCGGCGCAAGCACCGACCAGATCGCCCTCGCGTGGCTGCTCGGGGTCTCTCCCGTCACCCTGCCCATCCCCGGCACCGCGACACGTGCACACCTCGAAGACAACCGTGCAGCTGCCGCGATCCACCTCGGCCAAGAGGAGATACACGCGATCACCGCAGCGGTCAGCCAACGCTGCTCGGCCGGCGGCTGCGGGACGTGGGACTGAAGCGGGGGCGCCTCTACGGCCTGATGTACGACGGCCGCGGACTGCTGCTCGACCGAACCGGCCGGCTCTCGGTGACGGGCTGGGAGGATCGGGTCGACCACGTCGTCGACGTCAGCGAGGAGCTGGTCGTGCCGGCGGCGCTGCTGCGGCCGGACGGCCACGTGGCCTGGGTCGGCGAGGAGCAGACGGATCTGCTCGGCCAGCTGCCCAGGTGGTTCGGCGCGCCCGTCAACTGAACCCTGGTATTGCGCTGGACGCGGCCGTCATCGGCCGAGATGATCGCGCCATGAACGTCGAGGCGATCAACATCGGTCCCTCCGAGGCGATCGCGCCGGTCCAGGCGGCCAACGCCCTCGCCGGCAAGGGGCTCAAGGGCGACCGCCACTTCTACCAGGACGGCGCCGCGCCTGGCGAGGCCCTCACCCTGATCGAGGCCGAGGTGCTGGAGAGCGTCGGCCTCAGCGGCGCCCAGTCCCGCCGCCAGGTGGTGGTGCGCGGCGTGCGGCTCAACGACCTGGTCGGCAAGCGCTTCCGGGTCGGTGAGGTCGAGTGCCTGGGGGTCGAGCTGTGCGAGCCGTGCCTGCACCTGCAGCAGCTGACGCGGCCGGGGATCATCAAGGAACTGATCCACCGGGCCGGGCTCAACGCCGACATCCTCAAGGACGGCCGGATCACGGTGGGCGACGCCGTCGTCGTCTTCGGGCAGCCCTGAGCGGTCCGCTCGACCTGCGCAGCTACCGAGGCCCCGCGACGACGAGCGGCGTCCGCCATGTGACCCCGGTGTTACCCACTCGCCCGAAAACGCCGAAGGGGCCGGAGCTGCACGGGACAAACCCGAGCGACTCCGACCCCTTCAAGGTGTCGGGGAGACAGGATTCGAACCTGCGACCCCTTGGTCCCGAAGCGGGACCAGGTTCATCCTCGGCGTCCACCGGTGTCCAAGCCCTCGTAACCACTCGGGGGGCGGGGGGCGGTCACGGTTCTTCAGCACGCCTTGGACGTCCCGGGACGCTTCGGCGTGTCCCCCCCGTGTCCCCCACTTTCCGGACCGGGTTGCCAGTCGCCCATCCTCCGCCAGAGTCGCTGCTGAGCGTCAGAGACATCGCGGATCGCCTTCGGGTATCGAGGGCCACGGTCTATGCACTCTGCGACCGCGGCGAGCTCCCGCATCTGCGCGTGTCCAACGCCATCCGGCTGCGAGCTGAGGACCTCGAGGCATTCATGCGACGAGGTCGACGGTGAGTCACGTCTCCGATGCCCACGACGCCGAGGTCGCAGTTCC
>Ga0081540_1000161_pt1 | contig 69395 bp, 47 predicted proteins | sample TabmetS2T1R1_FD_71024 | JGI IMG/M metagenome (GOLD analysis project Ga0081540, IMG submission 71024) | Tabebuia heterophylla rhizosphere microbial communities from the University of Puerto Rico - S2T1R1 | ecosystem: Host-associated > Plants > Roots > Rhizosphere ...
CTGGCCGATGATGGCGCCGTCCGCCCCGGGCAGCGCGCTCTGCGCGCCGTTGGCCCAGGCCGAGACGTCCTGCGCCGGCGCGCCGCGGTCGTTGAAGTGATACACCAGCACGGTGTCCGGATCATACGTGCCCTTGGCGTCGACCGCGGCCGGCACTTTCGGATTGCCGTAGTAGAGAAAAATGTCGGTCTTCGCACCCGGCTTGAGATCCGGCACGCCGACCCAGATCAGCGCCTCGCCAAGCAGCGAGTCGTACTTTTCAACGTGATGCTTGAGCGGCGTTTTGTCGTCCGCGGCAATGAATCGCAGATCACCGCCGTCTTCCTTGGCCGAGCCGAAGCGGAAGTTGCCGACATGCAGCCGCACCAGCAGCGGCGACGGACCGATCTGATCGCTGATGGAAGCTCCGGACGCACTGGTGTCGAGCGTGATCTTCTTGCGCATCGTCCATTGATCGTTCCACCAGGCCGACGCCGGCTGCGACCACAAGGCGGCAGTGCCGACAGCAAGGACAAGCGCGGCCGCACGAAACAGGCGCGCGCCAAGAGACGCGCCAGGAGAGCGGGTTGCTGCGAGCGGCATCAGAATTCTCCCCACACTCGGAACTTGACGTGCGGATCATGGGCTTGGGTCTGCTGCTGACTGATCATGGGAATGCCGACCAGCACCAGGCCGTTAAAGTATTTCAGGAATTTTATGCGCGTTCCGACGCCATAGCTGCCGAGATCGAACTGGGCCTGCTGTTCGGGCAGCGGATTGAAGATGCGGGTGCGCCCGCCGTCGGTGAAAATGAAGAACCGCCAATCGTTGACCGCGTTGAACTTGACGGGCTCTCCCAACGGATTCGGCAGCTTCTGCTCGAGATACGGGGCGATGTTCTGCGTCCGCATTTCGACCGTACCGGAGAATCCGTAGTCGCCGAGAACTTCCGATTCCGCGTAGCCTCGCACGGTGTCGAGACCGCCAATGCTGTACTGCTCGCTGGAGACCAGCGGCTGATCGGCAGCCTGGCCCTGCACCTTGACGAAGAACTGCCCGCCACCTGGTATTTCGTGCGTATGGGACAGGTCGAGGCGGACATGAACGAAGTTGGAAGTGCCTTTAAAGCGACGATTGTCGAACACTTCGGTCGGGCTGCCCGGTCCGCGCAGGCCCGCCGTGAGCGTCGCGTCGAAGGTGGTCTGCCGCCCCTCGCCGATGAATGACGCGTTGTAGCTGGTGACCAGCGGCACATACTCGATCGGCGCCGACACCGCGCCGTTCGGTGTGCCGAAGGTGTCGGTTGTGCCGAAATTGATCACCTGTCCGAAACTCTTGTAGTCGGCGCCGACGGAAATGGTGTGGAACAGCTCGCCCTTGCTGGGCAGCGTGACGATCGCGCGCGTCCCAATCTGATGCCCGGGACCGATGACATTGATGCCGCCAATGGTGGCCACATCGCTATCGGTCTGGAAGCCGTAGACCAGGACGTTCAGCCACTCCAAAGGGGTCCGCGCCACATAGGACGCGGAGAAAACCTTGGAGTCCTTCGGACGCAGCGGCGCTTCCTGATAGGTCGCGCTGATCGAGTGCCCGGCCTGCCACAGATTGTCGTAGCGCAGCGTCGCCGACATGCGCAGCGGCGTGGTGTTGGGACTATAGCGGTTGTTGACTTCGAACGATCCGTGCAGCGGATAGGTATCTTCGACATTGAGGTCGACATCCACCGTGCCCGGCGTGACGCCCGCTCGCAAAGCTGGCGTGACTTTCCGATCCGGCCAACGATTGAGCGTCACGATGTCCTTGGTGACTTCCTTGAAATTGGGCAGCGTACCCTTCTGCAGCGAAGGCGCGGTTTCCTTGATCCTGTCGAGATCGAAATAGCGGGAGCCCTTGACGCGCAGTTGACCCACCTTGTTCTCGGTGACTTTCAGGACGACGAAGCCCCGCAACGCATTCTGCGGCGGGACGGATACGGAAACCGTCTGCAAGCCCTTCTCGTGATAAGCCTTTTCGAGCGCGGCGCGCGCCTTCTCGACGTCGGCCTCGGTGCGGTTCGGACCGAGAAACGGGTACACCGCCTCTTCGACTTCGATCTGCGGCAAGGCCTCGGCGCCCTCCACGCGGTATTCGTCGATGTCGAAACGCTGCTTCGCCTTGGCAGCCTTCTCGTCCGCCGGCTTTGTTTCCTTCTTGGCGGACTCGGATCCCTTTGCGTCGGACTTGCCCTGCGCCTCACCGCCGCGTTGCTCGGTCTGCGATTGCGGGGCGGTGGCCGCGGTCCCTTTTGCGGATTCATTCGGCTTTGCGTGAGCATCGGACGCCGCAAAAACCACCAGAGCCGTGCCCAGCAAGGCGTGTGCGCGCAAACCGGCCAAGCCAGGCCGCAGGCTGACACGGAGCCAAGGACGCGAGGGCTGCGCGACAACAACGGCGCATCGACCTCGAGTATCTCGCAACTGTCCGACCGTCATTGCCCCAACTCAATGCTACCCGAACGGAATTCCACGAAGATGCGTTCGTGTCTTCCGTCAACATCCCACTCTTGCCGATCTCCATCGAGGCCGGCTGCTCAAATCTTCTTCGCGGCGCCAGTGTGCGACCCTGTCGACTTGCGGATGACACTCGCTCTCAGAAAACGGTTCTTGCCCCGCTAGATCCCGTCATCATCGACACAAGGAGCTGAAGTACCGCGTCACGTGCAACAGCACGGCCCCAAACGCGCGGTGACACTGCCCAATCTTTGTGAAGGACTCATGTCAGATTCTCTTCGAGCAATGCGATGAAGTCGGATGAAGTCGTAAGTGTAATATGTTCGCTACGCTCGACGACAACGACGCTTCATGCGTCATTGTATTTTGACAGATAGGCGACAGATTTTTTTCGTCACGCACGCGAACGCAACGAGCATCACGCATCACTTGGGCCGCAACACAATCCGATCAGTCGACTGTCGCAACTGCGCGTTCAACTCCCTGAAGTCGAGTTGAGCAACGCTGCGTCCGACCGCTGAACGACCACGCGGGCCGGCCGGCTGACCGAACGTCGCCTGCGGAACGCTGCCGGTAACCGGGAATCCGAGCGCCGCAAGTTCGGCGCGCACGCGGATGCAGTATTCGACCGATAGAAACGAAAACCGGCTTTCGCCGTGACCTGCGCGATACTTCATCGCGGCCGTGCAGATGTCCTGATTGGCGAGCCGCCAGGCGCCGGCGAGATAGGCCGTCCCGTATGCGATGTTGATCTCTGCGTCGGCGAGTTCGGCGAGCGAACCGGTAAATCCCAGCATGCGCGCCGTTCCCGGCATGATCTGCATCAGCCCGATCTCGCCGTCTGCCCCGACCGCGGTCGGATCGAACCTGCTCTCGACCGCCATCACAGCCTGGACAAGTTCGCGCGGCACGCCGGCCAGCGCCGCCTGTCGCGCAATGATTGCAACGTAGTCGCTTCGCCCAGATGCTCCACTGCGTCCGGGCGTAAGCCTGTCCTCGAGCCGGACGGACATGCGCGTATTGGGGCGGGCGGAAACACCATTGGCCTGAGGCAGATCGGCCGAAGTCCACGACCTGAAAGCCGGCCGAACAAACGCTGCGGACATCGCGTCCTCTGCGGCCTCCTCGTCGGGAGCTTCAGCGGTATTTTGCCGCGCGGCTAACGCATCGGAGGGCGCATCGGTCCCTGCGGCGTGAGCCGGAGGCGACTCTTGCTCCGCCGCAGATTGCGTTACCCACGCCCAAGCGGTCCCGAGAAAAGCCACCGCAACGGCACTGGCGAACGCCAATCGTCCCGTCGTGATGGTCCGGCGCTTCGACGGGCCCGCATTGCGCGAACCGGCGCGCAGAGCATTACTGATTGAACGCGAGAACGAGGCAATCCGCATGGTGGCTCCGGCATTTGCCACCAACATACGCCAACGATCTCGATCAAGCTCAGGCGGCTGACCTCTCTTTAAAGCAAAACCGCATGATAGTCTGATGACCGGCAGACGACGCAGGCACTTCCAGGAGCCGGCTGGCGAACGATACCTAAAACATTCGCGAGAGTTCGCGCGTCAGCATGTCGGGCATAAGCTCGGTGTGGACCAATCGCGATATCTTCAAAGACCCCGCCTTGACGGCGACAGCGCCGGTCCATTCGGGACCGAGCGGTAACCTCCGGAATATCCAGTCCGATGCAACGTCGTTAACACCATCGGCAAACCGCGCCGTGACGTCGCAGCCGGGACCAAGGTCGAACGAGACCGACGAGAGATCGCAGGCAAGTCCGACGCCGAGCGCTTTGGCGTAAGCTTCCTTGAGCGTCCAGTATTCGAAGAAACGGCGCAGCCATGCCTCGCCGTCCAGGCCTGCGAGACTGCATTGTTCGGATGTCGAAAGGATCTGCGGCGCCAGGAACGGCAAGTCGTCCCACGGCCGGATTCTCTCCACATCGACGGCCGCCGTCCCATGCCCGCTGAGCAGGCAAGCCACGAGGCCGTCCGTATGAGACATACTGATGCTGATCGCGCGATGCTCCGTTGGCGCGACAATGAAGGGCTTGCCTCGCGCATCGCGCCCGAGCCTCCAGTCCTGCGGCTGAACCTGACAGCAATGTGACAGCGCAAGCCGGGCCAGCAAGCGACCGGCTCCCGAATGCGTGGCACGCCGACTTGCGGACGCATCCGGGCACTCACCGTCCGGCATTGTCCAAAGATAAGCAGTGCCTTCCAACCGACCCGGATCAACTTGCGTTGCCAGCATGCGACGATGCTCGCACAAAGGGTCCGCCAACACTAGGATGCCATCTGAAGGCTTCGATCCGCGCTCAAGCTTCTGCCGCCTGCTATGACCCGATCCAGCTCTCTGTTCACCTGATCGCCGAGGGCCCTTAGATTCTCGTCGATCTCGATCATCGACAGATGGTCGCCTTTGGCCTCGAAAATATGCAGGCCGCCGTCGAACGCTGTGCCCCAGCCTAGTGTCGGGTCCAGCTCCCTGTATGGCATCTCCGCATCATTCGCGCTTTGCGCTCGAACCAGGATTCCCACGGTGGGAGCGCGTGCCGGGGCGAAGGTCTCATAGACCTTGTTGTATATGCGGTTGAGCGATGGTCCCTGGACAAATCCGCCGTTTTCGTCGCGCATGCCGGTCAGTTCGGGCGCCACAACGTCGGACAGCCGCATCTTCATGCCCTTCCAGCCGATCCGCGCCAGTTGACCCGCCAGCCATCGCAGGGTGCGCCAGGATTCGGTTAGAGGACTCGTATCCACCGCCTCCTGCCCTCTGGACTTGCCGATCATTGCCCATCGCCGGCGCAGTCGTTCTTTCGCCAACTGCCACGAATTGGGCACTACCCGGAAACTATCGAGCAGAATTACCGCCTCGACCTTGCCCCCGGTCTCGCTGTACCGCCGTGCTGTTTCGAACGCGATCAGCCCACCGAAGCAGTGACCAGCGAGTATGCAGGGCGCTCCGCCCGTGTGCGCCTTGAGGGCTTCGAGGAACGGCTCGACCAGTTCGTCCATCTGCGGCAAGTCGCCGTCGCGCTTTTGGGCCGCAGCCTCGCACCACGATGTCCGGTACGGGACATCGATCCCGAACACGGGACGCCGGCCCCCGAGAACCCGCGCAATCCGGAACTGATGGTTGCCTGCATAAATCACATAGACAGGGGTCGCCTCGGCGCCCGCGGCCATGCGAACCACCAGCGGCTGAACGTTTTTGACGGCGAAGGCAGCAAGGCGCTCGATGGTCGGAAACTGGAACAGCGCGGCAAGTCCAAGCTTGATATTGAGCGTTCTGTTGATTTCGTTGATGAGACGAACCGCCGCCAGCGAATGCCCGCCACACTCGAAGAAGTCGTCTTGAACACTGGGCTTTTCAACGCCCAAAACCCTTGTCCAGGTCTCGGCAATCGCAAATTCAATGTTGGAGCGCGGGGCGACGTAGATCTTCTGCGCTCGCGCAGTCTCGATGTCGGGCACCGGCAGCGCCTTGCGGTCGAGCTTGCCGTTGTTGGTGAGAGGCAGGGCCGCAATGGCTACAAAGGCTGATGGCACCATGTAGTCGGGCAGGCTGCGTGCCAGCAGTGCCCGCAGTTCGTCGATCGGCGGCGCGTCCATCACGGCTGGAACAACATAGGCAACCAGCCGCTTGTCGCCCGATCCGTCGTCGAGCGATATCACTGCGGCTTCGCGCACCGACGGGTGCTGCCTGATCGCAGCCTCGATCTCGCCCAGCTCGATCCGGAAGCCGCGAATCTTGACCTGCTGGTCGAGGCGGCCGAGATATTCGATCTCCCCGGTTGGCAGGATGCGCGCTCCGTCGCCGCTGCGGTAGAGCCACGAGCCCGGCTCGCTGCTAAACGGATTCGGCAAGAAGCGCTCGGCCGTCAGTTCCGGCCGGTTCAAATAGCCACGTGCGAGCCCCGCCCCGCCAACGAACATCTCGCCCGCGACGCCAACGGGCAGCGGCTGCAGCTTCGGGTTCAAGACATACACCTGAAGGTCCGGAATCGGGACGCCGACCACGCTTCCGCCTGTCGTATCCGCAAGCCCGAGCGGCCGATACGTCACATGCACCGTCGTCTCGGTAATGCCGTACATATTGATCAGCTGCGGACGGCGATCGCCGTGACGCTCGAACCAGGGCACAAGGTTGCGCATTTCCAGCGCCTCGCCCCCGAAGATCACGTACCTCAACGACAGCTCGTCACTCACCTCGGCGTCCGCGTGAACAAGCTGGTTGAAAGCCGTCGGAGTCTGGTTGAGCACCGTGACGCGTTCGCGTGAAAGCAGCATTCTGAATTCCGCCGGCGACCTGCTGACCAGATACGGCACGACCACCACGCGTCCGCCATACAGAAGCGCGCCCCAAATCTCCCAGACGGAGAAATCGAACGCCGGGGAATGGAACAAGGTCCACACGTCGCCGCCCGAAAATCCAAACCACGGTTCGGTTGCCAGAAAAAGGCGAACAACATTGCGATGAGGGATCAGGACCCCTTTCGGCCGGCCGGTCGATCCTGACGTGTAAATCACATAAGCAAGATCGTCTGGCGAACTCGCCACGACCGGATTTTCCGTAGGGAACGATTCAAACAATTCCGGGCGGTCAATCCAGAATATCTTGTCGGCATGTGCGGTCAGCCTGGAGGCGTTTGCCGCGTCGCTCACGACGACCGCCGCGGCCGTGTCTTCCAGCATGAATGCGACCCGATCGTCCGGGTACGACACATCGATCGGCAGGTAACCGCCCCCAGCCTTGAGGATTCCCAGCACCGCGACGATCAGTTCGATGTCCCGGTCCAGGCGAAGTCCCACCAGTCGATCGCGCCCCACCCCCCGGGCGCGCAACGCGTGCGCGACCCTGTTGGACCAGGAATTCAACTCGCGATAGCTGATCTGCTTGTCGCCGAAGCTCACGGCGATTGCATCCGGCGTGCGTTCGACCTGCGCCTCGAACATCTGGTGCAGGGTCTGTTTCACCTGATATGCCGAACCGCTTGAACCCCACATGCCAAGCAGCTTCGCGCGCTCCTGCGCCGTCACGATCGGAAGATATCCCACGCATTTCGTCGGATCGCGCTCAAGCCCGGCCTCGATCAGGCCCGACAACAGGGCGACAAACCGGCTGAGATGCGCTTCGATCTCTTCGGGCGAATGCCGCAGCGGATTTGCATCAAAATCGATCCGCAGATCCTCGCCGGCCAGATGATCGTATATTACGACACTGAGATCGCTGATCGGGCCGATGCCGAGATTATGGTGGGCGACCACGCGCGCACCGGCAAAAGTCATGTCGTATTCGAACGCCATGACATTGACCAGAACTTCGTAAAGCGGCTGGTCCAGCCGCCGCAGGTCACGCCTGATGTCGGCAATACGATATCGCTGATGCCTCAATCCTTCGCGCAGGAAACGCGCCATTCGCCGGGCGAGTTCACCGAACGGCGTATCGCTATCCACGGCCACGCGGATCGGCGCGACATTCGAGAGGACTCCGACCATCGATGACGCGCGAGTTCCAAGGCGCCCGGAGACCGAATAGCCGAACACCAGATCCTCTTCACCGGTCATCTGGTGCAAATATATCGCCACCGCCGTGGTGATGATCTGCGGAAGGGTGGACCCGAGGGACTTTGCCAGCGCGCGCAGCGCCTGGACATCGCCGAGCGGGATGTAAGCGGTTCGCCGCATGAAGCGGACCGATCGCGCAGGCTCGCGCTTGCTGAGGTTGACCGCGGGCGGGCTGCTCGTCAGGCGTTCCGCCCAGTACGACCGGTCCCGTGCGAAGTGATCCGATTGCCGATAGCCATGGTCTTCCCTGATGAGATCGACGAGCGTCCCGAATGGCGAGGGGCCGGCATCCCTGCCCTCGACGATCGCGGTATAGATCTCCGCCAGCCGCCGCGTGACCATCGCCATCCCGGAGCCGTCGTTGATCATGTGGTGATAGCGCACGCACCAGTACCAGGTGTCGGGGCCGAGCCGCAGCAAGGCAAAGGCGCACAGCGGCCCGGACAACGGATCGATCGGGCGAGCATTATCGTTTTCGATCCATTTTTCGGCCGACGCACGCGGAGCCGGGTCGGCGCTCAGATCCAGAAACGTGAGCGGCAAGTCGACGCTGCCGACGCGCACCTGCCGCAACTCATCGTTATCGGCGACGAACCTGACATGCAGCGTTTCCGTCTCATCGATAACGCGGCCAAACGCAGCGCGGAAAACCGGCAAATCAATTTCGCCGCGAATTTCCAGGTATTCACCGATGTTATAGTTCGTGCGCGTCGGGTCGATCGAGCAATCGATCCAGATATCCGATTGTGCCGCTGTCAGGGCAAGGCGGTCGGCGCCTTCATCCGTGCCGTGAGACGTCTCTTTTTCATCCTGGTAATCGCGATGTTCAAGCATGCTACACTCTTTGCAGCGATCCGCACCTGGCCGCACAGGTGGCCCGCTCCGGCACGGACAATCTCCAACTAAAGATCAGGGAGGCGGTGGGTTGTACGACCGCGGATCATTACCGCGGCCATGTGACACCCATACAATGCGATCGCAGTCCGCCACGGGAATGCCATTGGTGAGAATGCCGCTTCACCTGTTCGCATTGTTTCGATCGGTCCTTATCCATTTCGCGTTCGGCCCGTGCCGGAACAGATTCAGATAAAGTGAGAGCTTGCCGCACACATAAAGAGGAATCCGCACCAGCGACGATGCCGGCATAACGTCTTGGCCCCAACGCATCCATGCCAGTACGACTGCACCGCCAAGTCCGGCACAGGCGAGGGCAGCAAGTGTCAGCGGCAGCATCGCCCCGGTGAGCAGAGCGACGACCGCCGAAACCGACAGCACCGCCGTCGCAACGAGTACCAAAAGCGCCAGCGGTGGAATGGACATGTCGAGAACGGTGACGGCGAGATGCAGGTTTCTCCGCCTGACCGCCAGCGAGAGCATCGGCAGGACCGCGTCCTTTATCAACTGGAGGTGCCCGTGTTCCCAGCGTTGCCGCTGTGTTGCGGCTCCCTGAGCCGACATAGGAAATTCACTGCTGACGACCGCGTCGGGACAGAACAGCGGCGCGCAGTTTGCCGCCGACAGTTCGAGGCCGAGCCGCATGTCTTCGACGATATGTCCGGTGGCGAGATTAGCGTCCCTGATCACCGCCCAAGGAAAAGCCATGCCGGTCCCCATCAGCTGGCAAGGCAGACCAAGCCGCGCGAGGCCGAGCGGGCGGATCCAGTTCTTCAATAGCCAGGCGAATTCGGCGACACTGTAATTGAGCGAGGCTCGATCGGGCGATGTCATCAAGTAGAGCGCCTGGACCGGCCGGCGCGACGCGATGCAGGCCGTCGCAAGTTGTCCGATGGTGCCCGCCGACAGATGGCAGTCGGCATCGATGATAATGACGACGTCCGGTGGACTGGCACCGAGGTGCCGCACGCCAGCATCCAGCGCAAATCCCTTGCCAACCCGCAATGGATCGCGGCGCTCGACAACTTCAGCTCCGGCGGCCGCTGCAATCGTCGCCGTGTCGTCCGTACAATTGTCGGCAACCACCACCAGCCGATCGCCAGGCTTCAGTTGCGAACTGATTTCGACCAGCGTCGGCCGCACGCCCTCACTTTCGTTGTGCGCGGGCACTATCACGGCGACACTGGCCCGGACGTCCGGGCCGGCAGGGCCTGCCGCAGCAGTCGATGACGCGCAGGCAGCCAGCACTTCGATCAACAGCGTGGCGATTGGTATGGCGACAAGCACGCAAAGGATCACGGCAGTGGTGTTGATGAGCGTGAAAAGCATGAAGCCCTGCGGTTCTACGCCCTCCCTATTGGCTGGTCCGACGGCAATTCGCTGGCTTGGCCTGCAGATGTCGTCAAAACCGGGCTTGCAGATGCCGCGAAGAGCTGCGCGAGTTTGGCGGCCTCGCGATTGACGTCGTGGCGGGCGGCGACACGCGCACGGGCAGCAGTGCCCATCGTGGCGAGTTTTTCGACGGATGTTTCCAGACACGCCCGCATCGCACCCACCAATGCTTCGACGTCGCCCGCCGGAACCAGCCAGCCGTTGGTCCCGGTTTCGACCAGTTCGGGAATCCCGGCCACAAAGGTCGAGATCACCGGACGACCGAGTGCCATTGCTTCCATCAGAACAACCGGCAACCCTTCTGCAAAGCTCGGAAGGACGAGCGCGCGGGCCTGACGGATTTGCTCGACAACAGCCTCATTGAACAACCATCCGCTGACGCGGACACGGTCCTGGAGCCCATGGCGGACGATGAATGCGTCAATGTCGGGCCGCATCTCGCCATCGCCGACCAGCACGAGCTCGAATTCGACGCCCCGCGCCTTCAATTGCCGGGCGGCTTCAAGCAGCAGGAGCTGTCCCTTTTGTTCGCAAAGTCGCCCCACACACACCAGCCTTCGGGCCGTGACCGGAGGCGGAGGGTCACTCGCGAAGAAGGAGGCATCGAGCCCGCAATGGACGACGTGCACCTTGCGCCAGGATTCTCTCTCAAGCATACGAAACAGCTGACTTCGCCCGTACGAGCTGATCGGGACCACGAACGCACAATGACGCAGCTTTTCCGTCAGCTGGATGAGCGGGGCTTTGTCGAACTCCTCCGGCCCGTGCACGGTGAAACTCCATGGGGGACCGCCGAGTTCATGGACCAGCAATGCGACCTCGGCCGAATTGGTCCCGAAATGCGCGTGAAGGTGATCGACGCGGTCTCTCTCGAGCCATTGAACGATCCGGCAAGCCTCCGCGAGGTAGATGAGGTGCACCAGCAATGGCCGGTCGGCCCGACGGCTCATTGTCCACGCCCGATGCAACGCGGCAATCAATCGGTCCGGGCGACGAAGCAGGACGCGGAAAAGCGAGACCAGAAGTGCTTTTGAACCGTCCCTGAGAACGTAACGGGTTAGCCGCCGTTCCGCTGCATCCAGCTCGTCTACCTGCTCGTCAGCCCAGCCGCGCATGGCGATGCGGTCGATCTCAAGCCCGAGCCGCTCAAGTGCGTGGATCTCGCGGCGGATGAAACTGTGACTGATTTTCGGATACTGATTGATCAGATAGGCGATGCGCATCACGAGCGCCTGTATTCGATCAGGCGCCCCTGTTGGTGGAGCAATCGATTCCAAGCGTACTTCAACAGACCGACAGCCTCGGGAAATCGCGCAATGACCTGGAACCATGCCAAAGCAATTCGGCGCCGCGGCGGCCCGGAATTGCGAAGCGTCTGGCGTGCAACCTGGAGCGGATAAATTGCGAATGCTGCCCAACCCCAAGGCGCGGCAAGCAGCGCGATTGCCAAGCACCCCAGCGGCAGCAAGAGCCCCCACAACAGGGCGCGGAGCGACTCCCAGACCCAATGCCGTTCGGCCGAAGCACCATGTATGTCAGCGCCTTGCGCGTAGGCATAACCAGCGCGCACTGCGCGTCGCCACCACTGGCCGAAGCGGGTCATGGCGGCATCATGCCATGTCATTTCATCGTCGAGACGCCATAGCCGCCATCCCGCCGATCTCAGTCGGACGCCGAGCTCCGGCTCCTCCCCCGCGATCACGTCCTCGCGGTAGCCTCCGACGCCCGCCAGCGCATCGACACGCATCATGACGATGCCGCCGAACGCACGCACCTCACCGCGAGGCTGGGCCCACTCCTGCTCACACAGCCAGTTGTAAATGGATCGATCGGGTTCGCGCTCCCGCGTGCGGCCACAAACCGCGCCAACAGAACCATTCTGTGCGAGAAAGCCGATCGCGTGCTCCGGCCAGGACGGCCGCAGTTCACAATCGCCGTCGATGAACTGCACGTAGCGGAGATCCGGTGCGCACTCGCGCATGCGCGCGAAGCCGGCATTGCGGGCGCGGGCCGCCGTGAATGGCCGCGCCATATCGAGCTCAACGACATCCACGCCGCGGCGGCTCCTTGCCCATTCCGGTGAGCCATCGGTCGAGCCAGAATCGACGTAGACCACGAGGGCAGCCGACGACAGCGCCTGCAGACAGCGCTTCAGGCGCGCACCCTCATTTCGTCCGATGACGACGGCCCCGAAAGTCATGCTCGCGATCCGGTAAGACTCCCCGTGCCCGAGGACGGGTCATGTCAGACCCATATCGCTGTCACATGACCGGCAGATGTCGCCGTCGCGGCGGCAAGCCAACCATCAAATCGATGAGGCCCAAGCAGCGCTTCTTCTGGTGCGTAGTATCGATCAAATGACAGGCGCAACTTCATAGTGTGCCTCGTCAGGGATGCGTCATCGCGCCGTCGCGCGTTCTTCATCTTCGTCTGGTTCGGTGCAGCAATAATCGACCAGCACGTTGATTGGAGCCGGCGCGATCATATCAACATGATCCGATCCGCCATCCGACCAACGCGGTCGTTCATGCTTGAGATTTAGGTGTTGAAGTGACTGTCGAGCCGTCACAAGTGCCGGTCTTCATCCTGTGCGGGGGATTGGGAACACGCCTGCGAGAGGAGACCGAGGTACGCCCCAAGCCGATGGTTCCAGTCGGCAATCATCCAATCCTTTGGCACGTGATGCGGACCTACTCGCACTATGGATTCCGCCGGTTCGTCCTCTGCCTCGGATACAAGGCCGAGGTCATCAAGTCCTATTTCCTCAACTACCCGACGATGAACAGCGACTTCACGATCGAGCTGAAGACGAACGATATTTCCGTCCACAAGATCGACCACACCCAGGACTGGAACGTAACGCTGGCCGATACCGGCGCGCTGACCATGACCGGGGCGCGCGTTGCTCGCGCCGCCGCCAAATATCTCGGCGATGCCAGGCATTTCGCGGTGACCTATGGCGATGGGGTGACCGACGCTGATCTCCAGCAGGAATTCCAGTTCCATCTGGAACAGAAAAAGATCGGCACCGTGCTCGGGGTCAGTCCGCCGTCCCGCTTCGGCGAACTCAAGCTCGAAGCCAACGAGGTTGTCGACTTCGCCGAAAAACCGGATTTCCGCGACAACTGGATCAACGGCGGCTACTTCTTCTTTACGCGTGACATGCTGCGTTATCTCAGCAGCGACGAGGACTGCGTTCTCGAGAAGGCCCCGCTGGCCAATCTTGCACGCGATCGTCAGCTGTCGATCTGGAAGCATCGCAGCTTCTGGTACGCCATGGACACGCAGCGCGACCGCGAGCATCTCGAGGAGCTGTGGAAATCGGGCAATCCCCCCTGGTGCGTGCCCTTCACCGCCGAACGTCGACCCGTTCGCGCGGATCGCGATCCGGTCGGCGTTCTGGCGGGAGCCCAATCATGAAAGTATTCGTCACCGGCCATACCGGCTACATCGGTGCTCACCTTGTGGACCTGCTCAAGCAGCACGGCCATAGTGTCACGGGATGTGACGTCGGGCTGTTCGACGGCTGCGAGTGGGAAGCGGTGGTCAGTGCCGACCGCAATCTGCGAAAGGACGTTCGCGACCTGACGGCGCAGGACCTGTCCGGTCATGACTGCGTGATGCATCTCGCGGCGATCTCCAACGATCCGATGGGCGACTTCGACGCGGCTTCCACTTTCTCGATCAACCGCGACGCATCCGTGCAGATCGCAAGGCTCGCCAAAACGGCAGGCGTGCCGCGCTATCTGTTCGCCAGCAGCTGCTCGATCTACGGCGCGGGACAGAAGCTCGATCTGGACGAGAACGATCCGCTCAACCCGCTGACGGCCTACGCCAAGTCCAAGATCGAAACCGAGGAAGCGGTGTCGCAGCTTGCCGACGAGCACTTCAGCCCAGCCTTCCTGCGCAATGCAACCGCCTATGGCCACTCGCCCATGCTGCGGATCGACCTCGTGGTCAACAATCTCCTGGCCTGCGCGGTCGCCACCGGTGAAATCCGCATCATGTCCGACGGCTCGCCATGGCGGCCGCTCATTCACTGCCGCGACATTGCCGGCGCGTTCATCGCCTTCATGAATGCGCCGCGCGAGCGCATTCACAACAAGGCGATCAATGTCGGCGGCAATTCCGAGAACTATCAGGTGCGGGATGTCGGGGACATGGTCCGCCAGTTGGTTCCCGACGCGAAGATCACCTACACCGGCGAAGTCGGAGCCGATCCGCGCAACTACCGCGTGAAGTTCGACATGCTGACCTCGCAGGTCCCCGACTTCAAACTTCAGTACAACCTCGCGTCCGGCATGGAAGAGCTGCATCGCAAGCTTCGCGACCACGGCTTTTCGCGCGATGACTGGACCGGCGACAAATTCGTCCGGTTGCGCACGCTGAAAGGCCGGTTCGATCGGCTCAAGCGCGCGGCGTAAGGCGGGATCGGGCGCGATGCACTATACCGCTACACCGCTTGAAGGCGCCTATCTCATCGACCTCGAGAAGAGAGGCGATGACCGCGGCTTTTTTGCGCGCGCCTTCTGCGTCAAGGAATTTGAGCAGCAAGGGCTGGCCACGCAATTCTGCCAGATCAACAATTCGCTCAGCGCCCACAAAGGCACGCTGCGCGGAATGCACTATCAGCTGGCCCCCAAGGCCGAGACGAAGGTCGTCCGCTGCGTCCGTGGCGCGCTGTTCGACATGATCCTCGACTTGCGTCCGGGTTCGGCCACTTTCGGCCGGAGCTTCGGCGCCGAACTCAGCGCCGAAAACCGCCGCATGATGTACGTTCCGAAGGGATTTGCCCACGGCTTCCTGACGCTCACCGACGATACCGAGGCCTTTTACCTGGTCGACGAGTTCTACTCGCCCGAAAACGAAAGAGGCATCCGTTTCGACGATCCCGAGTTCGATCTCAAGTGGCCTGAAGCGCCGGTCGTGGTTTCCGACAAGGACAGGTCGCATCAGAATTTCGATCGAGCCTGGCATATCGGTCAATGAAGATCCTGTTCACCGGTGGAAGCTCGTTTACCGGCTACTGGTTCATCAAGGAACTGGCGGCCGCCGGACACGAGGTGGTGGCTGTTTTTCGGCGCAGCGACTACGCCGACGAGCCGCGGCGAACCCGGGTGGCGCTCCTGAAAAAGCTGTGCCGGCCGGTGCACGATGTCGCGTTCGGCGACGACCGCTTCGTCGATCTCATCGATGAGGGCGGTTGGGACGTCTTTTGCCATCACGGCGCCGAGTCCGCGAACTACAAGAGTCCCGATTTCGATGTCCCGGCAGCCCTTGCAGCCAACACATTCCGGCTGACCTCGGTCATCCGCTCGCTCCAGAGCGCCGGCTGCGGCAGCATCGTCCTCACTGGAAGCGTGTTCGAGAACGATGAAGGGGCAGGCTCAACCGAGTTGCAGGCGTTTTCGCCATACGGCGTCTCCAAGGGCCTGACCTGGCAGGTGTTCCGCTACTATGCGCACGCAGCGGGCATGCCCCTACGGAAATTCGTCGTCCCCAATCCGTTCGGGCCTTTCGAGGAGCCACGCTTCACGCATTATCTGATGAACAACTGGCTCAACGACCGCAAGCCTGCGGTCAACACGCCTGCCTATGTTCGGGACAACATCCACGTCGCGCTGTTGGCCAAGGCCTATGGTAGCTTCGTGACCTCTCCCCCTGATGGTGCGGCCCGCCTCGGACCGAGCGGTTACGTTGAAACGCAGGGTGCATTCACCACGCGTTTCGCGGCTGAAATGCGGGCGAGACTCGCGTTGCCCTGCGACTTCGAGCTCAAGACGCAGACCGCGTTCCCCGAGCCGAAGATCAGAATCAATACGGACATTCCCGATGCGTCGGCATTTCGCTTCGATGAAGCAGGTGCATGGGACGCCGTCGCCGAATACTACCTTGTTCTCGTCCGGCGACCAGCGCTCGCCGCAACATGAGTAGTCGGTTGAGCACCTTGCCTGGCGCGGCATGTCTGGATGTCGAAAATTCGCAACGCAAGTGTGCTCAGATGAGGGCCTGACCTACTTCAGCGGATGGCAACGTCCTGCAATGAGGCTTCCATGAACCTTCAGTCAGGGACCCGTATTCGATCCGGGGTCGCGCACCTGCGCGCTGCCGGGCCCTGCGCGATTGCCGCTATGCGATTTCTTGCACCGCTCGTCTGTGCGGTCGCCGCCGTGTCCGCCAGCGCAGCGCGGGCCGCGCCCTGGACGGTCTCGGCTGACGAGCGAAACGGCCTGCCGACCATCGGCATTGGCGGCGCCCCGGCAATGACGCCAGAGTTCGTGTTCTGGGGCAGGAATTGGCGGTGGACCGATACGACGCCGACCTTTCGCGTTGCCGGATCATTCGATTACGCAATGACCGCCCAGAACACCCTCCTTGGGCTCGATCTGCGCGGAACCATTCGCAAGCAATCCGAGCGGCAACTCAGATACGAACTGGAGATCGAGGCCCGCACCGCCCAGTCGAACGTCATCGGCGGAGGCATCTCTTTCAAATTCGATCTGCCAAAGGGCGCCCGCCAGCTTGGCGAACCCGAGCTTCTTCCTGGCAATGCCGGCTGGGCGTGGGGACGCGTGCAATCCACCCGGATCGAAGTCCGTTTCGATCCTCCGCCCGCCTCGATCCTCTTCGAGCGCGGCTCGAAGTCGGAAATCCGCGCATTCCTCTTTGGCAGCGAGATACCGCAGGGCGTCCGGCGTCATGTCGTGACGGTCGACACCTCGGGCGACTTTCAGATTATTCCGACGGTCGCCGAACGCCACGGTCCGTCAGATACACGATCCTGGCCTACCGGCTTGCTGTTCGATTCAGCCATAGCGCCGTGGAATATCGCGCCGGTTGATCTCTCGTTCTTGAATGCGGCGGAGCGACCGGCCGGAAAGCGCGGATTCGTACGCGCAGACAAGGACAGCCTCACCTTCGAGGATGGTACGCCCGCGCGGTTCTGGGGAACCAATCTCACCGCCTACGCGCTGTTCGGCACCACCCGCGACAACGTCAAGCGTCAGGCGCGACGTCTGTCGGAACTCGGGTTCAATCTGGTTCGGCTGCATCACCACGACTCTGGTTGGGTCAACCCGAACATTTTTGGGGACAATACTACAAGTACCAGAAGTCTTGACGACAACGCGCTTGCCCAGCTCGACTGGTGGATCAAATGCCTCAAGGACGAGGGGATCTACGTCTGGCTTGACCTTCATGCCCAGCGCAGTCTCAAGAGCGGCGACAATATCGAGGCCTACTCGGAGATCGCCAAGGGGCGCCCATTTGTCGAACCGAAGGGCTACAACTACGTCAATCCGAGCATCCAGGAGGCGATGAAGGATTTCAACGCGAGCTACGTGAACCATCTCAACAAATTCACCGAGCTTCGCTACAAGGATGATCCGGCCATCGTGGCGATGCTCGTCACCAACGAAAATGACGTCACCTTTCACTTCGGAAATGCCCTCCTGCCAATACATAACACGCCTTGGCACTCGGCGCGTTTCATGGAGGAAGCGCGCACCTTTGCGACGCGCAATGACCTTTCCGCGGATGCCGTCACCCGAACGTGGGAGCCCGGACCATCGAAACTCTATCTGAACGATCTCGAGCAGCGTTTCCACACGAACATGATCGGGCAGCTCCGCGGCCTCGGCGTCAAGGTGCCGCTCGCTACCACCAACTATTGGGGCGGCGTGGAGCCTCTGAGCTCGATCCCGGCGCTGACCGTCGGCGACCTGATCGACGTGCATTCATATGGAGGCGCCTCCGAACTGGAGAAGAACCCTGTCTATGCAGCGAACCTGGTCGACTGGATCGCGGCCGCCCAAGTGGTTGGCAAGCCCCTCACCGTCACTGAATGGAACGTCTCGCCGTTTCCGACTCCGGACCGCCATTCGGTTCCGCTCTATGTCGCGGCATCCGCCAATCTGCAGGGCTGGGACGCCCTGATGCAGTATGCCTATACGGGTCTTCCGCTGAACGATCGCGGGGTGCCCTCCAACTGGCACGCATTCAACGATCCCGGTCTGCTGGCTACGCTTCCGGCCGCAGCATTGTTGTATCGGCGCCAGGACGCGCGTGAAGCAGATACGACGTACGTCTACGCACCGTCGGAGCGGGACCTGTTCTATCGCGCGGTGTCGCCGGAAAGCTCGGCTGCGCTTCGAACTGCGGCCCAGAAGGGCAAGCTGTTGATTGCAATGCCCACGACGGCGTCGCTGCCCTGGCTAAATCAGACCGGCGTGCCATCCGGAGCCCATGCGTTGACCGACCCGGACCAGTCGCTGATTGATCCCGAGGCAAACGAGGTCATCTCCGACACGGGCGAGCTCCGGCGCAATTGGAAGCTCGGGACCTTCACGATCAACACTGCGCGCACACAGGCCGCCACCGGCTGGATCGGAGGCCGCTCGATCACGCTCACCGATGTCGCCTTCGACATTTCGACGCCAAACGCGAGCGTCGCGGTCCAGAGCCTGGACGGACGCGCGATCCCTGACGCCAGATCGCTTCTGATCTCGCTTGGAGCGCGTTCCATTCCAGCCGCCAACAATCAAGTCCCTTTCCGCTCGGAACCGGTCACCGGCACGCTGCGGATTCGCGCCCAAGCGGGATTGAAGCTGTTTCGGCGTGCGCTGCCGGGTGAGGAGCGCGAAGTCCACGCCGACTACCGCGATGGCCGGTACGTGGTAACGCTCGATCACGGCCTCTCAACCTACTGGCTCGTGTTGAAGTGAGCATATCGCCGTGTTCGATACCATCACGACGACAAGGAGCCGTGGCAAAAACTGCGTCTCGCCGACAGATGAATGCGCGCGCAAAACGAGGACGCGGCCATCCATGAAGATCACATTCGTGCTTCCTCCCGATACCTTGAGTGGCGGCATCAAGGTGGCCCTCATCTACGCGCGCGCGTTGTCCCGCAAGGGACACGATGTCCGGATCGTCTCGCCGCCACCGCCGCGCCTCTCGGGTGTGCAGCGTCTGCGTCACCTCGTCAGAGGTAAAGGCTGGCCGCTCGATCCGCCCTCCGTCGGTCTGCCGCTCGAGGGCACCGGGATCTCGCACCACGTTCTGGATCGTTACCGCCCCGTCGTCGACAACGACGTCTCCGAAGCGGATGTCGTTGTCGCGACCTGGTTCGAGACTGCCCATTGGGTGAACGCCCTCGCCGCCTCCAAGGGAGCCAAGGTGCATCTTATCCAGCATCACGAAATCTTCGATTACCTGCCGGCCGACCTCTGCCGCGCAACCTACCGTCTGCCGTTCCACAAGATCGTGATTGCGCGATGGCTCAAGGATACGATGGCGGCCGAGTATGGCGACCGGACGGTCGACCTCGTGCCCAACAGCGTCGACCGTGCACAGTTTTTTGCAGCACCGCGAGGCAAGCAGAAACATCCGACGATCGGACTGCTGTACTCCAGCGTACCGTTCAAGGGTGTCGATGTCGCCCTGGAGGCGGCACGGCTCGTCGCGGCGCGCGTGCCTGGTCTGCGCATCGTCTCCTTCGGAAGCGAGCAGCCGACCGCTCGCCTCCAACTGCCTGCCGGATCGGACTTCCATTACCGTCCCCCGCAAGACCGGATTCGCGAAATCTACGCCGGGTGCGACGTTTGGCTCACCGCCAGCCGGAGCGAGGGTTTTAATCTACCCGCGCTGGAAGCGATGGCATGCCGTACCCCCGTTGTGTCGACGAGAACCGGCTGGCCCGAGGAGGCGATCATCCCCCGGGAGAACGGTGTGCTCGTCGACCTCGATGACCGCCACGCGCTCGCGGAGGCGCTGGAGTGGACATTGACGCGTGATGAGAAAGGGTGGCGGGAGCTCTCCGAAAATGCATTCTCGACGTCAAGCCGCGGATCCTGGGACGAAAGCGCCGATCTGTTCGAACAGGCGCTCGATCATGCCTGCCGGCGCGCGTCGCGCGGAGAAATCGCAGGCAACTGCCGATCTTCGCTCCCGGCTTGAGCGCCGCAACTGTCAAAAAACCTTCGCTTAGCTCTGCTATCGCGCCGCTATGCGGGCTCCTGAATTCTTGCCGGGGCCTTCATCCGCGCACCGTAGATTCATTCAAGTGGTTCGTGCTCCGATGAAATTGCTTGTGGTGATCGTCAACTACCGCGTCGCTCACCTGACCATCGACTGCCTGCACTCGATCGCGCCCGAGATCGGCAGCGTGCCGGGTACGCATGTCGCGGTTTGCGAAAACGGGACCGGCGACGACTCGGCTGCCCGCATTCAGAAGGCCATCGACGACAATGGCTGGGGAGCCTGGACGTCGCTGAAGGCCATCAGCCCGAACCTCGGATTTACCGGCGGCAACAACGTGGTGATCGGTCCGGCGCTGCAGTCGGCTGCGCCGCCACAATACGTCCTGCTGCTGAACGCAGACACGGTCATTCGTCCGAATGCGTTCCGGGCGCTCGTCGACTTCATGGACCAGCATGCCGAAGTTGGCATTGCCGGAAGCCGTCTCGAAGATCCCGACGGAACGCCGCAGCGATCGGCATTTCGATTCCAGTCCCCGCTGGGGGAATTCGAAGGCGCGCTCAAGCTCGGTATCGTGACGCGGCTGCTCGAGCCCTGGGTAACCGCGCCGCCGGTTCCCGGTCAGGCCTGCGCAACCGACTGGGTATCCGGCGCAAGCATGATTGTCAGACGTGAAGTGTTCGAGAAGATCGGGCTGCTCGACGAGGGGTATTTCACTTATTTCGACGACATCGACTTTTGCTTCAACGCGCGCAAGGCGGGATGGCCGACCTGGTACGTTCCGGCGAGCCGGGTGGTGCACCTCGTCGGACAAAGTACGGGCGTGGCGCACACCAGGCCGAAACGGCAGCCTTCCTACGTATTCGAGGCACGCCGGCGATATCTCCTGAAGAACCATCATCCGTTCTATGCGGCTCTCGCCGACATCGGGCGGATCGCCGGATTGGCGCTGTGGCGGGCACGGGTGAAGCTGACCGGCAAGCCGGATTCGACAGCCCCTTACATGCTGCAGGACTCGATCCACCATAGCGTGTTCAGGACCGGATTTTACCTCAAGGATGTTCCGAACCCCGCATTGACACGACAGATCACATGAAAAGAGATCGTCGCACGGATCTGCTGTACGACCTACGGCGGTTCCGGTCATCGGGCGCAGCCCGCGATTTGATCGACTTTCCAACCCAGAAACCGCAAGAACAGCACGACTGATCGTGGCGCCGCCTGCCGGCGCCGCGACCTAGCGCAGGACGCCATGGAGCCGAACTGGTTCGCAACCGCCGCGTTTTTTGGCTGGCCGCTGGTAGCACTGTTGCTCTATCGAATCCGTCCGATCGGTGAGGCCACCGTTTGGACGATCCTCGGCGGCTATATTTTGCTGCCGGCCGGCTGGGCCATCAAGTTTCCGATGATCCCGCCGATCGACAAGGCCAGCATGCCTTGCGCCTCCGCGCTGATCATCTGCCTGTTGATGCGGCGCAATGCATTGGCGGCCTGGAAGCATTTCGGGCTGATCGAAGTAGTGACGTTGATCTACGTGTGCAGCCCGGTAATCACCGCGCTCCTTAACGGCGACGACATCAGGGGTGGAGGAACCGTGTTGCCCGGGGTGGGACTATACGACGGCCTCTCCACCGTCGAATATCAGTTGTTGCAAATCATTCCTCTGCTTCTCGCCCGCCAGTTCCTGAGAAGCCCGCGCGACACTGAGATGTTGCTGCGTATTTTCGTCATCACCGGCCTCCTGTACTCGCTGCCGATGCTGCTGGAGGTTCGCCTCAGCCCGCAGCTCCACAACTGGATCTACGGCTACTTTCCCCACTCCTTTGCCCAGCAGATACGGCAAGGCGGCTTCAGGCCCGTGGTATTCCTCGGCCACGGCCTGCTGGTCGCCTTCCTGGCGATGATCAGCGTCCTTGCATCTGCGGCCCTGTGGAGATCGCGCACCCGCGTAGCGCGGCTGCTTCCCCCCATTTCAGTCACGATCTACTTGAGCGCTGTCCTTGTCCTCTGCAAAACGCTCGGAGCGGTGATCTACACGGTCGCTTTGCTGCCGCTCGTGCGCTTCGCTTCGGCGCGCCTGCAGCTTCGGGTCGCAGCGATGCTGACCATCGCCGCGTTGCTGTATCCCAGCCTGAGGGCAACGGACCTCGTGCCGACGGAGAGCTTGTTGTCTCTGGCGGCAAGCTTCAACGAGGAGCGGGCCGAATCCCTTGCCACCCGATTTTACAACGAAAAGCAGTTGCTCGACCGTGCGTCCGAACGGTTCTGGTTCGGCTGGGGCAGATATGGACGCAACCGCATCATCGATCTCGAAACCGGCAAGGACGAGAGCATCACCGACGGGCTTTGGATTCTGACCATGGGGCAATTCGGTTATGTGGGATTTCTTGCCCAGTTTGGACTCTGGACGCTGATTGTATTCCGCGCGGTTGGTGCGGCGCGGCGGATCGGGGACCCGATCAGCAAAAATCGCCTCGCTGCGCTTACCGTCATTTTTTCCGTTTACGTCATCGACCAGCTCCCGAACGCCCCGATGAGCCCACTGATGTGGTTGATCGCCGGCGCAGTTCTCGGACGCGCGGACGACGCGTATCGTGTCCGCCCGGCGGTCCGACGAACCGGTTCGCCGCCTGCTCCCGGTTCGCTTGCGGCGCCCGATCATCGAGAGACTTCGTCGAAAGCGGCTTTTGTTGCGATGTCGTGATGCCGGATCCAATCATGTTGCCGAGCAGAGCGCTTTGAGATGGACGGAGCCGGATCAAGTTTCGAATTCTCGCTCAGTATCCTCTGATCGCGCAAGCCAGCACCTTGATGCTTTCCAGCTTGTGGGGCTCGCCCAGGAATCCTCTAATGGCATGCTTCCTGGCGGTATCTCTGAAGCCGGAATACAGCGCCCACCACGCCCATTTGCAATGCACGCCGGCTCTTGACATTGGCTGCCAGATGGACGCCGCGATGTCTTTGCTATCAGCATCAATGCCACGGCGACGCTTTGCCGCTTCGATCGCCCTGATCGTGGCGTGCATCTGCCTTTGACTTTGACTGTAGCCGACCGCGCCAAAATGCTGTCTGTATTCGAGAAGAATGTCGGCGATGTTTGCCAGCCTGCCCAGTTCCCCGAGGCGCAGGAACAGATCGATGTCTTCTGCGTGGGTATAGTCTGCAGAATAACCGCCTGCCTTCATGACGGAATCCCGGCGCATCATCAGGGTCGGGTGACAAATGCCGCGAATGGCGCCCCATCCCGACAGCATCGCGCTTTCTATGTCCTGATGTTCCAGGTCATTGACCGAACGCATTATCGGCAAGCCCTCCGGATCGATCAGAAGGCACCTCGTTCCAACCGCCACGCACTCGGGATGCTCGTTCAAATACGTCACTTGACGCGCGAACCGCTCCGGCCGGGAAATATCGTCGGCGTCCATGCGCGCCAGATACTGCCCTCGCGACAGCACTATGAGTTCATTAAGCGTTTCGACCAGCCCCTTGTTCTCACGAGAGATAACACGCAACCGCTGATCGGTCGCCGCGATTTGCTGCAAGACGGAAAGCGAGGCGTCCGTGCTGCCATCGTTCAGCGCCAGCAATTCGAAATCGCAAAAGGTCTGATTCAGGATACTTTCAACGGCCGTCCGCAAGTAAGGCGCGGCGTTATATACTGGCAACACCACAGAGATCGCAGGCACAGCGTGGCTGGCTAAACGAGACATGTTTCGATCGCCTGGCCGGCCATCCCGACCACCCTCCTCAACCGGATAATCCGTCCCGCAACCGCAAGAACGCGACCGGCCAGGGACCGGGAAGCAGCATCGCCGCCTCGGGCCAGACCGGATATTCTATCCTGATGCCGAGACGATGGTGCAATCTCCGCGGAACGAGCATCTTGGCCGCCTCCAGCATGCGCCAGCTCTCCAGCATCGGACGTGCACCCAGATTGTGCGGGTCACTCGACACATGAAGACATGATAAAGCCTCCAGAGCCGCCCGGTTGGGTCTGGAGAACCAGCTTCTCATCAGGGCATCGAGGGTTTCAGCGGCCAAATCCGGATCGGCGAACGGCTCGACGCAATCGCGATTTTCGGCGCAGAAGTCCTCGACGAGTTGCGCAATGTCGGCACTTAACCCCACGACAGCATCGGAGACGTTGGCGCAACTGGCTTGCACGCCATCCTCGCCCCTCGCGTAGCCGCTCACTGTCCCATGTGGCGCGAGCCCGAATAGATGCTCGACCAGGTGGCCGCGATTGAAAATCTCGTGCCTCTGCGTCGCATCCTGCCGATCCACCGGAAGGTCGTAAAAAAGGGCGGACGCAGCCCCCGCCACCGCGGGCGTCGACCGGCTGCAGCTCAGCCCCAGATAATACCCCGCTATCTCGGGCATATCATTCCATCTCAGGAGCTTCTGCAGTCCGCCCTGTACCGTCAAATGCCAGCCGATATCTACCAGGGCGGCCCTTCCCTCTTGCAATCCTTCGCTCTTTAGATACTCGCCTACGAGACTTCGCTGGCTATCGATCCCCGACTCAATCTTGCTCGCCATCGGCGGGGACCGAACAATTTCCCAGAACAGCTCCCAATCCTTCCGGGATTTAAGCTCCTTCGCTTCGCCTTCTCTCCCGGCCAGCGGCGCGAATGATGAGAACACTTCGTCCCAGTTGAGACCTAGCCTGCGAACAAGGCGCTGAAGGCGCGCCACTTCCCCCGAACGGTGCAACCATGGTGCGCCTTCGGCGCTGACATGCTCAGTTGATGGAAACAGGATGGCCTGGCGGGATATCCTTAGATAGCGACACTCGACGTCATGCGCCTCGCCGGCGATCGCGCGAGCCGCGCGCCACGCCAGGTATCCATCTCGGGACGCAAAATACAGACGCCGCTGGCCGTCGCGCTTCGCTCGTCCAAGAACCCACGATATCCAGATCAGCGTGCATGGCCCGAGGAAACTGGCGACGAGCGCTCGCCGGTCCGTAATGGCTTCGCTGACCGAGCCAAGCCGAAACGCCCGCATCGCGCCAGCCAGGACAGAAGAGGAATACGGCCGGTTCGGCCCCGTTGACGCCACCGCGCGCTCGCTGGCGTTCAACTCCCTCGAGTTGATGATCTGCGCAGCGATTCCCAGGCGACGCGGAACGTCGAAATCAGAACCAGTATTGTCGCCATAGTGAGTGAGTTCGGAGGCAGCAATGCCTTCGCGTTGCAGCAGCAGTTCGAACAGCCTTCCCGATCGCTTCGTCGCATTGAACTCGCTCGAGACGTAGGTTTCGTCGGACTCGCTGGCGAGCCCGTGCTGCACGAGAACTTCCTTCACAAAATGCTCCGGCAGATATGTATCCGACGTGAAGACAACCTTGTCCCCCGATCGGCGACAGATCTCGACCTTGTCCCGCACCGCCAGATTTGGCGCCAGCACGCTGCGCTCAGCGGATAACTCGCACGCTTCTCCATCCTGCAATGCAAGGTTTGGCAGCTCGCGGCGAACGACGTCCCATATCTGGCGCAAGGTGCATTCTTCACGATCCTTCGAGCACTCCTGCTCGGCCAGCAATCTGACCAGCAAAAAATCTTCGACAAAGCGCGCCTTGTCATCGATTTCGAGCTGCGTCGCGAGCCTGCTTCCGATCAGACGGAACACGTCGGTCGGCGCTGCCACTCGCCGAACCAGGGCCGTGTCAAAGACATCGAACGAATGCAGCCTAGTCACTTCGAACGCCCGATCCTCGAAGGTTCAGTTCCACCGAAATCCCGGTGGTCTCCAATGCGGGTATCTCGGCCTTGTAGACCTGAAGCCAAAGCCAGCGGACCAGGTAGCGACGCCAGGCGGCCTTCGCCGTGCTCCGAACGTCTTTTTTCCAAAGCCGGAGTGACGGCCGGACTGCGCCTGACCCTGTCTCGATTTGGATATCGTCAAATCCCGCCGACCTCAGAGCAAAATACAGGGAGTGTTCGGTGTAACTGCTGTGATGAGTGAAATCGTTGTACCGCCAACGTGCGGCCACGATCGAGTTCGCATTCGGCACCTGGACAATCAGCCGCCCGCCTCTTGTCAGGCTGCCATGGATGGCACGCAACAGGTCGATTTGATCTGACACCGGCACATGTTCAAGAACGTCCAACAGCAAGACCACTGAATAGCAGCCGCGTTGCTGCGCAAGCCAATTCGTGGTGTCCGCAACAACGCTGACGTTCAGGCCTCTCTTGCGACCGACTTCCGCCTGTTCCGGACTGAGCTCCACTCCCTCGACATCCCGGAAGCCGATCTTGCGCAAGGCCATAAGGGCGAAGCCAAACCCGCATCCTACATCCAGGACTTTTCCGGTCTTGTCGTCAGGCAACAACGGTCCCAGCTCGTGCTCGAGCTGCGCCACCGCCAGCGAGGCATACTCATCCGACTCCGAATGAAACAGTTCGTAGTAGAATTTGTAGCTCAATTCGCCGTCCTCAACGTGACACAAGCAAATCAGGAAACGCTATCGTCCCCCAATTCCGGGTCCAGAACGCCATGGAGCCAGCTTCTGTGCTCTCAGATTTAACCTCGAAAAACAACGTATCCATTACAACATCGTAGTCGACGTTATCGGATCGATGATTGCCGCGCCCGATCGACACGCCGCAATAGTACTTTCCGGGCGCGAAACGCACGCCTTGCAGCTCGACAGCAATGTCCGCCTCTTCCCCCTTCCCGAGCCCCGCCATCTCTTGACTGAAGCAGCTCCCTACCGCCGCTCCTTCCTGGGAAAAAACCGTCATGCTTACCCGCACGCTCTTGACCGCGTGCTCCGCTTTCACCCGGAGGCGATACTGAATTGGCTCCAGAAATTCGAAGTGCGGCACCGGTCGAGAAAAGCCGAGTGACAGGATTCTGACGTCACCGGTGCCTTCGTACTTTCTCTTGGCCAGCCTGACATCGTATTCCGACGATTGGTTACCAACGCCGCCCTTCGTATACACCTCCACCGCATCCTGGGTTGATCCGACAAATTCCACGGATCCGGACGACAGCAGGATTGACCTGTTGGTAAGCTGCAATACGGCAGACATGTTGTGGCTCACGAACAAGACGGTACGTCCGTGCTTGGCAACATCCTGCATCTTGCCGAGACACTTTTCCTGGAATCGTGCATCACCTACCGCCAGCACCTCGTCGATGATGAGGATTTCCGGCTCCAGATGCGCCGCGACGGCAAAGGCGAGCCGCACATACATTCCGGACGAATAGCGCTTGACCGGAGTGTCGAGAAATCTCTCGATCTCGGCAAAGCTCACGATCTCGTCAAACTTGCTGCGGATCTCGGCGCGAGACATTCCAAGAATTGCGCCGTTAAGGAATATATTTTCCCGACCCGTCAATTCGGGGTGAAATCCTGTCCCCACCTCGAGCAGACTGGAGGTTCGGCCGAACAACGCGACACGTCCGTCGGTCGGGTCGGTGATCCGGCTCAGAATCTTCAGCAAGGTGCTCTTGCCTGCGCCGTTCCGCCCAATGATGCCGACGACCTCGCCCTGCTTGATCTCAAAGCTGACGTCTTTCAGGGCCCAGAAATCCTCGATCACATCGCCCTGGACAATCTGGCGGCCGCGAAATAGATCGAGCGACTTGCGAACAAAGGTGCCGGCCTCGCCCGCGATGACGTCCCGCAGCGTGGCGTGCTGCTCCCGCTGCACCGACTGATGGCCGACGATGTAGCGCTTCGACAGGCCTTCGACCGTTATGGCGACGTCATCTGTCATTCGAATGCTGCCTTAGACCAGGTCCGCGAATTCTCGTTCCATTCTGCGGAATCGTCTTATTCCGAACCACAGCAGCACTCCCGTTATGACGCAGCTCATGGCAACGCTCGTCACCTCGATACCCGCTCCGCCGCCGAGCAGGCACCACCGAAATCCGTCGATGACGCCGACCATCGGATTCAGAGAATACAGCAGCCGCCACTCCGCCGGCACGATGCTGGAACTGAAACCTACCGGAGAAATGTAAAGCCCGAATTGCACCAGGAACGGGATGACATAGCGCAGATCGCGATACTTGACGTTGACGGCTGCGATCCACAGGGAAGGACCGATGCTGGCCAGAAAGGCGAGCAGCAGGAAGGCAGGCAGAAAGACAATCTGCCATCCCGGCATGAAGCGATACCACGCCATCAGAACAACGAGCACGCACAAGCTGACCAGGAAGTCGACGAGCGAGACGGCGATGGTCGCCGTGGGAACGACAATTCGGGGAAAGTAGACTTTGCTGATCAAATTGGCCTGATTGATCAGACTATTCGACGCGTCGGCCAACCCGGTGGAAAAAAATGTCCAGGGCAGCATGCCCGCAAACACCATGAGCGGGTAAGGGGCAGATCCGGCGCTGGGAAGCCCCGCGAGTTTTCCGAATATGATCGTAAACACCGCGACGGTCAGCACAGGGCGGATGATCGCCCACAGCACACCAATGACTGTTTGCTTGTAGCGCACAGCGAAATCACGCCACGCCAGAACGAAGAACAGTTCGCGGTATCGCCAGATATCCCGCCAGTAGTTGGCCTGACGACGGCCTGGCTCGATGATGGTTGCTACTTGCATTACAGCCTGTTGTGGCAACTGGACTTCGGCTGGCTCTTGATGCAAGCCGCTTGTGGATCGACCGAGAAATGGTCCGGGGCAAGCCCGCAGCGCTGCCGTTCGTGCATCGCGAGATACGCGCTTTCGATGTTGCGTACGGCAGCGTCGGTGTTGAACAACGGAGCCTGCAGTCGGCTATCGGCCAGCCTGCGCCGGAGGTCCCGCGCCTCCTCCGGATCGGATCCGATCGCCACCGCCCGCGTCTCGTATTCCGCGAGGCTTCCGGTGATGAGCTCTGGCATCCGCAGCGCGTTCAACAGGCTGGCGCCGACCCTTCCTGGAAAAGTTTCGCCCAGGCAGGTGAGGATCGGCAGATCCGCACGCAGGGCGTCGATGGCCGTCGCATGGGCATTGTAAGGAAGCGTGTCGAGAAACAGATCGGCTTGCCTCTGTCTGGCAATATGGTCGGATGCGTCCGTCATTCGCCCGGCAAAAACGAGGCGCTCCGCATCGACCCCTCGAGCGGACGCCTCGGCCTTCAGATTGGTGATTGCGGTCGGATTTTCGATCCGCAGCCATAGGACGCTGCCCGGAACCGCCGCAAGAATGCGCATCCACACATCGAAAACATGGGGCGTGATCTTGAATGCGTTGTTGAAGCAGCAGAACACGAAGCCGGTCGCCGGCAGGCCAAGCTCGGTTCGCGTGAATACGCGATCACTTACACGCGCTGTCCCGCCCGCGACGAGAAAACTGTTCGGCAGCGACACCACCTTTTCCGAATAGTATGGCCAGGAGGCCGGCGGCAGAACGGTCGCATCGCCGATAATGTAGTCCATATAGTCGACGCCCATTGTCGCGGGATAACCCAGGTAGCTGACCTGGAGCGGCGCGGGACGTCGCGCCATAATTCCTGTTCGGGCTCCGCCGGTGTATCCCGTCAGATCGACCAGAATATCGATGTTGCGGGCCCTGATTTCGCTGGCGACCTCGCGGTCTCCAAGGTCCTGCCAGTCCTCGAACTCCTCGAATGCCGCCTCAATGCGCTTGCGCATGTCGGAACGGTCGTTCGGGCCGATGGAAATACCGGTGACGCGAAAACACGAGCGATCGTGCGCCTCGAACAACCCCAGCGCCAGGTCAGATACCGGATGCTCACGGAAATCCGCGGAAAGATAGCCGACGTTAATGCGACCGGTTGGTACCCGTGGCTTTGGCTGTTGACCGCCCTGGAGCGGAGCAAAATTCCGCGCTGCCCATCGTCTCGTATAATTCAGCTGGATTTCACTCAACGACAGCACAGAGAGAAGACAATACGGTGGGCTCGGCAGATCGTCCGCGCCGGCTTCTGCACAGAGCTCAGCGCTTTCCCGGTCGAACTCCGTCCAGTCGCAAAGCTGCAATTTGGCGTCCAGATAGATTCCGCGAAGCTCGGGAAGCCGGGGCTGCAGTGCCAGCGCAGCCGCAAAATCTGCGATCGCCGGCTCGTATTTTCTCGCTGCGTAAAACAGATGACCGCGCCCGAACCTCGCCTCAGCCAAGCTTGGCTCGAGCACCAAGGCTCGATTATAGGCGTTCAGCGCCTCGTCATGTCGTCCTGCAGCCCTGCAGACACCGGCCCGGCCAAGCCAGGCGCCTGCCAGCGCGGGGTTCAGGGCGGTCGCCCTGTCATACGCCGACAATGCCTCGTCCACGCGATTTAGCTTGCCGCAAACGGCCCCGAGGCCAAGCAGCGCGTTGAGCAGATTCGGGTTGAAAGCAAGAGCCGCATTGAAAGCCGCCACGGCTTCCTCGTAGCGCAGCAGTTCGCCCAGGACATTGCCGCGGACGAGCCAGACGTCCGGATCATCCGCCCTCAATTTAAGTGCTTCCTGATTCAGAGATTCCGCACTCGTGAAGTTGGCAGCTCGGGCCTCGATGATCGACAGATGGTGGTAAGCCAGGAAGTGACCGGCCGACTTGTCGATCGCCCTTCGATACAACTTGACGGCACGGCCTATGTTGCCGTCGCGGTGATGCCGAATGGCGTCCGCGAGGTCACGATTACCACTACGCGACATCGGAGTACTCTTGTTGCCCAAGCAAGCTGCTAATGGCTGAACAAGACAGCCTTATGAATCCGCGATTTGCAAAACACGGGATCGCTGCTCGCCATGTTTTCCCCGAGCAGGCCCATTTCCTCTCAGACCTGATCTCCGTCGGGTCTGTATTCCGCCGGATCGCGAGTCGACAACTCTATTCCGGCGGCCGCAAGCGAGCGCATGATGCGATCAGCGTAGTTACGCCATTGCACCTGCATGGGCGGCGGAACTTCGGTCCAAGGCTCGCAGTTCTCGCCAAACTGCGCTCTTCGGATGACATCCCCGAAGATATCTCGGACATCGCCTTGAGACATATTATTTTCTTTCAAATACCCGTTCAGCCGCACGCCACGATCGGATATCCCGCATTCCGACCGACAGCCTGACCAGCAGGCAATCGAAAAACCGATCTTGCGGTACATCTGACCTCAGATCAGCTTGCGTCGCCGCGGAGAACTCCCCAGACCGATTCATTCCTCTTGTATCTGCGTACGTCGCTTGGCGAGCGTTCGCAGCCTTCCACGCGGACATTCGACCTCGTGCAATCCCCAAGGATTGCTGCCCACGTAACACGCTATGGGGGTTCGGATCGCTCCGTCACACTGCACTTGCCAGAGTTCGCCGGCCGTGTTGCGGATGTAGCAAGCGTCCGGTGTGTAGACCAACATCGTCCCTACCGGAGCAGGTCGCCCACCTCCGGTAACGGCCGTGCACGCGCCCAAGCTCACGACGAACAAGGTCGCGGCAACAAGTCTCAGCACTCCGGTTACCCTCGCCCCCAAAAAATCAGGACACAATGCATTGAGGCCAATCGCCGCGGCTGTAGGCATTTTGCGCATACCGCCACAAATCGGCCAAGCACATGTCCTAACCGAAAATTAACGTAGCGTTGCTGCATGACTTCCGCATGACCGTTTCACAACGGTCGGTGAGAGCTCGGATCAAGTCACCATCGGCGTGCGAACGGAACTCGCTTGAGATCCTCCGAGGCTGCTTCAATCAAATCCGCGTCCAGGCGATCCATTCGTCCAGATGCATCTGCTGCGAGACATTCCAGAATTACGTTGCTGGGCAGGCGCTCTGCGTCTTGCAGCGGACCGAACAGGACAGGCGCCCGGCGTACGTCGACCCCGTGCAGCCAGCAGACCTGTGCGAGGCTGACGTGCCCTTCAAAGACCTTCGGGAATTTCAGCAGTCCGCACGCCGCGATCCGTGGATGCATCGTCCATGTGCGGCTATAGACCTCCATCATGGCCGGCGTGCCAATCGCGAACTGATCTCCGATCATCGGGCCGGCGTAATGCAGACCGAATGCCCGGTCGGCAAACACCACCGGCCTGGTGCGGCAGGCGTCGAGCAACTCCCGCCAGGAAAAGCACAAATCCCGGATCGGCTTGTCCGGTCGCAGGCGAACGATGAGGTCGTATTCGCGCCCTGCGGTCATCGCCATCTCGAAGCATGAGCTGATCTTGGAATGCATCTTGTCTTGATTGGAATAGGCCGCAAACGGCGTCATGCTCTCGTCGTCGAGATGAACATTCGGCGTCATATAGAAATCCCGCAGGCCCGCCTCGGTTGCTCGGCCTGTCTCGGCCAGCGTTCGGAACAGGATCGGGTATCGTTGTTTTACCTCATCGAGGCCGCGCTGCAGACCAGCCTCCCGGTAGCACTGAACGAAGCGCTCTCCCGCGAATGGCAGGACGGAGCGAAACGGCTCCGCGCCCGATCGTCCAATGCGCTCCCAGCTGTCCACGAAGAGGTCGTACGCGACGTCGCGGAGGAGACTGTTGCGCCACGAGCGGAAGGCACTGGGATAGCCGCGGAGTTGCCCCGAAATGCAAACAGCTATTCGCGGCTGCCGCGGTCCCCGCAGGGCCGGCAAGGACAGCTTGCGTCCCGCCAGTCGCAATGCCCACCACACCCGGTTCTCAATCCGATGACGATCGCCTCCAGCGCCACTGGCATTCCCCCGCAGAATCTCGCGCAACGCGGCCGCCTCTCTGACGATTTCGCATAACTGCGCATCACCGGATGTCGTCTCGAGCCGCTGCTGGAACGCATCATCGCCGGCTTGCCGGTGCCGGACCAGAAGCGATCGCGCAGCAGCCACCTCTTCCGCCGCCGCTGTGGCCGACCCAAGACGCTCGATGGCGACGTCCAGAAGCCGGCCTTGATCGCCGGGCCTGATCGTATGGGAAAACAGCCACTCGAACACGACCCAATGGCCAAGCGGCAGATCGCTTCCGGATCTCGCGCCCTCGCGTATGTCCTTCAGGTAACTGGCGATGTCGGCCACGTTGCGCTTGAAGGATCGGGCGTCGAACATTGAATTGTAGGGAATCGACAGATCGCCAAGCGTGAACCGGGCGACCCACGCACGATGCAGGCGGGAAATCTCCCGCTGACCGATTTGCTTTCCCAGCGATGTGTGCCGCAAAAGCAGCATGAGCAGAACGAGGTTCTTGCTCACCTCGCCCGAGGCCATCATGGTCTGAATGGTCGGGAGCAGGGCTTTGGCGGCCCTCTCCAGGGCAGTCACTATTCCCGAGGTGTGCTGTGCGGCCAATTGGTGATGCAGGATTGGCGGGCTGCTCGAACAGAGCGGCTGCAACACCATGCCGCTCAGCAACTGATGCCGCATCTCGGGCTCGAGGTCGTCCAGGCCCTGACCTGAATCGATTGCAGCAATGAAAGCGAGCGCCGCGCATTCATATGGTGCCGGATCGCCCGCGGCTTGCGGCAACAGGTCGGCGCAATGCCGCAAAGCCCTTGCGTGATCGCCGGAGTGGAGACAAGCCCGGATCACCTCTACGTCGTGCTCGATTGCGCGCGGCGATTGGATGGCTACGTCGTGCACTTCGTCCTCTGAGCAATGCTAAATTCTGTTACCTCCTGCAGTTAGAGCCGAATTCTGTGTCATCAGAGTGTAGCCGGCAGGATTAAAGCAAAGCGTATGTCGCAGGACACGCTTGGGCTTAGCACGACTGTCAAATTCAAATCGTACAGTCGCTCCGAAAGCGATCCAGGCAAGAACCTTCCGGACGGTGTTGGCTTTGCCAGCGGCGGCCGGACGACATCCTAGTGTCATGCAATTGCAACGAATGAATGAGCTGATCGATGGGCACTCCGCGCTGCTGTTCGATCTCGACGGAACGTTGATCGACACCATGCCGCTCCACTATCGCGCCTACGCGGAGGTATTTGCGCGGCGTGGGCTCGTCTTTCAGGAAGCCGACTTTCAGGCGGCAATCGGGGGCCCGGCCGCCGAGGCGATCCCGAGATTTCTGGCGGCGCTGGGCATCAAAAACGCCAGCTCCGCCGATGTGCTGGCGATTCATCGGGAGAAGAAGGATGCGTTCGACGGTCTGCTGGCGCAGTCGAGCCCGGCACGATTGCCGGCGGCAGCGCTGCTCGATCGCGCACGTGGCATCAAGAAGCTTGCGCTGGTCTCATCGGGTAATCGGCGGGGCGTGACCGCAATTCTCGCCAGCGTGGGTTGGGAAAATGTCTTCGATATCGTCATTTCAGGCGACGATGTAGCACGCGGCAAGCCTGATCCCGAAGGCTACCGCATGGCAGCCGCTGCGCTGAACGTCCGGCCGCACGAATGTCTTGTCATCGAAGATACGGATGCCGGCTTGATGTCGGGCAGAGCGGCCGGAATGGCGGTATTGGACGTGGCACTGCTTGCGGCGCACGCATGAGCGACGCAGCCGCTATACGGCCTCATCCTGCCTTTGCAGGCTTCTCCGAACTGCTTCCGCTGTCCGGCCTGTCCGGCGCCGAGGTCATGCTGATGCGAACCCGCGCAGGAAGCCGGATCGTGCGCAAGATGGGGCGCGACGCATCGACCAATCGCGTATTGCGGCGGCAGGCAGAACGGCAACGCTGGTTGCGTACTGTGCTCGGGGGAGTGGCTGATGTCCCGGAGGTAATTCTGGAGGGCGACGCCGACGGTCGATATTTCTTCGATATGCCGTTCATCCCTTCGCGCGATGCCGCGACGTTTCTGGCGACGGCGGGCTTCGAAGAGGTCTACGATTTTGCGGAACGGATCGAGAGCCTGATGGCGAAGCTGTCCCGCACCGGTCCGGAGGCGGGGAAATGGAGTCCGCCCGTCAAGCGCGTTGTGGATCTGAAGCTGGCCGAGATCACCGCACGAACCGAGGGTCGTCACACCGCCGTCATGCAGCCATTATGTGCGGCCGTCGCCGCTCTCGACAGCCTTGCGGGGGCATCGGACGAAGCCCCCACCGCCGCCCACGGCGATCTGACATTTGAAAATATTCTCGTCGGCCGCAAGGGACGGCTCTGGCTGATCGACAGCATCGACTCGCCGTTCGATCATTTCTGGCTGGACTGGTCGAAGTTGTTTCAGGAATGCGAAGGGCGTTGGCACAATTACCGAGGTCGCTCGATCTCGACGAGCGTGACCTGGTATCTGCGCGAGCGCTGGATGCAGGCGGCGAAACAACTATCCCCCTGCTATGCGTCTCGCCACTACGTTCTGCTCGGGCTGACCTTTGCCCGCATTCTCCCCTACGCGCGGTCCGAAGAGGACATCGCCTTTGTGTCGTCTCGTGTGCAGGCGTACGGCACTGCCGCTCTCGCTGCTACCGAAAAGGGCTAACATGAAGATCATCGTACCGTGCGCGGGGCGCTCGTCCCGCTTTCCGAACATGCCGCCGAAATGGATGCTCCCGGACTATGACGGCGTGCCGATGGTCGTGAAGGCGGTCCAGGGGCTTGGCGTTCCGGTCGATGATGTTGTCGTCACCGTGCTCAGGGAACACGAGGAGAGGTTTCATGCGCTCGAGGGTCTGCGGCAGGCGTTCGGGCATCCGGTACGTGGCGTTATCCTCGAGCGGCCGACCGCCAGTCAGTCCGAAACCGTGTTCGAAACCCTGATCCGCGCCGGGCTCGATGAGCCATTCATGGTAAAGGACAGCGACAATTATTTCGAGCTCTCCGCGCTCGAAGAGCGGTACAACTATGTATCGGTCGCCTCGCTCAATGACTTCGACCAGATCAACCCACGCAACAAAAGCTATGTGCAGGTCGACCAGGAAGACATTATTGGCAACTTCCGCGAAAAGAAGGTCATCTCCGATCTCTTCAGCGTAGGAGGATACTACTTCGCCAGTCCGCGCGACTTCATTGCCGCCTACACCGAGTTGAGCAAGGGCGCGAATATCGCATCGAGCGAATTGTACCTGTCCGAGGTGATCGCATTCATGATCCTCAACGGACACGTGTTCAGGGCAAGAAGGGTAAGCAACTACCAGGACTGGGGTACAGTCCACGAATGGCGTCAGAAGCTCGAGGGCCGGCGCGTATTCCTTGTCAGTGTCGATGGCTTCCTGTTCGAACGCGGGTCGCGCTTTTTTGCACCCTCCTTCGAGAACGTGCGGCCGAATGACTCTGCCGTTCAGTCCGTCAAGGACATGGCCAGCCGCCAGCACATGATCGTGTATCTCTCGATCCGTCCGTCGGAACTGGAGCAACTGACCCGCGAACAGATTGCCTCGCAAGGCCTGCCTTCCGGGCCAATCGTGTTCGACTGCCGGATCGCACAATGGACACTGCTGACATCTCCTCATGCCAGTCTTCCGTTCGCGACCTGCGGAGCCGTTGAGATAGATCCCGCAGATCCCAACTTGCTCGAGAAGATCCATCTCGCTCCGTAGCGAGATCTGTTGATCCTTCGCTGTCGCTCCTTTGCGGATTTCCATCGCGCCGTCGCGGCTTTCCGGAAGTGTCGTGTTTGCTTCAACGTATCGTCACATCCAGGAGTGTCGTGTTTCCTTCAACGCGCGGTCACATCCAGAAGTGTCGTGTTTGTTTCAACGTGCCGTCACTGTGGCTCGCCATAATGGTTCATCAAAAATTAACTCAGCTTGATATGCTGTCGGCGGTGGCAATTCATGACAATGTCGCGACTGGGTGGGGCTGCGGCACTCTCATTGAATGACCTGGTCACCGAGCGCTCTGCGCCGGCCGCGGTCGTTGCCGACGCAGAGACGAAAGCCCTTGACCCATCAAGCGAACTGCGGCGCGATGTTCATGGCGTGCTCGGAATTCCGATCGATGCGATGGACATGGATGGCGTTCTCGCACGCATTTTCGTCGCAACCGCAACCGCCACACCGCTGTGGATATCAACGCCAAATCTGGATTTTCTGGCGTCCAGCCGATCGGACGCGGAATTTCGTGAATCGTTGCTGCTGAGCGATCTTTGTGTTCCGGATGGCATGCCAATCGTGTGGATTTCCCGCCTGCTGGGCATCCCGATCAAGCGACGGATTGCCGGATCCGATATTTTCGCAAGGCTGAAGCAGCGCGTTGCTCCGCGCCTGACGACATTCCTGTTTGGCGGTGCGGAAGGGATCGCGGAACGGGCCGCGGCGCGGATCAATCAGGAAGAATGCGGACTGACCTGTGTCGGGACGCATTACCCGGGATTCCGACCGGTCGAGGAGATGAGCGGAAAGGCCGTCCTCGACACCATCAATCTCAGTGGCGCCCACATTCTTGCCGTCGGATTGCCGGCCCGCAAAGGCCAGCCGTGGCTGCTGCGAAATCGTGACCGGCTGACGATTCCCGTCAGGGCAAGCCTCGGAGCGACCCTCAATTTTCAGGCAGGCTCCCTCGCGCGCGCGCCTGCCTTCATGCGCTCGTATGGCCTGGAATGGCTTTGGCGCATCATGCAGGAACCGCATCTGTGGAAGCGCTATTGGAGCAATCTCTGCACCCTGTCACTGCTGCTGCTGACGCGCGTGCTGCCGCTCGCGACCGCCCTGCTTTGGGCCAGGTCCATGGGCCATGACCGCGACCTTACGGTCCAGCGAAGCCAGGGCGCAAACGCAACCGTGCTTCATCTGACCGGGGCTGCCGTCTCCCGTCACGTCGCAAAGGCAGCGACCTGGATCGGCGCAGGGTTGTCGTCTGCCGGACCCATGACGATCGATATGAGCAAGGTAACCGCGATCGACACGCGCTTCATCGGGCTGCTGTTGATGACGCGCAAGGGCCTCGGAAAGCTCAATCAGCCGTTGCGGCTGGTCGGTGCTCCCTTTCGCATACGGATCGTGATGCGCCTCAACGGCTTTGGATATCTGCTTGAGGCAAACGGTCGGGGGTAGACATTGTCAATTGTGCATGTCTCAACCCCGCCGCCGCAGATCAGGACCATAGGCCTGATTGCCGCAGCTATGGCGTGCGCCGTGGTCGCGTCCTACGGCGAGCCGATGCTCGACGCTGTGCGCCGTTGGGGGGCACAGGAAGAGTACAGCCACGGCTTCCTTATCCCTGCCATCTCCGCCTGGCTGCTTTGGACACGACGGCAGGCAATCATCGAGAGCCTCGGCAGGCCCTCATGGTCCGGACTGCTCGTCGGCGCTCTCGCCGCAGCAATGCACATCATCGGCGAGTTGAGCGCGCTATTCGTGCTGTCACAGCTCGCGATGATCCTGGCGCTGTTCGGCGCCTCGCTGTGTATCGGCGGTACGAGCCTGCTGCGGGTCACGTTCGTCCCCATCGCGTTTCTCCTGTTCGCGATTCCGCTTCCCTATTTCCTCGATAGTTCGCTGTCCTGGCGGCTGCAGCTGCTGTCCTCGCAGCTCGGCGTGACCTTCATCCGCCTCCTCGACGTTCCCGTTTATCTCGAAGGAAACGTCATTGACCTCGGCACCTACAAGCTCCAGGTCGTCGAGGCCTGCAGCGGCTTGCGTTACCTCTATCCCTTGATGAGCCTCGGCTTTATCGTTGCCTGGCTGTTCAACGCGCCGCTGTGGCAGCGGGCCCTGTTGTTGCTGTCCCCGATCCCGATCGCGATTGTGATGAACAGTGCGCGGCTGCTGGTGGTCGCGCTGCTCGTCAATCAATGGGGACCCGAGCAGGCCAAGGGCCCCATGCATCTTTTCGAGGGCTGGGTCATATTCCTGGCTTGTGCCAGCCTGCTGCTGGCCGAGGCCTATGTTATGGCGCGCTACCTGCAGCGAAAGCCCTTTGCCGACGTATTCCGCCCTCCCTCGATCAACGCGCAAAAGCCGGAGGGCGCCGAGCCAGTCAGATCATCCTACGCCTTCATGATCGCCTATCTGGCGCTTCTGTGCGCGACGGCGCTGGCCGGCGTTGCCGTCGCCGGACGGCAAGAATTGGTCCCCGAACGTACGCCGTTCGTCCAATTCCCTTCCATTCTCGGCGCCTGGCACGGCCGCCCGTCCTCGCTCGAGCCCCAGGTCGAGCATTATCTTGGCCTGACCGATTATGTGCTGTCGGACTACGCGCGCCCCGACACCCGCAATGTCAATCTTTACGTCGCCTATTACGCGTCACAGCGAAAGGGCGTGTCGCCGCATTCGCCGCAGGTCTGCATTCCCGGCGATGGTTGGCAAATCGTCGATTTCCAACGCACCAGCTATGTCGATCAGGACCGCGGCGTCTCCGTTCCGCTGAACCGGGTGGTCATCGAGCGCGCCACCCAAAAGCAGATCGTCTATTACTGGTTCGAGCAGCGAGGAAGACGGGTAGCCAACGAGTATGTTTCAAAACTGCACCTTCTCGCAGATGCAGTGTATCTGAATCGAACCGATGGGGCCCTGATACGCCTGACGACGCCGCTTTACCCGAACGAAACCGAACAGGACGGCGACAAGCGCCTGCGAGGATTTGTCAACGAACTGCTTCCTCAGATGACGAGGTTTTTGCCCTCGCCACCGTTATAGCGCTGCCCAAGTACGAGTGTCCGGAATAGAGATCATTATGAAGCCAATAGCTGCCCCTCTCCCATCCAAGATTGCACGTGCGGCAACCGGATTGCTGTTGCTCCTTCTCACTTCGTGCGGAACGCCTGAGGAAAAAGCGCAGAATCATTACCGTCGCGGGACAGAACTGGTCGGCAAGAAGGATCTTGCACGCGCCAGGCTCGAGTTCCGAAACGCAGTTCAGCTCAAGAGTGACTTCGTTCCGGCGTGGCGAGCGCTCGCGAGCCTCGAGGAGCAGGAGCAGCACTGGCCGGCGGTGAACGGCGCGTTGCGACAGATTGCACGGCTCGATCCCAACGACATCGACTCGCGGCTCCGGCTTTCGACCATGGCTCTGTTTTCGGGCCGTTTCCAGGACGCGCTGGAATGGGCTGACGCCGCTGTTGCGATCGACGGGAACAACGCCCGCGTTCTTGCGCTCCGTGCCGCGGCGCTTCTCAAGCTGGGCAAGGAAACGGACGCGTTGCAGGACGCACGCCGCTCGCTGGAGCTGGCGCCCGGCAACAAGGAAGCTGTGACGGTCCTCGCCGCCGAGCGTTTCGCGGGCGAGGACACGGACGGTGCCTTGCGGTCTTTGGACATGATAACTGGCGATGCAGCGAGCGACCTCGGCGTCGAACTGTTCAGGATCAGGATCTACGAGAAGCGGAAAGATCTGGATCAGGTGGAGCAACGCCTGCGCAAGCTCGCTGAGCGTTTTCCGCAAGAGCAAGCACTGAAAACGCAGTTGCTCGGGTTCTATCTATCGCACAATCGAATGGATGATTCCGAAAAACTGCTGCGCCAGACGGCCGACGCGGACCCGTCCAACTCCACCGCCGGACTGGCCCTCGTCAAGTTTCTCAACGCGACGAAAGGGGAGGCCATCGCGCGTCGCGAATTGCTCGAACGTCTCAAGAAGGCGGCCGATCCATTCGCCTACCGGATTGCGGTCGTCGAACTCGATATTGCAGCCGGTCAAGGTGAAACGGCCGAGACGCAGCTCAAGGCCCTCATCGCGGACGGCAAGGCACGCGACCGGATCGAGACGGCGCAATTGCGGCTGGCACAGATCTACGTTGGGACCAAGCGTTTTGCATTAGCGGATTCCCTCATTGCGGATGTACTCAAGAACGACCCCGGCAACGGCCAGGCCCGCCGCCTGCGTGCAAGCGCATTTCTGGAACAAGGACAGGTCGACGAGGCGATCGGCCAGCTGCGCGAGGCGCTCGGCGACCAGCCGCGCTCGATCGAGCTGATGCTGCTCCTCGCGGTTGCCTACGAGCGCGCCGGATCGATCGATCTCGCAGCCAAACAATACTCCGATGCGACGCGCATCTCGAATCTTGCTCCCGCACCGGCGCTTGACCATGTCGCGTTCCTCTTGCGGCGCGGCCGCGGCGAGGAAGCGGAAGAAGTTCTGACCCAGGTTATCTCCCGCTATCCCGACAATCTCGATGCGTTGTCCGCCCTGGCGCAGCTTCGACTCAATCGCCGAAACTGGTCCGGTGCTCGCGAGGTCGCTGAAACCATCCGGCGGCTTGGAAGCAAGCCCGGACTTGCCGATCAGATCGTCGGCGCAGCCTTGGCCGGCCAAAAGAATTATGAGCACAGCGTGACTGCCCTGACCCAGGCTTACAATTCGAACCCCGGCGAAGCGGGACTGATGTTCTCTGTCGTGCGCTCCTACGTGCTCGCCAACCAGCAGGACAAGGCCGACGCATTCCTCGATGGCGTTCTCGGAAAGCACACCGCAAACCCCGAGGCGCGCGTTCTCAAAGGGCTATTGCAGATGGCGAGCAACCGGCCCGGCGAGGCCGCCCAGAGCTTCAAGGCGGCGATCGAAGCGAATCCGAAAAGCCCGGTGGGGTACCGGGCCCTGGCGGACCTTCGCATCAAACAGAAGAGCTATAGTGACGCCCTGGTGGTGTTGCGGGACGGACTCCGCGAGGAACCGAAGAGCTCTCCGCTTCAGCTGGCCTATGCGGAAGCTCTCGAGCTCAATGGCGACTTCGAGGGCGCAATGGCCACGTATGAACGCATGTTGGTCGACGAACCAGGCTCACTGATCGTCGTCAACAATCTTGCCAGCCTGCTGGCGGAACATCGCAGCGACGAGGCCAGCCTCGACCGGGCGACGAAGCTTGCCAAGAGTCTCGCCCGATCCGAGGTGCCACAATTCAAGGATACGCTCGGCTGGATCGGCTCCCGGCGCGGAGATTACAAGGCTGCCATTCCACTCCTGGAGAATGCGGCCGCAGCGCTTCCGGCCAATGCGACCGTTCGCTACCATCTGGCAGTGACCTATTTGAAGGCAGGCGAGTCCGAGAAGGGCTCCGCTGAATTGCGCAAGGCGGCTGAGCTGGTCGGGAACGAAGACAAGGCTCTCGCCGTGAAGATCGCGGCAGCGCTCAAGGATTGAACGAAAGTATCGGGCCCGGCTTCCGCCGGGCGCGCGACCGTCCCAGTGCTTCAAGGCAGCAGAGTAACGTCCCTGGCAAGCACGATGGTGACGCCGTTCGAACTTGCCGACTGTGTGTCCGAAACTCTTTGCCGGTACATATAACTGAGATTGGTACGCCATTCCTTGGTCAAACGCTTCTCGTAGGCGGCGCTGGCACTCCAGAAATCGGAGCTCGCGCCCGCGGCTGTAGTCTTGGTCAACTCGCCCCTCAGGTAGATCCTTGAGGTGGCATTGATCGTATGGCTCACACCCAGGCCGTAGCTTGTGCGCAACGACAGATCACCGAGCACACCGGGCGAGATCAAGCGCGACGCCGTCGCGGTCAAGTCAGTGGTCCCCCACAGCCTGTATGCGGCCAGGCCGTCGGCCAGCCACCCGACAACGGTACCTCCATTGCCCTGCTGAACCGTTCCGAATCCTGCGACCGACGGAGCGAATATGCTCGCCGTCACATTTGTACCGGTGGCGCTGACGATCCCGAAGCCGGCTGACGCGAACACTTTCAGCCGCGACGTCGGGCGCAATTGAAGTCCGGACATTGCCCTTGTGAACTTGGTGTCGGAGTTGCTGGCATCTTCCCGTACGGTCCAGGAAAATTCGGTCAGCGAAACCCAGTCAGTGGTGGAATTCAGCCTGTGCGTCCAGGTCGGCCCCGCGGTCAAATTGCGGTATGGCTGCGCATTCCCGCCCGTGAAATCGACCGTGCTTCCCGTCGCGCTGAACGCCAGCGTGTCAATCGCGGTCAATTGCTTGGTGAAGCTGCTCAGGGCCGAGAGGGTACTCATTTCACCCTGCGCGGTGGCAACGCCGATATCGTTGAGTTGCGCCGTGGTGACGTCCTGCCGGCGCCATGAGGTCACGAAGGTGAGCTTGTCTCCCAATTGATGTCCGGCATACTCCGCGGTGAGACTGACCCCGTTCTGCGTGATGTTGGTGAGCGATGTGTCGGCAGCGCCGGGGCCCATGTAATGGATATATGCAAAATCCCCGTTCAGGAGGTATCGCGAGGTGGGGGTCCGGGCGCCCGCTTCGACAAATACAGCGCTGGTCGAGCTGTACAGGATTCCCTTTGGCGCAGGTCCCAGGAAGAAGTTATTGTTGGCTTCGGTCGTTTCGCTAAAGCTGGTTTTGGCAAACCAGTCGATTGCAAGGGACGGCGATGCTATCGAGCAAAGCCCGATGGCAATGACGATCCTGGCCGATAGGTGGAACACGTTCCCTTGCCACTGTTCAATCCAGCAGCCCGCTTAAAAGCCCGCGCTCGGGAACGACAATGACGTCGCCCGCTCTGACTTCGACGTTGCCAGAGAGATCCGCGCCGGATTCGAATGCGACATAGTCGAACACGAACATGTTCTCGACGCCGTTGACCTTGCGGTGAACCTGGATGCGGCGCTTCGCGGCGAACGGCGCAAACCCCCCTGCCAGGGAAATCGCCTGCATCAGGCTGGTGTTCGCGAGCATGGTGTAGGATCCGGGCTTGAGGACCTCTCCCGTGACGAACACCCGCGGCTTGCGTTCCTCATCCTTGTCGCTGCCAACCAACGCCACCGTGATATCGAGACGGTCCGTATAGTTCGGTTTGAGCCGGCTGCGCAGGACATTCTCCAGCGCCTGCGGCGTAAGCCCGCCAGCACGGATGTGGCCCGCCAGCGGAAACGAAATCATGCCGGTCGGGCCGATCACCACCCGACGGTCAAGTTTCGAATCCTGCCAAACGGAAACATCGATCGTATCGCCAGCCTGTAAGGTTTGCGCCTCGGCGCGCGTGCCGAGCCCGAAAATCATCAACACCAGCATCAGGAGTACACGCACGGTCAAATCTCCCGTCAAGCAACAACACAGTACTCGCACGGCAAGCCGAGCCCCTCGCGCGATGATTATGGTCCCACAACAACCTGGTGACGCCCGGCACCGTGGATGCGGCACCCGACAGGCACGCGCCCAAAAATCCAGCTTCCGCCCCTTGAGAGCAGCGACCGGCCGGCGCCTTTGTCAGCGCTCTCAGCTGGCCATGCTGCCGCTCACCGGAAAGATACCGAAGTTATTTTTATCTTCGATGACTTCACGGACTAATTCGTCAGCAATGCTGTGAGCGCCGATGGCGAAGCCATAGACCAGCGATTTGTCGCACAACATATTGATCACCCGCGGAATTCCAGCACTTGCGTCGGCAATGGTTCGACATGCCTCGGGCAGGAAAAGCTGCTCGGGCCCACCGACGGCGCCAAGGCGATAATCGATGTACTTGGCGACGTCATGCTGCGGCAATCGCGGGAGATGAAAGTCCGACGTCACCCTTTGCGCAAACTGGAGCAGTTGAGGCGCCTGCAACGCGTCGCGCAACTGCGGCTGGCCAACGAGAATGATCTGCAGGAGCTGATGTTTTTCGGTGTTGACATTCGACAACATCCGCAAGGTCTCAAGGGCTGCCGGCCTGAGATTCTGCGCTTCGTCGATAATGAGCATGGTGCGCCGCCCTTTTGCATGCTGGGCGTGCACAAAATTCTGAAGTCGGCTGATCAGGTCAGGCAGCGCACCTTCGGAAGGCAGGCGCAGCGACAGCATGATCCACCGCAGCAGATCATCCTCCTCATGCGGCGTATTGGATATCAGCGCGATCGTAAACATTGGATCGAGGCGCCGCAACAGACAGCGCAATAGCGTTGTCTTGCCCGACCCCACCTCCCCGGTAACGACCGTGATCCCAACATTGTTTGCGACGGCGCACTCGAGAACCGCAAAAGCCATGCTGTGCGTCCGCCCCCAATACACGAGATCGGGGTCGGGCAGGATCGAGAATGGCTTTTCCTTCATCCCGTAGAAAGCTTCGTACATTTCGTCCTCGGCCGGTGAAACAGTCAGGCCGGCACTCCTCCGCAGCGTTCGAACACAAGCAGGCTGACGCGAAGCGAATCGTCTGTCTGGCCGGTCCAAGGCGCGGATCACGGCTTTTCCGCCGCGCCTCTCGATGACCGCGCTGCCACAGCTTTTTATTGCTACCGCCGACCGGGAGTTTAGATCAGCCGCTCGCCGGCGATTGCCGGCACCGACCTGATTGAGAGCCCCGCGTTCAACTTGCCATTCGATCATGAGAATGAGATGACAGCTTCGTTTCTCGAGACGCCGCTCTCTCGTAATCAAAGCATCACAAATCTGACACGGTAAGACGAACATCCAATTTCGTCTTGAACACGAGCCACTCTCCAAAAATATTCACGCCTTTAGGAATTTTCCTCATCGAGACCTGTTATGCATGCTAGAAGTCGGCCGATTGATTTCTTGAAGTCATTGAAACAAATCGTTGGAGCAGGTCGTGTTTGGAACGAAGATCGTGAAAGCAATGATGCGCTGTGTCGTGTCGGCTGTATTTTTCTCAGCCGCCTGGCCGCAGGCCGCGAGCGCGGTGACGTTCATAACACCAAGCGCCAACATGGTCGACGCGCTGTCCAGTGCCACTGCCCTTACTGCAGGCGGGACATACTTGACCAATGGCTTCCAGTTTGTTCAGCCGGGAGCGCAGTTCGATAACTATTATGCCTTCACGACGACGGCGTCACTCGGCACAATCGCGACCTCTTCGGTTCTCGAAGCCGATCCTGTTTCAAACGGCCCGTTCGGGGTGGCTGGATTGACGATCGAATGGCTCGGGCTGGGTTCAAGCGCCGCATTCACTGACGCCAACGGCGTCCTGAATTCCGCAGCAAGGCTGGTCGCGACATTGACCTCCGGCGGACCGTATATCCTCCATGTCTTCGGTACGGCGCTCGCGGATGGTGGCCTGTATAGCTTGCGGCTGACCACTTCCATGTCGGAGTCGCCCTCGCCTGTCCCGCTGCCGCCGACGATCCTGCTCCTTGGAACCGTCCTCGGCGGCCTGGCGGCCACTCGCCTCCGCCGCCGCGGTGCCGCGCGAAGCTGACAGCGGGACCGGCGCGCCGGCTTCTGAAGTTAGACGCAACCCGAGTGGCGGCCTGTCAGATAACTGTCTCGAAATTTTATTAATACGTCCGAACAGTGCGGTCGTGCTCTTGTAGAGGGCGCGATGGCGTTGATCTGGCCGAAAGCCGTTACGGATGCTCTGGAAACCAACTCCCCTGGATCAGGAGACTGCTGCGCTCGAAGAGCAGTCTGATACCGGAAGTAACGGCCACTTCTTTGAGCCGTCGTTTTACCTCGACATTCTTCGCCGCCGCGCGCTTGCTTTCGCCGGTCCCTTCATCATTGTCCTGGCCGTTGGAGGGCCACTGGTCGCGTCCAGGCCGTCGATCTATCTCGCAGAAGGCAGGATCCTCGTCGAATCGCCGCAGATTCCGATCGAGCTTGTCCGCCCGACCGTCACGTCACTGGCCACCGAGCGGATGCAGCTCGTCGAGCAGCGCATCATGACGCGCGACAATCTGCTTGCGCTTGCTGAAAAATTCAGTGTGTTCGGACCGCGCGGAAGCATGTCGCCCGGCGAGCTGGTTCCGCTGATGCGCCTGCGCACCCAGATCAAGCCGGCTGAAATCAGGCTGACGGCACGGCCCTACGAGCGCCAGGCCACCGCCTTCACGGTGGGCTTCGAACACGAGCAGCCGGCCATCGCGTTCCGGGTCGCGAACGAATTGATCACCATGATCCTGAGCGAGGATGTCCGCTCGCGGACATGGACGGCCAGCGAAACGACTCGGTTTCTCGAGCGGGAGACCAAGAGGCTCGAGGGCGAGCTAAACGATATCGAGGTTCAGATCGCCGACCTCAAGCGGCAGAGCGCCGAACAAAGAAAGCAAAAGGCGCAGGCGACCGAGAATCAGCTCGAAAGCCTGAAGTCGGAGCTGGCCCAGAAGAGCTCGATCTACTCCGAGACGCACCCCGACGTAAAATCGCTCAGGCAAAGGATCGCTGCGATCGAGCGTACAATAGTGCCGCTCAAGACCAATGATGGCGATCCGGGCCTCGAGGTCCTGGAGCGTCAGCAGACCTCGCTGCAGAAGATTCTCGAGTCAGCCAACCAGAAACTTACGGATGCAAGGTTGGGCGAGAACATGGAGCGAAGCCAGCGCTCGGAGCGGCTGGAGATCGTGGAACAGCCGGGCATGCCCGTTACGCCGGTACGCCCGAACCGCCCGCGCCTCTACGCCATGCTGCTGGGCCTTGCGATCGCGGCAGGTTGCGCGTTCGTGCTCCTGCTTGAGCTGCGCGACGATACCATCCGTCGAGCATCCGACATTGCCCGTCATGTAATCCCGCAGCTCGTGGCTATTCCTTACATCGAGACCAGGGCCGAGGCGCGTCTTCGCCGCCGCAAGCGAGTGCTGGCAATTGCCGCAGTGCTGTTTTCAGTCACGGCGGTGACCACAGCGGCGGCATTGATATTGCCGCTGCCGAAATCGCTGATGAACGTGTTTGCCACCGTCAGGCCGGCCTGAGCGCCCGGCGCGATCGGCAAGAACAGGACAGTCGTGGAATACTTTCGCAGGGCCATTGAGCGAGCATCAAGCGAACGGGGCGACCAGACGCAGGTGCTGGAGTCCCCGCAAACGCGTGGCGAGTCCCGGGCGGATCAGGCGAAATTGCTGGACCTCGCCCATCTCGAGCAGCAAAGGATCATCGCCCATGATGATGCTGATGCCCGCTCGAAGCATTTCCACATCCTTCGCACCCAGATTCTGCAGGCGATGGATGCTCGCGGCTGGCAAACGCTGGCTGTTACCAGTCCGACTCCGGGATGCCGCGCCACGGAAACCGCGGTCAATCTGGCGATCAGCATAGCCCGCCAGCCAGATCGTTCGGTGGTGCTGGTGGACTTTGATCTGTCGGAAGCGGGAGTTGCGAGCTGCCTCGGCCTGAGATGCGACGCAGGAGTGGCAAGCGTCCTGCTCCGCTCAACGCCGCTGTCTGACGCTCTGATCCCGCTAGTCGCCGGCAACTATCGTCTGACGGTCCTGCCGAACGATGCGGCAATACCAAATTCGTCCGAATGGCTCGCCTCACGAGCGAATGCCTCGTTGCTGCAAGAGCTCAAGGCTGCATTCCGATCGTCGATCCTGGTCTTCAATGTCGCCCCGATCCTACCCAGCGATGACGCGATCTCGATTCTACCGCAAATGGACTGCGCCTTGCTGGTGACGGCAGCCGGCGTAACCCGTCGCTCCCAAGTCAAGGCTTGCGAGAAATATTTGAGAACCGTCGAGGTCCTGCGGATCCTCGTGCACGGAGCGTCGTCGCTTGATTCATAGAACCGTTGGCATGTCCTGCCGGATCGGCGACCGCTGCAAGGACGCGGAGGCTGGGATCGGGCTGCGCGCTGCCAGAATCACGAACCGGGTGACGATTCCCGCCAGATAGCCGACCTGCAGCAACCCCAAGCCGGCGCCCACCCGCCACGCGGAAGTCAGGGTGCCGTGCTCGATCAGCGCGGGAACGCCGATCACCACAGTCGCCACCGCAAATGCCAGCACAAGCATATAAACGCGGAACCGCAGGCCAAGAACGGCTCCCGTCAGCACGCACGCCAGCGCAACCATTATCATTTTCGCCTCTCGCCGGGGGCCATTCTCGCCTGCGATGTCTGAAGAAAACCTGAAGCCAAATGCCCGCTCCCCACGCCGCGCCTCAAGGCGCAGCTTCCGAACATGATGACTGAGTGACGAAATGATGACTAGTCGGAAATGTGGCAAGCCAAAGGCTCCGCCGGCAGATGTGCCCAGTTTTTCAGGGCATAACCGCTTGCGTCGGACATGGTCGAACGGAAAGACGTTCCGGCGGTGGGTAGAGCGCGGACTCCGGCCCCCGCCCCCGGCGGCGCCTGGGTGCAGTTCGATCAGTTCCGCTTGATCAGGAAGTACTGCCCGCCCTTGAACAGCTTGATGTAGCCCTTGCCCTGTGCGGAGGCGACGAACTCGTCCAAGGCCAGATAGGCGCCATAAAGCGCGGGCGTCGATGCCGGATCCTCGCAGATAATAATTCCACCCGGCACCACGAGGTCCGAAATCCTGGTGAGCGCCGTCAAGGTCGGCTCATACATGTCGACGTCGATATTTGCCACCGCGATCTTGCGAATGCCTTCGGGAAGCGGATCAGTGCAAATGTTGCTTGCGACGAGCCGGTGCGGCGTGGCCGTGCCGGACAGCGTCTCATCGATGTGTCGCATGGTCTTTTCGACGCCAAACAGCGAATGAGTCCCGGCCCACATGGCATCGGAGCTGGCAAACGCCTCTGCGTAGCTGAACCCGTCATAGGTATCGAGTAGCCACGCCGTCCTGGTCGGATATCCCTCGCCGGCACGGCTGATCTCATCGAGCATGTTGATCGCGGTCAGGGCCGAGCCGCCGAGATACACGCCGATCTCGACGTAGTCGCCTTCCAGCTCGCGTGTGATCCACAGCGCCTCGCAGATATTTTCGTGGATGCCGGCATGGAGATGCGACACGCGCTGATGCTTCGCCCAGGTCTTTCGCATGGCGTCGTAGGCAGCGCGATTGACGAAGCGGTAGCTCGTCTTGGTTGGATCGAAATGCGGCACATAGGTTCCGCCGCACTCCCTGATCCTCTTCAGCGACGGCAGCGCATCGGAGTCACACAGGAAGTAGATGTAAAAGACGCCATTCGCGATGTCGCTCGCGGACATGCCCTCGAGCGTCCGGATGACCGGCCCCAGTTTCCGCTCCAGTTCGGGACTGCAGTTCCGGTCAGTCAACAGGAACGTGCGTTTGCCCTCGAAGCGCGACGGCCGCAGGTCCGCCTCGCGGTGGCGCAGATTGCCGAACAGCCGCCTCTCGTTGATCCGGCTGAACGTGGTTTCCTCGTCGTTCCAGTCGATCGCGCGATGGAGTGTCCTGATCGTCCGCCGCAGCGCCGGCTTCGCGATCAGCGTCCTGATACAGGACTTGGCGGCTTCACTCAGGCGCGACACCGCTTCGCGCGCCGCAGATGCTGCGGACGGTCCGGGGACAGGATCGGCAACCATCTTGCCGAGATCGGAGGATGCTTGTTGTGTCTTCATGGCAAAACCCGATGGAAGCCGCTAGTTGGCCGGCTCTTTCTTCTTTTCGTCCTGAGCGCCGCCGCTGTCGCCGCCGCCATATCCGACCACCTCGACGATGAAGACCGAGGCCTGATCGCGGTTGCCGGTTGCGGTGGGCGCGTCGCCCGTCTTCTGGGATCCTGCCGTGTTGGCTGCGCTGGTAATTGCGCCGAAGTTGGGCACCTGTACGCTTGGCAGGTTCGAACCTCCAGCGACGCTTATCGAGCCCTGATTCAAGATGACCGGCGCGATGAAGAAGGCCGTGCCCGAAGACCGGATGCCGGCGTCGCCGGCGTCGATCACGCCGCGCGGTGCGAACAGGTAGACATTCGATGTGCTGGCGAACGCCGTCGACTTCAGCACGCCGATGCCGGAGCCGCTGACGAGGCCGGCTGCATCGATCGTCTGATAGTCGTTCGAGTCGAAGTTGACGTTCAACGGCGGCAGCGACAGCGTGGTTCGCGAGCCGCGTCCCGCGTTCAGATCGGCGTTCGAGCTCCATGCCAGAATGTCGCCGCCCAGAACCGTGAGCACGCGGCTCGAGTTCACGATGAGGCTGGCGTCGGTGAAGGTGTTGATCGCACCGCCGCCAAGCGTCAGGATACCGAGATCGCGTTGCTTCAGGATTTTGTCGTTCGGCTCCACAGCGAGCGAGCCGGCCAGGATCGATCCGCCCGGACCGAACAGCGAAATGTCGCCGCCGCGCTGGGTCTGAATGGTGGCGTGCAGCATGTTGAGATTGCCGGTATGCACAAGACTGCTCGCCCCGCCCGCGCCGTTTTGCGCGTTCCCCGTGTAGCCCAGGCTTGCCGGGAACATGGTCTCGATCATGCGATAGCCGAAGCTCGGCTTGTTAAAGGCGTAGCTGCCGGGAGTGCCGACCGCCTTCAACTCGGCGAAGAACACCTGATCGACGAACACCTGTTGCAGGTCCTTGCCCTGCGCCAACGTCGGCAGCACGTCCCGGAACGTCAGCCACGCGTCCGTCGTATCCTTGGTGACGATGCCGATCTTGGCCAGGAACTTCTGCAGTTCGTCGGTGTATTTGTGCCCAACGCCGGACAGGATCGACGGATCGATGTAGGCATCTATTACGGCCTGGTAGTCGATCCCGTATTTCACGCCGAACATGGCGATGATGTCGGCCCCGCTCGACGGCAGCAGCTCGTTTCGCTTCTTCGTGAGCGAGGCATAGGGTCCGAGCAGCGCGGGGTTGTACATTCCGGTGGTGTTGTTCCTGAACCATAGCTGGTTCGTGCTGCCCGACATGTTGCCGACCGGCGTCTGGCTGGTATTGCCGACCGAGGCAATGCCTTCCTGCACCTGCACGCCTGTGATCAGATCAGCCGTATCGTGACTGAGCGGCAGGAACGGACCGAGATTTCCGCCTGCCTGCACGACAAGCGTGCCCGGTCCTGCGACCTGAATGCCGCCACCGTTAAACCAGCCGGTGTAGCGGATGTCGCCGCCCGCACTGACCGTGCTGACCGCACCGGCGCCGATGTTCTGAACAATCAGATTGAGATCGACGATATTGCCGCCGGCGCGGATCACGGAGGGCCGGTTGATCTCCAGGCGGCGATATCCGGCAAACTGGAAAGACGTGGAAGACGGCAAGTAGGTGCCGACCCCAGTGATGTTGCCGTTTACTGCATAGATCCGGGCGATCTCGTCATCGAAGGTCGGTCCATGCGCCAGCACCGGACGACTGAACGATTCGGAGAATCCGCTGAGTGGACGATAGGGATCGAACGCGGCATCGAGCAGAGACGGTCCGGCGGAGAACGAGGGAACCGTGAGCACCGAGCTCGCCTGTCTGTTGGCCGTGGTGTAGCCACCCGTCAGGTCGACGCTTCCCTGCGCGAGCAGTTCAAAGGCGCCGTTCATGGATCCACTGAGATGAATGCCCGGATTGTCACCTGTTAAGGTGAGATTCGACGCCATGCCCTGGGTGACGATATTTCCGCCCAGCGCCGCCACTTTCAGGCTTGCCGGGTAAAGCGTTGCATTCCCCTGGCCTCCGAAGGTTCTGCCGTAGCGGCCGTAAGTCGGCGTCGGGTTGATCGTCACGTCGCCCGCCAAGGAAACCAGGTCGACACCGCTTTGCGGGCCATAGGTGTCCATGGTCAGGGTAGCCTGGGTTTGAGAGAAGGTGCCGAGCACAGCCACCGGATCGGCGAACGTTCCCAATTGCCGGTGCAACTCGGCCGGATTCACCACGCCGGCAAATGCGAGCGACCCGGCCGCAGTCAAGGCGATGCGGCCGGTATCGACCGCAAGCAGGGGCAGGTCCGGCACTGTCGTCGCCGTACCGCCGGAGATGAGCGGAGAGGAAACTTTCAACGTGCTGCCCGCCGCGGCGCCAACGTTGCCCCGCGCCAGGATGACAGCATGGCCCGATCCTTCGTAGAAGGCCCCGCCAAAGATGTTCCCACCGGCCTGTACCGTCATGTTGCCGCTGTCGTAGAGGTGAGTGACAGGCGTGCTGAGGACACCCGTGCTGGGCGAGACGAGGCCGCCGCTGACCCGCCCTGTCGTCGGCAGTGATACCGAGACGTCCACGATATTGCGTCCCGCCGTCACGCTGACATTGCCGCCGGCGCTGAGTATGCCCTGTTGGAAGTTGTTGTACTGTATCCACCAGGCTGTCTGGGTCGCGATGTTCCGGCCAAACGGCGCGAACACACCCGCACCCATCAGTTGGGCTTGCGCGGCATTGGCGGTCGAATCGATCGGCCTCAAGCCGGCCTGGGACATCAGCCAAGGCGCGAACAACTGGTAGGTGGAGACGGTCGTGCCGGAGATGCCGGATCCGGTGGTGGCGGTCGCATCGCCGATGCCGATGACGTCGCGCTGCGCCGTCACGGTGACATCGCCGCCCTTGTACGGGAAGGCGGCCGCCGTGGGCGGTCCAAACGCGAGCGCCGCCGTTGACGCGCCTGTCCCTGATGCCGCGGTGTCGTACATCAGCAGCCGGGGTTCGAAGAATGCGTCCGAGCCCGTATATGACGGGAGCACGTTGTTCCCGCTTACGGCGTAGCCGGGATCAACCAGCTTCGGCGTCTGGACGCCGGCTGCGTAAATCACGCCGGCCGCGGCGGTGTTCGCTGCGGTAAGGTCCGACAGCTTCACGTCGCCGGCGGCGGCTACTCCGATGTTTCCTGTTCCGGTTCGCACCATCGTCGACAGGTAGACGTTGATCTTGCTGGACGAGTTGAACACGTCGATTTGTGTTGGACTTGGATTTGTAGCGGGCGTGCCTTTCAGCACCACGTCGCCCGCGACCTGTGCCCTGACCGCGGCCGGGTTTGCACTGGCGAGGTTGGCACCCGCGGTGAGTTGGTACGACCATGAGGCCGGATCGGTAAGGGTGACGCGATTGCTGCCCGTGCAAGTCCCGGTGCAGGCGATCAAATTGTGCGGGAACAGGTCGGACCCGACGAGGTCCAGCGATGTCGGACTCGCAGCGTTGCCCGCGCTCTTGTAGGGCGCAACCGGCGTCGTCAGATAGGAATTGAGATAATAGAGGAAGCTGCCTTGCGTGGTGAGCGGATCAATTCCGCGGCGCCGGGCATTTAATGACGCCAGGTCCGTAGTAAGACTGTTGAGATAGTTTCTGACCGCGGTGATGTAGTTACTGTTCGTATAGTCGCCGAACTGGAAGAAGCCGTCGGAAATCGACGCGTTGACGTTGATGTTGTTGGTCGCGCGCAGCGCCAGCGCGCCGGCATTGACGGCCCAATTGGGCGCAGCGGTCGTCCCGTAATTCGAGACCAGCCGGTAGTTGAACTGAACGGCGGTATTGTTGGGATCGAACGTGGCTCCGTTCGCGAGTTGCGTGCCGTTGGGATTGAACGCGGTGCCCGATGCGAGATTCCAGTTGCTTGCGACCGTGATGTTGCCGCTGTTGATGGTGGGATCGGGATTGACGAGATCAACCCCTGGCTGGATATGCACGATCGATGCGCCGTCCGGTCCCAGCCTTGCGACCAGCGGCTTGATCAGCCGGTTCAGCGTGCCGGTGTTGGCTGGATCGCTCGCCAGCCCGAAGCCGTAGCTCTTGCCGTTGAACGTCCAATTGCCCTGGACGAAATCCTTCAGGGTCGAGGTGAAGAAAGACACATGGCTGGCCGCGCCTGCGGTGCCGGCCACGGCACCGCCCGGATCGACATTGCCGTCCCAGCCGGGAACGGTCAGGCCGACGCCGTCGATCGACGAATTGGTGCTGAACGTGACGTAAGGCTGGACCGTCACCGAGCGCGCGCCGGTGATGACAGAAGCAATCTGCGTGATCGCCACGTCGCCTCGTCCTGCCACGCCCGAGGCATCGGCGATCAGCGGAGCGCGCAGCAGCAGCGTCCCGCCGGTCAGTCCGCCCTTGGTGCCGCCCGTCACATCGATCGTCGAGCCCGCCTGCAGGTCGATCGCGCCGGTAGCTGTTGGACCAAGTCCAATGGTGACATCACCGCCGCGCTCGTCGCTGTGCGCTGTTCGCGCGATAATCCTTCCCGTGCCGGCCAGCGTCACGGCGTTGGCCGCGAAGACACCGACTTGCCCGCCGGCCTGGCCTGAGCCATCGGCGGTGTTGCCGGAGTAACCACTCGCGTCGATGGTGCCGGCGATGGATACGATGCCGTTACCCGACGACCTGTCGTCGGCCGTCAGCACCACGGTGTTGGCGGTCAGCGTGTTGCCCTGCGACAGAGTCAGATTGCCGGTGCGGGTACGCACGTCGATGGCGCCGGTGAAACCTGACGGCTGGAGCAAGACTGCGAGAGCATTGAGGTCAAACGCGTTCTGGCTGGCGACCTTCAGGCGTCCACCGAGGCCCGAACCGCCGCCGCCCAGCATCGTGCCGCCGAGAGTGACGGTGCCGCGCGTGCCGGCCGCAACGAGATTGACTTCGCCGCCATAGCCCAGCCCGCCCGCCGGCTGCGACACGTCAATCGTGCTGCCGGCCATCGCGGTGACGGCCCCGTCGTCCGCCTGGAGAGTAACCTTGCCGCCGGGCGAATATCGCGTCTGGTCGAACAGGCGCTTGGCGTAGCCGCGGGCGGCGAGATAGGCACCCGATCCGAGTGTGATGTCGCCGTTGGTCGCATGCAGCATGACCGTGCCGGATTCCGCCTGCAGGCCGGTGCCGAGCGTGATGGCCTTCGCATTGACCACCAGATTTCCGCCGAAACCAACATTGCCGAATTCGTCGGCGGTCGCGAGAGCATAGCTGCCCTGGGTCGTGATGGTCCCCAGTGTCGTCAGGGCGAACGATCCGGCCCCGGTCACGGTCTTGCCGGCGACCAGGACATTCGGCGTGGTCACGTTGAGGTTTACCGCATCGGCACTGACCCCGAAGGTAAGCGCGCCGGGCCCGCTGACGAGGACACGCTTGGACGCCGTCAACTGGACGCTCGCCACCGCCGGGTTGGCGTTGCCAAAGCCGGCGATCGTCTGAGTACCGCCGCCGAGCTCAATCTCTTGCGCTGCCAAGGTCAGCGTTCCGGTCCCACCTTGCGCGGCGTTCGTGCCGGTCGCCGTGCCGCTGTTGGCCAGAATTATCTTGCCGCCGACCTGCACGTTGACGTCGCCGCCGGTCCCGGTGATCGCGCGACCATCAAGGCGCAGGCTCTGCAAGCCGGCCTGGACAAAGTTGACGGAGGTCTCGCCGGCGTTCTTGTAGAACGTAATGTCGCCGCTCAACGCCCGCAGCGCCAGATTCCTGACGCCTGCCAGCTGGCCCTGATTTGCGGTCGTGAGCTGAATACTGTCGGTAGTGCTCGCGCCGATGCCGACCGTCGCACCTGCCAGGTTGAGCTGATCGACGTTCAGCACCGCAGACTTGTCCAGCACGACGGCGCCAGTCGTCTTGGTTGCCTGCATTGTCAACGTGGCGGTCTTGATGCTGGTCCCGCTCTGGACTGCCACCGAACCGCGTGTTCCGGCGGTCGGTCCGTTTACCGCAAGGTTGGAGTCATTGGTCGCAACGAAAATCGCGCCTTCCGTCGTATCGGAGTAACTGCGACCCGCACTCAGCGTAGCGGCGCTTCGGGTGGTGTCGATGACGCTTCCTGACCGAATGGTGATGGCCCCCGGCTGCCCGTTCAACGCCTGGGTTGCCAGAATGATTTCCGGACCGGTGAATGCCTGGCCGCGGGTGTCGAAGACGATGTCGGTTGCCGTCGCAGTGATGACGCCCAGGTCGTTGCGCTGGCCACCGATCAGCACGCTTCCGAACTGGTTGAGCTGGTCGAGCGTGACCGCAAGATGGCCGGGATCGGCGTCCGAGGCCACGCGCACGACCGACAGCTGGGACGCCGAAATGTCAAGCTCGCCCAGCGTGGCGGTCCGGAACACGTTCGAGCTCGAGGGGTCGACGACATTGCCGCCGCTGTCATACGCGATCGGCTTGCCGTTGCTGTCGAGCGCCGGCTGCGTGAGCGCGGTCGCGGCAAGGAGCAACGAGGTCTGCGCAACGGCGGCGAGCCGTCCTGCGTCCATCGGCAGCCGCGGCACGGGGCTGCCAGCCGCCGTGTTCTGGATGAAATAACTGTTGGCGCTGGAAAAATTGTATTCGCTGTACTGCTTCCACACCGGGCCGGTCTGCACCGCAAACATCGCCTGGCCGAACGACTGGACGTCCGGTCGTGTCGACTGCGTGTAGTGGCCGGTAACGAGCACCGTGCCATCCGGGAGCGTGGTGCCGGAAGCCGTCCCTTTGACAAGGTTGTCGCCGTAATACGCGACCTTCAACGCGCCCGGCAGGGTCGCGTAATGCGCCGGGAGGAGCGTGTAGGTTCCTGCTGGAATTCCATTGCCGCCGTCGAGATAAATCTGCGTGCCGGCCAGCGGATAGGGATCGCCCGCCTTGTCCTTGCGCGCCGTAGTGAAGTGGATGTCAAAGGGAGAAACCGGATTGCTGCCGTATGACGTAGGCAGCAGCGCGTAGACGGTCTGGCCGCTCGGCGTGACGGTGAGCGTATCGCGCGTGCCGCCCTTGCCCTGAACCCACTCCATCGCCTGCAGGTCGCCACCGCCACGCAGGTCGATGGTCGATCCCGCCTTCGTCTGCACGTTGTTACCGATCAGGGCGATGCCTTTTGCCGGCGGCTGCGTCAGCGGGTTGGCCACGGAGTTGTAGTACCAGTTCACGCCGTCCTGCGTCTCGCCGAAGGCGACGGTGCTACCAGCGAGCGTCACGGAGGTGAGGCTGCCGGGCTCGAGACTTACTGTCTGCGTAATCCCCGCCACGCCCAAGGTGATTTTTCCAAGGGGAGCGAACAGATTGCCCCCTTGCGTGATGTTCGCGGCCGAGACCGTGATGCTGCCGCCGGCGGATAGCGGAAGATCCGTACGACTTCCCTGCGGTGACGCAAACGTCACATTTCCAACCGTCGATTTGATCGTGAAGTCGACCGCCGAAACAGGATATATGCGCTGCGCCTGCAGAAGCAGATCGCCGCCGGCAGTGAGGCTGCCGGAGAATGTCGCCGGGTCCGCAACTGCGGTCTGCCCGGATGGAATCAGATTGTTCGCCACCTTCGGCGTGCTGAGACGAATGTCCCCGGAGGCGATGAGCCGGATCGGATTCGCGCCAAGCGCCGCACCGAATCCGGAGAACGCAGCGCCTTCGATGTCGATGGTCTGTCCGGCAATGGTCAGGCTGTTGCTGCCGGCCTGCGGAGTAGCAGTGCTTCCCCCGCCGGTGAGCTCCACATACGGCGCCTGGATAGAGACGCTGCTTCCCGTCGAGGTGCCTGCATTGATCTGGCTAGCGGCGATGTGAAGGCGGCTCCCGACGCGCCAGTCGAGCGAACCCTGGATGGTAAGCGCATTGAGACTTGGCGCTCTGATACCATAGGTGTTGATCGGCGTTCCGTTCAATGTCGTCGACAGATCGGTAAAGATGCGCGAGGCACCGGAAGTGCTGCTGTAAATCGACCCATTATTGGCGGTGCCGCTGTAGAGATAGATGTTCTCAAAGCCCGTGGGCGTGCTGGCAGAACCGGTGATCTTGTCGACTCCGACCGTGACCTTGCCGGCGAACTGACCGAGTCCAAGGCTTGCCAGCGACGTCAGACTAGCGGCGCTCGTCGGCTTGCTCGCACCGGACAGCGCCGAAATGACGCTGGCCGAGTCGTTCATCAAGACAAGACCGGTGTCGCCTCCTCCAAGCATGAGGGTGCCGCCATTGGCGCGCGGATCGGCCGTACCTGTCACCGGCGACCTGCCGCCCAGGCCCGTGAGAGTTCCGCCCCAGACGAACGCGCCGCTGTTGATCGCAACCGCGCCGGCGTCGCTCCACGCGTCCAGAGTGACGGCGCTGCCGTCGAGACGTTTGACCGCGACTGTGCCGGCAACGCCGGAGACATCCACTTTGGCACCCTGCTCGGCAACCACGAAGGTGCCGGCAAAGTTACTGTCGAGCCCGCTGTCCAGAACCAGCATGCCGCCGCTCAGGAACTTGGCGCTGTAGCCCGTCGAGTTGCGCAGGCCGAAGTTCGAATTGGCGTAGCTCGTTCCCGACAGGTCGATGCTGGACTGCGAGCCGAGCCAGATGCGGCTGGCCGCGACCGTCATGGTGCCGCCATGATCGACGATCGTGCCGTTGAGCAGGACGCTGCTGGCTGATAGTCCGCCTGACAACGTGATGTTGGCTCCTGGATCGGTCTCGATCCTCGATCCCTTGTCGAAAAGAATGCTGTTGTTCGCGCTGAAGGTGAGATTCACCGGTTTGCGCTGATCGACGCCAAGGCCTGTCGCTTTCGGGGCGACCGCTCCGATATGGGTGCCGGTGGGCAGGCTGGTGTAGTCGGCAAAACTCGACAGGTTCTGCTGCCGAAGCACGAGGTTCGCGCCCGCCGAAACGACCAGATCGCCAGATCCATACTGGGGCGCGCCGGATTGTACCGAACTGAAACTGTAGGCGCCAAAGCCGCCGCCCCCGATCAGACCGGCAAGCGTCGTGGCCTGCGCCTCACAGTTGACGTTGCACACCGGCAGATAAATGCCGTCTCCCGCGGATGGAGTCCCGCCGATCCGGAACGTTTGTGTGCCGGCGATGCTCAGGCTGCCGTTGCTCTCGAAGCCATAGGCGCGCAACGTTCCGCCCAACGCAACGGTCGCCACGGTCGAGCCGGATGGCGGGGCCGTCGGCTGGGTCCCGGAGCCCGTAATGAAGTTGGAGCCCTGGTACAGCTTGAGCTGGATCGCGCCGCCCGTGCCGGCCATCGTACCGGAGACGCTTGCCCGGCCCTTCGCCGCTACATATCCACCGCTGGAAACGTCGAGCACGCTACCCGGCGCGAGCACGATGCTCCCGGTGGTGTCTCCGCCCCTTCCATCCACGATTGAACCACTGCTGCTGTTTGTCGCGATCGAGATCGTGCCGCCGTTGATGAAGGCGGCTCCAAACAGCGCCGAGCCGCCGGCATCGTTGACGAAGCGCCCGCTGACGTCGATCGTGCCTTCAACGTAAACGTCGGCCGCGATTACCGCGCCGCCATTCAGTGCCAGCGGCTTCGCCGCAACCGGCTGGTCATTGTTGTACTTGTAGCGATCCGTCAGGAGCGAAACCGTCCCTCCGGCGGCCGAAATCTGCCCGGCAATATCGATCGCGCCCCCGACGGTGACGTCGAACTTGCCGCCGGCCGCCAGTCGAAGGTCGGACAGGCCTGCCGCGTCGTTGGCCGAATTGCGCGTCAGCAACAAGTCGCTGGACTTTATCGTGAGCGAGCTAAGCCCATAGCTCGACAGCGCGTCGGCCGACAGTATGGTCTGGAACGGGGCCTGCGTGACGAATCTCTGGCCATGAATGGCGGTGCCCGGCGTAACCGCGTTTGTCGAAGCCAGAGTGCTGCCCTGGCCGATCACGACGCTCGTCTGCGTGGTCAGTGACAGCGAGCCTTGGGACGGAATCAGCTTGGATGCGTTTGACGGGTCTGATGAGATCTGCCGCTCGCCGGCAACCGCGCCGAAATACATCTTGCCGCCAAGTTGCAGCGTCGCAGTCGAGATGGTCACGCTTCCTGCGTCGTGACCTTCGACATATCCGGCCTGGTAGGACTGGTTGAGCGCGGCGAAAGTTTCCGCGAGATTCCAGCGTTGGTGGTCGACGGCCGATCCGCCGGCGATTCCGACGTATTGCTGCATGGGATCGGCGTTTTCCATGCTGTAGATCCGGCCGTTGGTCCCGAGCAGGTACGTCGCCGGCACCGTGCCCGGCAGGAAAGTCACCTTGCCGCCGGCGACGTTGATCACGGAACCGGATTGCTGGACGACCTGCTGAGCCAGCGTCGGAGTGACCTCGGCCGTGAGGCTGACGGAGCCGCCTGTCGTCATCAACTGCTTGATGCTGCGGCCGACCCCGCCGATGAACCCGCTGGCATCGCCGAGCGGCGTTCCGACCCAGCTCGTGCCGTCCGAACGCGTTCCGGACGCGCGGATGTCGATCCACATCGACTGATTGAACAGCGCCCCGTTGCGCTGCAATGGCATGTCGGCAAACTCGTTCCCGCGCGGCTGGAACTGGATGAAGTTGTAGCTTGCCGGAAGCTCCACATTCTGCAGACCCGCGACATCGATCACGGCGCCTGGCTGGTTCACCGGATCGGCGGTGTTGCTCCCCGCGAGCACGATCTGGCGGATGCTGCTCCCGAACTGGCCCGGGATGTTGCCCGTGTTCGCCGAGAATGGTGTGTTCGCGCGCGCCAGCAGCGAGACGGTCGCCGACGGCGCGGATATCAGGCCACTGGAGCCGATCGATACCGTATTCTGCGCGCTCAGGCTGACGAATGCCGGCAGAAATTTCTGCACCGCGGAGCCCGCACTGCCGCCGATCGGCAACGTCTCGCCGTTATCATAAGGCTGAATGCTGATCACGCCCTGAAGGTCGACGCTCGTCACCGCGTCAAGCAGCACCATGCTGTTGCGGCTGATGCTGGTGTCCGCCGAGATCACGCCATAGACGGAAGCATTCGGGTTGACCTGACCGTCGATACCGAGATTGGCGAGCGTGACATTGGTCTTGGCAACGTCCGGCGTGGTCAGGGCGTTGAGATCGGCGATGTTGATGGCAGCCAGCTTTCCGATGCTGATCGTGTCACCGTTCATGGTGACTGTGCCGCGCGTCGTCTCGATCAGGCCGCCGTTGACAACGCTGCCAGTGCCGGGGCGATATGCCGTCGTTGGATTGGTGGAACTGGCGCCGTACTGGCTCCCGTATCGCTGCAGCAGGAATCCGGTCGAGCGAATCGCGTTGGTGGACGAATCGACCACGACGTTGGTTGGAAGGGCGGTCTTGGTGGCGTTGGGCATCAGCGTGATGCCTTGCGCGGCGACCAGCGCGACCTGCCCCCCCGGCGAGGTGAGCGTGCCTTCGTTGTAGACGTTCGCCCCGAACAGGAAGATGGAACCGGGCGTATCTGGAGTCAGCAGGTTGGTGCTGATGCTCGCGCCAGCCTGCACATAAACGCCGCCGCCGATCTTGTCGCCGGGGGTGCCGCTGGCGTCCTTGGTGACGGGAAACGTGTTGATAAAGGCTAGCTTGTCGGTCGAGCCGGCGATGCCGACATTCATGAAAAAGGTGTCACGATCTTGCCTGGCCAACCCGAACTGGTTGCCGACATCCAGGTCTGAAGCGATCAACGTGTGGACGTTGACCTGTGAACCGCCGCCGAAGATGATTCCGTTGCGGTTGATGACATAGACACCGCCAATCGCATTCATATTGCCCAGAATCTGGCTGGGCGCCGTGGTCGCTTCGTTGATCCGGTTAAATGCGATCCAGTCGGGCGCCTGCTGGTTGAAGTTCAGCGTGGTATTGCGGCCGATGCTGAACGAATCCCAGTTGAGAATCGCCTTCTTCTGCGTTTGGTTGATGTTGACCGTGTAGTTGCCGTTCTGCACCGTCTGTTGCGGGGCGTCAGCTCCTTGCCAGAGTGTCGTATCTGTCGTCTTGAGCTGGTAGTTGGTGCAGAAAAGGCCGCAAGACGTCGTAGCGGTCACTCCTCCCTGCGGCATCAAGCCGCCGTCCGCAATGCCGTTCGGAACACTGCCCGGTCCCGCCAGGCTTGCCGCAGCACTCTGCACCTGCCGCATGATTGCCAGCGCCGCTGCGGCTCGTGCCAGCGAATTCTGGGACTGCTGAGCCGCCGCGGCGGCCTGTTGCGCGGCCTGGGTCGCCGCCTGCTGGACGGCCTGAGTGGGTACGACGCCGCGCCCGAGCGTCTGCTGCAAGCGCTGCGCTTCGGCCGGTCCGGCATTCAAGAGCAGTGCGAGAGCGCTTACTCCGCCGAGAAGCGCGTAGACGCGCTCAGACTTCTGGCCTGTGCGTCGAACCGGGCTGCTATCTCGCATGCGGCACTCCCAACTCACTCCGCGCGTCTGCGAGGCAACGTCGCTCGACCTGCCGCCCGCCATGCTGGAGCACTATTCACCGTCCACCCAGTTTCGTGGCGGTCGACAATCCAAAGATTGTGCGATTTACCTTTTGTTTACTGACAGGCGTGTGTCAGTTTTGTTTCTGCGCGAACATGCTCACAGGCCATCATCGTTGCACCGGCACGTACTGGCGCCGAAACCAAGCCGCCAACGTCCTAGTCGCGCAACGACTTCATCGCGTGCTGCCCATGGACTTGAAGATGCCTAGCGGTTCGATCCGCAGCGCCTTGTTGGTTCCGGACTTCAGCCCCATCTCCGTCATGCGCGCCTCCGTCGCGGGCTCCGATGGCGCGGTTGGTGGAGGCAGTGACATGGTCGGTGGAGGTGATGAAACGCTTGTTTGCGCCGCGGGTGGGTTGGCCGGAGCAAGGCCTTTCGACTTGCCGGGCTCCGACGTCACCATGGCCAATTTCGTTGTCACCGTCTCCTTCGCGAGAACGGCCTCGCGACGCCCGACGCTGCGCAATGTCCATCCCTTGTGCTTCTCCCCGACCTTCAGACGCAGCGGGGTACCGCTGGCCTTGTCGAGAAATACGCCAATTGCGCCGCCACCGCCGGCCACAGTACCGGTCAGCGACAATTGCAGTGGTTCCGCTTCCGGAGGCTTCTCGGCTGGCCGCGGGGGCGGCGGTGGAGCACTGGCGACCACCGGCGCCGGCGCGCGGCGGCTTGGATTAAACAGCGGGCGCTCGCGTGTCGCGGTCAGTTGACGAAGCGGAATCGCCCACAGCGGATTGCCACGCATCGTGCGTTCGGCAACCGCCGACGGCGTGCTTGTCGACGACCCGGAAGCAGCCTTAGGCGCACTCAACCGGAGGGTTTCCGGCGCCGCGGGCGAATCCGTGGCAAGTATCGGAGTTGCCGCCTGCCCGTCCATGACGAAGAGGCAGATCAGCGCGGCGATGAGGAAAGTTTGCTGTCTTCGCATCGCTATTTAGCTCGCTGCCATTGCCCTGAGACTGAGATCAGCACCCGCATCTTGCCGCCCTTTTCGTTTGTTGCGCCCGACGGCGCCTGGACAACCAGCTGGTCGATGAACAGAAACGGCATGCCCGCCTCGATATCATAGAGCAGTGGCTGCAAGGAGGGACCGTCCAGCTCCGAGCTGGCGGTGACGCTGATAAATCCCGGCTTCGATGGTGAAGCCTGGAGATCGACCTGGGAGGAGAGAATGTTGCCGCCGGCCCGCGTAATCGCGCCGGTCAGCCGCTGCAACAAGGCCGCGCCTGCAACCGAAATGGTCGAACCTTCCAGAAACGGTGATCCTGCAGGTACAACAACATCGGTCGCACCCGCACCGCCAGGGCGCGCGGGGTTGCGTCCCTGGATCTGCCGCAGAACGTCCAGCGTGGCGGACCATGCGTCCCGTCGATCGCTCAGATCGACGAGCGTCGTCGCCACAACGAAGATGGAAAGTCCGACCAGCACAGGATAGAGCACGACCGCGATCCATGGTGCCCGTCCTATCAATTGCTCGACGCGTTGTGCAACTGTCATGGGCCCGGTCCGAAATGGGGCTTGATTTTCGCTTCGATGTGGAAGCGTTCAGCCGGATCATTTGGCGCCCGGGTGGTCGGCGCAAAAAAGGACGCATGCATGAAGTGCGGTGATTGCTCCAGCAGCTGAATCAGCGAAGGTGCATCGCGGGTGATACCGATCACCTGAACCTTGTCGCCCTCGATGCGCAATTCGGTGGCATAGGTGTGATCGGGCAACAGCGCTGATAACGCCTCGAGCACGATGACGCTCGACGGTGTCGTCTGCTTTCGGCGCTCGATCAGTTCGAGCGCCGAGCTGGCTGGCCCAACCGTGCCGGCCCGCATCTTGGTGCGCTGTTCCGCCACCTGCCGCTGGGTCTGTTGCGCCTGATCATCGTAATAGGGTGCAAGGAACCCCGACGTCAGCATCGCGCCGAGCGCGGCAATTGCGGATGCTGCGAATATCACGATCAGGATCTGCCGTATCCGGCCGAGCTGAGCGTTGGCGCGGTCGCGGTGCGAGTAGACCGTGATCGCGACCGGGTCCGGCCCGGGCGTTGTCGTCACCACTTCAATTGCCGCCGCCCCGACATCCGCGATGGCCCCGATCAACGGAGCAACAGCTGCGCGGGCGGTTGCAGCTATCGTCATCGCGATGCGATCACCTGCAATGGCGACCGGCGAAGTCCATTTGTAGAGCGCCTCACCCGCCGTCCATGGTGTCAGGCGATCGATCTGCGAGCGGACGATGCCGTCGAGAAACTCGCTCGCGCGCTTTGGCAAATCGAGGGGTCGAAACAGGAAACGCGACGGCTGAAGAAAAATCTCGACGTGGCTGCCGCGAAGCCGCTGCAGCCATTCCTGCGGCAGCTCGCATTCCTGGGACCCGGCGAGGAATCGGAACGACGGCGCAGCCGGTTCGGCCTCCCCCCCGTCGGTGATCGCGATCGACAGCACGCCCTCGTCCTGCTCGACAACGCGGACATTTCGGGTCGGCTGGAAACGATCCAGCAGCGGTCGCGCCGAACGAGCGACGGCGTCGATCCAGACGCCGAACGCATTCATGATGTCGTCAAGCGTGCTCATAAGCCACCCGATCGTCCTTCGCCGGCGGTCGCAATATCAGTCTTCCATGACAGCACGCCATATGGTCTCGCACTGTTCGGACCCAATATCAGGATTACCGCCTCGGCCAGCTGGCGGCGTCCCGAATCGGCGACAAGTCGCATGCGAACCCGGTACGCATCGCTTCCCTGAGTTGTCGCGCCGGACTGCTTGTCGCCGAGCGCCCGAGCCAGGAAATTCGAGTCAGGCGATCCGGCCGCGCGCGCGTCGAGGAAGGCGTTCAGACGTGCAGACGACATCTCGGGCAAGGCCGCAATAACCTCGGGCGCAGCGTCAAGGACATTGACGTCGCGACGCCCGCTGAAGATCGTTACAAACGGAGCGGCGCGCTCGACCAGCGCAGGCGGGAGCCCGGCAACGAGTGACAGCTCTTCGATGTGACTGAATGGCGCCCGGCGTGGCGGATAGGGCAGTCCGGCGGCGCGATAGAGCGCCTCCTCGCCGTCGGGCGCGCCGGGCTTCACCTGCGTCCGCCATGCGATAACGCGCTCGGCGTAGCCATCCGCATCCTGCGATTGGGCGCCGAGCGCCGCGAACAGCCCGGCGATCAGCGCCTTGGGAGCGGAATTGAGGTCAACGCGCGCCGCCTCCGAGAGGAACTCAACATCCACATTGGTTCGCGCCAGGCGGAAACGAAACGCGCCGCGCGTTGGTCGCCCGCCTGGTGTGGACATCGACAAACGGTACGTTGTCAGATCGAGCCCGGCCGTGATGATGGCGTCGGTCTGCAGCGAGCGCTCGAGCGGCGCAAGCGCGATCGCGGATTGCGCCACGTAAGAAGAGGCTATCGATGCCAGTACGGCCAGCGCCAGCAGTATCCACAATACGGCGACGATGATGAAGCCGCCGCTGGCGCGCCGCCGTTGCAGTGGTCCGGCACGGCCGCTCATCGTTCTGCCCTCCCCTCGCCGGCCGGGGGTTGGGATGGCGCGTCCGTCTGTTCCGGCGCGGGCGCAGCAAGGCTGATGTGGGGACGGACCGCCGTGGAAACAGGGAGAAGACGCTGGGTGAAGGTGTCAAGAACGTTCAGCCGGATCACACCCGGCAGCGAACCTTGCCACGCGTTCTTCCAGATGCCGTCATTTCCCGCGTAGCTGAACACAATACGGTACTGATCGCGGAGCAGCACAACCGGATCCGAGAAGGCGACCCTGTTCGCGAGCACCGTGGTGTCGCCGGCGATCGGCGCGAACGGTGCCCGCGTGCGCACCAGCGCTCGTCCCGCGCTGTTGGCGACCTCGGAGAAGCGCACGAATTCGAGGCCGACCCGATTGTTCGGCCCAAGCGCGGAGCGCACGAAGCTGATGCTCGACTCGTCACCCTCGAACACCCACTTGCCAGGCTCGCGGCTCGACACATATTCCGCCGCACCAAGATCGAGAACCAGCCGGTCGAGTGCGATCGCGAGTTGTTCGTTACGTTGAACACGCAACAATCCCCGGCTCCAGTTCGGCAGCCATTGCGAAGTGACGGTCGCAAGGGCAGCCATGATGATGCCCATGAGCGCCACGGCGACGAGCGCCTCCAGCATGGTGAAGCCGGCGGCCGCGGTCCTTAATCGGGTGCGAGCGCGCCTCATCCCGGAGGCCTCTTCACCAGCTGAATGGTTTCGACGGAGGAAACAGCGCCCGAAGGAGCGCGCACCTGAACGACGACCCTTAGCGGGGTCCAGATCGATGGTGCCCCGATCGGGTCCTGTTCGACGAATGGAAAGACCGCAGCACGCCAGGCGAAGCCGGCAGCGTTGCCCGACTGCTCCGTGCCAGCCCACCGTGCCACGGGAGGCGCGGTGACCGACACCAGTCTGAGTGCTTCACTGAGAGCAACGCGCTGCTCCAGAGTCCGGCTGCCGGTCCGCGCAACAGCGATCAGCGAGCCAATGGACACCAGAACAGTGGCCACGACCGCGAGAGCCACGAGAGCCTCGATCATGGTGAACCCTGCCTCTTGCGTGCGTCTAGATCGCATTGCGCGGAACAATCTCGACTTCTCCCGTGAGCCAATTCACCCTGATTTCGAAACCGCTGCCGAAGCGGATCAGCCTGATCACGCCGCCGCAGGACATGCCGTTGGCAAAGAAGCTGATGGTGGACAGTGCTGTCCGTCCATTGCATCGCTCCGGCAGCAGCGTCTCGAACACGACATCGTCCGGAACCTGGACGACCCGCCCTCCCGCGCCGGACCTGACCACTCGCCCCCGCGCGTCGACCTGTGCCGACACCCCGGCCCGCAGGTACATCGCTGCGTTGCGATCCGCCTTGAGCAAGGTCGCAACCTCGACCGCGTAAGCCTCAAGCCGCGGGCGCGTGGTGGCGCGAGGCGCCAGCGGCAGCAGGATGGCCGCAAGCAACGCCACGATCGCGACGACGCACACCATTTCCAGCAGGGTAAAGCCTGCCTCGCGCCCGCAGTCAGTTCTGATCCGAGGCGAGGTCCGCAGCGACGCCCGAGCCGCCCTCCTGACCGTCCGCACCCAAAGACCGGATTTCATATGCGCTCCGTTCTCCCGGCACCCGATACACATAGGCATTGCCCCATGGATCGGCCGGTATCTTGCCGCCCTTGACGTAGGGGCCATTCCAGGCCGCTATCCCGGTCACGGGACGCACCAGCGCCTCGAGACCTTCGGCCCCGGTCGGATATCTTCCCGCATCGAGATAGAAGAGATCGAGCGCCGCTGAAAAACTCTGGATCTGGATCTTGGCGCTCTTGACGCGCGAGTCGCTGAGGTAGTTCAGCACCCGCGGACCGACCAGCGCCATAATCAGGCCGATGATGGTGATCACGACCAGCATTTCGACCAGCGTAAAACCGCCCTGCCGGTCACGCGCGCTTCCACGCCGGGTCTTCCGGCGGCTTACTCTCGCAATTTTCGACGTTCCGGCTTCCATGTTCACCCTACCACTTGACTGACCGACAACAGCGCCGTCATGACCGACACGATCAAGCCACCCACGACGATGCTGATCGTCACAATGGCGGCAGGCCCGATCACCGCAACGACGCGGTCGAGCTGACGCTGCAGCTTTGCCTCGTAGAATTCGGCCACCCTGCCCGCCAGCGTTGCGAGCTGGCCGGTCTCCTCGCCCAGACGCAACATGCGCACCGCCATCGCCGGCAGGACAGCGGAGGCCGCCAACGCGTCGGACAGCTTGCCGCCGTGCCGCACGCGATCGGCCATTGCAGACCAGACATCCACGCGTCCGGTCCCGGCCATGATGTCGATCAGGATGCGCAACGTCGCCGTCAGCGTGACACCGCTGCCCAGCAGAATGCTGAGATTGCGGCAGAACAGCGCGGCGCGATGAAACTCGAGTATCGAAGATATGACCGGTAGACGCGAGAGCTGCGTCATGACGCCGGAACGTACCGCGGGACGCCGCCAAAGCAGCAAACCCGACGCAACCAAGGAGACAACGAAGATGCCCAGCTCGATACCGTGGTTTCTCAACAGGTCGGACAGCGCGAGAAAGAATTCGATGAGCGAGTCCGTTTTCGCGTTGAAGTCGCGCAGCACTGACGAGAACTGCGGCAGCACGAACACGACGAAAAACACCAGGACAGCGCCGGCCGCCAGGAGAACAAAGCCGGGATAATGCAGTGCATCGGTGACCTTGCGGCGCAGCGCTTCGGCACGGGCGCGCTCGAGGCCGACCGTCTCCAGGATCTGATCAAGCGTTCCGGACATCTCGCCGACCTTGACCAATGCCACGTACATCGCCGGAAACAGGGAGGGATGACGTCCGATCGCATCGGCCAGGCTGTCTCCCGACAGGATTGCCGCCCTGATTTTCCGGATCACCGGCCGCAGCCGCCCGACGTCCACGTCGGTTGCAAGCAACTCGAGAGCATCGTCGAGCCGCGCGCCCGCCTTGAGCAGCAAGGACAGGTCGCGCGTAAAGATCGTCACATCTTCGGGCCGCGGGCTCGACAGTGAGAAGGAGAGGATTGCGCTGCGGCCGGCGGAGGCGCCCTCCGCGACCGTCTCGATCGGCATCAGCCCGAGATACTCGATCCGCAGCGCTACTTCCGCGGCGTTCTGCGCCGCGATCGTACCATCGACGATCTCGCCGTTCTGCGTCAGCGCGCGGTAGCGGAAATTCAGCATGGATCACCGTACGGTCGTCACGCGCAGAACTTCAGCCGCCGATGTCGTACCGGCCCGACACTTCGCCCGGCCGTCATCAATCATCGTGGTCATGCCGTTCTTCACGGCAA
>Ga0081540_1000162_pt1 | contig 68999 bp, 65 predicted proteins | sample TabmetS2T1R1_FD_71024 | JGI IMG/M metagenome (GOLD analysis project Ga0081540, IMG submission 71024) | Tabebuia heterophylla rhizosphere microbial communities from the University of Puerto Rico - S2T1R1 | ecosystem: Host-associated > Plants > Roots > Rhizosphere ...
GAGCTCGGCGTCCCGGTCGCCCCCGACTTGAGGTGGACCCCCGCGGTCTTCCAGCTCAGCGCCGGCTGGAGCACCCGCGGCGGGCGGAGCCAGGGCGCCGGCTGCAGCCCGTACAGGGCGAGCCCCGGCCGGGCGAGGTTCATCTCCACGCCGTCCCGGGCCTCGGGGAGCGCGAGCAGGCCCGCGCTGTTGGACAGGTGCCTCCAGCGCGGCTCGAACCCGGCGGCGCGCATCTGCCCCAGCGCCGTCCGGAAGCGGGCGATCTGCTGCGCAGTGAGCGCCGCATCCGCGAGGTCAGCGTTGGCGAAGTGCGAGCAGAGACCCTCGAGCGCCACCCGGCGGTAGCCTCGCGCGGCCTCGAGGAACGCCGGAACGTCCGCGGGCAAGACCCCGAGCCGCCCCATGCCGGTATCGACCTTCAGGTGCGCGGGCGCTGTCGTCCCCCGGACGCGGGCGGCAGCGTCCAGGGAGGCCAGATGTTCCGGACGGAACACCACCGGGACCATCCGCTGCTCGAGCAGGGTCTCCCAGCCGCCGTCGTACGCCCCGCCGAGCACCAGGATGTCGCTCGTCACGCCCGCCTGCCGCAGCGCCAGCCCTTCTTCCACCAGCGCCACCCCGAAGAAGCGCACGCCCACCGCCTCGAGCGCACGGGAGACCGGCACCGCGCCGTGGCCGTAGGCATCCGCCTTCACGACCGCCAGCACGTCGATTCCGGGCGCTGCGGTGTGGAGCGTCTGCAGGTTGCGGATCAGGGCCCCGAGGTCGATCTCTGCTCGGGTGGGACGGATGGGCACGGGCTTCTTCTCTCCTGGAGGATGGCTGCCGGTCCAGCCCGAGGCTACTCTGCAACCCGGGCCGGGGCGCGTTCTGCATCTGGCAGGCCGCCCGGCGAGGACGACATGGCGACGTATCGGGTGGGCGGCGAGGTGGATGCCACGTGCACGCGCTGCCGCATGGAGCTGGCGCACACCATCCTGGCGATGGTCGGGCAGAAGGTTGCCCGCGTGCGATGCAACACCTGCGGGAGTGATCATGTGTACCGCGGCACACAGAGCACGTCGCGGGCCGCGGCCGCCCGGACACGCGCCGCACCCGCCGAGAAGACACCGAGGTCCATCATCAACTTCGAGGCCCAGCTGGCCGCGCTCGACGTCTCGAAGGCCCAGGACTACCACCCGGACCAGACCTACGCCGTCGACCAGGTGGTCCGTCACCCCACCTTCGGGCTCGGCATCGTGCGCGCCGTGCGGCAGGACAAGATGGACGTGGCCTTCAAGGCGGCCGAGCGCACACTGGTGCAGGGGCGGAGCGCGGGCGTGGCTCGCCCCTCCTTCAGCCCACCTCACCGACCCGAGGACGTGACGGACCCGGGCGAGGCGGGCGAGGAACGCTGACCTGGCGTGAAAGGCTGCTAGCCTCGCCGCCGCCGCCACGTGCGCCCCGCTCCGCTTCCCGCGACGTTGCTGATGCTCGCCGTCGCCACCTCCGCGCAGGCCGCGCCGGTGGTGGAGGCGGAGCCGTCTCGTCTGGTGCTCGGGCCCCGGGCCCGCGCGGAGATCACCGTTCGCGAGGCAGGACCGAACCTCCACGGCGCGGTCTCGCTGGGAACGCTCGTCGCCGGCACCTCGGGCGGTGACTTCACCCGCTTCTCGTGGACGCCGCCCGTCGACGCCCGCGCGCCGGCGCTGGTGCTCTTCGCCTTCTGGAGCGGTGACTCCCCGACGCTCGGCGACATCACGGTGCTCGGCCTTCCCTGCTCCGGTCGCACCGAGCTGGCCATCGAGACCGAGCCCTCGGCGCAGGTGACCGTGGAGGTGGCCGGGGCGCGCTTCGGGCCGCGACGGGCAGACCGGCAGGGCCGTCTCAAGCTTCCGGTGGAGGTGGGTCCACAGGCCCACGAGGCGCGGGTCATCGCCGAGCTGTCCGACCAGAGCAAGATCCGGGTGCTTCCGCTGAACCTGCCGCCCTCACCCTGGCTGCTGGCGCCGAGCCCCGGCTCCAGCGTCGAGGGCGCGCCGGTGATCGTCCTCCTGGTGGTCCCCGACACCGAGGAGTCCGCCGGGGTCGAGCTCGCCTCCGACGGAGCGAAGGTCGAGCAGCTCGGGAGCCTCGGCCGGCGGCTCCTCTTCCGCGTGACCCCCGACCGGGACCGGAGCTCGGTGCCGCTGGTGGCCCGGACGCTGGATGGCTCGGTGCGCGCGCAGATGACGCTGGAGGTCGTCCGCCCCGTCCCCTCGGCGGCCGCGCCAGCCCCTCCGTCCACACCCCCGCCCGGGCGCTGGGTGCTGGGTGGCCAGATCGGCGGCTACGTCGGGGGCGGATCCAACGGCGGCCCGCAGGGAGCGCTCGTCGTCGGCTACGGGCTGCCCGGGCTGCCGCTGGTGGTCGAGCTCGAGGTCGGGGTCCGGCACCAGTCGGTGAGCACGCAGGTCGGGACGCTCGGTGTCCAGAGCTCGTCGCTCACGGTCTTCCCGCTGGAGCTCGCGCTCCGCTGGGAGGCGCTCTCCACCGGGACCTTCCGCCTCGGAGTCCGCGGCGGCGGCGGGTTCCTCGTCGGCAGCCACCACCTCTCGAGCACCTTCGACTCCGAGCTCACCGAGAGCGCGCTGGGGTGGGAGGTCTTCGCCGCGCTCCAGGCCGGGCTTCAGGTCGGCCCGGTGGAGCCGTACATCGAGGTGCGGCCGGCGCTGTCCAAGGTGAGCACCGATCATCTCGAGGCGCGCCCCGGGGGCGGCATCTTCTCGGTCGGGGTGCGGGGAGTGCTCCGGTGAGCCGCCTGCGCTGCCTGGTCGCGGGCCTCTGCCTCGCCGGATGCAGCGGGGCCACCCTGCCAGCGCCCGCCGTGGTGTCGGTGACTCCCGCCGAGCGCCCGGCCTCGAGCAGCGGCCCGGTGACGGTGACGATCGATGCGGTCCTGCCGACGCTCGCCGATCACGGGCTGAGCACCGTCACGGTCGACGACAACCTCACCCTGAAGATCGGCCCCCGCCCCTTCGGGCCCTCCCACTGGGCCGACGCGGGGGTGATCACCGACTTCCTGCCCTCGGTGCTCCCGGACGGCAACTACGACGTGACGGTGGAGCTCGGCGACGGCCGTCTGACGACCGCGACCAGCGCCTTCCGGGTCACGACGGGCGAGTGGCCCACCGGCTACATCATCGACATGATCGCCAACCAGAGGTCGGGCGTTCCCTTCGGGGTGACCCTCCGCGCCCAGGGCGGACAGGACGGCGGCTACGACGGAACGGTGTACCTGTCCGTCCCGGGGGCCACGGTGGACCCACTGATCAGCGGACCCTTCCTGGCGGGCGTGCGGGTGGAGGTCATCACCGTGACCGTGGACCACCCCGGTCAGTACCACCTCGACGTCTCCGATCTCGGCGGCCGCACGGGCCGCTCGCTGAACTTCCAGATCTCTCAGTGACGGAGCAGCGCCAGCGCCCGCGCCATGTCCTCCGGGAGCGGCGCGGCGACGTCCACCGCCGGAATGCCCTCGCCTCCGGGCAGCACCAGGCGTGAGGCATGGAGCGGGGTCCGGCCGAGCGCCGGGACGTCGCGATCACCACCCAGCTGGCGCTCGGTGAGCGGCTCCGGCCGGCCGTACTGCGGGTCGACCAGGAGCTGCGCTCCCGCGTGCCGGAGGTGGACACGGATCTGATGGGTCCGACCGGTGAGCGGGCGGGCCTCGACCAGCGCGAAGTCGCCGAAGGTCTCCACCGGCGTCAGCTCGGTGATGGCGGACTTCCCCTCCTCCCCGGGCCGCGCCACGCGCATCCGCGAGCGGCGAGCGGGGACCAGCGCCGCCTCGATCCGGACCGGACCCGGAAGGGGCGGCGAGACCAGCGCCAGGTACCGCTTGTCGGCCGTGCCGTGCTCGAAGGCCAGGCTGGCCGCCCGGTGCGCGCCGGCATCGAGCGCGAGGAGGAGCACCCCGGAGGTGTCGCGATCGAGGCGGTGGACCACCCAGATCCGCCGGCCCAGCTGGGCCTGCAGGCTTTCGTGAAGTACAGGCCCGCCCTCCTCGCTCCGTCCGGGGATGACCGGCGTGCCGGCGGGCTTGTCCACCGCCACCAGGCCGCCCCCGGACCAGAGGACGGGGATCACAGCACGTCGTCGGCGGAGAGGATCTCCATCGGGCCGAGCTTCTCGAGCTGCGGCCGGAGTCGCTCGGCCGGACCGACGACGATGGTGAGCGGCGCTTCGGGGAAGCAGTACTTGGCGGCGGCCTCGCTCGCCTCGGCGCGGGTCACGGCGCGCACCCGGTCCTGGTAGCGGTCGAGCCAGTCGTCCCCGAGGCCGTAGAGCGCCATGTCGGCCAGAACCGCGGCGAGCGACTCGTTGGTCTCGGTCCGCAGCGGGAAGAGCCCGGCGAGGTAGCGCTGCGCCTTCTCCACCTCCGCCTGCGTCGGCCCGCGCTCGCGCATGCGCTGTACCTCCTTGCGCATGACGGAGAGGAGCTGGCCGGTGGTCTCCACCTTGGTGAAGCTGGAGACGGAGAAGAGTCCTCCGGCGCGGAGGGTATCGAAGGCCGAGGCCACCCCGTAGGAGAGGCCACGCTTCACCCGGACCTCGCGGACCAGACGCGAGGTGAAGCCCGCGCCGAGGGTGACGTTCACCACCTGGGCGGCGAACTGCACCGGCGCGCCGCGGCGGTAGGCCGGACCGGCGAGACGGACCTGACTCTGGGTCTGCTCCGGCCGGTCGACCACCACGACCGTCCCGCCGCGTGCGATGCCCCGGGGAGGCGGGATCTCCACCCCGCCCCGGGGACCACCCGACCAGGGAGCGAAGGCCTCCTCGATCTGACGGCCGACGACGTCGGGGTCCACCGCGCCGACGACGAAGAGCTGCGCCGGGCGAGGGCCGAAGTGAGTGGCATGGAACGCGACGGGGTCCTCGCGGCCGAAGCGCGCCACCGAGGCCCGGGTCCCGGTCACGTCGTGGCCGTAGGGGTGATCGGCCCAGACGGTGCGGATCAGCGCCCGGTCGGCCAGCAGCGACGGATCGTCCACGTCGTTGGCGAACTGGCCGAGGCTCCGCTCGCGCTCGGTACGGACCTCCTGCTCGGGGAAGCTGGGAACTCGCGCCAGCTCGGACAGGACCCGGAGCATGGCGGGGAGGTGCTCGGCGGGCGTGGTGAGGGCCACCGCCACCTGGTCCTCTCCAGCGAACAGGCCGAGCGAGGCGCCGACGAACTCGATCGCCTCGTCGAGCGCGTGAGCGTCGCGGTCGGCGGTGCCGCGCCGGAGGAGCCGCATGGTGAAGTCCGCCAGCCCCTCCTTGCCCGGAGGATCCCCCGCCGCTCCGGTGGACAGGATCAGCCGGACGGCGACCAGGGGGATGCGACCCCGCTGCGCGACCGTGACTGGGAGCCCGCTCGTGGTCTCGAACCGGTGGAGCTTGAGTCCCCGCCCCACGTCGATCGCCCTGAGGGTGCGCTGCTTGGCGGCGGTCACGACCGCGCGTCCTCCGGGACCAGCGTCACCACCGAGCGCTGCGTCGGATCGAGCCACCGCCGCGCGGCCGCCTGGACCTTCGCCGCGTCGATGCGGCCGTAGGCCTCGGGAAGGGTGAGCCCGTGCTCCCAGCTGCCGAGGAAGAGCTCGTAGGTGCCGAGCGCGTGGGCGCGGCCGGAGTTGGAGGTGAACTCGCGAAGCAGGTGGGCGCGGAGGTTATTGCGGGCCTTCTCGACCTCGCGAGCCTCGACGCCCTGCTCGGCGACGCGCCGGACCTCGGCGTACAGCGCGTCCTCGGCGGCGCGCACGTCGGCCCCGGGCTGCAGCTCGAGGTGGAAGGCGAACATCCCCGGGTCTCGCCGCCAGCTCCAGTCCACGCCGACGTTCACCGCGAGGCGCTTGTCGTAGACCAGCGACCGCTGCAGCCGGCTCCCCTCGCCCACCGAGAGGATGAACTGCAGCACGTCCAGGGTGAGCGTGTCCGGGTCGGTGACCTGCGGACCGCGGTAGGCGACGAGCAGCGACGGCGCGCGGGAGGGGTGGCGGAGCTCGGCCCGGCGCTCGCCGCGCTGCGGGGGCTCGGCGTTGATGACGCCCGGGACCGCCGGCCCCTTGGGGATGTCGCCGTAGGCCTTGCGGATGCGCTTCAGCAGCGGGCCGGGCTCGAAGTCCCCGGCCACCCAGAGCGTCGCGTTGTTCGGGGCGTAGAAGGTGCGGAAGTACGCCTCGCAGTCCTCGCGGCGGATGGCCTCGATGTCCCCCATCCAGCCGATGACCGGCCAGCGGTAGGGGTGAGCCTCGTAGACCAGGGCGTGCAGCGCCTCGTCCATGAGGCCGGCGGGCTCGTTGTCCACCCGGAGCCGGCGCTCCTCCTTCACCACCTCGCGCTCGCTCTTGAGCGAGCGGTCGTCGATGGTGAGCGAGCGCATCCGGTCCGACTCGAGGTCCAGCACCGTGTCCAGGGCCTCGGCGGCGAAGTCCTCGTAGTACACGGTGGCGTCGTGGGTGGTGTAGGCGTTCGAGCGGCCGCCGTTCGACTCCAGGACCTCGTCGAACTCCTTCGGGCCGTACTTCGCCGCCCCGTTGAACATCATGTGCTCGAAGAGGTGGCTGATGCCGGTGATGCCCGGGCGCTCGTTGCGTGAGCCCACCTGGAAGAAGGTGTAGAGGCTGACCACCGGCGCGTCGTGGTCCGGCACCATCCGGACGCGGAGGCCGTTGGGGAGGCGTGCCTCCTGGACGGGGAAGAGCTCAGGCTTTTTGCGGGGGCTCACGGGGAGGGCCCTGCATACCGCTGCCCCGGCGCCTTCGCACCGACTTCGCGCGCGTTCCGCGCACCGCGGCGAAGACGAAGCCGCACCAGACGCACTCCGCCCCACGTGGGCCCGGGGGGACCTCCAGGAGGCACCCCTGGCAGCGCTCCACCGCCGAGACAGGATCGGTCGCCTGGGCGCCCCGGGAGGCCCGGCGGCGCGCGGGCCTCTGGCTCAGCTGCCGCTCGAGCGTGCGCAGCCGGTCTTCCAGCTCGGCGATGCGATCGAGCAGCACGCTGTCCTCGACTCGACGGGCACGGGCGCGCGCGTTCACCACTCGGGGTACGCTGCCAGCGGGGGCGTCCTCCCGCAAGAAACCGGACTTCCCGGAACACCCCAGACCACCGATGCTCCGCCGCGACGACCCTCCCCCCCTCCCCGAGCAGCCGCTCCATGGCGGTATCCACACCCGTCCCTCCCTGCCCGAGGCGGTCTCCGCCCAGGAGGAGGCGCTCCGGGTGCTCTCCGACGCCGAGCTTGCCCGCCTGCTCGACGGGGCGGCGCGGATGCCGGTGGAACGGTCGCGTCAGGTCTTCGTCAACCGCAATCTCCGGATGGCCAACGTGGAGATGGTCGGGTTCGACATGGACTACACCCTGGCCATCTACCACCTGCGGCGGATCGAGCAGCTCTCGTTCGACCTGACCCTGTCGCGGCTGGTGACCGAGTTCGGCTACCCGTCCGAGGTGGGGCTCCTCCAGTACGACCACGGCTTCGCCATGCGCGGCCTGGTGGTCGACAAGGCGCAGGGCAACCTCATCAAGATGGACCGCTTCGGGAGCGTGGGGCGTGCCTACCACGGGCTGGCGCCGCTCCCGATCGCGGTATGCAACCGGCTGTACCGGAACGAGGTCATCCGGCTGACCAGCGAGCGCTACGCGTGGATCGACACGCTGTTCTCGCTGCCCGAGGCCTGGCTGTACGCGGCGATCATCGATCTGCTGGAGCGGCAGGGACAGAAGGTGGAGTACGGCCGGCTTTACGACGACGTCCGCGAGGCGATCGACGCGGTCCATCGCGACGACTCGCTGAAGCGCGAGGTGCGCAAGGACATCGGGCGGTACATCTTCCGCGATCCGGAGCTGGGGCCGGCGCTGCACAAGCTGCGCTCGGGCGGAAAGAAGCTGTTCCTCTTGACCAACTCGCTCTGGGACTACACCGACGTGGTGATGTCGTTCCTGCTGGACGGGGTGGTGAGCGAGTACCCCTCGTGGCGGAACTACTTCGACGTGGTGGTGACCGGGGCGATGAAGCCGGCGTTCTTCACCGAGGGCCGGCCGTTTCTGGAGATCGACTCGACCAACCGGCAGAACAAGGTGCTGGGGGAGGCGAAGGCGCTCGAGCGGTGGAAGGTGTACCAGGGCGGGAACCTGCCGGCGCTGGAGCGGATGACCGGCATCGGTGGCGAGAAGGTCCTCTACGTCGGTGACCACATCTACGGAGACATCCTCCGCAGCCGGAAGGCATCGCTGTGGCGGACCTGCATGGTGGTGCAGGAGCTGGAGGACGAGATCCGCTACACCGAGGGGCGGGCCGACGAGATCGTCCGCCTCGGGGAGGTGGAGCTCCTCATCGCGCGGCTCGACGACGAGCTGAACGTGCGGAAGGGCATGCTCAACGCGCTGGACCGGCGGCTGGACCGGGACGGTGGCGCGAACGGGGACCGGGCGGTGCTGGAGGACGAACGGCGCCGGGCGAAGCACGATCTGGAGCGACTCCGGCGGGCACTGCGGACGAGCACCGAGATCGCCGACGTGCTGGAGCGGGACGTGGAGCTGGGGTTCAACCCCTTCTGGGGGCTGATGTTCAAGGAAGGGAACGAGAACAGCCGCTTCGGCTCGCAGGTCGAGCAGTACGCCTGCCTTTACACGTCGCGGGTATCGAACTTCCTCTACCTGTCGCCGATGCAGTACCTCCGCGCGCAGCGAGACCGGATGCCGCACGAGCAGGCCGGAGCGCCGACGGGCCGGATGGCGCCGCTGGGGAGCGAGGGGCCGCCGAAGGGCGCACAGCGGGGCTGAGGACGGCGACCGAGCCGAGCGGCCCGGCGCGGCTGGCTTCCGGGCCGGGTTTCCCAGCCCGCCGGAGCCTCTGCCCGGGTTCCCGTCCCTCGGCGGCATCACCGCAGGCCCGGACGGAAACGTCTGGTTCGTCGTCCCCGGGTCGGCGAAGATCGGGCGGATCACGCCCTGACAGAGACCCGCGCCCGGGGGGCAGATGACGCGCACGATGTCGATGGTGTTGCTGCTCCTGGTTGGACGACCGTCGGCGGCCGAGCCTCCACCACCCAGCGCCTCCGAGCAGCGGGTGCAGCGTGAGGCGCGGCGACTTCTCGCGCAGCTGGTCGGGGTGGAGACCGTCGCCGCGAACGAGTCCCGTGCGCTCGGGCCCATCGCCGAGCACCTGCGGAAGAGCGGCATCTCCGCGCAGATCTACGAATCGGCGCCGGGTCGCGGCAATCTCGTCGCGAGGGTGAAGGGGAACGGGAGCAAGCGTCCCCTCCTCCTGCTCGCGCACGTGGACGTGGTTCCGGTCACCGGGCAGCCGTGGACCGTGCCGCCCTTCAAGCTCACGGAGAAGGACGGCTACCTCTACGGGCGCGGGGTGAACGACGACAAGGGCATGGCAGCCGCGATCGTCGCCATCGCCATCGAGGCGCGGAAGGCGCCGAAGCCGCTGTCGCGAGACCTGATCATCGCCCTGACCTCGGGGGAGGAGACCGGAGGCTTCGCCGGCGCGGCCTGGCTGGTGCAGCACCATCCGGAGCTCTTCGACGCGGAGATCGGCCTCAACGAAGGAAGCGGCGGAGGGATCACCGTCGCCGATGATCTCTCCCGGGTGGTCGAGGTGGACATCGGCCTCGGCCAGAAGCGCTATCAGAGCTTCACGGTCACCGCGCGAGGCCGCGGTGGGCACTCGTCCACTCCGCGGGCGGACCTCAATCCGATCTACGTGCTGGCCACGGCGCTGGACCGCATCGGACGCCTGCAGTTTCCGCCGCGCGTCCTGCCCGCGACCCGGCCGGGAATCGCGGCCCTGGCGAAGCTGGAGAAGCCTCCACTGAGCGACTCGCTCCGCCGGACTGCCGAGACCGGCGCGGTGTCCGAATCCGACGCCGCAGTCCTGGCGAAGGACGCGATCAGCAACGCGTTCGTGCGCACGACCTGCATCGCCACGATGCTCCAGGGCTCCAACCAGGAAAACGTCCTCCCCGTCTCGGCGGAGGCCATCGTCCAGTGCCGGCTGCTTCCCGGGGACACGGTGGACGGGGTCCGTGAGGCTCTGGTGAAGGCAGTGGGCGACGCGAAGGTGGAGATCGCTCCGGCCCGGGACTGGGGCGATGCGACGACGGCGCCGGGCCAGGGCGTCGTCCCCGACGCCATCCGGAAGGTCACCCAGGCGTACTGGCCCGACGTTCCGCTGGTGGAGGGATTCGGCTTCGGTGCAAACGACGGCCGCTACTTCGGCGCGCGCGGGACGGTGGTGTACGGCATCCACTCGAACCCGACCAGCGTCGATGACGGGCGCCTGGGCTTCGATGCGCACGGCCCCGACGAGCGCGTCTCGGCGAGGTGGTACGCCGAGGGCGTCCGGTGGCTGAACGCCATCGTCCTCGAGCTCGCCCGCTGACCTCAGCTCGTCGTGCGCACACGGAACATCTTGTAGTGCAGCCGCAGCACCGGAAGGCCCAGGAACCTCACCGCGTGGTCGCAGCGCAGGGTTCCCTCGCCGTCGACGTAGACGTGGAACTTCTCCTTGAGTGACCGGACGTGCCAGACACGCACCCGGTCCGGCCTGGGCGCGTGGACGCGATAGAAGCCTGGATCGCCGAAACGGGTCCCGCTCGAGTCGAGGACCAGTGAGCCGCCCTCGCCGAGCAGAGGACGCAGCACCACCGTCGCGTTGCCGTGGGGCATGGGGAAGGCAACCTTGACGCAAGGGCCGTCGGCGCCGGGAACGCGCTCGCTCATGTAGAAGCCGGTGTAGAGGACGCGGCGCTGACCGGTGAGCGTCCGGAACCACCCGGTGTAGCGGACGGTTCCGTCGGGGCGCCGGAGCAGGATGATCTCGCTGCTCATGCCTCGGGCCGTGTCGAGCGGTGAGAGCGGGAAATTCAGCTGGTTCACCATGCGGCTGATGGTGGTGACCAGGAGCGTGAGGCCGATGCTCATCGGCCAGTAGGTCTTGCTCCACACGTCCATCCCGAACTCGGCGGTGTGCTCGTAGAAGTCACGGACGAGCTCGTGGAGTGCCGCCGGGTCGAAGCTGTCGCTTCGCAGAGCGGCGAAGCTCGGGAGCAATCCCCCGCGTCCCGCTCTCCGCTCGAGCGTCAGTCCCTCGGTTGCGGCGACCTCCGTGTACGGGGCCTCGCCGATCTGCTCACGCCCGAGCGGTCCCACCAGCCAGGGGACGTCCTCCCAGCGGTAGTTCCGGCCGAAGATCCAGATCAGCCGGTAGATGACCCACGCGCCGATCCTCCCGATCGTGCCGGCGAACCAGCCGATCCGCAGCGGAGCGGCATGCGCATCGGAAGCGATGGTGGGCGGAGGGTCCAGGCCCCCATCATCCCATGACGGGCTGGTTCCCTGCGCCTCGAGGCGCGCCCGCCAGTAGATGGAATTCCGGAGGCTGTGCACGCCCCTTCACCGGCGGCGCCGGATCTCGAGAGTCAGCTTCCCGCGTCAGGCGCCTCCGTCCTGAAGACCAGCGGGTACTCGAGTGCGGCGGCCTTCCCGTCGGTCGGTGAAGGGAAGCGCCAGGTCCGAACGAGCTGGAGCACGCAGCGGTGCATCGCGAGTGAGCGCAGCGACGAGTCGTGAATGCTCGCCGAACCGACTGCCCCGTTCCTGTCCACGACGATCCGGACGGTGAACGTGCCCGCGAGGGCAGGATTGTCGAGCGCCGCCCGCTCGTAACAGCCCCGCAGCTCCGTCTTGTGGCTGGAGACGACCTCCCTCACCTTTTCACCGTCGAGCGAGCCGTGCGCGCGGAGCGGCGGTGAAACCGCGGAGGTATCCACGACCAGGCTCCGGAGCAGCTTCTGCTCGACCTCGGGGCGATCCGACGTCGCCCCACCCTGCTCCTGGGAGGCAACCCTGCCACTCGCTCCGAGCAGCGAGACGGCGAGCAAGGTCACCAGCCCCATCGGCCTCCTCCTCGAGCACCGGAAACGAGGCGATTCTAGCCCGGGTCGCCGTCACCAGCGTCGGGTCGACCCCGGTGTCCCAGTGCGGGCGCCCGGGCCCAGACCACCGGGGCACTCCGGGAGGCGTGCTCGGCTCGGAGGCCGAGGCTGCGGAGCATCGGCGTGTAGCGCGCCGCCTTCACCAGGACCGAGCGCCGGGCGACCCGACGCGCCTCGGCGAGGACCTCGGCCTTCAGCGGCGACGGATTCGCCAGCCGCCGCAGCATCTCGAACCCCGGCTGGGCTGCCAGCGCCCGGCCGAACATCGGGTCGAAGAGCACCACGTCCACGCTCGCCGACGGCAATCCCCGGAGCAGCTCCCCGGACTCGGCGTGTCGGATCTCGATCACCGAACCCTCGCGCCGCAAGGACGCATCGGCCAGCACGGCCAGCGGCATGCTCGACTCCACGCCGACCACCGATCCGCCCGGCGCCACCAGCCGCGCCGCCACCCGCGCGTCCTGGGCGAATCCCAGCGTCGCGTCCAGCACCCGCTCCCCCGGCGCCAGCTCGCCGATTCGCTGCAACGGGTCCTCCGCCCTGCCCTTCGCGATCTCCTTGAGCCTCAGAGCCGCGAGGCCCGGCCCGCCGACCACGTGGCCCAGCCGATCCCACAGCGACACCGCGTTCTCGCCGAAGACCACCAGCACCCTCGACTGCACGAGCAGCCCCTGCAGCGGCGCCTTCGGTCGGCGGGGCAGGAGCGGCAACCCCCAGCGCTCGGCGCACGCCTCGGCCTCGGCGCGGAGGGCTGCATCGGTCGACCCGCTCAGGGCCACCGCGAGGGGGTGCGGGGCGTCCATCCGCGGCCCGACTTACGCCGACCGCCGCGCCGACTCCATCAACTGCGGCAGCACCGACCGATTCCGGCCGTTGCGCTTCGCGAAGTACAGGCACTGGTCGGCCAGGTCGATCAGCTCCTGCTTCTGACTTCCGTTCCCCGGGGCCGCGGCGATGCCGACCGAGATGGTCACTTGAAGCGGCCCGAGCTCGGTCTGGAACACCTTGGCCTGCACCGCCTCGCGGATGCGCTCGGCGATGACCAGGGCGCCCTTCGCGTCGGTCTCCGGCATGATGACGGCGAACTCCTCGCCGCCGTAGCGGCAGACCAGATCGGTGTCGCGCGCCTTCTCCCGGAGGATCTGCGCCACTCCCTTCAGGACGACGTCGCCGATGGGGTGCCCGTAGGTGTCGTTCACGGACTTGAAGTGGTCCACGTCGGTCAGCAGCAGCGCACAGGCGCGGCCGTAGCGGCGGGCCTGCGCCAGCGCCTCGTCGGCACGCGACTGGAAGGCGCGGTGGTTCAGCAGTCCGGTCAGCCCATCGGTCGTCGCCAGCCGCTCGGTCTGATCGAACAGTTGCGCCCTGAGCACGGCCTGTCCGGCCTGCAGCGCGATGACCTCCAGCATCCGCAGGGCATCCTCGTCCAGCGACGCCTTCCGCCGCGCGCCGGCGACCAGCGTCCCGAGGATCCGATCCCCGGCAGCCAGGGGAAGAATCTTCAGCGCGCCGAGCCCCCGGACCCGCGTGTCGTCGTCGAACACCACCTGCCGCTCCATCGCCTTGAGATCTCGACCCGGCAGGGGCGTCCCGTAGCGGACCACGTTCGCCACCAGCCCGTTGTTGTCCGCGAACACGCGGCCCTCGAGCGTCTTGCCCGCCGGGCTCGTCCCGCTCATCCGCGATACCCGGTGCTCGCGCTTTCCCTCGTGCTCGCTGACCAGGGTGATCGCGGCGAAGTCCAGGCCCGCCAGCTGGCGGGCGCCGTCCAGCACCGCCCCGAACACCGCGTCCAGGTTCGCCGCCCGGTTCAGATCCTCGATGGCCTTGAAGAACCGGCCCTTCTCGTCCCGGGCACGGCGGATCTCCACCAGCACCCTCTCCACCTCGATGGCCCGCAGCACCTCGCCGGCCAGGGTCCGGAGCAGCGTCTCGTCCCGGTCCTCGAACGGCTCGGGCTCCATCCGGTCCGCCACCAGCACTCCCCGCAGCTGCCCGGCCGCCTCGACCAGGGGCACCGCGCACACGCTCCGCGGCACCGGCCCCCCGTCGTACCAGGTGACGCCCCGCAGGCCGGACGGCGACACCATCCGCACCACCACCGAGCGCTTCAGCACGCCGGCCAGGATGCCCTCGCCCGCGTGCACTGCGCCCCGCTGCACCCGCTCGGAGGCGCTGCGGCAGTCATGGAGCACGAGGCTCCGGTCGTCCGGCGCGAGCAGGAACGCGGCACAGGTATGGGTCCGGAGCGCCAGCTCGCCGATCTCCAGCACCGAGCCAACCGCTCCCTCCACCTGCTTCACCGCGGCCAGCATCCACTGGCTCCCGGCATCGGGCGCGGGCTCGGAGCTGCCGGCGCTCGCCAGCCGATAGGTGCGGGCCCGCTCCTCCACTTCCTTGATCCGCGCCTTCACCGCCTCCTGCTCGGCGTGCCGGGCCAGTGCCAGCCGCGCGTTGAGCACGATCCGGTAGATGATCGCGAACAGCACCAGGAAGGCCGCGTGGGTACCGAACGGGATCCACCCCGAGGGAAGCGTCAGCAGCGCCTCGAACCCCAGCGCCAGCCCGAGGAGCAGCGCCGCCGGGACCGCCTCGAAGAATCCCACCAGCCCGGCCATCACGACGTACACCAGCGGGTGGACCCAGGGCCCGGCGAGGCCCACCACCATGTACGCGGCAGCGACCAGCGGCGCGCCGAGCTCGAGGTCGTCGCGGACCTTCGGCCGGGCGGTGGCGGGCATCCGCATCGCCCGGCGCACACCGGCCACGCACAGACCGGCCACCAGACCCGCGGCGGCGGCCACCTCGTCCCAGCGGGGATCGACCACGCCCCGGAGGCGCCCCTGCGCGAGGAGCCATCCGACTGCGACGACGGAGGCCGGGCCGACGGACCGGAACAGCCACCGCGCCGGGCGCGGCATCCATGCGGGGCGGGGGCTCATTCGAGGTGAATGACGATCTCGCCGGGCTTCACGAAGCCCAGCTCCTCGCGCGCGGCACGCTCGATGGCCGCAGGGTCGCTCCGCAGCGCCTCGACCTCTCTCGTGAGGCGGAGGTTCTCTTCCCGAAGCTGGGCGTTGCGCTGGGAGAGCGAATCGGCCTGGGCCTTCAACCGGGCATGCCGGCGGAACCCTCGCGGCTCGAACGCGCTCACCAGGGCGAGCACGAGAGACACCGCGGCCGCCAGCCGCCAGCCGTACCTCCGCATCCAGTCCATCTCCGAAACAGGACCGTAGCAGTGGGCCTTCACCCCGCAAGAAAGCCGCTGCCCGGGTCCGACCCTCGTCCGAGTGCCCCGATCGGCCCGGAGAGAACGCGTGGGCGGCAGGCACCGGACGAAGAGCGCTCCCGGCCGGCCTGCGCGACGCCGCGCGCTCGAGGGAGGGGCGAGGGGGGCAGCCCCTCCTGCGGCACCCAATCCGCGCACGATGCGTCCCGGATGGACCACTCGAGGACTCGAGGCAGCGGAAGTCGTCACCGCTGCGGGCCTCGTCCGAGTGCCTCGATCAGCCCGGAGAGGACGTGTGGCACCAAGCGCTGACCGGAAAGAGCTCCCGGATGGCCTGCGCGACGTCGTGCGCCCGAGGGATGGGCGAGCGGACCGCCGGAACGACCCCTGCGCCCCGGCGCGATAGGGTGACTCGACTCCCTCCGGGCGATTCGCACCGGCGGCGAGAGCAACCAAGGACGCGCAGGCCAGGCGGGACGAGCACTGCAGCTGGGCTCCATCAGGCCTCGACTCTCCTCCGGGCGATTACCGATCGGCGGCTCAGCCTTCAGTTGGGCATCAGCTCGCGGACCCGCTTCGGCTCCTCCCCCAGCCAGTCGGGGTGCTTGGCCGTCGAGTCGAAGATCGAGGTGGTCTTGAACAGCTCGAACTTCCCGTCCACCGCCTGCGCCCGTGTCCTCCCCAGAAGCTCCCGGACGGCGGCCTTGCTCAGCGGCTGGAAGGTGCGCGCCGCCTCCAGCGCCTGCTCGAGGATCTTCATGCTGTCGCACCCCGTGATGACCACCGAGGTCGGCAGGTTCAGCGCGTAGTGCAGGCACTCGGTGGGGGTGACCGTCCGGGACTTGAGGATCAGCCCGTTCCCCATGCTCTTCATCCCGAGGACACCGATCCGCTGCCTCACCAGCTCCGGCAGCACCATCCTCTCGAAGCTCCGGTAGTGGGCGTCCATCACGTTCAGCGGCATCTGCACGGTGTCGAAGACGAAGCCGTGCTCCCGGGCGACCCCGAGCATGTGGAGGTGCACCCGCGGATCCTTGTGACCCGTGAAGCCGATGAACCGCAGCTTCCCCGCCTTCCGGGCCGCGACCAGCGCGGCGTTCGCCCCGTCGCGGTCGAAGATGCGGTGCGGATCATCGAAGCGGATCACCTCGTGGTGCTGCACCAGATCGATCCGGTCCGTCTTCATCCGCCGGAGCGACTGGTCCAGCTGACGCGTCGCCTCGGCGGCCGAGCGCCCGTCCACCTTGGTCATCAGGAAGACCTTCTCCCGGTATCCGCCCTGGAGCGCCTTCCCCACCCGCTTCTCGCTCGCGCCCCCGTTGTAGTCCCAGGAGTTGTCGAGGAAGTTGATCCCCTCGTCGATCGCGCGCCGGACGATGCGCAGCGCCAGCTGTTCGCTTACCCCCGGAAGCGCCAGGTGCCATCCTCCGAGCCCGATGGCCGACACCCGCTCGCCCGTCCGGCCGAGCTCCCGGTAGGGCAGGCCTGCCACCCGCCCGTTGGTCTTCGCCATGCTTCACCTCCGGGCGCAAGCTAGGACCGATCCCCGAGGCGTGCCGCGAGCGACAACCCCTGGCTGACGGCGACCGGACGATGCGCGGGCAACGGCCCTCAGCGGGGAGCGGACGCCTTCAGCGCCTGGTCGATCAGCGGCTCCAGCGTCCCTTCCTCCGCGACGCCGGCGTAGATCGACACCACCCGCCCGTCCCGCCCGATGATCAGCGTCGTGGGCAGGAGCCCCACCTTCCCGAACGCGGTCTGCCCGCTCCGGAGCGCGTCGTCCGCCACCAGCACCGGGTACCTCAGCCCCAGCTGATCGGCGAACGGCCGCAAGACCTGAGGCCCCTCCAGGTCCATGCCCACCGCGATCGCCACCAGCCCCCGCGCCTGGTCGTGGTCGTAGATCTCTTGAAGGCGGGGAGCCGTCGCGATGCAGGGAAAGCACCAGGTGGCGAGGAACTGAACCACGATCACCTTGCCCGCCAGCTGACTGCCGTCGATCCACCCGCCACCGAGCACGGGCAGCCGCTGCAGCTCGGCCAGGTACGGAGAAGCGTCCACCTTCGGGGGCGGGTTACCGGACTGGGCGGCGCACCCGGCCAACGACAGCGCGAGCGCGACCATCGCCCCCGCCGCCAGGCGCCTCGGGAACGATTGGTCGGAGGATCGCGACGAATTGGCGGTCGGAATCAAGGAGCGCCGGAGGAGAGCTTGGCTCGAGTCAAGTGACCGGAGGCGCGACGCAGAGGCCGGCCGCCAGGGCGAGCGAGGAACGATCCATCAGGATGGTCTCGGCGATCAGGCCCGCGGCGAATCTCCCCCGGCGATCGCCCGCTGGCACGACTCGCAGAAGCCGTACAGCTCCATCTTGTGCGAGGTGACCTGGAAGCCGTGCTGGCGCGCGACCTTGTCCTGGAGCGCCTCGATGCGGTCGTTCTCGAACTCGACGATGGTGCCGCACCGGGTGCAGATGAGGTGGTCGTGGTGGTGGCGGCCGACCGCCGCCTCGTACCGGGTCTGCCCGTCGCCGAAGTTCCGCGCATGGGCGAGGCCGCACTCGTGGAGCAGCTTCATCGTCCGGTACACCGTGGCCACCGAGACCCGAACGTCGTGCTCGCGCACCTTCGCCCAGAGCTCCTCCACCGAGAGGTGCCCGCCGAGCGAGAAGAAGGTGTCGATGATCAGGCTCCGCTGCCGCGTGCTCTTCAGGCCGTGCTCGGCCATGTAGCGACTGAGAAGCTCCGATCGGTTGGTCATCTGGCTCACGGGTAGCGGCGCCTCCACGCCTCCACGGCCCCGGGAGCCTCTGGCGACCCGAGGTCCGCCCCCGTCAGCCGGACGAGGGAGGCGTGCGCTTGCGCGCGCACGGTGGGGTCCGGGTCCGAGAGGGCCTGGACCAAGCCCGAAACATAATCCCGTCCCTCCGGCCGGTAGCGCGCCACCTCCGCCGCCAGCGCCCGGAGACGGGGGTCAGGGTCGACCAGCGCCTGCCCCAGCGCCGTTCCCACCGGGACGTACGGCGCCCGGGACGACGGCAGGAGCAGCAAAAACACCACCACCGCCAGGCCGACCTGGAAAAAAGCCTTGCTTGCCGGGTACTTACGCTTGCTCGCCAGGCCGAACCGGTAGACCGCGAAGCAGGCGACGAACACGGCGAAGACCCAGGGCGTCAGCCGCTCGAGGGCGATGGGGAGCCGTCCGGGAAAGCTCCGGCCGAAGAAGGCGAGCCCCGCCGAGGAGACGAGCAGCACGTACAGCGCCACCCCGAGCCCGGGGCCCAGGGGAAACCCTCCGACGGAGGGTGCTTCGACTTGCGAACCTGCCCCTCTGCTTAGATTGTGTTCCGGAGTCATCGAAACCGACCGTCGCGCCCGTCCCGGGATGCTACTGGTCTCATCCGACCCCTTCATGGCGTCCTGGGAACGCAAACGCCAGCCTGACGACGTACCGACCCCCGTGGCGGTTGCGGTCTCCGACTTCTGCCGGCGCGCCGGAGCTCCCGCCGCGCCGCGAGCGGTGCGGGAGGCGCTGTCCACGGTATCCGAGGCGGAGGACTTCCGCGTCCGGGCGGTGACGGACGCCGAGCCCCCCGTTCGCCCGCTCGGACCGTTCGCGGTGGTGGATCTGGCCCGCGGCACGCCGGCCGACACCGCGGCCCTCCGGGAGCGCTCGGGGTACTACGCCCTGGTGGAGGAGCTCCTCGCGCTCCAGGATCGGCAAGCGGCGCTGCCCCTCGAGGCCGCACCGAGCGCCATCGCGGCGCCGCCGGCTCCTCTCCCTCCGCGGCCGGCCGTCCCCCCGGAGGCTCCGAGGAGTCCGTCCTCGCCGCGGCGGCCCGAGGCCCCGACCGTGGCGGAGCGCATCGCCCCCCGCCGCCGCACCGCGGCCGCCCCCACTGCACCGCGCGGCCGCTTCACCCAGGTGGAAGCGCAGCCCACGCCCCTCGAGGCCCTCGAGGCTCCCGAGGGCCGGGCCACGCTCGAGACGCTGCTCGCGCAGCACGGCCACCGGCTCGCCGTCCTCCGCGCGCTCGCCAGCGGATACACCGGCGCCCGCGGGGAACCCTCCGCGCCCGAGCTCGACGCCCTGCTCGCCCACCACGGCCTGCTGGACGCGTCCGAGGCCCGCGATCGCGAGCTCGTCCTCGCAGCCCTCTCCGAGCACCGGGGCGCGCTGGGGCGCGTGGCCTGGGCGCTCGGCCTGCGCGGCGGCGAGCTGACCGCGCTCGTCTCCCGGCTCGGGCTCGGCCCCGAGGTGGAGGAGCTCCGCGAGCGGTTCCGCCGTGAGGCGCTCGCCCCGGCGAGCTGGACTGCCCGGCTGGACCTGCTCGGACGACGCAAGTACCTCGAGGATCTCGGCGTGGAGCGCGAGTTCGAGGACCGCCTCCGCGCCGATCTGGGACGCGAGGTGCGCGCCCTCGGCGCCACGACGGACGACCTCCCCGCGGCTCTCGGCAAGCGCCTCGCCGTCTCCCCCACCCTCGCCGGCCGCGCGCTCGAGCGGCTCGGACTCGTTCCCGAGGCCGATGCCTCGCCTTCCCCCTGACCCGTATGCCCATCTACGAATACGACTGCAGCCAGTGCCACCGGACGTCGGACACGCTCCAGAAGGTGAACGACCCTCCCCCGGAGACCTGCCCGCACTGCGGCGCCCAAAACACTCTCTCCCGGCTGCTCAGCCGGACCAGCTTCGTGCTCAAGGGCGGCGGCTGGTACGCGGACCTCTACTCCTCCAGCAAGCCGAAGTCGGACGGCGGCGAGTCGAAGCCCGCCGCGAAGACCGAGGGCGCGTCCTCCGGCAGCCCCTCCACGCCGAGCACGGGGAGCGGCGATGGCGGCAAAAGCGGCGGCGGCTCGGACTCCAGCTCCGGGTCGGGCTCGTCGGGCAGCAGCGGCCCGGTGAACGCCGCGCCGAAGGTCGCCGCGGCCAAGGCGTGATGGACGGCCGGCGCATCGCGGGCGTGCTCGCGGTCGCGCTGCTCGCCGGCTGCGCCGGACGCACCGCGATGGGCGTCGAGCAGCGGGAGGCGGTCCTCCGCGAGGTCCGCAACTCGCCGCCCCGCTGGCTCGCCGTTTCCTGCGTCCGGGTCCACCTCGAGGCGAGCCCCGCCACCACCTTCCTCCTCGGAGGCCCGCTGGAGGAGCAGGACCCGCGCTGGCCTGGCAAGAGCGAGGGCATCCTTCCCGCGGGCACGCCGGTCCAGCTGCTCGACGTCTCCTTCCCGGGCGCCGAGGCCCGCGCCGGCCGGCCCGACGGCACCCCGAGAGATCAGGTCTGGATCCGGCTCGGCCTGCCCGGGGGCTCGAGCGCCATCCTCCCGTTGCCGGACCGCGCCCGCTCCGAGCAGGAGTTCTGGGCTGCGCTGGGGCAGTGGGTGAGCCGGCTCGACCCCGCGCTGCAGACCGCCGGATGGAACGACGCGGTCATCGAGGCCGTCCGCAGCCGGCACACCGTCATCGAGATGCCGGAGGCGGCGGTGGTCGCGGCCTGGGGTCCCCCGAGCCACAAGGAGTCGCGCTTCGAGGCCGGGGCCCGCCGCGAGACCTGGACCTGGCCTGGCGGCGCCCGCAAGGCGGAGCTCCTCGACGGACAGCTGGTCGAGTCGAGGGCCCCGGACGCTACCGGAACCGCCCCCTGAAGCCCTTCTTCTTCCGGGTCCGCTCCTGCTCCCGGGCCTCGCCGGGGCGCCCGAGCCGCGGCAGCTCGCCCACCATCACCGGCCAGTAGGCCTTGCCGCGGAGCGCCTGGAGCAGGTCGGCCTGGCTGGTCAGGGGGTCACGGAAGAAGGTCGCTCCCCGCCCCACCTCGTCCAGCGTGAGCTTGGCGTCACTCCCGCCCACCGAGGGCAGCCCCAGCTTCTCGGCCGCCTCGACCGCCAGGTCGTTGGCCGGCTGGCGCACCCGCGCGTTGTACCCCTCGACGGCCGACAGCCCCTGGACGCTCAGCACCTGATCCAGCGCCGGCGTGGGGAAGTCCCGGTCGTACGGACGGGCGGCCACGACCACCGCGCCGAGGGAGATGACCTTGGGGATGGTCTCGGCCGCGCTCCACGGCTTCTCGCGGTTGCTCCCCCAGAGCTGCACCGGCTCGGGCGCCTCCTCCGGCCGGGGGAAGAAGCAGAGGTACTGCCCGCGGTCGGTGACCAGCTCCAGCCCCACGAAGATGCGCAGGGGCGTTTTCGGCTGGAGGTCGAACAGCTCGTCACAGCCGTCCTGGGTGTTGGTCTCGGTGAAGGCCACTCCCTCCAGGCCGAGCGAGGCGGCCCGCTCGATGACTGCGCGCGGGTCGAGGTCACACCCCTTGGTGAGGTGCGAATGAACGTGAAGGTCGATCAGCATGGTTCAGGAGGGCCCGCGGCTAGCACGGACAGCCGTCCGGGGTCGAGACAAGAGCTGCTTCGCCCGTCCTACGCGTAGGCCAGCGGCTGCTCGAAGACCGCGCCCTTCCGCCGCTCTTCCTGGGTGCGGATGAGGTAGCCCATCAGCATCAGGGAGGAGCCGTTCTGGAGAACCCGCTCGGGGTCCCGGGCAATGAGCGTCGCGCTGTAGGACATGAAGAACTGCGCCAGGTCCTCGCCCGCCTCGCGGCTGATGAGCGCATGGAGCTGCTTGGGATCCATGCGCTGGATCTCCTGAATGAAACGAACTGCCGCATCTTTCTTTTTGTCCAAGACCTCGCCCTCGCCCCGCCGTCCCGCACCCTCCGCGGGAGGTTGGCCATGACCCCCACCGGGCGCCACCTTTCTGCCACAGTCCTTTGACACCCCTTCCGGCCGCATGCCATACAGGCAGGCGGGCGGCGGTCCTCGGGGAGGGGGTTCGACGCATGTTCACGGGCGTGAAGGTGTTCTCGGCCACGAAGGCTCGGGAGCGAGAGGAGCTGGGGGAGAACGTCACCCGCTGGCTGAAGAGCAATGCCGACCTGGAGATCGTCGACCGGGTCGTCTGCCAGTCCAGCGACAACGAGTTCCACTGCTACTCGCTCATCCTCTTCTACCGCGACCGGCCGAAAGCCGAGCCTCGGGGCTGAGCCCCATCGAGCGGCGCCCGGCGCCGCCACATCAGCGTCCCCCTGGTTCGGGGGGCTGAGCCGCGGCCGCTTTAGAGGTCGAAGAAGTAGGACCACTTCACCTGGAAGGTATCGACCGCCGGCCCCGGTCCGAGCCGGAGCGGCAGGAGGCCCGAGGTCGGCTCCTGCCCCGGCGCGAGCCCGAGCACCGACTGGTTCCGCGTGTACACCAGGTACAGCGTCGAGCCGAGGCGGTACTCCCACCTGAGCACCACGTTCAGGTTGAACGCGGCCTCGTGGAAATCGGGGTTGTCCACCGACTCCGGCCGGTTCGAGAGCGTGAGCTGATCCAGGTCGAGGTGATCGCCCGCCCGGGCCGTGGCAACCGCGAAGTCGGTGTAGTGCGAGCCCGCGCTGAACAGCTGCGCGTAGATCTGGAGCGTCAGCTTCGGAGCGAAGACGAAGGTCTGTCGAAGCGTGAGCGAGAAGAACTTCGGATCCTGCACGGCGAACAGGAACTGGTTCCGGTAGGAGTCTCCGACTCCGGCGCCTCGACAAGAATCCGCCCCGGTGTCGATGCAATCGACGAATCGGTGGCCCTGCGGATTGTGCTCGTAGTGCCCGATGAGCTGCGTCTCGGACCAGGCCACCGGGCGCACGAACAGGGTGAGCTCGGTTCCCCAGGCGTAGAGGACCGGCGTCGGTCCCTGCTGGAAGCCGCGGGCGCCGAAGACGAAGCCGCTCAGCACCACCGGCCGGTTGGGATCGGTACTTCCGAAGAGGGCGGTCGCCACGTCGCCGATCCGCTCGAAGGGCACGCCGTAGCCGTCGATCTCCCGGACGTCGAAGCGCGGGATCTCGAGCTGTACGTTCCAGCCGAGCTGCTGGTAGCCGGGGAGGATGGTCGAGACCTCGAAGCCGGCGTAGTTCCCGCGGGGGGTCCAGTGGGCGTCGGTGGACCACCAGGTGCTGGCGAAGATCTTCGCCTGCAGCTCGTGGAACGCACCGATGCCGTTGCTCCGGTAGTAGGCGATGGTTCCCTGGATCGCCTGCTGGTTCTGGCTCTGCTGGTACCCCATGGCCGTGAGGTCCAGCTTCGGTGAGGCGTAGCGACCGTTGACGAACGCGCGGACGCCCTCCCCTCCGACCTTGCCCGCCACGAAGTACCCGCCCGCGCCCAGGTCCCCGGGGTGCATCACCGTCCCGTCGCGGAGCACGTCCTCGGCCGGCCCCCCGATGCGCCGGCTTCCCAGCACCGTCCCCAGCGCGACCCATTCGCCGTTGCGCGAGCGCAGGTTGAAGTCCAGCCCGGCGGTGGTCCCTCCGAAGGCAGCGCAGTCGTTGAGCAGCGGCGCCCCGGGGTACGCCGGCTCCTCGTCCCAGCGGATGGGGTCGGCGGTGTTCTCCTGGATGTCGAGCGGCAGCGCGTTCCGGAGGTCGCGCGTCCGCTGGATGTCGGCGTGCGTGCACCGGGGCTGCAGCGGGTTCACCGAGGTGAAGGTCAACCCCACCGAGGAGTTGCCGAGGAACGTCTGCCGGGCCACCGCCGCGAAGTAGTTCCGCGACACCGGAGGCTCCCGGGGGAGCGCGCTGTTCAGGCCGAGGTGGAACGGCTGCTGGAGGTGGAACTGGAAGCGCCGGTCCGGATTCCCCTCCACCTGGTGGACCCAGGCATCGTCCGGGTCGGGGTCGTCGAGGTACGCCACGTCCCTCTTGCCGGGGTCTCCTGCGCCCATCACCACGGCGTCGAGGATGCCGATGTCGAGCCCCTTCCACCCGCTGCCGGTCACCTTCGCCGCCGCGAGGATGGGAGCGTCGAGGCCGATCCGCCGGCTGTAGAAGAGCTGCATCGGCGACACCGGCTGCGAGAACTCGGCGCCCACCGGCTGGAAGAGCTCGAGTCCCTGGGTGAAGAATGGCCGCTTCTCCGGGAAGAACAGCTCCTGGTTGCTCAGGTTGAGCACCACCTGGTCCGCCTCCACCTGCCCGAAGTCCGGGTTGATGGCCGCGTTGAGGGTGAGGTCGGAGGTGAGGCCCACGCGGAGGTCGGCGCCCACGTCTGCCGAGGGCTCGACCATCCGCGGCGTCGGGTAGACCGGATCCGTGTACTGCGGCCGGAGCTGGAGACGGGCCGTCGCATAGGGGGTGAGCTGGAACGCCTGGTGGGGGACGAGCGCATCCAGCCCGCTGAGCGTGCCGAAGTAGGAGACCAGGCCGTTGACGCTCCTCGGGACCAGGGAGGAGTCGAAGACCTGGTGCGTCCTGTGGATGCTGCGCCGCACCAGGAACCCCCACTCCTGGGTGGGTGCGCGCGGGAACCTCAGGAAGTCGAGCGGGATCGCGAACTCGGCGCTCCAGCCGTCCGGGAGCTGCGCGACGGCCGCATCCCACACGGCGTCCCAGGTGTCGGTGAGGTTGACGTCGCCGTAGAACAGGCCGTCGCGGAGCGTTCCGGCGGCGTTCACACCGAAGTAGTAGCCGCTCCGCCGGTCGTGAGTGGAGTCGATGCCGATCTCCACCTGGTCCCCCACCAGGACCGTGTCGCGGCGCCCGAGCTGGCGCTGGATCAAGTCCGGCCGAGGATCGTGGCAGACCACCAGGATGTAGAGGGTCCGGTCGTCGAAGAGCACGCGGACCTCCGTGCGCAGCTCGGGCGGCGGAACCCGGCCCTCGTCGGGAAACTGCTCCAGGAACTGGGTGAAGGGCGGAGCCTGCTGCCACACCGGATCGTCCGGGCGTCCGTCCAGCGTCGGGGCCTCCGAGGTCCGCGCGGCGCGGATCGGTCCCTGCGCGGCAGGCGCCGGTGCCGCCGCGGTGGCGGCGAGGAGGAGGAGGTGCGCGAACGTCACTCGGGACGGACCGGGGTGCAGGCGGGATAAGCCGGAAGCGACCGCGGGATTTCCAGGGGTGCAGCGAGCGGTCGTCGTGAAGCAAGGACGGACGTCGAAAGGGCGGCTCGACGTAGTCTCCAGGACCCATGCGCCTCGCGCTCACACAGACGTGCCTCATGATCCTCGCTGCCTGTGCCTCTTCCGGAGCCCCGCCCGCGTCACCCCCGCGTCACACGCCCCCGGAGCCGGCGAGCGTTCGCGCCCCACCACCCGCCGAGGTCCCGATGGTGCCGGTTCCCGGAGGAGGGGCGGCTCCCGCGGCCAGCACGACCGGCCTGGTCGAGACGCTGGTCCGTCTCCATGGTGAAGGCGCGCGGGCCCGGGCCGACCGCGGGGTGAAGCAGGTCACCGCCTTCTGGCGAGCCGAGGACGGCGACGCCGCGGCGCTGCAGGCGTTCGTCACCGCGGCCTTCATCGCCGATCCGGCGGTGCTCGCCCGCACCCGGGACCGGCTGGCCGAGGCGTTCGAGGCCTCCGACGGGCATTTCCTGGAGATCGGCCGCACCTGGCGCGCCGGGGCCGAGCTGGAGCGCGGACCCGAGCTCCCCGTCGACGCTCTGCTCGCCGCGCTCGAGCCGGCAGCCCACCTCCAGGAGGACCTCTTCTCCTCGAAGATCGCCTTCACCGTCCTCCTCAACTGGCCTCTCGACACGCTGGAGGAGATGGAGGCCCAGGGCCCCGGCTGGTCGCGGACCCGGTGGGCCGAGGCGAGGCTCTCCGGACGCTTCTCGACCCGTCCCTCCGGCGCAGCCCTGGCCGCGCGTGCCGAGGCCTATGCCGCCGCCGAGGCGTACATCGCCGGGTACAACCTCTGGGTCCACCACCTCGTCGGCTCCGACGGCCAGCGGCCCTTCCCGTCGGGGAAGCGGCTGCTGAGTCACTGGAACCTGCGCGATCAGATCAAGGCCGACTACGCCGAGGGGAAGGCAGGCCTCGTCCGGCAGCGACTGCTCCGCGCGGCCATCGAGCGCATCGTGACCCAGGAGATTCCCCGGGCGGTCATCGACGATCCACGCCTGGACTGGGACCCGGTGAAGAACACCGTGGCCGCCGCGCCGGCGAGCGAGGTCGAGCCCCGCCCGGCGACGCAGACCGGCAAGGGGGTCGCGCCGCTGGTGGTCTCCGCTGACCGGGAGCCGGACAGCCGCTACGCCCACCTCCTCCGCAACTTCCAGGCCGCGCGGCGCACCGACCAGGACTCGCCCTTCGCCCCGACCGAGATGGACCGACGGTTCCGGCTCGACTACGAGATTCCCGAGGCGCGCTTCCGGGCCCTGCTCGAGTCCATCGTCTCCTCGCCGCTGGCGCCGAAGGTGGCCGCGCTCATCCAGACCCGCCTCGGACGGCCGCTGGAGCCGCACGACCTCTGGTACGCCGGATTCCTCGCCCGGTCGCGCTACCCCGAGGCGAAGCTCGATGCGCTCACCCGGAAGCGCTACCCCACTCCCGAGGCCTACGCGAAGGACATGCCTCGGCTGCTCCGGGGGCTGGGCTTCACACCGGCGAAGGCGAAGTGGCTGGCAGAGCGCATCGTCGTCGACCCGGCGCGCGGCTCGGGGCACGCGCTCCAGGCGGCGCGACGCGGAGACCTCCCCCACCTGCGCACCCGGGTCGCTCCGGGCGGCATGGACTACAAGGGCTACAACATCGCGGTCCACGAGATGGGCCACAACGTCGAGCAGCTCTTCTCGCTCTACGAGGTGGACAGCACGCTGCTCGCCGGCGTTCCGGGCAACGCCTTCACCGAGGCGCTGGCCTTCACCTTCCAGGCGCGGGACCTCGAGCTGCTCGGGCTGGGCAAGCCCAGCGCGCGCGACGAGCGGCTGCGGGCTCTGAACGACTTCTGGGCCACCTGGGAGATCTCCGGCGTCGCGCTGGTCGACATGGCCGTCTGGCACTGGATGTACGAGCATCCCGAAGCCACGCCGGTGCAGCTGCGGGAAGCCGCGGTGGGAATCGCCCGCGACGTGTGGAATCGCCACTACGCGCCGGTGCTGGGAGAGAAGGACTCGGCGCTGCTCGGCATCTACTCGCACATCCTCGCGCCGTCGTTCCTGTACCTGCCCGCGTATCCGCTCGGGCACCTGATCGCCTTCCAGCTCGAGGAGAAGCTGAAGGGCGCGCGCTCGGGCACCGAGTTCGAGCGGGTCGCGTCCTTCGGGCGAGTGACGCCGGACTTCTGGATGGTGCACGCCACCGGCTCGCCGATCTCGGCCGAGCCGCTGCTCCGCGCGACCGAGGCGGCGCTCCAGGCGGAATCGACCGGCCGCTGAGCCCCTCGGGGGTCAGAGCACGGCGGCGAGGAGGAGAGCGAGCGCGGCGAGCACGCCCGCCACCTCGGCCGCGATCCACAGCGCGCGATCCAGCGCAGTCCCCCCGGCTTCCACGTGACGCGCCAGGACCGAGGCTCGGTGCAGGAGGAGCCCGGCGATGGCCGCCACCATCACCGTCCACAGGAGCCAGAACGCGGGGAGCGCGCGCCCCGGATCGGAGGCGACGACCGCGAGCGCCGTGGCGACCGCGGCCAGGACGAGGGCGAGCGCCGTCCACTCCTTCCAGGAACGTGGAGCCTCGGGGACGATCACCGCTCTCGGCACGGGCCCTGTCACCTCGTCTTCCCGAGGCTACCAGCACCCGGGTCCCGGCGGCGCCCGGGACGCTCCGACCGGGGGTGAACACTGCCCGTGTGCGGTGGCCCGAGACCTCCCCGGTCCCGAGCGTCGCTTCGTGTACAGCTTCTCCCCAGAATGGCCCCCCGCGACGAGACCGCCCCGCTCCAGGCCGAGACCGCCAGCACCGAACCCGTTCCTCTCGCCCGCGGCTCGGGTGGGGACGGCGGAGCCCCGGAGCACGGTCCGACACCGGTCCGGCCCTCGGTCATCCGGCCGGCGGAGAGCGCCGGGCGCGCGGCGAGCATGGTCATCGAGGCGGTGACGCCCGAGCTCGACGGAGGCCGCTCCGCGGTGAAGCGGATGGCCGGCGACTCCCTCCACGTCGAGGCCGACATCTTCAAGGAAGGGCACGACGTGCTCGCGGCGGTGGTGTGGTGGCGTCAGGTCTCGCCGGGCTCGGACGCCGGCCCCTGGCGCGCCTGTCCCATGCACCCCCTGGGGAACGACCGGTGGGCCGCGGACGTCACCCTTGGCCCGCCCGGCCGCGTGGTCTTCACCATCGAGGCCTGGCCGGACCTCTACCGGAGCTGGGTCTCCGAGCTGGAGCGCAAGGTGGCGGTGGGCCGCGACGTCCGGAGCGAGCTGCTCGAGGGCGCTGCCCTCCTCCGGGCCTGCGCCGCCCGGGCCGACGCCGCTCACGCCACCCACGATGCGCAGCTGCTCGACGAGGCGGCCAGCGTCCTCGAGGGTCCTCCGATGGACGGGATCGGTCGGGCCACCGAGGCTCGCGTCGTCGATGCCGCGGCCCGCTACCCGGACCGGAGCATCGGCCTGCGCGACCCGCTGGAGCGGCCGGTGCTGGTGGAGCGCGAGCGCGCCCGCACCGGCGCCTGGTACGAGCTCTTCCCCCGCAGCGCCGCCCACGGCGAGCGCCACGGCACCTTCCGGGACGCGGAGGGCCTGCTCCCGGAGATCGAGCGCCTCGGCTTCGACGTCGTCTACCTCCCGCCCATCCATCCCATCGGCCGCACCGCCCGGAAGGGAAAGAACAACGCGCCGAAGGCTGGCCCGGGTGACGTCGGCAGCCCCTGGGCCATCGGGGCCCGCGAGGGCGGCCACCTCGCCGTGCACCCCGAGCTGGGAACAGTGGCCGACTTCCGCCGCTTCGTCGCCCGCGCCGCAGAGCACGGCCTGGAGGTGGCGCTGGATCTCGCCTACCAGGTCTCCCCCGACAACCCGTGGGTGACCGAGCATCCGGAGTGGTTCCAGCACCGGCCCGACGGGACCATCAAGACCGCCGAGAACCCGCCCAAGCGCTACGACGACATCGTGAACTTCGACCTCCTCGGCCCGGGCCGCACCACGCTCTGGCCCGCGCTGCTCGAGGTGGTGCTCTTCTGGGTCGAGCAGGGAGTTCGAATCTTCCGCGTCGACAACCCGCACACCAAGCCCCTGCCCTTCTGGGACTGGCTGCTCCGCGAGGCGCGCGAGCGCGACCCGGGGCTGGTGTTCCTCTCCGAGGCCTTCACCCGGCCGAAGCTGATGCGCGCCCTCGCCAAGATCGGCTTCAGCCAGAGCTACACCTACTTCACCTGGCGAAACCACAAGCGGGAGCTCACCGAGTACTTCCAGGAGCTACGCCGGCCGGAGTGGGCGGACGCGATGCGCCCCAACCTCTGGCCCAACACGCCGGACATCCTCCCCGAGTTCCTGCAGCGGGGCGGCCCGCCGGCGTTCCGGATCCGCGCGGCGCTCGCGGCGACCCTGGGGGCCTCGTACGGCATGTACTCGGGCTACGAGTTCTGCGACTCGGCGGTGCTGCAGGGCGAGGAGTACCGGGACAGCGAGAAGTACCAGCTGGTCGACTGGCGAGCCCGGCGCTCGGGCGACATCCGGGAGTGGATCCGTCGTCTCAACGAGATCCGCCACGCCGAGCCCGCGCTGCAGAGGGACGACGGCCTGGAGTTCTTCGAGTGCGACGACCCCCAGGTCATCTTCCACGGCAAGCGCACCGATGACGGAACGAGCCAGGTGCTGGTGGCGGTGAGCCTGGACCCTTACCGGACCCACACCGCCGAGCTGAAGCTGCCGCTCGTGCGCTACGGTCTGGGCGGGCGGGAGGTGGTCGAGGTGGAGGAGCGGATGAGCGGTGAGCGACAGCTGTGGCGCGGCGAGACTGCATCGGTGACGCTCACCCCCGAGATGCCAGCGGCGGTATGGACTGTGCGGGCGCCCGCGCGGAACGAGCAGGCCTTCGACTACTTCTACTGAACGTCCACCTCACATGACCTCCGACGACCCGCTGTGGTTCAAGTCGGCCATCATCTACGAGCTGCACGTCCGCGCCTTCTTCGACTCCACCGGAGACGGGAAGGGCGACATCAACGGGCTGATCACCAAGCTTCCCTATCTTCAGGACCTGGGCGTGAACTGCCTCTGGCTCCTGCCGATGTACCCGAGCCCGCTCCGGGACGACGGCTACGACATCGCGGACTTCTACGCCATTCACCCGGACTACGGGACGCTCGAGGACTTCCAGCACCTCGTCGACGCGGCCCACGCCCGTGGCATCCGCATCCTCACCGAGCTGGTGGTCAATCACACCAGCGACCAGCATCCCTGGTTCCAGGAGGCCCGCAGCAGTCCCGAGAGCCCGAAGCGCAACTGGTACGTGTGGAGCGACACTGACCAGAAGTACCAGGGCGCGCGGATCATCTTCACCGACACCGAGCGCTCGAACTGGACGTGGGACCCGGTCGCCAAGCAGTACTTCTGGCACCGCTTCTTCAGCCATCAGCCGGACCTCAACTACGACAACCCCGAGGTACAGGAAGAGATGCTCAACGTCATGCGCTTCTGGCTGCGCATGGGCGTGGACGGGTTCCGCTGCGATGCGGTGCCCTACCTCTTCGAGCGCGAGGGCACCAACTGCGAGAACCTGCCGGAGACGCATGCGTTCCTGAAGCGCCTGCGAGCCACCATCGACCGGGAATTCCAGGGCCGCGTGCTGCTCGCCGAGGCGAACCAGTGGCCGTCGGACGTGCGGGTGTACTTCGGCGACGGCGACGAGTTCCACATGGGCTTCCACTTCCCGGTGATGCCTCGCATCTTCATGTCGGTGCGGCGGGAGGAACGCACGCCCATCGTGGAGATCATGCAGCAGACGCCCGAGATCCCCGAGACCTGCCAGTGGGCCATCTTCCTCCGGAACCACGATGAGCTGACGCTGGAGATGGTGACTGACGAGGACCGGGACTACATGTACCGGGAGTACGCGAAGGACCCGCGGATGAAGCTCAACCTCGGCATCCGCCGGCGACTCGCGCCGCTGATGGACAGCGGGCGCCGACGGCTGGAGCTGATGCACTCGCTCCTCTTCAGCCTCCCCGGCACGCCGGTCATGTACTACGGGGACGAGATCGGCATGGGAGACAACATCTTCCTCGGTGATCGCAACGGCGTCCGCACGCCGATGCAGTGGACCCCGGACCGCAACGCGGGCTTCAGCCGCGCCGACTACGCGCGCCTCTTCCTGCCGGTCATCGCGGACACCGTGTATGGCTACCAGGCGCTCAACGTGGAGGCGCAGGAAGCGTCCACTGGCTCGCTTCTCAACTGGGTCCGCGAGCTGATCCGGGTCCGCAAGCAGCACCCTGCCCTCTGGATGGGCAAGCTCCGCTTCGTGAACCCGACGAACCGCAGGGTGATGGCCTTCGTCCGGTCGTCCTCCGACGAGACGTTGCTCTGCCTGTGCAACTTCGCCCGGGGCGCGCAGCCTGCGGAGCTGGACCTCTCCGCCTGGCAGGGCTGGACGCCCATCGAGCTGTTCGCCGAAACACCCTTCCCTCCCATCACCGAGCGGCCGTACCAGCTCTCGCTCGGCGCATACGGGTTCTACTGGTTCCGGCTCCAGCCGCCGGAAGGAGGGAGCGCGTCATGACCGTCACGCTCGAGGAGCTCACTGGCTGGCTGAAGCAGCAACGCTGGTTCGGCGGGAAGGGCGTGCCCATCTCCAAGGTGGAGATCCTGGAGCGGATCCCGCTCCAGTCCGCGGCCGAGGCGGAGGCCAGCATCGTGCGGGTGAGCTACGTGCTCGGCACCGCGGAGACGTATCTGGTCCTCCTGCAGCGGATGTCGGATGGGACGCTGCGCGACGCGCTCGAGGATCCGGGCGTGGCCCGTGCGGTGCTGGACTTCACCCGCGACGCGCGCCAGGTCCCGCTGGGGGCCGGGACGGTGCGGGCGGAGACCATCGGCAACGGCGGCGAGGTGCTGGCCTCGCTTCCGAAGGAGCCGACGGTCCGCGCCCTGGGAGTGGAGCAGAGCAACACCAGCGTCGTGGTCGGAGACCGGGTTCTCCTCAAGGTGCTCCGCAAGCTGGAGGTGGGGCTCTCTCCCGAGGTGGAGATGGGCCGGTTCCTCGCAATGCACGGCTTCCGCTCCACGCCACAGCTCCTGGCGGCAATGAGCCTCGAGGGCCCGAGCGCGAGCGAGCTCGCCCTGCTCTACACCTTCGTGCCCAACCACGGCGATGGCTGGGCCTGGCTCACCGACGTGCTCCGTGGCTCGCCCGAGCCACCGCCGGCGGTGCTGGCCCGACTGGAGAGCCTGGGGCAGCGCGTCGGCGAGCTGCACCGGGTCCTCGCCTCGGACGAGACCGACCCCGCCTTCGCTCCGGAGCCCATCCACCAGGAGGACCTCCAGCGCTGGAGCAGCTCCATCGTCGGCGAGCTGGGCGTCACGCTGGCGAAGGCGGGATCGAGGTTCCCCGAGCTGATCGAACGGCAGGACGCGCTGACCGAGCGCGCGAAGGCGCTGGCCTCGCTCACCCCGTCCGGGCAGAAGATCCGCCAGCACGGGGACCTCCACCTCGGACAGGCGCTCTGGACGGGTGAGGACTGGATGGTGATCGACTTCGAGGGCGAGCCGGCCCGGCCCTACGCCGCCCGCCGTGAGAAGCACACCCCGCTCCGCGACGTCGCCGGGATGCTCCGCTCCTTCTCCTACGCCACCTCGGTGGCCGGTCTCGCTCCCGCGGTTCGCCGCCGGGCGCTGAGCGCGACCAAGGGCGCGTTCCTCCGCGGATGGAGGGAGGCGATCCGCGGCACGGGCCTTCTCCCGGCGAACGAGGCGGATGCGCGCACGATGCTCGACGTGCTGGAGCTGGAGAAGACGCTCTACGAGCTCCGCTACGAGCTGCAGATGCGGCCCGACTGGGCGCAGATTCCAGCCGAGGCGCTGGCATGACCGCCGCGACCACGGCGGACCCGGGGCTGCGGGCCGCGCTCGACTCCATCCGCGCGCTCCACCACCCCGAGCCCCATCAGATCCTCGGCGCGCATCCCACGCCGGGTGGCGGCACGGTCATCCGCGCCTACCGTCCGGAGGCGGAAGCGATCACCGTGGTCGCCGACGACGGCCACGACTGGCCGATGGGACCGCTCGGCCAGGGCCTGTTCGAGGTGCGGACCCCGCGCGCGGTGGGCCCGTACCACCTTGCGGTCACCTATCCCGGTGGCCGGCATTACACGCTCGGAGATCCGTACCGCTTCTGGCCCACCCTCGGCGACCTCGACCTCTACCTCCTCAACGAGGGAAGGCACGAGCGGCCCTGGGAGCGGCTCGGAGCGCATCCGATCCACCACGGCGGGGCGGCAGGGACCGCCTTCGCGGTCTGGGCCCCCACCGCCGGCGGGGTCTCGGTGGTCGGTGACTTCAACGGCTGGGACGGGCGGCTCCACCCGATGCGCCGGATGGGCGGCTCAGGAATCTGGGAGCTCTTCGTCCCCGAGGTGGGCGACGGCGCCCGCTACAAGTTCGAGATTCGCCCTCAGGGTGGCGGCCCGCCGTTCCTCAAGGCCGATCCGTACGCGTTCCGGACCGAGGCACCGCCGCAGACCGCCTCGGTGGTGCACGCGCTGGACCGCTACGGATGGCGGGATCAGGGCTGGATGGAGCAGCGAGGCCGAGGCGACATCTGGACCCGGCCGATGAGCATCTACGAGGTGCACCTCGGCAGCTGGCGCCGCGTCCCCGAGGAAGGCAACCGTTCCCTCACCTACCAGGAGATCGCCGTCCAGCTCGCCGGCTACTGCCAGGACATGGGCTTCACCCACGTGGAGCTGCTTCCCGTGGCCGAGCACCCGTTCAGCGGCTCCTGGGGGTATCAGGTCAGCAGCTACTACGCGCCGACCTCGCGCTTCGGTCACCCGGATGATTTCCGCTTCTTCATCGATCACCTCCACCAGGAGGGCATCGGGGTGATCATCGACTGGGTGCCCGGCCACTTCCCGCGCGACGTGTGGGCGCTGGGGCGGTTCGACGGTTCGGCCCTCTTCGAGCACGCGGATCCGCGCCAGGGCGAGCAGCCCGACTGGGGCACCTACGTCTTCAACTTCGGCCGGAACGAGGTGCGCAACTTCCTGGTGGGCAACGCGCACTTCTGGCTCGACGAGTACCACGTGGACGGGCTGCGGGTGGACGCGGTCGCGTCCATGCTCTACCTCGACTACTCGCGACGCGAGGGCGAGTGGGTCCCCAACAAGTGGGGGGGCCGGGAGAACGAGGAAGCCATCTCCTTCCTCCGCGAGCTCAATTCCTCGATCCGCGTGCGGCACCCCGGCGTGCACGTCATCGCCGAGGAGTCCACCGCCTGGCCGAAGGTGACCGCGCCGGCGCCCGACGGCGGTCTGGGGTTCACCCTGAAGTGGAACATGGGGTGGATGCACGACACGCTGAAGTATTTCTCGACCGATCCGCTCTACCGCGGTCACCACCACAACCAGCTGACCTTCGGGCTGCTCTATGCCTGGAGCGAGCGATACGTCCTGCCGCTCTCGCACGATGAGGTCGTGCACATGAAGGGCTCGCTGTGGGGCCGGATGCCCGGGTACGACGACGAGAAGGCGGCGAACCTCCGCGCTCTGCTGGCCTGGATGTGGGCTCACCCCGGACGGAAGCTGCTCTTCATGGGGGGCGAGCTCGGTCAGGCCGCCGAGTGGAACCACGACAAGAGCCTGGACTGGCATCTCCTCGCGGACCCGCTGCACGCAGGGATCCAGGCGCTGGTGCGAGCCCTGAACGACCTCTACGTCGAGTTCCCCGCGCTCCACGCCCACGACGACCGACCCGACGGTTTCCGGTGGATCCAGGCGGACTCGGCGAGCAGCAACGTCTACGGCTTCCTGCGGCTCGACCCCGCGGGCCGCGCCATCGCCTGCCTGGCGAACCTCGCGAACCGCCCGTGGCCGGGTTACCGGTTCGGGCTGCCGATCGCGGGGACCTGGCATCGCATCCTGGACACCGACGCCGCCGCGCTCGGGGGGCGGGACCGGAGTGGCCAGTCCTCGGTGACGACGCAGCCTCTGCCGTGGGACGGACTGCCGGACTCGGTGGCGGTGGACCTGGCTCCGCTCACCGTCCAGTGGTGGGTCTCGCCCGAGCGCTGATCGGGTCGTTCGATCGGAGACGTGCTCGAGAAGCCTGGTCGCCGAGGCCCGCGTCGCTCCGGTGACTCGGCCGTGGTCCTGAGACGAAAGCCCGACGCCCCCTTGATCAGGACGTCGAGTGAAGCTGCGGCCTTCGGACTGGCTCCGCGTGTGCAGGGGCTCCAGCGAGCCACCTCAGGCCCCCGACGATCTCAGGAGCATTCCGACATGAACGGGAAGACGAAGACTGCATCGCTCAGCACACCGGTGAGCCAGCTGAAGTATGGCCCAACCGGCATCAAGGACGGCGTCCACGGCGAGCTGTGGGCCGCACCGGCCTATGGCGACCTGGGCCACGGGCCACACGGGACGTTCATCAAGATGCCGGCCGGCTACGTGAGCCCGACCCACATCCATACCGACGACTACTGGGCGGTCGTGATCTCGGGCGTGATGGTCAACAAGAAGCCGGACGCTCCCGACGTTCCGTTGCCGGCCGGGTCGTACTACTTCCAGAAGGGCGGCGAGCCTCACGTCACCAAATGCCTCTCGCCCGATGGGTGCGTCTTCTTCGCAAGTCAGCACGGAAAGTTCGACTACCGCGAATCCTAGAGAGCGTGCGTCTGGCCGGGCAAGAAGCCCGGCCCGGGCGCTTCTAGGGGCGCTCCTTCTCCCGGCGTTCGGCGAGGTAGTCCCGGAGAACCAGCGCGCCGTTGTGCTCGGTGTCATGCGCGCTGTAGAGCAACGTCACCGGACCGTGCCTTGCCGCCCTCAGGATCGGACGCCAGGCATCGGCATTCGCGTCGAGCTCCAGCCGGTAGCGCCGCCGGAACTCCTCGAACCGCTCGGTCCGGTGGCCGAACCAGCTGCGAAGCTCCGTGCTCGGCGCCACTTCCTTCAGCCACCCGTCCATCACGAGCGCTTCCTTCTTCATTCCTCGCGGCCACAGACGCTCGACCAGGAATCGCTTCCCGTCGGCCGGGTCGGAAGGCTCGTACGCGCGCTTGATCTGGATCACCGGCTCGAACTCTCGAGGTCGCTCTCTACGTTCCGAGGCGACCCATCCCGTCGACCTCGACCGGCGCATCCTCCGCGCCGCCATCTCCCCCATCGGGCCCTGCACCGAGATGCCTCTCGCCAATCGCCAGCTCGCCCGTTGCTTCGCGCGAGAGCCCGAGCTTGCGCATCTTCGCGATGAGCGTCGTCCTCTTGAGCCCCAGTCTGGCGGCGGCACCGTTCACGCCACCGACGACCCAGTTCGTCTGCTCGAGGGCCCTGATGATGTGCGCCCGATCTGCATCCGCCAGCGTCCGCGGGGCGGGGCAAGGCTTCTCGGTCTCCACCAGCTCGCCGACCGGGGCTTGCAGCTCCGGCCCCCTGGTCAGGATGACGGAGCGCTCGATGAAGTTCTGAAGCTCTCGGATGTTGCCCGGCCAGGGGTAGCGCTCGAGGACCTTCAGCACGTGATCGGGGATGCGCTCGATCGTCTTGCCCTGACGCTCGGCGAATGTGCGGACGAAATGAGCGACCAGCAGCGGAATGTCGCCCGCTCGCTCCCGCAAGGGCGGCAGCGCCAGAGCAAACACGTTCAGCCGATAGTACAGATCCGCACGGAACCTGTGGGCCTTGACCATGCCCCAGAGATCCTGATTGGTCGCAGACACGATCCGGACATCGACCCGGGTCGTTCGCGAGCTCCCGAGGCGCTCGAACTCCTGCTGCTGGAGCGCACGCAGGAGCTTGGGCTGAAGCTCGAGCGGGAGGTCGCCGATCTCGTCGAGGAAGAGCGTCCCCCCATCGGCGGCCTCCAGGCGTCCGACTCGCTGATGGAGCGCTCCGGTGAAGGCGCCTCGCTCATGACCGAAGAGCTCGCTCTCCACCAGAGCGGCGGGAATCGCCGCGCAGTTGATTGCCACGAAGCGGTTCTGGCTTCGATGGCTGGCATCGTGGATCGCCTGGGCGATGACTTCCTTGCCCGTGCCGGTCTCGCCATGGATGAGAACGGAGCAATCCACGGGAGCGACCAGCTCGACGCTCTCCAGGACGCTGCGGAACTTGGGACACGACCCGATCACGCGAGAGGTGACCGGACCGCCTTCGGCGTCGACGACTCTGGGCGCGAGCATCTTTGGATGGGTCCCGTCGCTGTCTCTTCTCGTCGCGTCCATTGTTCGTATTCGCCCGGACTCTTCAAGAGGCACATTCATGTGACTGGGTGCTCTCATGGGCCTGGACCGGTCGCGCATCGTCGCGAGGCGAGTGCTGGAGAAGGGCGAGCTCGGCACGCGAGATCGTCGAGGGCCAGCGTCCGGGAGGTTTCGGCCGAGCTCACGCGCTCCCTCTTGCGACGAAACTGGCCGAGCAATTCGATTTCCTCTGCCTCTGGATACGCTGCCGGCGTTCGAGCCATGCTCGTCGAGCTCCCGCGACTGGTTGGACGGGTCAGGCTGCAACCGGCGAGCCGGCTCATCCGCACCTGCAAGCGACCGCCGGGCGCTGTGGCGATTACACAGCGGTCGCTGTGTCATCGCTTGCGACGAGCAAGAGGCGGTACGCCGGAGCGCGAGGAGTGCGCGGCGTGAGAAACCGACCAGCCTGCAAGTGAGTGGCCGGTCAACGTCCAGCCGGCGACAGCGGTGGCGACTCCGGGGGAAGGGTGCCCACCAGCTCGACGCCGCGAAGCTCCAGCCCTGCCTCATCCAGGATGCGCTTCAGGCTGACCTGCGGAGGATCGGTGTCCGGAGGCGGCATCGCGAAGAGCTCCCAGCCGGTCCCGGCCCGCGAGATCCGATGGCGGAGATCGCCGAGGACATTTTCCTGGGGACCGAGCGTCGCCGGCTTCGAGATCGAGAGCGTGGCAAGCCGCCCCCCGGTTGCGGAATCGAGCAGGACCGTTCCCAGATCCTCCCGGAAGAGCAGAAGCATCGAGCCGTCCCGCGACCAGCTGACTTCCTGGTCGACCCAGGTGGTGTTCGGAACTGCCCAGCGGCGACGATGCGAGGAGACGTCCCAGACGGCGACCTCCGCGGCGGTCACGACGGCCATTGCGCTTCCGTCGTGGTTGAGGGACGTATCGAGAATCTGCTGCTCGTCCGAGAACTCGGAGTCGCCAGACACGGTTTCGCGATGAACCAGGGCCCGGCCGTTCCAGATCCAGCTCACCGTTCGCCCATCACCGGAGAGCGACATCTGGTCTGCCAGCCTCCCCGCTCGCCGTGATTCGGACCACAGGAGAACGGGCGGGTCGAGCTTCCAGAGCTGGAGGAGCGACCGGGATCTCGCGAGGAGCCGGCCTCCGTCTTCCGACAGACGGAGCTGCCGGCAGCCCTTGCACTCGACCTGGTCCAGAAGCTTTCCCGAGTCCGCGTGGAATACCTCGACCCGATCAGTGTCACTGAACGCGATCCGGTTTCCATCGCCACAGAGGTCCCTGGCGAGCATCACTCTCTGCGTGCCGGATCGAATCAACCTTCCCCGGGATTCCCAGAGCTCGTAGTTCACGTCCTCGGTCGTTGCGTCGGCGACGAGGAACCGACGCCCGGTCGACGAGGTGATCAGCACGAATGACCGCCTCCCCTCCCCCTGCGCCAGGGGCTTCGGCCTGGTCAGCTCCCAGCCCAGAACCAGTGAGCGGTCCGCCGGACCCGCGACGAGCAGCCGCGCTCCATCGGGCGAGAATGCGAGCCTGGGGCGACCGGCCGGATAGCTGACCGAGGTCAGGACCATCCACCCCCGGAGGTCGATCACGTCCGCCTGATTCGAGGTGACGCTCGCCAGACCAAGCAGGTGCCCGTCCGCAGAGACGACCTTGTCCCTCGTCCCTTCGCGATAGGGCGAGGCCGCTCCCCGTGCAGGTAGCTGGATGCTGACGTCCCCGTCCGGGCCACCAAAGAGCTGGACGGCCCCGGAACGAACGATGGCCACTCCGTGTCCAGTGAACGTGAATCCCCGGGCATCCGGAGCGAATCGAGAGGCGAGCTCTCGCGCTGGCTCGATCTCCCAGAGCCGCGCCGTGCCCGTCGAATCGAGGAAGACCACGCGGCCCGCGTCGCTGGACACGGCGCACTTGGAACGGTCCGAAAGCGTGAAGGTGCGTCCGGGCAGGTCAGCCATCGTCAGCTGATCGGGAAAGCCGAGGAGCACACGTCGAGTCGGGGGGCCCGATGCGCATGGGGCCAGGTCGGAATCGAAGCTCTCGATTCTGCGCCCGGTGATCGGGTCGAGGTAGTCCCGTGTCTTGATGCTCTCGACCAGCACGTAGCCACCGGAGATCGCGACGTCCTCCAGAGACTCGGAAGTTTCATACCGCCAGAGCTGGCGCTCGCCATCGAGGGAACGGGCGATGACCGTCGTTCCTTCGATGGCAACGGTCCAGGGCGTTCCATCCGGAAGGAAGCCCACGTCCCCTATCGACCTCGGCTTGCGGCGCGTGGCGAGCACACGCCGCGCGGTCTTCTCCTGGGCGAGTGGATAGCTCCATCGCGCCTGGAGGCTGTCGTGCTCGATCCGCGAGGCGGCGTAGTACGCGGCGGCCCGTGCCCAGTCGAAGGACCGCTCGGCGTCCGCGGCGCGCTCGAGCAGGACCGAGGCGAGGTTCAGCCGGGCCCGGTGGAGCTGGAGGGCGATCACTGCCGAGGACACGACGAGCACGGCCAGGGCTGCCGCGACCCCGGCCGTGAGAGTGCGGTGGCTCGCGGCGAACTTCCGCAGGAGCGCCCAGGCTCCGTACTGGTAGGCGCGGACCCGTCCACCGGAGAGGTACGCCGAGAGCTCCTTCGCGAGCTCTTCCGCGTCGCGGTATCGCTCCGACGGTTCGGCACGCAGCGCCCGCTCGGCGATGGCTGCCAGCTCGGGAGGCGCACGGGGTACGAGCGTCTTGACGGGGAAGACCTTCCCGGCCGTCGCGTTCTCCAGGACGTGCTCGGGAGTCGTCCCGACGTTGGGAGGTCGGTCGGTCAGCAGCTCGTAGAGAATCGCCCCCAGGCTGAAGACGTCGCTCCGGGCATCGATGGAGGGCAGGTCTCCCCTCGCCTGCTCCGGGCTCATGTAGGCCGGCGTTCCCAGCGCGTCGCCCGCGACGGTCAGACGCGGGTCGGGCGACGCTGGCAACCGAGGGACGGCCTCCTCCAGCTCTTCACGGCGCTTTGCCAGCCCCCAGTCGACCACCACCGTCTCGCCGTATTCGCCGACCATGACGTTGGATGGCTTGAGATCGCGGTGAATGACGTTTCTCGAATGAGCAAAACCCATCGCCTGACATGCGTCGAGCACGTGCCGAACCAGCACGAGACGGTCCTCGAGACCGTGACACTTCGCCAGTCGCTCCTTCAGCGTTTCCCCGCGGATGAGCTTCTGAGCGCAGAAGAGCGTCCCGTCCTCGCGACGGGCCAGCTCGAGGATGTTGACGATGCCCGGATGGTCCAGGGCGGCGACCAGGCGCACCTCCCGGAGGAACCGCGCCTGGGCTGCACGCGAAGACTCGTCCCTCTCGGCCGCGGCGACTGCCACCAGCTCCTTGAGCGCCACCTCGCGACCGACGACCTCGTCGCGCGCGGCCAGGACGACGCTCTGGCTCCCGCGACCCAGCTCGTGGAGCCGGGTGTACTGGCCAGGCCGCTCGAGTGGAACCTCCGCTTCGGAGATGCCCGGCGTTTCGGCCGGCGCCGCTCCCCGAAGATGCGACATCAGCGTCGCGAGCAGCCCCGCTCCACCCAGCGAGGCGGCCAGCGCATGGACATCCCCGTTCCGGGCAGCGAGCGCGTGCTCGCCGAGCGCCTCGAGGGCCTTCCGGCGCTCGCCGCTGAGCACGCCAGTCTTCTCCAGGCGCGTGAGGAGCGAACCCGGGCCCGGGTCGAGGGGCCCATCGGCTGCCGCGGCGAGCACTTCCGACCGCGTGACGAGACCGGCCTGAACCGCCAGCACGCCGAAGATCAGTTCCCGTTCCAGCAACGGGGCTCCCTCGTTCTCCCCCGAACGAAGCGCTGCTTAGCCCTGAACCAGCTCCCGCGCCACGGGATGCTCGTCCCTAGGGAGCGGCGACGACCTCCACCCCCGTGAGCGCCAGCCCGGTCTTCCGGAGAGTGCGCTGCAGGCTCTCCGCGGGAGTGTCGACTGCCGGCCGGGGCAAGGGTCGCAGGTTCCAGCTGGTGGTGTTGAAGACGAGCTTCGTCCGGAGGTCCGGGCTCACCATGACCCGCTCGGGTCCACCGGCAGGGAAGCGCGCCAGCTGGCTGCCATCGTGCGCGTCGAAGAGCTCCGAACCGAGTGACTCGTATTCCACGAGAAGATACCCGCCATCGGCGGACCAGCGGAGTCCGTAGGGTCGATCCGGCCTGGCGTGAGGAACGTCCGAGAGGACCCGGAGCGTGCCGGCGTCCACGACGAGCAGGCGCTCGGAGCTGACGACCGCGAGGCGGCGCGAATCGGGACTGAAGCGCGGGTGGGCGTCCGAGCCTCCGACCGGGAATTCTCCTTCTCGACCCGATTCGAGATCGCGGAGATGAACCTTGCGCTCTTCAGTCCAGGCGACTGATCGCCCATCCGGCGAGAGCGCGCCAAAGCTCTGGAAGCCGCTCAGGCGTCTCGTCTCCGCGAACAGGACCCGGTCGAGTCGCGCATCCCAGACCTCGAGCCCTGCGAGGTCGGTCTTCAAGACCCGGGATCCGTCTGCGGAGACGTCGTACGACGAGGGGCGCCGGGAATGACGCGTCCACAGGGTCTGCTCCTGCTGGAAGTCGCGAAGCAGAAGCTCGTCCGCCCTGTCCTCGCTCCACAGGACCAGTCCGTCATGGACGAAGAGGTCACCGCTCGGGTCCGAGACCGGGTGGCTACCCAGCCTCTCGCCTCGCTCGTCGAAGATCTCGAGAGCCCGCCTCGCTTGATCCACCATCACCACTTGCCGGCCGCTCGGGGAGAAATCCGCCAGGTCGAGCCTCCACAGGCCGGGATGCGCCCTGGGTGCGTCGTTCGCAGGGAGCCGCCAGCCGACGAGTCGCGATCCGTGGCCGAGTCCTGCGGCAAAGACGCGCTCGCCGTCAGGAGAGAACGCGAAGCGTGGGCGCCCGGAGGGATAATGCAGCGACCCACGAATCATTCGCGCCCGGAGGTCGACCACGTCCGCCCGGCTCGTCCCCGGGCGGGGCACGACGATGAGGTGGCCATCCGGAGAGACCGACTCGAGCGGCCATCCGAGTCCGATCGCGAGCCCGGTCTCGGAGAGCCCGATGCTGAAGTCGCCGTCGGGCCCGCCGAGGATCTCCAGGGACCCCTGTCGGACGAGCACCAGGCCGTGCCGCGTGAAGACGAGGTTCACCAGGCCTCCGGCCGGTCTGTCCGCGACTCTTCGCCCGTCCGGCAGGGAGAAGAGGTGAACGCTCCCCGAGGAATCCTGGTACGCGGTGAGACCGCCGTCCGACGAGACGGCGCACTCTGCGCCGACCGGAGTGACGTCCTCGGCGAGGATGAGTGGCGCCGCGTCCGCCCGCCAGGCAATCAGCTTTCCGCCCCGCACCGTGACCGGCGTCGGGTAGGGCCCGCGACACGGGCGCCCGCGTTCCCGGTCGAACATCTGCAACGGTTTCCCGGTCGCGCCGTCGAAGTACCCCCACCCGCCCGGAACGGAGAGGCCGACCTGACCACCCGGGAACAGCGCCGAGCCCGAGATGCCGTCCTCGTCACGGGACCAGAGCTTCCGCCCGCTCTCCAGTTCCCTGACCTCGACGTGGTTCCTCGCGCGCGAAAGAATCACCATCCGCTCATCCGGAAGGAGTCCGACATCCGTGAAGGAGTTGGGTGGTCCCTCGAGGGAGAGCACCCGTTCGGCCGCGCGCTCCTCGGCGAGGGCAAGGCCCCAGCGAGCCTCCGGCGTGTCCTGCTGCACGCGGGCGGCGGCAAAGTACGTCGCGGCCGAGCCCCAGTCCGACTCACGTTCCGCGGCATGGGCTCGTTCGATGAACGATCTCGCCAGGTCGCGCCGGGTCGCCTGGAGCCGGATGCCCACGACGAGAGCGGTGACGAGCAGTGCACCGAACGCGACTGCCAGCCCGCCGGAGAGTGCGCGGTGGCTTGCGGCGAACTTCCGCAGCCGCTCCCAGGCCCCGTACTGGTAGGCCCGCACCCGCCCGCCCCCGAGATAGGCCGAGAGCTCCTTCGCCAGCTCCTCGGCGTCGCGGTACCGCTCCGACGGCTCGGCACGCAGCGCCCGCTCGGCGATCGCCGCCAGCTCGGGAGGAGCACGGGCCTCGAGCGTCCTGACCGGGTGCACCGTCCCGGCAACTGCGTTCTCCAGGACGTGCTCCGGAGTCGTCCCGACGAAGGGCGGTCGGCCGGTCAGCAGCTCGTAGAGAATGGCTCCCAGGCTGAAGACGTCGCTCGGGGCATCGATGGACGGCAGGTCCCCCCGGGCCTGCTCCGGGCTCATGTAGTCCGGCGTCCCGAGCGCCTCACCTGCGAGGGTCAGGCCCGTCCCCGGGGGGGTTGCCACCAGGGGAACGACGTCCTCAGGCTCCTCGCGATGCCTGGCCAGCCCCCAGTCCACCACCACCGTCTCGCCGAACTCGCCCACCATGATGTTGGACGGCTTGAGGTCGCGGTGAATGACGTTCCTCGAATGGGCAAACCCCATGGCCTGGCATGCGTCGAGCACGTGTCGGACCAGCGCCAGACGCTCCTCGAGAGTCCGACAGCTCGCCAGCCGCGTCTGCAGCGTCTCGCCGCGGATGAGCTTCTGAGCGCAGAACAGCGTCCCGTCCTCGCGACGAGCGAGCTCGAGGATGCTGACGATGCCCGGATGGTCCAGGGAGGCGACCAGACGCACTTCCCGGAGGAACCGAGCCTGGGCTGCACGGGAGGACTCGTCCTTCTCGGGCACGGGGACCGGCACCAGCTCCTTGAGCGCCACCTCGCGTCCGACGAACTCGTCGCGCGCGGCCCGGACGACGCTCTGGCTACCCCGCCCCAGCTCCTGGAGCCGGGTGTACTGGCCCGGCCGTTCCAGCGGCACCTCCGCTGCGGAGTCGCCCCGGAGCTGCAACACCAGGGTCGCGAGCAGCGTCCCTCCACCCAGCGATGCGGCAGCCGCATGGACATCCCCGTTCCGGGCAGCCAGCGCCTGCTCACCGAGCTCCTCGAGCGCCTTCCGCCGCTCGCCGCTGAGCGCGCCGCGCCTCTGCAGCTGGGTGAGAAGGGAATCCGGGCCCTTGCCGGCGCCCCCCTCCGCCGCCGCGGCGAGGACCTCCGACGCCGTGACGAAGCCGGCCTGAACCGCCAGCACGCCGAAGATCAGGTCCCGGTCCAGCAAGGGCTCCCTCGCTCTCACGCGAGGGCGTGCTTAGTCCCGGAACCCGACTCCACGCCACCGCTGGCAGCTCGAACGGTTCAGTGGAGACGTGGGTCGATCCCGTACCGGACCAGCCAGCGCATGACCTGCGTCCGATGCTTGCCGAGGACGCGCGCGACGGCGCTGACATTCCCACCCTGCTGACGAAGCTGCTCGAGGAGCTCGTCGCGGTGCTGGGCCTCCTCGGGGCTGAGCTCGCGCCCATCCACCAGGGCGCGCCCGGTCACCGAGGGAGGGAGATGGGAGACCTCGATCGGTCCCTTCCGGCTCAGAGCCAGTGCGCTGGCCAGTGCCTGCTCGAGCTCCCGTACGTTCAGTGGCCAGAGATGCTCGAGGAGCGCCTCGGCTGCGTCGGGCGTGAAGCTCACCTCGGTCTGCTCCGGCGCGAGGCGGCGCAGCAGGATGGCAATGAGGAGCGGCAGGTCCTCCGGCCGCTCTCTCAGAGGCGGAAGGCGCAGCGTCATGCCATCGAGCCTCGCGAGCAGATCGTGACGGAATCGCTCCTCCTTGACGAGGCGGCCGAGGTCGCGGTGCGTCGCGGCCAGGACCCGGAGATCGAGCGGCGTCGGTCGAAGCCCCCCGATCGGGAGCACCTCGGCTTCCTGGAGGACACGAAGAAGGGCCGCCTGCGCGGAGGGAGGGAGGTCGCTGATCTCGTCGAGGAACAGCGTCCCGCCGTCGGAACTCTTCACCAGGCCGGGGCGGTCTGCATCCGCGCCGGTGAACGCGCCCTTCTTGTGACCGAAGAGCTCGGCCTCAATGAGGTTGGGCGCGATTGCTCCACAGTTGACCGCCACCAGCGGTCCGCGGCGAGCCGACAGCTCGTGGATCGAACGGGCGAGGACCTCCTTCCCCGTCCCGCTCTCGCCCGCGATCAGCACCGGGACGCGCGTGGGTGCGATTGCCCTGGCCCGGTTCAGGACACGCTCGAAGGCGGGCGAGAGGGTCGTCTGCGCGTCGATGGAGAGCGAATCGAAGTCCTGCATCGCCGGGCCGTCGAGCACGACGTCGGAGCGGAAGCGGAACAAGGTGTGCCCGACGAGCAGGAGAGACCCGTTGTCGAGCGAAGCCTGAGCTGTCCGCTGGCCGTCCACCACCAGGCCGTTCTTCGAACCGAGGTCCCGGGCGGTCCACCGGTCGTCCTCGAGGCGGATCTCGAGATGCTCCGACGACATCCAGCCGTCCGGGACCTCGATGGACAGCGCCCCGGGGGCCGCGGCATTTGCCGCGCGCCCGCTCCCCCGGTTCACGCGTACCTGCTCGAGACCATCGAGCCGCCACCGGGCGGGTCCGACCAGGGGGCGTCCGCACTCGATCTCCAGGGACAGGAACGCGCCGCGCCTGACGGGCCGGCGCTTCGAGTCGACGTGCGAAAGGGTGTCGCCACGCCGTGTCATCTCGGGAACCCTACCCTCGGCGGCCAGGGTTGGCACGGCCGGGCGCATTCACCATCGGTGGAACAGGCTCCCATCCTACCGATACGAAGAGGAGTGACCGTGCGTCACGGCTTCACCCGCGGGCAGTTCGCCGAGAACTTCACAGTCGACGGGCCGCGCGACGACCGGGCTTCCTGATCCCCAGGAGTCGGCCGGGAGCTCGCCCCCGTTCGCGTCCTGTAACAAATCGCGTGGAGCTCGCCCGATCCGTGGGGAGGAGCCGCGAGGGCCGTGCCCCGCGAGGCGAGCCGACCGATGCCAGCGCTTCGGACGCAGGTGAAGGAGGAGTGCCTTGCGGGGCAGCGCGCCCTCAAGCGGACCGCCGACAAGTGGAGTTGCCTGCTGCTTGCCAACCTCGTCGACGGGCCGATGCACTTCAATGAGCTACGGCGCTCTCTCCAGGGCATCTCCCAGTGGAGCCTCACCCGCGCCGTTCGTGCGCTCGAGCGCGACGGGATGATCAGCCGCATGGTCACCCGGACAGTCCCGCCCCGGGTGGACTACCAGCTGACGGACCTGGGCTGGAAGATGGTGGAACAGCTGCGAGCACTCGGTAGCTGGGCAATGAAACAGGAGCCCGCCATTCGACAGGCTCGGGAGCGATTCGACGCGGAGCACGTGAAGTCGCCTCGCCGACCGCGCTTCTCGCGCGCGAACTGCCCTTGATCCGGAGAGCCGAACCGGCTTTTGGCTTGAAGCAGGTGCCGGCGCCGGCTACCAGCTCGCGGTGCGCTTCCACGAGGGCGAGCTCGCGGTCCAGGACAGCGCGGGCGTCCTCGACGATGCGCGCCGCACGGGGCGGTTCATCCGCGACGCGATCTCGCCCGGTGCGCGCGGCTTTCTCGCCGAGCGGCCCTTCGCTGTCATCGCCGGGGCCGCGCCTGACGGGCGGCTCTGGACTTCCATCCTGTCCGGCGGTCTTCCGTTTCTCGTCTCCTCCGACGACGGGCAACAGCTCCGGGTCGGGGGAAGACCGCGGGTCGATGACCCTCTCTCCCCGGGGCTCCGAGCAGGCGCCTCGATCGGCCTCGTGGCGATCGACTTCGAGGCCCGGCGGCGCTTTCGGGTGAACGGCAGGCTCCTCGCCTCGGACTCTGGACTCGTCATCGACGTCCGCGAGGCGTACTCCAACTGTCCGAAGTACATCCACGCATACGCGCCGCGTCCGGAGGGCCCAGCTCTCGATCGCACGGCGCGAAACGCGGACCAGCTCGATGCGGCTCAGAGTCGGTGGATCGAGCGTGCCGACACGTTCTTCCTCGGCACTCTTCATCCCGAGGCCGGGGCGGATGCCTCGCATCGCGGAGGACCTCCCGGATTCGTGCGAGTCGGCGGTCCGCGGTCGCTGACCTGGCGCGACTACCGCGGAAACAACTTCTTCAACTCCCTGGGCAACGCCGTGGTCAACCCGGCAGCGGCACTCCTCTTCCTCGACTTCGAGACCGGCTCCACCCTCCAGCTCTCTGGCCGCCTGAGAATCGATTGGCCTGCCGAACGCGAAGGGGGAGCTCGAACCGAGCGGGTCCTCGAATTCGAGGTCGACCAGGTCGTCGAGACCGACGGCGCCGTCGCCCTTCGCTGGTCTCGGGGCTGAAGCGCGAGGATCTGGCGTCACCTCTGCGTCTCGTCCTGGTCCGCGGTGTCGCTCCATCGACACCCCTGAGAGCGGCTCGACGAGGACCCCCGCTCGAGCGCAGGACCGTCGAAGCACTGGAAGGGAGCCTCGAATGGCACTGGCCTTGCTCTCCCCGGACCATGACCTTTCTCAATCGGCTGGAATCGCCGAGTCGGCCCCTGCGGGTGGGGATCGGTGGGCCGGTCGGCTCGGGGAAGACCGCCCTGGTCGAGGTGCTGTGCAAGCGGCTCCGAGATACCTACGACCTGTTCGTCATCACCAACGACATCTACACCAAGGAGGATCAGCTCATCCTCACGCGGGCCGAGGCGCTGCCGGCCGAGCGCATCATGGGCGTGGAGACCGGCGGCTGTCCTCACACGGCGATCCGCGAGGACGCTTCCATGAACCTCGCCGCCGTCGAGGAGATGAGCCGGCAGTTCCCCCGGGCCGAGCTGTGCTTCATCGAGTCCGGGGGGGACAACCTCGCAGCCACGTTCAGCCCGGAGCTGGCAGACCTCACGATCTACGTGATCGACGTCGCCGGCGGCGAGAAGATCCCACGAAAGGGCGGGCCCGGGATCACCCGGTCCGATCTCCTGGTGATCAACAAGGTCGACCTCGCCTCGATGGTCGGGGCCGACCTCGAGATCATGAAGCGGGACACGCTCAGGATGCGTGGAGGCCGTCCCTTCGTCTTCTCCATCCTGAAGTCGGGCGACGGAGCCGAGCTGATCGCGCGCTTCATCATCGAGAAGGGAGGCCTGCCGGACTGGTCCCCCGGCCCACCCGAGGAAGCCGACGGACGCATGGGTTGACCCGAGGAGGGGCTACCGGGCGCAGGGGCTGGCTCCGAGCTCGCGCCGGAGCCTGGCGCGTCCACGGTGCAGCCTGGTGCGCTGGGCGCCGTCGCAGATTCCGAGAAGACGACAGGCGTCCTCGGAGCTCTCGCCCGCCACATCTCGCAGCAGGACGACGGACCTCAGTGACTCCGGCAATCCCTCCACCGCAGCCTTCAGATGCCGGATCGCTTCACGACGCAGCAACAGGATCTCGGGAGTGACCTCCGTGATCGGCAGCAGCGAACGAATCTTGCCGGGCTCCTCGCCCGTCGTGTCTCCGTCGGTGGGATCCAGGGTGGAGATGGGAACGAACCTCCGCTCCCTCCGGAGTCGATTCCGGGCGCAGTTCAGGGTGATGGCCACGATCCAGGTGAGAATCCCGGAACGACCGCCGAAGTCGCGAAGGTGGGTGAACACCGTGAGCCAGGCATCCTGGACGGCGTCGTCCGCCGCCTCGGAATCCCGGAGGATCAGGTTCGCCCGGCGCCGCATGACCCCGTTGTACTTGCGGAACAGCTCCGCACGAGCCGTCGGATCGTCCTCCGCCAGTCGGCGGATGAGCCGTGCTTCCTCACCGTTGCGTTCGCACATCACGAGGGTCTCGCCTTTCCGGCGATGGCCCGATGCAATGTGCAGACCTCCTCGCCTCAGGGGGGCGGGCGAGAGAAGAGCGCGGAGCGCCGACTGCGGCGCGTCACCCCGTGACCGCTGGACGTCGCCGGGGCCTGCGCGATCCTCCCTGATGACGACGTTCCTTCTTGCGACGGCGGTGGGCTGCCTGCTTCGCACGGTTGCCGCAGATGGCCATGCTGCACCACCGGCGGGCATGACCCCGCGTGTGATCGGCGAAGAGGAGCGTACAGGTCGCGCCCTCGCAGGCCTTCACGTGGGCAAGATCCTCCTCGCAGACCAGCCGGGCCAGCGCCTCGCCGACCGGCAAGAGGAGTGCATCGGGGTGACGCCAGCGGCGCAGCGTCTGGAGCTCGAGGAGCGTCCCCTCTTCTCCCGGGGCGATTCGCCGGAAGGTCTCGTCGCGCTCGAGCAGACGATTGAGTGGCTTCAGCTCTGCGAGGTCCTCGGCGGTCAGTGACCGTCCCAGTCGCGCACGCAGGAAGCCCCGGAACCATTCCCGGACGCTCCGCGCCTGGTCGGCCACGCTGTCCAGCTCTCCGGGGAGGGCCCGTCGCCTCATGTCCCGGAGCACGTCAGCCGGCACCAGCTTTGCTTGCTCGAGCCAGCCGAGAAACCCCTCGCCGTCTGCGATCCAGTCGACGGGGTCATCGACCGGAGTCGCAATCGAATTCAGAAAATCCAGGCCAGGCGCATCGCCGACGAAGATCGCTGGCGGATGCCGATCCATCGATTCGCTCCTCACCCACCCCGACGGCTCGCATCGCCCTCGGGGCGGCTTCCTTCAGTTGCGGTTTCATAACCTCCCTGAGACCGTCTGCCAAGTTATCCATTTGACAGTAACCTCCTCGTGGCTAGCAAGGCGGTGACGGCGGGTGGTGCGCCCGCTACAAGGGAGCCAATGGCGACCAACGATGTGAGCGTCGTGCTCGTCCACGGTGCGTGGGCGGACGGATCGAGCTGGTCCCGGATCATCCTGCCGCTGGCGGCCGAGGGCATCAGGGTGTCTGCGCCCTCGCTCCCGCTGACCTCGCTGGACGGTGACGTGGCAGCGCTCGAGCGCGCGCTGGAGCGGATACCGGGGCCGGTCATCCTCGCTGGCCATGCGTACGGTGGAGCCGTCATCGGAGGCACCCGGAGCGACAAGGTGAGGGCGCTCGCCTATGTCGCCGCACTCGCACCGGATGAGGGAGAGACGGTCGCGCAGGTCTTCTACCGCGCCGAGCCTCATCCGCAGGCTCCGGCACTGGCGCCTGACGCGCAGGGGCTGATCTACCTGCCGGACGGGGCCTTCGGCGCCGCCTTCGCGCAGAACGCCGGCGCGGATGACCTCGCCGTGCTGGCAGCGGTTCAGCGGCCGATCTCGCCTGCCTGCATCACCGTTCCCGTGCCCCGTCCGCTGTGGAAGGACCGTCCGGCCTGGTTCCTCGTGGCCGAGCAGGACCGGATGGTTGCGCAGGCGACCCAGCGCTTCATGGCCCAGCGCATGCAGGCTCGGATCCGAGCGCACGCAGTCGATCACACGCCCATCGTCACAGCGCCCTCGGTGGTCCTGGACATGCTCCGCGAAGCGATCGCCTGGGTCCGCACGGGGAACGCGGCATGACCTCAAGACGCCCAAACCAGACAGCTCGGCCGAATCGCTCGTAACCAGCCTACTCATTCAACCGGGTTACGAAGTCCCCAGAGGAAGTCCCCAAAGGAGGAGTTCTGTGAACGCCATCACCTATCGCTCGACGGACGTGGACGGCTTCAAGGTGTTCTACCGCGAGGCCGGCGTCGCCGGTGCGCCGAAGCTCCTGCTCCTGCACGGCTTCCCGACCGCCAGTCACATGTTCCGCGACCTCGTTCCGCTCCTGAGGGAACGCTTCCACGTCATCGCCCCCGACCTCCCAGGATTCGGAAACTCGTTCACCCCGGGTGGGCCTCGCAGCTTCGACGGGATGGCGGACGTCATCGACCGCTTCACGGAAGTCGTCGGATTCGATCGCTACGCGATCTACATCTTCGACTACGGGGCACCGGTCGGCCTCCGTCTCGCCGTGAGGCACCCGGATCGGATCACCGCGATCATCTCGCAGAACGGCAATGCCTACGTGGAGGGTCTGAGCGACGGCTGGAATCCGATCCGGGCCTACTGGCAGGATCCCTCCGAGGCCAACCGCGCCGCGCTGCGCGCCTTTCTGAAACCCGAGGCGACCGTGTGGCAGTACACGCACGGCGTGCCAGACCCGACGCGCGTCTCACCGGATGGATACACGCTCGACAACTTTTATCTGAACCGGCCCGGGATGGCCGAGCTGCAGCTCGACCTCTTCGGCGACTACCAGAGCAACGTCGCGCTCTACCCGGTCTTCCAGCAGTACTTCCGCACCCACAAGCCACCCTTCCTCGCGGTTTGGGGCAAGAACGATCCGTTCTTCCTGCCGGCGGGAGCGGAGGCGTTCAAGCGCGACATTCCGGACGCGGTCGTCCGATTCCTCGACACCGGCCACTTCGCGCTGGAGACCCATGCCGCAGAGGTCGCCGCCGCGATCCGTGAGCTCCCTCTCCGCTCCCCTGCCCGATGAGCTCGGTCGCCATCGTCACGGGTGCGAGCCAGGGGATCGGTCGGGCCACCGCAATCCGCCTGGCGCGTGACTTCTCGGCGCTGGTCCTGGTTGCGCGGGACCGCCCCAACCTCGAGGAGACGGCCGGCGTCGTCCGGAACGCGGGCGCCGAGGCGCTCGTCATCGACACCGACCTGAGCCAGCCGACGGCGGTGCAACCCATCGTCGACCAGACCCTGGCCGCCTTCGCGCGGATCGATGCGCTGGTGAACATCGCCGGCGCCGTTCCGCAGATCGACCTCTTCGAGATGACCGATGCCCAGTGGGAAGGGGGACTCGCGCTGAAGCTCCACGGCGCCCGGCGCCTGACCATCGCGGCCTGGCCGGCGCTGAAGGCCTCCAGAGGTGCGGTGGTGCTGATGTCCGGCAATTCGGCGCTCTTTCCCAAAGCGCCCTACGCGGCCGTCGGGACGATCAACGCGGCGATCGTGGCCCTGGCCAAGGCGTTCTCCGATCGCGGAATCGCCGATGGCGTCCAGGTCAACAGCGTCCTCCCCGGACCGGTCATGACCGGACGGCGGCAGTCATACCTCGAGCACTGGGCGCCGGCGCACGGCATGACCGTGGAGGAGGCAACGGCCAGGTTTCCCAGGGAAGCCGGCATCGCCCGCTATGGCAAGCCGGAGGAGATCGCGGAGCTGATGGCATTCCTGGTGTCGCCGGCCGCGCGCTGGATGACCGGCTCGATGCTCCGCATGGACGGCGGAGAGGTGAAGTCGATCTGAGAGGTGGCGAACACGATGACGCTCGCCCTGGAAGTCGTTCCTCTTCCCGTCACCGACGTCGACCGCGCGCTCGCCTTCTACACCGAGCGGGCCGGCTTCGTTCTCGACGTCGACTACCGACCCACACCGGAGTTCCGCGTCGTGCAGCTCACTCCACCCGGCTCGTCGTGCTCGGTCCATCTGGTCACGGGCGACTCGCACGCCCGGGTCCACGGTCTGCACCTCGTCACCACCAACCTGGAAGCCGAGCGCGCGAGGCTCATCGCACGCGGCGTCTCTGTGTCTCCGCCGAGACACAAGGAGCCCCTCGAGACCTGGACCGGCGGATGGAGGCCGGGGCTCGATCCGCAGCGTCGCGACTACGCCAGCTTCGCCGACTTCGCCGACCCAGACGGAAACACCTGGACCCTGCAGGAGCGGGGTCACCACGAAGGAGCACCAACATGGGTCTCTCCTGGCAACAAGGCCCCCTGAGCGGCGTCTCGCTGGGCCGCTTCCTCACATCCGAGCCCGTCCCGAAGCGTCTGCTCTTCGCCGAACCCCTCCGGCGACGGCTCCGGGTCAAGCTGGCTGACCAGTGGATCGCCGACAGCGAGGACGTCCTGCTCCTCCACGAACCGGGCCACTATCCAGTCGCATACTTCCCTCTCGCCGACGTTCGGTCCGGCGTGCTGGTCAGCGAGAATCGCACCACCGAGCACCGCGACCTCGGCGCGACGGATTGGTTCACCGTCGTCGCGGGAGACCGACGGGCCCCTCACGCCGCGTGGCAGTACCCCTCCTTGCCGGAGCACGCCAGCGTGCTTCGCGGACGCGTCGCCTTTGCCTGGCGAGCGATGGAAGGCTTCTACGAGGAGGAGGAACGCATCGTCGGCCATGCCGCCGACGCGTACCACCGCATCGACATTCGCAAGACCTCACGTCACCTCGTCGTCAAGGACGGCGCGAGGACCATCGCCGATAGCGCTCGCCCGCTCGTGCTGTTCGAGTCGGGCTTCGCTCCGCGGTGGTACGTCCCGCGCGAGGACATCGACCAGAGCGCGCTCGTTCCGGCCGAGGGCCAGACCTTCTGTCCCTACAAGGGACTGTGCAACTACTACGACATCGGCGAGCACCGGAGGGCCGGCTGGTCGTACCTGAAGGCGTGGCCCGAGGTCACCCGGATCTCCAACCTCGTCTCCTTCGAGCCCGACGAGGTCACCGTCCTCCTCGACGACAGGCGACTCGCCCTCGAGCCAGGTCAGACGGTGGTCCCACATGGAATCGACCGCGGTCTCGACCCCGAGGAGATCCTCGGGCGCTGACCGGCGCTAGCCGCCCGGCCGTCGATCGAACCACGGCGACGCTTCCTCGAGCTGCCGGGCGAGGCGCAGCAGCGTTCCTTCCTCGCCGAAGCGCCCCGTGAACATCACACCGATTGGCAGACCACTCGAGCTCCAGTGGAGCGGGACGCTCATCGAGGGCTGCCCGGTGACGTTCGCCAGCCAGCTGAACGGGCTGAATCCCGCGAACTCGCGCCGGAACGCCTCGACGTCGGTCGGCGAGAGACCGAGCACGCCGAGCGGGATGGGCGGCTTGGCGAGGGTCGGTGAGAGCAGCACGTCATGACGCGCCTGCGCACGTGCGACCGCGATCGCGGCACGCTGAAAATCGTCGTTCGCGTCGGCGAGGGCCAGCGCCCCGAGCCTCGCGCCCTGCTCGGCGTGCATCCAGGTGACGGACTCGACCTCCTCGGCCGTGACCGGGCGCCCGCGCGCGAGCCCACGATCGCGCAGACTCTGGGCAACGAGGGTCTGGATCAACACGAGAAACCCGCGGTCGAGCGCCTCGCCGTCGAGCGAGACGTCCGCTTCCTCGACCTGGTGTCCGAGTGACTCGCAGAGGCGAGCTGCCTCGCGCATCGCGCGGAAGCACTCGATGTCGACCGCCACCCCGGTGGGCGGCATGGGAAGGAGACCGATGCGCAGCCGATCGGCAGGTCGCGTGAGCTCGGAGAGGAAGCTGCCGCGTGGTGGCGGCAGCGCCGAGCGAGCGCCGGGCTCGAAGCCAGCGGTTGCGTCGAGCAGAGCGGCGCTGTCGCGGACGGTCCGGGTGAGCGCGTGTGACACGAGCAGCCCCAGCCAGGGCTCCGTCGCGTCGGGCCCCGACGGGGTTCGACCACGCGACGGCTTCAGGCCGAACAGCCCCGTGCACGAGGCCGGAACGCGAATCGACCCCCCACCGTCCGAGCCGTGCGCCATGGGCACGACGCCGCTCGCCACGGCGGCGGCGGCCCCACCGGAGGAGCCGCCAGGGGTGCGGGTCAGGTCCCAGGGGTTCCGGGTCAGGCCGAACGCCCTGGACTCGGTGACGAAGGTGATCCCCAGCTCCGGGCTCGTGGTCTTGCCGAAGATCACCAGTCCGGCGCGCCTGTAGCGCGCGACCAGCTCACTGTCGTGAGCCGAAGGAGGACCGCCGAGCCAGGCCCGGCTCCCCATGCTCGTCACGGTGCCGGCGAGCTCGACCCCCAGATCCTTCACGAGAAACGGTACACCGCGAAACGGTCCGTCCGGGAGTCCCCGGGCGATCTGCGCTCGCGCCGACTCCTCGTGTCGGTGCGCGATGCAGTTCAGGTCCGGATTGACCGCGGCGACGTTCGCGAGGGCCCAGTCCAGGAGCTCCTGCGGGGTGACCTCCTTCCGGCGCACGAGCTCGGCGAGGCCGAGGCCATCGAGGCGGCCGAAGGGATGGTCGGGAGCGATGAGGGTCTTCATGCCTGGCCCGCTCGCAAGCTCCGGGCCAGGTGCGGCCCTCCCGGGAACCTGCACGTCAGCCCTGCGAGCCACGCCGGACGGCAGCTGCTTCCGCCTCCGGTGTCGAGCGGACGCCGTCTCGGTGTCGGCCTGTCGCCAGGACGACCGCGGCCAGGCTCATCGCATCGCCTGGATGCTCTTCAGCTCCGCGACCACGTCCCGCCGGGCGGAATCGGACACGGCTCTCGCGACATCCTGCCGCAGGAGATAGACGGAGGCTGCGAGGAGGACGAGGTCCTTCATGAGGAAGGCCACGTTGCTCGTCATGGCCGGGAACCCGCCCGCGGACGCTGCCCAGCCCTCCGGGAAGAATGGAATGATCGTGAGGGTCCCGAGGAAGGCGGCACATGAGCCCAGGGCGCCGAGAATACCCAGACGCTTGTTCCAGAATCCGAGGAACAGCAGCGCGCAGAACAGCCACTCCGCCGCTCCCAGGAACCAGGTCGCTCCGCGGGTCCCGAAGACTGGATAGAGCCACGAGATCAGCGGGCCATGGCTGATGAAGGGAACCAGCACCTGCGCCTCGTACTCGAACCACTTCTGGTACCCGAAGAACAGAAAGAGGACCACCATCGAGGCACGCATCAGGTGGTAGTCGAGATCCTCCTTGAGGATTCCGAGCTTGATCAGGACGTCGATCAGCTTGTTCATCGCTTCACTCCTCTCCCGCGGGCGGGACCGCACTCATCACTCCATCGGTTTGGCGCGCGTCGGAAACGGACAGCTGCACGCTTTACTCGCACCGTCCGGCCACTCATGATCGAAACAGCCTCGTGTACTGGGCCTCGTGGGCCATGGAGGAGAGATCCACCATGAACGCCGCGGACCCGAGGTCGTCGAGCGTCGACTTCTCCGCCGCGGCGCTCGTGATCAGCACCGCGTGCTCCAGCTCGGCGATCGCCAGCTGTCCGTCGGTCTGTCCGAGGGGCACCAGTCGTACGCCCGCGTTCACCTGACTGGAGAGGTAGCTCTGGAGGAATGCGGCGAGGGCGAGACCGAGCGGAATGCCCGCGCTCGCCGAGCGGACGCCGAGGACCACCGCCAGGGAGGCCGGAAGGCGTCGTCCGCAGAGAGCCTCCGAGAGGCGGTCGAGCGCGGAATCCGGCCAGGCCTTCCGGAGCGTCGCGAGACAGGCGGTCCCTTGCTGAGAGGACTCGAGCGCGAGCTCGGAGGTGCCTCGCAGCACGGCCGCGCGCTCCGCGACGTCCAGCAATCCCGGGAAATCGTCCTCGGCCCCGCAGCGCCAGGCCTCGCGGAAGAAGATCGCCTCGTTTCTCCCCGAGCCGTGACAGAGGTCGGCCTCCAGCCAGTCGACCAGACTTCTCCGGTCCCGGACGTCGCCCGCCTCCACGGCCCACTCCAGGCCGTGGGAATAGCTGTACGCGCCGGTGGGGAATGCCGGGGACAGCCAGCTCTGCTGTCTCAGAAGCGCCAGCACCGGGAGGCCCGAACCGCCGTCATTCATGGCGGTGATGCCCTCCCCGGCCGCCGTAGGCGCCGCCCTCGGGCTGGAAGGGGGCCTCGACGTGTCTCACCTCGGCTCCGAGCCCACGGAGCATGCTTTCGATCACGTGGTCAGGCCGGAGGCGGAGGACCCGCTCGCCGATCTCCGTCGGCAGGTGGCGGTTTCCCAGGTGCCAGGCGAGGCGCGCCAGCTGGTGTGGATCCCGGTGGCTGACCTCGACGATGCGCTCCGCCGCCGCGTGGACCCTGACCCACCGGCCGTCGTCGAGCAGGAGCCCATCACCGTCGGCCATGGCCACCGCCTCGGGGAGCTCCAGCAGCAGAGCTTCGCCATCGTCCGTGTCGAGGCGGACGCGGCGCCTGTGACGAGCATCGAAATCGAGGGTGAGGGACCCCGAGGCCTCCTCGAGTGGCCAGTGGCCGGTGCGGCGATGGACGAGGGCGCGATGCATGGTCACCTTTGAGTCAGTAGAGGAAGTAGCGCTGGGACATGGGGACCACTTGCAGGGGCTCGCAGGTGAGAAGGCGGCCGTCGGCCCGCACCTCGTAGGTCTCCGGGTCCACCTCCATTCGAGGAGTGGCCGCGTTCAAGACCATCGATTGCTTTCCGATCCTGCGGGTATTGGTCACCGGAAGGAGCTTCTTGCCGACCTGCGGCAGACGCCCCCCGGCCAGGAGCGCCTGACTGACGAACGTCACCGAGCTCTCGATCAGCGCGCGCCCGAAGGCCCCGAACATCGGCCGGTAGTACTCGGGCTGCGGATTGGGAATGGACGCATTGGGATCTCCCATGATCGCCGCGGCGATCACCCCGCTCTTCACCACCATGTCCGGCTTCACTCCGAACAGCGCGGGGTTCCAGATGCAGAGGTCCGCCAGCTTGCCGACCTCGATGGAGCCGACGTGGCTGGCGATGCCCTGGGCGATCGCAGGATTGATCGTGTACTTCGCGATGTAGCGCCGGGCCCGGAAGTTGTCGTTGTCACCCTTCTCCTCGGGACGCTGGCCGAATTGCTTCTTCATCTTGTGGGCCGTCTGCCAGGTCCGGGTGATGACCTCGCCGATGCGGCCCATGGCCTGACTGTCGGAGGACATGATCGACAGCGCGCCCAGGTCGTGAAGGATGTCCTCGGCGGCGATCGTCTCCTTGCGGATCCGGCTCTCGGCGAAGGCGAGGTCCTCGGGAATGCGCCGGTCCAGGTGGTGGGTGACCATCACCATGTCCAGGGCTTCCTCCAGGGTGTTCACCGTGTAGGGCCGCGTCGGCGTGGTGGAGGCCGGAAGCACGTTGAGCTCCCCGCAGATCTTGATGATGTCCGGGGCGTGTCCTCCGCCCGCGCCCTCGCTGTGGAAGCTGTGGATGGTTCTGCCCTTGAAAGCCTCGATGGTCCGCTCGACGAACCCACCCTCGTTCAGGGTGTCGGTGTGGATGAGGACCTGGACGTCCAGCTCGTCAGCGACCGAGAGGCAGGAATCGATCGCCGCCGGCGTGCAACCCCAGTCCTCGTGGAGCTTGAGCCCGCATGCGCCGGCCTCGATCTGCTCGACCAGCCCCGGCGAGGAGCTCGCGTTCCCCTTGCCGAAGAAGCCGAGATTGACCGGGAAGGCATCCGCGGCCTCGATCATCCGCCGGATGTGCCAGGGCCCCGGCGTGCAGGTGGTGGCGGTGGTCCCTGCCGCCGGCCCGGTTCCTCCGCCCATCAGGGTGGTGAGCCCCGAGTAGAGCGCCTCTTCGAGCTGCTGGGGGCAGATGAAGTGAACGTGCGTGTCGATGCCACCGGCGGTGACGATCTTTCCCTCGCCGGCGATCACCTCGGTGCCTGGCCCGATGACGATGGTGACGTCCGGTTGCACGTCCGGATTGCCCGCCTTGCCGATGGCCGCGATCCGTCCATCGTGGATGGCGATGTCCGCCTTGACGACCCCCCAGTGATCGAGAATCACGGCATTGGTGATGACCGTGTCCACCGCGCCCTCGCTGCGCGGACGCTGCGACTGCCCCATCCCGTCCCGGATGACCTTCCCGCCGCCGAACTTCACCTCCTCGCCGTAGGTCGTGAAGTCCTTCTCCACCTCGATGATCAGCTCGGTATCCGCCAGGCGGACCCTGTCGCCGACGGTGGGGCCGAACATCTGCGCGTACGCTGCCCGGCTCATCTCATGAGGCATCTGCTCACCTCTTCACCGAACCCATGACTGCTCCGCTGAAGCCCACGACCCGGCGCGCGCCGCCGTAGGGAACGAGCGAGACCTCGCGCGAATGACCGGGCTCGAAGCGCACGGCCGTTCCCGCGGGGATGTCCAGGCGGTATCCGAGCGCGGCCTTCCGGTCGAACTCGAGCGCCGCGTTCGCCTCGGCGAAATGGTAGTGACTCCCCACCTGGATCGGCCGGTCACCGCCGTTGGCGACCGAGAGGGTGATCGCCGAACGCCCCTCGTTCAGGACGATCGTGCCGGGCGCTGGAATGGTCTCTCCAGGGATCAACGGATTCCTCAGCGAATCGGGTCGTGAAGGCTCACCAGCTTGGTTCCGTCGGGGAACATCGCTTCCACCTGCATCTCCTGGAGCATCTCGGCGATGCCCTCCATCACCTGAGCCCGGGCCAGGACCTTGCAGCTCTCGGACCGGAGCTCGGCGACCGACCTCCCATCTCGAGCGCCTTCGAGGACGAAGTCGGTCAGGAGCGCGACGCTCTCCGGGTAGTTGAGCTTGATCCCTCTCGCCAGCCGCTGGCGGGCGACCATCGCAGCGAGGGCGATCATCAGCTTGTCTCGTTCACGTGGGGTGACGTTCATCGAATTGGCTCTCGAGCAACGGGTTCAGCACGACCACACCTTCGGCACTCGAAAGGGCCCACCGCCCAGCTCCCGACCGAGGCCCTCGATGACTCCGGACACCGCACGTCTCAGCTCGAAGGCTGCGGCTGCAGCGAGGCGAACGATGATCAGGCCACCCACGACGGTGGCACCGCCCGCGCACTCCAGGGACGCGACCAGGTCGCGGATCGACTCCAGTCGCCCAGGGCTGCGAGGGCCGGAGTAAATCAGCGTCGCGGCCCCCCTGTGCTTCGAGAGCAGCGCTCTGCGCCGGAGCCGAGGAAAGGTCTCGCCCGTCGCACGGAAGGTGTCGGCCCAGACCAGCCGGCCGTCCACCCTGACCTGCCAGCTGTCGGTGAGCAGTCCGTCGACGACCTCCTCCCCGCGAGCTGCACGGCCGAGGACGAACCACTCCAGCGCGAGGAGCTCCGCGTCCGCGGCGAGCTCGACCTCGGTCCGTCGCCGGAGTCGTGCCCGATCGAAGACGATGGTCTCCTGAGGAAGCCAGGCCAGGCGCGCGGCATCACGCGCCTCCAGTCTGGTCGTCACCTGTGAAGGCGCGTCGAGTGCGCGGTAGACCCGCTCGGGCGTCTGGGAGGTGACGGTGATGGAGGCGCTCTCCCGTGCCGTCACCCAGCACTCCAGCCGGTCGCCGCCTGCGATGCCGCCGGCGGTGTTGACCACCACTGCCTCCGGCGGCTCTCCGGCGTGTGTCTTCGGAAACATGATGCGCAGCGGAGCTCGCTGAACCAGGTCCTCGATCCGGGTGACCCCCGAGGACCCACGCAGCAGCAGACGGCCGGAGCCGTCCGACCGCTGAAGGTCGCTCAGAACCCGGCCAACCCTTCCGGACAGTTGTAGGGGATCTTCACGCTGGTCACTTCCTCCAGCGAGCCATCCGGTCTGGTCGCGTACCCCACCAGCTTCGAGGCGTTCCCGTAGATCTGGTAGAGATACGCGCCGTCCGGCGACACCCAGTTGTCGCTCGGGCCGCTGCTGATGTCTCCGCAGAGGCCCCGGAACGTGCCATCGCCCTCCACGTCCGGGCACGCCGGATCCTTCGCGACGCGGAGCTCGGCGCCGTCGATACGAAAGGTGCTGATGTTGCTGTATCCGAAGACCGTGGCGTAGACGACCCGGTCATCCGGGGAGATGGCCAGCCAGCAAAGCTCGGCGATCGCGCCCCGCCTGGTATTGATCGGTACGATCTTGCCAGCGCGGATCCTCCCGTTCTCGTCGAGTCGACACATGCTGACCCCGTCGCCGACGGCGTATCCGACGATGAAGGTGTCCGGTCGGTTGCGCAGGAACGCGATGTAGAAAGGAGACCCGCCGCCTCCGTCCTGGAACGAAGGCTCGCCGAGCGTGCCGTTCGCATTCACCCGGAACACGACGATGCCGTCCGGGTCGGGCGCGTTCGAGGCGACCGACCTCGGCTTGCCGTCCTTCCCGTTCACCCAGAGGATCGGTGAACCGTCGGGATAGGTCCCCGAGATCGCGATCGGCACGTCGAAGGTGGTGCCGACGAGGAAGAACTTCTCGTCCGGCGAGAGCACACCCATCGTCGGGACACGGTGAGTCTTCTCCGGCGTGTTCGCCGTGTACCGCTCCATGCGCGGCGTGAGCTTCCCGTCGCTGGAGACCGACATGAGCCGGATGTGATCCGGGCCAAACGAGTGGAGAACGTAGAGCGTCGCCTTGGATGCGCAGTAGGCCAGCGCCTTTGCGGTGCCGCTCTTCCCCTCGACGGGGTTCCCCGTGGGCTTGGTGTCGATCAACGTGAGCTTGCCGCCCTCGCCCACGGAGAAGCTCGACACGGAGTTGTCCCCACCATTGGTGGCGAACAGGAGCTTGTTGTTCGGTGAAAGGATGACGCTGGCCGCGCCCTCGAACGAATTGGGCGCGCTCTCCTGACCGCTGATCGGCTTGAACGTCCCGGAGCCTGCACCTCCGGTGGCGACACGAGCGACCTCCGTGAGCGCGCCGTTGGCGGCCCGACGGTAGTGGACGACGCAGTTCCGGACCTCGTTCGTCTGCATGTACAGACACCCGGCGCCCTGACCGGACATGGCGGTGTGTCCGTGCATGCCCATCTCTGGCTGCATCTGCATCGCTGGCTGCTCACCCATCTCTGTCGTCGGCATGAATCGCTGTCTCGCTTTCTCTGTTGACTGAAGAAGAAGTCGCCCTCCGCCCGGCGTCCGGCCTGCGCTCGAGACTCCGTGCGGCTGCTCGGAGCGGAGGAGCAAGTCGGATGCCAGCTCCCTGGACCCGGTCCCGAGCTCCCGGCGCCTGACGCTCGAGCCGGAGAGCACCCCGTCCGGAGCGGCGACCCGGGGCCGTGAGCCGAGGCGCCCCGTCCGGTGAGCCCACGTGTCGATGGGGCGACACCGGGGACGACGGCCCGACGCGGGGATCTCACGGGGTGTCGATGGCGCGACGCCGGTGACCAAGGGGCGATGCGCGAATCGACATCCGCGCAGGCTCTGCCGTCCGGGGCGTGGTCACTCGACGCTGGATCCGCGGTTGCAAGGGCGGCCACCAGGGATTCGCGTCGTCCCAGAGGAGACACGGTTCATGAAGCTCGGCATGGCAATCGCCTTCAGCCTGATGATGCTGTCCGGCACCCAAGCACCCAGATCACAAGCCAGCAAGGCGTTCAACGGCTTCGACCTGGTGGACAAGACGGGCAACATCATCCGAAAGCCGAAGGGCTATCGAGATAATTTTCAAATCCTCGGCGTCTTTGGAGTGAAGGATCCAATACCCATGGCCGGTGGCGGTGGGCCAGAGAAGGGTATGGAAGAGCTCCACTATACCTACGCATCACCCGGCACGGCCGAGTACTACCGCAAGACGGGCAAGTTTCCGGACGGGGCCGTACTGGTCAAGGAAGTCGACACGACGGACACGGGTCGACTGACGACCGGGGATGCGCACTGGGCATCTGGAACGAAGCAGTGGTTCGTGATGGTCAAGGACGAGAAGGGACGCTTCCCGAACAACCCGCTCTGGGCCGAGGGATGGGGCTGGGCGCTGTTCAAGGCAGACGCACCCGACAAGCAGGTCGCGACGGCCTTCACCAAGGACTGCCAGGGCTGCCACCTCCCTGCCAGCTCGACGGACTGGATCTACACCCAGGGCTACCCCGTTCTTTCGGCGCAGTAGGCCGTAACAGCAGCACTCGAGCGTGACTCTACAAACAACAGAAAGGACACTTACTAATGAGAAGATTCGTGTGGGTGAGCTTCACGGCGGTCGGATTGTTCGCAGCCAGCCTCCTCGTCGCAAGGACGAAGGCGGTTGCCGCTCAGCCGCAAGAAGGTTCGCTGATTGTCTACGACTCCCAGGGCAGACTGAAGGTGCCTGACCCGTCGGTCTTCAGGAAGTGGGTCTTTCTCGGAGCTCCCACGACGCCGAACGGACTGAACAACGGGAAGGCGAACTTCCCCGAGTTCCATCATGTGTACGTCGAGCAGAAGAACTTCGATGAGTACATCAAGACGGGAACCTTCCCGGAAGGAACGATGCTTGTGAAGGAGCTCACTCGTGTCCTCAATCCGACCTTTCCGGATGGCTCTCGAAAGGAACCGTCGGGGCGAGGGTTCTTCAATGGTCCGTTCAACGGCATCGACCTGAGCATCAAGGATAGCAAGAAGTACGCAAATACCAACGGATGGGGATATTTTACCTTCGGCCACCATCCCTTGCCGTACGCCGAATGGGCCAGCGAAGCATCTCCCACCGAATGCGCCGGTTGCCACCAGACGTACGTCTCCAAGACGGACATGACCTGGGTTCAGTTCTATCCAATTCTCAACCAGAAGAACCCCACCAAGTAGTGCACACCGGAGCACTGAAAGATGGCTCTGGTCTCGCCCGGCTTTTCTGGAAGACGTGACACCGCCGAAGGCAAGCTTCCGCCCGGCCAGTACCTCACCGCCGGCTTTCCTGTTCTCTCCGCGGGGCCCACGCCTCAGGTGTCGCTCGAGAAGTGGGAGCTCACCATCGAGGAGGGAACCGATGTCCTCCGCCGGTGGGACTGGAAGTTGTTTCGCAGCTTGCCTGCCGAGAAGTTCACCGTCGACCTGCACTGCGTGACGCGATGGTCGAAGCTCGGAACGACGTGGGAGGGCGTCTCGCTCGACACCCTCTTCGCCGGGGTGAGAACTGACGCTGGCTATGCACTCGTCTCCTCGTATGGCGACTACACCACCAATCTGCCGTTGCAGGACCTCCTGAACCGGCAGGCGTGGATCGCCTTTCGCTTCGATGGGAGCGCGCTCGAGCCCGAACACGGCGGCCCTGCCCGACTTCTCGTTCCACATCTCTATCTCTGGAAATCCGCCAAGTGGGTCCGACGGATCAAGCTCATGCACAAGGATGCGCCGGGATTCTGGGAAGCCCTCGGCTACCATCACTATGGGGATCCGTGGCGCGAGCAGCGCTACTGGGGGGACTGATGTGGCGGGTTGGAACAGTGGTCGCGCTGCGCGACGAGACCGCGACGGCCCGGACGATCACCTTCGAGGTGCAGGACTGGCCGGGCCACCTTGCAGGTCAGCATGTCGACGTTCGTCTGACGTCTCCCGACGGATACTCCGCGGTTCGTTCATACTCGATCGCCGCGGCTCCGAACGCGGAGAGACGAGTCGAGATCACGGTTGAACGCCTCCCCGATGGGGAGGTGTCACCGTACCTGACCCAGCAGGTGGCGGTCGGCGATCGTCTCGAGCTGCGTGGGCCCCTCGGGGGGTGGTTCGTCTGGCGGCCGGAACAGACCGAGCCGATCCAGCTCGTCGCAGGAGGCTCCGGGATCGTTCCCCTCATGGCGATGATTCGCTCGCATCGATCGACGGACGGTGCCGGAGCTCTTCGCCTGCTGTATTCGGTCCGTGAACCGGGAGCCGTCTACTATCGCGCCGAGCTGGAAGCTCCGGCGGGCGAGGTCTCGGCACCGAAGGTCACCTATGCCTTCACCCGGGCCGCTCCGAAGGGCTGGCCGGGACGCATCGGGCGGATCGACGCCGCGCTGGTGGCAAGCACGACCTGGCCCTCGAAGCTCGTCCCGACTTGCTACGTCTGCGGACCCACGTCGTTCGTGGAGAGTGCGGCCGGTCTTCTCGTCGCTGCCGGCAACAGCCCTGGGAGGATCAGGACCGAGCGCTTTGGCCCCACGGGAGAACGGCAATGAGCGAGGACCACTCCCTGGACGGTAACGCCGCCGCCGGGCCATTGAGCATGATCTTCGCAGTCGATGTCACCGCTGCGGAGTGCCAGTGTGCGCGCTGCGGAGCGATCAGCCACTTCGCAAGAGCGCGTCTCTACATGCTGGGCCCGGGGGTCGTCGCCCGGTGCGCCGGCTGCGAGCACGTGCTCCTGCGGCTGGTCAGGGCGGGTCAGCGCCTGCTCCTCGAAGCGCGTGGGCTGGCCTACCTGAGCCTCGACACATCACAGCTCCAGGAGTCCGGCAGCTAACCAGCAGCTTCAGTCAGACAGCACCCATCCCGCCAGTTGACCCTCGAAGCGGACCTTGGAGGCGCGTGGTCAATCTACTCGAAAGGAAAAGAACAATGAAAGAAGTCGGAAAGATCCTTCCAGTCGTCGTCATCCTGTCAGCCAGCGTCGCGACCTTTGCTCAGGCGCACTCCGGAGGAACGGAGGCGAAATCAAGTTCGAGCAGGATGATGGTGATCGACCCGAAGGTTCGCGACCAGATGATGGCGACCACCGATCAGATGGACAAGCAGCTCCAGGAGCTGAAGGCCCGTGTCGCTCGCCAGGCGACCCCTGCCTCGGAACGGGAGGCGCTGGATGCACAGATCCAGGCCCTGCAGAAGTCCGTCCGGGAGCTCAAGGAACAGACGGAGATGGGTCCGCACTACCTCGACCAGGAGGATCCACTCCTGCCGTAGAGTGGACTGGAGCCCTAGAGGCGGTCGCCGGCAGAGTCAGCCCGTTGTGAAACCGGGGTCCGGCATGCTTTGACGGACCGCCTGCCATGCTCGGGATTCGCGAGGCGCTCCTCTTCCTGGCCCTGGTCGTCATCGCCGTCCCGCTCTTCAAGCGGCTCGGCCTGGGCTCGGTGCTCGGTTACCTCGTCGCCGGTGCGCTCATCGGCCCCCACGGCCTCCGGCTCATCGCCGGCGTGGAGGAGGTGAGCCACATCGCCGAGGCCGGGGTGGTGCTCCTGCTCTTCCTCATCGGGCTCGAGCTCCAGCCCGAGCGGCTCTGGGAGCTCCGCAGCCGGGTCTTCGTCGTCGGCGGCGCGCAGGTGGCGCTCAGCGGAGCGGTGCTCGCCGTCGGAGCGCTGGCCCTCGGGCTGTCCTGGCAGGCCGCGCTGGTGGCGGGGTTCGGGCTGTCCCTGTCCTCCACCGCCTTCGCCCTGCAGCTGCTGGGCGAGCGCGGCCAGCTGGCCACTCCCATGGGGCAGACCGCCTTCGGGATCCTCCTCTTCCAGGACCTGGCGGTGATTCCCCTGCTGGCGGTCATGCCACTGCTCGGGGCGAGCGAGGGGGCCGTCGAGGCCTCCTGGGTCCCGGTGGCCAAGGCCGCGGGGCTGGTCCTCCTCGTCGTGCTGGTGGGGCGGACGTTGCTCCGTCCCGCGTTCCGGCTGGTGGCCTCGGCGCGGAGCCAGGAGGTCTTCACCGCCTCGGCGCTGCTCATTGCCCTGGGGACCGCCGTCCTCACCTCGGCCGTCGGCCTGAGCCCCGCCCTGGGGGCCTTCATGGCCGGAGTGCTCCTGGCGGATTCGGAGTACCGGCACGAGCTGGAGGCGGACATCGAGCCCTTCCGGGGGCTGCTGATGGGGCTGTTCTTCGTCTCGGTGGGGATGTCGGTCGCCCTCGAGCTCCTCTTCGATCGGCCGCTGCTCATCATCGGGCTGGTCCTGGGGATGACCGCGCTCAAGGTCCTGAGCATCGGGGCGCTCGGGCGGCGCGTCCTCGGAGCCTGGCCGCCTGCCTGGGAGCTGGGGGTCATCCTCGGGCAGGGGGGTGAGTTCGCCTTCGTGCTGTTCGGGCTCGCCGTCTCCTACGGCATCCTCGCCGGCCCGCTCCGGGACACGCTGGTGCTGGTGGTGAGCCTGTCGATGGCGCTCACTCCCCTGCTCACCCTCGCCTGGGACCGGCTGCTGGCACCCCGGCTCCGCACCCGGGACGACCGGCCGTATGATCAGGGCGTGGAGGAAGACACTCCGGTCATCATCGCGGGCTTCGGCCGCTTCGGGCAGATCGTCGGCCGGATTCTGCGGGCCCGGCGCATCGCCTTCACCGCGATGGACGCCGACCCGGTGCAGATCGACTCTCTCATGCGTTTCGGGATCAAGGTCTTCTACGGCGACGCCTCCCGCCTGGACCTGCTCCGGGCGGCCCGGGCGGACAAGGCCCGGCTCTTCGTCCTCGCCATCGACGACGTGGAGTCCTCGCTCCGCACGGCGCGCGAGGTGCAGGAGCACTTCCCGCACCTGGTCATCTTCGCCCGCGCCCGGAACCGCGCTCACGCCTACCAGCTCCTCGAGCTGGGCATCACCCACGTCGTCCGGGAGACGTTCCTGTCGAGCCTCGAGCTGTCCAGCGACGTCCTGCAGGAGCTGGGCTTCAGCTACTCGGAGGCACGGGGCACGCTCGATCAGTTCCGCGAGCATGACGAGCGGCTCCTTCAGGAATCCTTCCACTACCAGCGGGACGAGAAGAAGCTCATCGAGATCGCCGAGCGTTCCCGGCGGGAGCTGGAATCGCTCTTCGCCCGTGACGCCGCCGAGGAGCGGAAGAGCGCGTGAGGGCGCTCGCCCCCCAGATTCGCCCGGCGACCTCCGGGGACGCGCCGGGGATCGCCCGGGTCCAGGTGCTCACCTGGCAGCAGACCTACCGGGGCATCCTGCCCGATGCGTTCCTCGACGGTCTCGACGTGGAGCGCAGCGCCGAGAGCTGGCGAGCGGTGGTCGCGGACCGCCGCCGCGTCACCCACGTCGTCGACGCCATGGGCATCCTCGGGTTTTGCACCTCCGGGCCCTCACGCGGCGATCCCACCGGATTTCGCGGCGAGGTGGAGGCGATCTACATCCACCCCGCCGAGCAGGGCCGCGGCTACGGCACCGCCCTGATCCAGTCGGCGATGGACTGGCTGGCGGCCAAGCGGCTCACCCCGGTGCTGGTCTGGGCGCTGGAGGCGAACACCCCGGCGCACGGGTTCTACCAGTCGCTGGGCGCGCGCCGGCTGGATACCCGCCTTCTCCGGATCGCTGACTCGCTCTACCCGGAGGTGGGCTTCGGCTGGCCCGACTCCGTCACTGCGGGCTGATCGGCCCGTGCTTCACCACCTCGAAGTCGCGGCCGGTGATGGTCCGGAGTGAACGGGTCTCCGCGTTGGAGAACCGGGGGTCGGGTGCCCCGGAGAGCCAGAAGCTGGTTCCTCCACCGTTGTCGGCGACGAACATCCCGTACTCCTTGAGCGCCCGGAGGATGACCTGCATCCGCCAGCTGAATCCGGAGATGTCCACGTCCTTCTTCAGCCGGACCCGGAGGCCCATCGGCGGGCAGCTCGAGCCATAGGAGCAGGTCCCGGCAGCGTGGGTCGCGGGCGAGACGAACCCCTTCTGGCTGTGGCCCACCACGAAGCGGAGGGCATGGCCGATCCAGCCGGAGTCGACCTCGCTCCAGCGGACCAGGCCGGGGAAGATGGGCAGCCCCGCGGCATCGGCCGAGGTCCAGCGGAGTGGCCGGTGGGCGTTGGACCAGAGGTTCCACTTGGCGCCGTTCGATGCGTCCCAGGATCCATCCGAATTCCGTGAGGCCTGGAACAGCTCGTAGAGGAAGCCCCGCTCCCGGTCGACGACGATGACGTGGTGGTCCAGCGAGGGGTCGGGGATGGCGCCCCAGGGGATGGGGAATGGGCCGGGGTCGCTCTCCTTCGGGTACCCCCAGTACGAGATGTGGACCATCGGTTGGTCGCGCCCCACCTCGGTGTAGGGGATCCCGTTGCCGTCCGCGTCCCAGGCGGCGGTGAGCGGGTCGTCGGCCCCCATCTCGGCGATGTACGCGTCCGAGCTCGGGTCCACCGGGTCGTCGTCGATGCGGGTGTTCCACGGGCTGTCGGCCGGGAAGATGGGGGCCAGCGTCGGCTCAGGTGGCGGAGGCGGGGGTGGAGGCGGCGGAGGGGGAGGGTCCGGCGGAGGGGGCTCGGGGTCGCTCGCGAGGGTCCCGGCGTCGGATCCGGCGTCCGGAGCGGGGTCGGTTCCGGCGTCCGCGGAGCCGCGTCCGCCATCGCGCGGGTCGGGCGCGGGTCGTCCGGACGGCCCCCGGGGCTCGGGAACGGTGGCGTCGGTCAGGGAGACGCCGCCACTGCACCCGGTCGCGAGGGCCAGCAGGAGGAGACACACGGTCCGCATGGGCGCGGGACCCTAGTCAGCACGTCGACGGGCAAAACCCCGCTCGACCCTGCGTGGGCACTGTGTGACAGCGCGTCATGAGCCTCGGTCGAGGACCGTCCCGGCACGCGAGCGGTCGTCCATCGCCGGCGCTCCGCACCTGGCCTGCCTCGGTCGACGGGCTTTCTCACCGAGCTCCGCACGAGCCAGGCGAGAATCTCTCGGCCGCGAGCGCCGCGGC
>Ga0081540_1000163_pt1 | contig 68955 bp, 64 predicted proteins | sample TabmetS2T1R1_FD_71024 | JGI IMG/M metagenome (GOLD analysis project Ga0081540, IMG submission 71024) | Tabebuia heterophylla rhizosphere microbial communities from the University of Puerto Rico - S2T1R1 | ecosystem: Host-associated > Plants > Roots > Rhizosphere ...
GCAGCTTGCGGCTGTTCGGGCAGGTGCGGGCGTTAGCGTGGAGCTTCATCCGGTGTCCTCCTTGGGTCTGGGTGGGTCGACACCCCCAGCCTTCAAGGAGGCCCGGATGAACAACGTGGTGAGGAACTACAGCTAGAGATCAGAATCGATGCGGCACTTCGCCGTCTATAGGACGGTCAATTGCCGCATCGTTTGCTAGTCGCCGAGGCGGTAGGCGACGAGGGTCGGTTTCTGGCCTTCGGCGACGGCAATCCCGGCCGGCACCAACAGGGTGTCGCCGCTGGCGATCACCGCGGTGTTCGACCCGGCGGGTAGCGATTCGCTCCAGACTTCGCCACCCGTCTTGGCGTCGAGGCCGTGGACGGTGCCTTCGAAGGTGGTGAAGAAGACCATGTCGTTGACGGCGACCGGGGCACCGAAGGCGCCCGATTCGAATTCCTCGTTCCAGAGCTCCTTGCCGGTCCTGATGTCGAGGGCGACCAGTTCGCCGGTCAGCGGGCTCGATTCGTTCGTTTCGCCGTTGGCGGAGTATTCGACCGGGTGGTTGACGACCGGGACGAAGAGGGTCGTTTCGTTCGCCGCCATCGGCGCGATCACTCCCCCCAGGGTGCCCGGGGCGACGGTCATCTTCGAGGGAAGCTTCTGACCCTTCATCGCCTTCAGGCCGTCTTCGTCGTGGCCGTTGTGTTCGCCGACCGGCGTCTTCCAGACCGGCTTGCCGGTCTTCGCGTCGACGGCGACGACGATCCCCGACTTGCCGGACCCGATCGCCAGCTGCCTGCCGCCGGCGCTGGTCAGGATCGGCGGGTTCTGGAAGTCCCAGTCGAAGATGTCGTGCGGGGTCTGCTGGTAGTACCACCGCAGCTTGCCCGTTTTCGCGTCGAGCTTGACCATCGAGTTGGTGTAGAGGTTGGGGCCGGGCCGGCTCGAGCCCCAGGGGAACTGCGGCGTGCCCGGGAACGGCGAGGGGTTGCCGGTGCCGAAGTACATCGAGCCTTCTTCGTCGAACGAGGGCGCGTACCAGAGCCCGCCGCCGCCGTTCACCTGCTTGTTGCCCCAGAGGTCGTTCGGGGCGGTGTTGAAGTGCCAGAGCTTCTTCCCGGTCTTGGCGTCGAGCGCCCAGAGGATACCGACGCCGCCGGCCGGGTATTCGGCGCTGGCGTTGGTCGGGACGGTCGAGACGTAGACGATCCCTTCGTGGTAGCCGGGTGCCATGTCGATGCCTTCGCCGTTGGCGCCGACCAGCGGCGTCGACCACAGCTCTTCGCCCGATTCCTGGTCGAGGGCGAAGGCGGCGCTCGCGGTCGCGCCGAACACCTTTCCTTCCTGCACCGTCACCCCGTTCGGGCCCTGGTCGAGCTCTTCGTATTTCTTCGTCCAGAGGACTTCGCCGCTTTCGAGGTCGATCGCCTGCACGTTGGACTCGAGGTCCTGGGAGTAGATGACGCCGTTGACGACGACCGGGGTGGCGGCGTAGGCGCCGAAGGTGCTTTCGGCGGTCAGCGGCAGTTTCCAGGCGACCTTCAGCGAGGGCGTGGTCTGGCGGTTGATCGGGCCGGCGACGAAGCGCGTGTTGGCGGTGTCGACCCCCGGCCAACCCGAGCCGGTCAGCTTGGCATCGCCGCCCGAGCCGGAGGCGTCGCCGCCACCGCCGCCGCAGCCGGCCAGCGCCAGCACCGAGACCAGCATCACGAGCGCCGCTGCAACCCCCTGCTTCGAGCCCCTTTGCAGCATCTTCAATCGAACAATAAAGATTTGTCGTTCACGGTGCTGAGATTTTCTCCGGCCTTGCCCTTGAGATCCGGCAGGTGCGGCTGCAGGACGCGGTTGGCAAGCAGGCCGAGGGCGCCGAGGTTGGCAAAGCCGGGGCCCTGGCTGAGGCCGGCGAGGCCGGGGATCTGCAGCAGCGGCTCCATCCCGACCAGCTCGAGGTTGCGGCCGATCGGCACCTCGACCCCCCGCGGCGTCTCCCAGAGATCGCCGACCCGGCTCTCGATCTCGGCCCGCAGCTCGGCCGGGAACAGCGAGCGCAGCTGCGCGATCAGGTCGAAGCCGGTGCAGTTGACGACCCAGTCGTGCTCGCCCTCCGCCCCGCCCCCCGGCGCCTCGTACTCGACCCGCACCCGCGCCGGCGAGGCGCTGCCGACGTGGGTGACGCGGCCGCAGACGAAACGGGCGCGGTCGTCGTAGGCGATCGCCGCCAGGCTCGGCGGGTCGAAGACGCCGCGGTCGGAGTGCTTGACGAAGTCGCGCCGGGTTTCCTGGTCGAGGTCGTCCCATTCGACCACGTCGGGGTCGGAGAAGACGCGGTTCTCGAGAAAGCTCTCGCCGCGGCTCATCGGCAGCATCGGCGTGTAGATCGTGTAGCGGCAGTTGGGCCGCAGCCCGCGCAGGAACATCACGCAGCTGAGCGCGCTCTCGCCGCCGCCGACGACGGCGACGTCGCAGGGCTCGCGCTCGGGGATCCGGGCGAGCTCCTCGCGCCTCGAGTCGCAGTGGAAGAGCCGCGGGGCGACGCCCGGCTCGTGCGGGAAGGCGCGGTGGACGCCGGGACCGGTCAGGACCAGGGCACCGCCGTGCAGCTCTCCGTCCCGCCCCTCGACCGCGACCCGCCAGCGCTGATCGGCGTCGAGCGCGACCCCGGTCACCCGGCCGCCTACCAGCGTCACCCCCTCGGTCGCCCGAGCCAGGACCCAGCGCAGGTATTCCCCGTAGTCGCGGTGGCGGACCGAGGGCGAGCCGGCGTCGATCCAGCGCGCGTAGCGGCGCAGGCTGACCATGTGCTGCTGCCAGGTAAAGCTCATCACCGCCTCGTCGATCGCTTCGCCGGCCTCGCCGAACTCCTTGAAGCTGCGGTAGGGGAAGCCGATGTCCTTGATCGGGGTGACGGCGAGCGGCTCTTCGCCCGAGGTCATCCCGTTGCGGCCAAGCCAGGATGCCGCCGGCTCGGTCCCCTCGACGACCGTCAGCGAGATCGGGCCGAGGCCGAGCCGGTTGATGACGTGGACCTTGGCGGCGATCGCCGTCGCCTTGGCGCCGGCGCCGACGATCAGCAGGTCGCTCACGGTCTCGGGACCGGTGTCCGACATCGCTCTACGCTGCCGCCAGGGTGTTGACGACGGGCCGGCCGGCGCCGCGCGGGCGGGCGATCACGCGGGCGCTGCGGTCGGGGCTGAATGAGATCGCGCTTTTCCTCATCCCCTCGGCGCGCGCGCCGACCGGTTCGAGGTCGACCGTGGCGAGGACCGCGCGCAGCACCCGCTTCATCTCCATTTCCGCGTAGCTGGCGGCGAGGCAGCGGCGGGTGCCGCCGCCGAACGGGATCCAGGTGTAGGTCGGCGTCTTACGGCCGAGGAAGCGCTCCGGGAGAAATTTGTCCGGCTGATCGTAGTTGCGCGGGTCGTTGTGGATCAGCGGCACGCAGGGGGCGACGACCGTGCCGGCGGGCAGGTCGTGGCCGCCGAGCGTCATCGGCTCCCGCAGGCGGCGGACGACGACCGGGACCGGCGGCCGCATCCGCAGCGTCTCCTTGATCACCGCGTCGAGGTAGGCGCCGTCGCCCTCCCCGTCGACGTCTTCGCGGGTCCGCTCCAGCTTCTCCGGGTTGCGCATCAGCCGCTCGAAGGTCCAGGCCAGCGAGGTCGAGGTCGGGCCGTCGGTCAGCAGGGTCAGCAGTTCGTCGCGCAGGTCGTGCTCGCTGAGCAGCGAGCCGTCCTCGTAGCGCGCCTGGACCAGCATCGTCACCACTCCCATCGGCGCCGCGTCGGGGCGTTTGCGGCGCAGCCGCGCCTCATCGAGCACCGCCTCTTCGACCGGCCCCATCGCCTCCCGGTAGCCGCGCGTGCGGGCGAGGCGGTCGGGGCCGTAGAGGGCCAGCTTGGTCAGGTTGCGGGGCGTGTTCATCCACTCGGTCAGCGCCGTCAGCCGCGCCCGCAGCCGGTCGAGGTGGCCGCCGTCGGGACCGAAGACGGCCCGCATCACGACCTCCTGGGTGACCGCCTGCATCCGCGGCCAGAGCTCGAACGGCTCGCCGACCGGCCAGCTCGCGACCTCGCGCTGGGCGACCTCGGCCATCATCGCCGCGTCGGCGCCGACCGCCTCGCCGTGAAACGAGGGCAGCATCAGGCGCCGGCGGGTCATGTGCGCAGGTTCTTCCAGCAGCATCACCGAGCGCGGGCCGAGAACCGGCCGCAGCAGCGGGTTGGCAACCGCGACGCCGACCGCCGAGCCGGCGGTGAAGACGCGTTTGACGTCGTCCGGGTCGCAGAGCAGAACCCAGTCGCCCCAGCGCAGCAGGCGCAGGGTGAAGGTGTCGCCGTAGCGGCGGTGGCAGTCCTCGAGCAGCGGCAGCGGTTCCCTCATCCAGTCCAGGGTCTGCAGCGCCCGCGGCTTGCGCGGCCCGGCCGGGAGCGGGCTCATAGCTGCGGCCTGCCCTCGGCGGCGGCGAGCCGGTCCATCAGCTCGTCCTCGGCTCGGCAGGTCGCCGCGATCAGCAGATCGAAGAGGTCGGCGCTGAACTCAGCCGGCAGGTTGGCCTCGGCGCCGCGCTCGAGATAACGGCTGCGGACGATCTCGACCCGGTCGGGCTGCATCATCGGGATCTCGTGCTCGCTCTTGTAGACCGCGACTTCGCGGCAGATCTCGAAGCGCTCGCCGAGCAGGCGGGCGATCTCGTCGTCGATCACGTCGAGGCGGCGGCGGAAGGGCTCGAGGCCGGCCATCACCCTTTCCCCCCGAGCAGGCCGACGGCGAAGGCGTGGCTGCACTCGGCGAGGTCGCCGAGTGAGTAGCCGCCCTCCTGGACGACGCAGACCGGCAGCCCTGCTCGAGCCAGGAGGGCACCGACTTCGGTGAAGATCGCGGGCTCGAAGTCCCAGCTGCCGTGCGGGTCGCCGGCGACGGTGTCGTAGCCGAGCGAGACGACCAGCGCCGCCGCCTCGGCCGCCAGCGAGTCGATCGAGCGCGCGACCTCGGCGACGTAGGTGGCGGCGTCGGGGGCGCGCTCGAAGGCGACGACGCGTTCGCCCGAGATCCGCGGCAGCACCGTGCCCGGCGGCACGTTGGTCACCGGCGAGGCGTGCAGCGAGTGCAGGGTGACGCCGTCCATGCGCTCGACCAGGGCCGAGGTCCCATTCGGGTAGTGGAGGTCGAGGTCGAGGACGCCGACCGGCTTGCGCCCCGCCTCGCAGAGGGTCCAGACCGCCGCCGCGGCGTTGTTGAGGTAGCAGTAGCCGGCCTGGAAGGCGGGCCCGGCGTGGTGGCCCGGCGGGCGGCAGACGGCGTAGGTGAAGCGCGCCCCGGCGGCGATCCGCTCGGCGGCGGTGATCGCGGTGCGGACCCCCTCGCGGGCGGCGGCGACGAGGCCGGCGTGGACCGGAATGTCGGGCTCGAGCCCGGGCGGGGCAAACTCGGCGAGGATCACCGGCTCGGACATCCCGACCCGCTCCAGCGCCTCCAGGTAGCGGCGCTCGTGCAGCGAGCCGAGCGCCCGCTCGAGCGCCGCGTCGGCGGCGTCGGCCGCTTCCGCGCGCACGCCGCCGTGACGGGCCAGGCCCAGGTGCAGCTCGGCGAGGCGCTGGTTGCTGTCCTGGCCCGGCAGGCGGCGGTCGCCTTCGCGCACCCAGAGAGCAGCGTCGTCGCGGCCGCGGCGCTGCTCGATCATCAGCAGCTCAGGCGTCATCCAAGAGCCTCCGCATCCGCGGGCCGAGGTGCTCGAAGCCGGCGCCCTCGTAGAAGGCGGTCGTCTGGGCAATCGCGGCGAAGGTCTCGCGCGGCAGCCCGACCTCGATCCGGCCTACCCCCTCTTCGCGGGCGATCGCCGCCAGCGCCTCGATCAGCTCCGCTCCGATCCCGCGGCTGCGCCACTCAGGATGTACCCAAAGATCCTGGATCGTCGCGTAGCGGCCGGGGACGTGGATCGCCCGCTGCCAGCTCGCGCCGAGGACGCCGACGAGCGATTCGCCGTCCTCGGCGACGAGCAGTGTGCCGACGCTCTCGTCGTCGAGCAGCGCCCCCACCTCGGCCTCCATCTGCGGCCGCGAGGGGCTGCGGCCGCCGAGCTCGCGCAGCAGCTCCGCCACCGCCTCGACCACTGCCGGCAGGTCCTCACGGGTCGCCTCGCGCACGCTCATGACAAATCCTCGCGCTTCGCTCCCGGCGCGAAGAACCAGAGATGCACGCTTGGTCGCTCCGCGCTCACAGCAGCCTCGCGCTTCGCGCCGCCGGCTCCAGCTCGACGCTCCAGGCCTCGTCCTGCTCGGCGCTGCCGGTCACCGCCTGGGCGATCGCCGCCATCGGCGCCCGCGCCTTCAGCAGGATCTCGTCGAACTCCTCGGCCGGGTCGGACTGCATCACGATCGCGCCGCCGGCGCCGATCGTCGTCCGGCCGGGCCGGATCACGATCGTGCGGATGACGATGCTGAGGTCGGTCGTCCCGTCGAGGCCGAAGTAGCCGATCCCGCCCGAGTAGACGCCGCGTGCCTCGTCCTCGATGTCGTCGATGATCTCCATCGTCCGCTCCTTCGGCGCGCCGGTCATCGAGCCGCCGGGGAAGCAGGCGCGCACGCACTCGGCCGCCGTCCGGCTCGCCTCGAGGGTGCCGGTGATCGTCGAGACGACCTGGTGGACGGTGGCGTAGGGCTCGACCACCATCAGGTCCGGGACGCTGACCGAGTCGACCTCGCAAACGCGGCCGAGGTCGTTGCGCAGCAGGTCGACGATCATCAGGTGCTCGGCCTTGGTCTTTTCGTCGCCTTCGAGGAAGGCGACGCGGGCGGCGTCCTCCTCGGGGTCGTCGCTGCGCGAGATCGTCCCCTTGATCGGTCGCGCCTGGACCACGCGCTCGCGGTCGACGGAGAGGAAGCGCTCTGGCGAGGAGCTGACGATCGCGTACTCGCCGAAGCGCAGGAAGGCGGCAAACGGGGCCGGGTTGCTGCGGCGCAGCTGGCGGTAGAGGTCGAACGGGTCGGGGCTGGCGTCGGTCGAGATCTGGTCGGTCAGGCAGACCTCATACGACTCCCCTGCTTCCAGTTCGGCGTGGCAGCGGCCGATGTCGGCAAGGTACTGCTCGCGGCCGCGGCCGCACTCGAAGCGGACGTGGCCGCCCGGGTCGGGCGGCGGCGGCAGCGGCCGCTCCTCCGGCGGCTCGGCGATCGCGCCGGCGACGACGTCGGCGGCGAGCTCGAGCCACTCCTCCGCCTCCGGGTCCTCGCCGACGGCGACGGCGATGACGTGGGTGCGGCCCTCGGCGTGGTCGACGGCGACGACCCGGTCGGCCAGCATCATCGCCGCGTCCGGCAGGTCGGAGCTGTGGACGTTGGGCGAGCCGCAGTCGGCCTTGCACTCGTAGCCGAGATAGCCGACGTAGCCGCCGACCAGCCCGCGGCCGATCCCCTCCGGCAGCTCGACCGCGTGGTCCTTCACCCCGCGGTCGATCAGCTCGAAGATCGAGCGCTGCTCGACCACCGGCTCGGCGCCGCCGCGCCGGATCGAGACCTCGCCGCGGTCGACGTCGTAGGAGACCAGGCAGCGCTCGCGGCCGGCGCTGGTGCCCATGAACGAGCACTGGGCGAGCCAGGTCGGCGCGTCGGCGCTGTCGAGCCAGAAAGACTGCTCGGCGCCGACGAAGAGACGTTCGTAGACGTGCTCCGTCGGCGCCGCCCCCACCAGCGTTCGCACCAACAGCCTTGCCCGTGGCTGATCGGTGCTCCCCGCCTTCCCTGCGGTCGAGCCCGGGCCGGCCGGCGACTGCGCCGTATTGATGTGGCGCGCCTGGGATGCCGGCCGGCCCGTGTAGCGCTCGGCCAGTTGGTAGAAGTTTTCGGCGATCCTGCGGCCGTGCTCGGTGGCGACCGACTCGGGGTGGAACTGGACGCCCCACATCGGCCGGGTGCGGTGCTCGATCCCCATCACGACTCCGTCCTCCGACCAGGCGGTCTCGCGCCCGTCGGCGCTCATCTGCCTGGTGATCGCCAGCGAGTGGTAGCGGACCACCGAGAAGCCCTGGGGCACGTCCTCGAAGAGCCCCGTGCCTTCGTGGCGGACGCGGCTGAGGCGCCCGTGCATCGGCATCGGGGCGGAGTCGACGCCGCCCTCGAGCAGGTTGCCGATCCCCTGGTGGCCGAGGCAGATGCCCAGCACCGGGATCTCGCTGTAGAGGAGGATGTCGCGGCAGACGCCGAAGTCGTGCCAGCGCTGCGGGCGGCCCGGCCCCGGCGAGAGCACGATCGCGTCGAAGTCCGAGCGCGAGAGAACGCGCCAGGAGACGGCGTCATTCTTGACCACGACCGGCTCCTCGCCGGAGGCGGCGGCGAGCAGGTGGAAGACGTTGTGGGTGTAGGAGTCGTGGTTGTCGACCAGCAGCGTTTTCATCAGGCCGGCTCCAGCCCGAGGCCCCGGGCCCCTTCCTCGAGCACGGTCTGGACGACCCGCTCGACCTCCGGCGCCCGCTCGGCCTCGCCGTACCAGCGGGCGAAGTGCGCGAGGTAGCGGGCCAGCGGCACCGGGTCGAACTCGGCGACCGCGGCCTTCAGGTGGCGCCGGTACATCTGCGACTGGATCACCGCGAAGCGGTAGTCGGGGTCCTCGGCCGGGCGCGAGCCGGCGAGCGCCGCCGAGCCGCCGCGGTGCGCCTGCGCCCGCGCCAGCTCCCAGCCGAGGCTGGTGTTGTCCTGCGCCAGCAGCTTCTCGGGCTCGAACTCGACCCGTTTGGTCGTCTGCTGGAGGAGGAAGTAGCCGAGCGCGACCTGCGAGGCGATCCGGTCGGGGTGGGGATGGGAGCGGGCGACCGCGGCCAGCTCGGGCTCGGCCTCGACCTCCTCCTCGATCCACTCGGCGAGGTCGTCGATCAGCAGTGCCCCTTCCTTGCTCGAGGTGATCGCCTGACGCTCGCGGGCGACCATCCCGTGGAAGACGTCGTAGGTCGGCGGGCCGCCGCCCTTGAGGCTGCCGTGACCGTTGCCGTTGACGACGCCGAGGAAGTCGATCAGCTGCCGCCGGCAGTTGACGTGGGCGACCCACTCGGTGCCGCAGACCTGGAGCGAGATCACGTCGTCCAGCTCCGGCGCCGCCGACCAGTAGGCGAGTGCCCGCATGTGCTGGGTCGGCAGCCCGTCGGCGCGGACCAACGGCATTTCTTCGAGCTCCTCGCGCCTGGTCTCGTACATCACCATGTCGTCGGCGTAGCGGCGGGTCAGCTTCCCTTCGCTGAGACCCTGGTTGGTCAGCTCGCGGACCTCGGGCAGGAAATCGGACTCGAAGATCACCTTGTCGAAGGGGACGCCGAGCCGGGCCAGGGTCTTGCGCTGGCCGGCGATCACCGAGGCCCGCGTCTTCGACCACAGTTCGAGCGCCGGCTGGTCGCCGCTCAGGACCCGCATCATCAGCTCGTCGGCCTTGTCGTTGTAGAGCGCCGACTCGCGGGCGACCGAGTCCTCGGCGCTGTCGTCGTCGGCGCTGCCGTTGGCGCGGGAAGCGGTGACGTAGCTCGAATAGCAGGCACCGACGAAGTGGTCGCTCTTCTCGTCGCCGTCGGCGCCGAGCTGCTGCTCGCGGCCGCTGGTCACGACCCCCGCCATCGCCTCGCCCATGCTGCGGCCGACGTCGCAGATCAAGCTGCGGTGCTCGACCCGGGCGCCCGCCTGGCGCAGCGAGGCGCCGATCGCGTTGCCGAGGGCGAGGTTGCGGAGGTGGCCGATGTGCAGCGCCTTGGTCGTGTTCGCGCCCCAGAAGTAGACGGCGTAGCGCTGCCCGGCGGCGAGGTCGGCGTGGGAGGCCTCGCCCTCCCCCGCCAGAAGCTCCGCCGCCGTCCGCTCGACCCAGTCGTCGCGCAGGTGCAGGCGCATCTGGTCGCCGTGCCCGGAGATCGACCCGGCCCACGGCTCGGCCTCGATCTGCTCCAGCGCGTCGCGTGCCACCTCGCTCTCGCGCCAGTCCGGGACCCGGGGCACCAGCATCAGGTCGAACTCGGCGCTGGGCTTGAACGGCGCCCGCGCCGACCAGGCCGGCCCGCCGTCCCCTCGAACCGCGATCCCGTCCAGATTGTCGAAGAGGTTTTCTCCCATAGCCCGTGCCTGGTTGCTCGTTTTCGGATGCACCGGCCGGGGCTCGAACCCGGATCTACGGCTTACAACGCCGTCCCTTTAACCGATTAAGGCACCGGTGCTGGCTATGGTGATCTCCTGGATCAGCAACCCTGACTGATCAAGAGGCCGCGAGCATAACAGCTGTTTCCATCTACGCCAAATAATTTGAGTAAATGCGCGATTACCAGGGGAAATGCGCATGAGGCTGCCAAATCAAGGGCTCCGCAGGCCCAAATCCGGCCTCGCGCCGCCCCGGCACCGTGGCAGTCCTTTGCCCCGCATAGCGACACAAAGGACTGCCACGATCCAGGCCCCCGTCGCCGCCATTGGCGGCTAGATCCGGCCGGCCTCGAGCAGGCGGCGGAGGAAGCGTTTGGTGTCCTCGTGCTCGGGGGCTTCGAGGACCTTCTTGGGCGGTCCGGACTCGACGATGCGGCCTTCGTGGAGGAAGGCGACTTCGTCGGCGACCTCGCGGGCGAAGCTCATCTCGTGGGTGGCGATCACCATCGTCATCCCCTCCGCCTTGAGGTCGCGGACCGCCTCCAGGACCTCGCCGACGAGCTCCGGGTCGAGGGCGCTGGTGATCTCGTCGAGCAGCAGCGCCCGCGGCGCGCCGGCGAAGGCGCGGGCGATTGCGACCCGCTGCTGCTGGCCGCCGGAGAGGTTGTCGGGCCGGTCGTCCTCGCGGCCGGCGAGGCCGAAGCGGGCGAGCAGGGCGCGGCCGCGCTCCTCGGCCTCGGCCTTCGACACGCCGTGCGCCCGCCTCTCCCCCAGGACGACGTTCTGCAGGGCGGTCATGTGCGGGAAGAGGTTGTAGGCCTGGAAGACGAGGCCGAGCTTGCGCCGCACCGCGACCGGGTCGACGCCCGGGTCGGTGATCACCTCGCCGTCGAGGAAGACGTCGCCGTCATCGATCTCCTCGAGCAGGTCGATGCAGCGCAGCAGCGTCGACTTGCCCGAGCCGGAGGCGCCGATCAGAGCCAGCGCCCGGTGCTCGGAGACCGTGACGTCGATCCCGCGCAGGACCTCCCGCTCGCCGAACGCCTTCGTCACTTCGCGCACCTCGAGGACGGGCGCGCCGCTCATGACGACCTTTCGCGCTTCGCTCCCGGCGCGAAGAGCCAGATATGCACGCTTGGTCGCTCCGCGCTCACCGGACCGCCCCCTCGGGGCCGCCGCCGATCCGGTCGACGACCCGCGCCAGCGGGATCGTCACCGCCAGGTAGAGCAGGGCGGCGGCCACCAGCGGCGTGAAGTTGAAGGTTTCGTACTGGATGATCTGGGCCTCGCGGAAGGCCTCCAGCGGGCCGAGGATCGAGACCAGGGCGACGTCCTTCTGCAGGGCGACGAAGTCATTCAGCAGCGGCGGCGCCACCCGTCGCACCGCCTGCGGCAGGATCACGTGGCGCATCGCCTGGCGGTCGGTGAGCCCGATCGCCAGGGCCGCGTCGCGCTGGCCGCGGTGGACGGAGGCGATCCCGGCCCGGTAGACCTCGGCGACGTAGGCGCTGTAGGAGAGGGTGAGGGCGATGCCGCCGAGCACGATCGGCTCCGGTGCCGGGTCGATCAGCTTCAGCGCCGGCACCCCGAAGCCGACCAGGGCGACGAGGATGATCGTCGGGAAGCCGCGGAAGAGGTCGACGTAGACGGTGCCGAGCAGGCGCAGCGGGAACAGGGCCGGAGAGCGGCTGGTGCGGGTCAGGGCGACGGTGAGGCCGACGATCAGGACCGCGATCTCGACGATCACGAACAGCTTGACGTCGAGCCAGAAGCCGTCGAGGACTTCCGGAAACGAGTCCTTGAAGATCGACCAGGAGAAGAACGTTTCCCGCACTTCCGGCCAACCGGGGCTGTTCAGGACCCAGGCGGCGAGTCCGCCGATGACGACGATCGTCGAGGCGGCGGCGATCGCCTGGCCGCGACGGTGCTGACGGCGCTTGGCGGCCTCCCTTTCGAGGCGGCGGGGACTGATGGCGACGGACTCAGCCAAGCGCCGCGGATTCTGACCCCGGGCGGGGACGGTGCCCCCACGCTCGCAATCTTGACCCCACCAGGGCGGGGTAAATCTCGCGAGCGGCGAAAGCCCCTATTCGAGTTCGGGAGCGCCGGCCGCCTGGCTCATCCAGCGGCTGGTGATCTTTCCGAGTTCGCCCGAGCTTTCGAGTTCTTCGACCGCCTGGCTGACGCAGGTGGTGAGCGGCGATTCCTTTTCCATCAGCGCGCCCCACTGGTCGCCGCCGGGGGCTTCGAACTGGCCGGCGACGGTCGCCGCCGGGACCTGGACCGCGGTCAGGTAGAGCGCGGTCGGCAGGTCGACGACGGCGGCGTCGATCTGTTCGTTCTTCAGCGCCTGGACGACGTCGTTGGAGCTGTTGAAGACTTCCGGCTTGCTGTCGGGTTCGATCACTTCTTCGACCGCTTCGAGGCTGGTCGTCCCGACCTGGACGCCGATGTCGAGCTCCTTCAGGTCTGCGAGCGATTCGGCCTGCGCGGCTTCCGAGCTCTTCAGCACGACGATCGCCTGGTTGGCGGTGTAGTAGGGGACCGAGAAGTCGACCGCCTTTTCGCGCGCCGGCGTGATCGAGATCTCGTTGACGTCGAAGTCGAAGTCCTTCGGCCCGGGCGCAAAGGAGGCGTTGAACGGCTCCACCGTCCACTTCACGTCGGCCGGGGCGTAGCCGAGCTGCTTGCCGACCGCATAGGCGACGGCGCTCTCGAAGCCTTCGCCGTTGGCTGGTTCGTCTTCTTCGAAGTAGGGCGGGTAGGCCGGCTTGTCGGTGGCGACGGTCAGCGTCCCGGCGGTCTTCGTCTGCAGCTGCCCGGGCGCGCATTCGCCCGCCGCCGAGGCGGTGGTCGATTCAGCCGCGGTCGACTCCGAGCTGGAGTCGTCGCTGCCGCCGCAGCCGGCGGCGACGAGCAGGACCAGGACGAGCGAGGTGGCGGCGAAGAGTCGCTTCATAGACCGGAGAAGGCGAGGATCCTAAACCAAACTCCGGCCAGCGCATATGCTCGACGGCGAATGGCGGTCCTCCCCACCCCCGAGAGCATCGAGGCCTACCTCGCCGAAGACGACGGCGGCCCGGTGGTGATGCTGAATCTGCTGCGCTTCGCCGACGGCGACCGCACCCTCTACGACGAGTACTCGCGGCGGGTGCTGCCGTTCCTCGCCAAAGCCGAGGCCGAGGTCGTCTACGCCGGCGACCTCGCGACCACGGTGATCGCGCCCGAGGTCCACGGCGAGTGGGACATGGTCCTGTTGGTCCGCTACCCGAGCCGCCAGGGCTTCATCGCGATGGTCACCGACCCCGAGTACCTGGAGATCGCCGACCTGCGCAGCCGCGGGCTCGAGGACTCGCTGCTGCAGGCGGGCCGCCAGGTCTACGCCGAGTCGCTCGGCGAGGGATGACCGCGGCGGCCGTCGCCGACGCGCCGGAGCGCGAGCGCTTCGAGATCTCGCTCGACGGCGCCGTCGTCGGCTTCACCACCTACCAGCGGGGAGCGCGGACGATCGCCCTGATCCACACCGAGGTAGACCCCGCCCACGAGGGCGAGGGACTGGCCAGCACCCTGATCCGCTTCGCCCTCGACAGCGCCCGCGCCGAAGGGCTCGCGGTGCTGCCATTCTGCCCCTTCGTGCCCGCCTTCATCGAAGAGCACAAGGAGTACGTCGACCTGGTCCCGGCCCAGCGCCGCGCCGAGTTTAGGTTGGAAGAGTGAACTGGGGATCGAGCGGCTGAAATGTTCGTCGAGTACCTCGACCGCGGCTTCGGGATCGACCCCGAGGCAACCTGCATGGTGCGCGCCGACGGCAGCCTCGGCCTCAGCCACCGCGAGCTCTCGGACCTGACCCACCGGGTCGCCGTCGGCCTGCACGAGCGCGGACTCGCCAACGGCGGCAAGGTCGCCGTCTTCGCTCCCAACGGGCCGCTCGGCTACGCGGCGGTGATCGGGGTGATCCGGGCCGGCGCCGGCTGGGTGGCGCTGAACCCGAAATCGGAGGAGAACGAGCTGACCGCGCTGCTCGCGCTGCTCGACTGCGACTACCTGATCTACTCGGCCGCCTACCGCGAGCGGGCGCAGGCGCTGCTCGAGCGGACGCCGGGGATCCAGGGCTCGGCGATGTTCGGCGACGACGAGCTCGGCGCCGAGTTCGAGAGCTGGCTCGGCGAGCCCGGTGCCCGCGCCCCCGCGCTCGCCCACGACCCCGAGCGCAAGCTGATGTTCCTCGGCAGCAGCGGCACGACGGGGCTGCCGAAGGCGATCACCGTCTGCGACCGCCAGTTCTGCACGATGGCGCTCGGCTTCAACGCTCACATGAAGGAGGAGGCGCGGCCGACCTACCTGATGGCGACGCCGATGACCCATGCGGCGGGCACGGTCGGCTTCCCGACGATCGGCGAAGGCGGCACGATCGTCGTCCACGACGGCGTCGTCCCGGCGATGGTGCTCGACTCGATCGAGCGCGACCGGGTGACGCGGCTGTTCCTACCGCCGACCGCGATCTACGGGCTGCTCGCCGACCCCGCCGTGCGCGAGCGCGACTACTCCTCGCTGCGCCACTTCCTCTATGCGGCGGCGCCGATGTCGGCCGACAAGCTGGTCGAGGCGATGGAGGTCTTCGGGCCGGTGATGGCGCAGTGCTTCGGCCAGTCGGAGGCGCCGATGCTCGCCACCTACATGAGCCCGGCCGAGCACCTCGAGGCGCACGAGGACCCGGCGAAGCGCGGGCGGCTGGCGAGCTGCGGGCGGGCCTCGATGATCGCCGCGGTGGCGATCATGGACGACGACGGCAACCTGCTCGGCGACGGCGAGCGCGGCGAGATCGCCCTCCGCGGCGACCTGGTGATGAAGGAGTACTACGAAAACCCGGAGGCGACCGCGGAGGTCCGCCGCCCCGGCGGCTGGCACGGCACCGGCGACATCGGCTACCGCGACGCCGACGGCTTCTTCTACATCGTCGACCGCAAGCGGGACATGATCATCAGCGGCGGCTTCAACGTCTTCCCGAGCGAGGTCGAGCGCGTGATCTGGGCGCATGGGGACGTCCTCGACTGCGCCGTGATCGGCGTCCCCGACGAGAAGTGGGGCGAGGCGGTGACCGCCGTGGTCGAGCGCAAGCCCGGCGCCGAGGTCGGCGAGGCGGAGCTGATCGCGCTCTGCAAAGCCGAGCTCGGCTCGGTCAAGGCGCCGAAGTCGGTCCACTTCCGCGAGCTGCCGCGCAGCACCCAGGGCAAGGTCCTGAAGCGGGCCCTGCGCGACGAGTTCTGGGCCGGGCAGGAGCGCAAGGTCTGAACCCTGGGCGCCGCTTGCCAGTATTGCCGGCATGAACCAGGAAGAGCTGCGCGCGATCCAGGCTCCGCTGAAGGAGCGCTACCAGGGCGAGCCCGAGGCGGCGCTCGTCACCCTCGCGGCCGCCGGCACCCTCGGCGAGGGCGTCTCCTGCTCGGTCGCCGCCGGCCGGGCGGTCGCCGAGGCCGGCCTCCATCCCGCCTCCGGCGGCGACGGCAGCCTGCTCTGCTCCGGCGACATGCTGCTCGAGGCGCTCGCTGCCTGCGCCGGGGTGACCCTGAGGGCGGTCGCGACCTCGCTCGGGGTCGCGGTCGAGGGCGGGACGGTGCGAGCCGAGGGCGACCTCGACTTCCGCGGCACCCTTGCCGTCGACCGCGAGGCGGTGGTCGGCTTCCGCGCGATCCGCCTGCGCTTCGAGCTCGAGACCGAGGCGAGCGAGGAGGAGCTGGCGACGCTGCTGAAGCTGACCGAGCGCTACTGCGTCGTCCTCCAGACCCTGGCGGTGACGCCGGAGCTCTCGGCGACGATGGAGGGCGGCGCCGGCTAGAAATGCCAGGGCGGGCCGTAGACCCGGTGCGCCCGGAAGTAGAACGGCTGCTTGCCGCGCGGTTCGTGGGTACCGCAGACGACCGACCAGCCTTCTTCGCCACCGCTGAATTCCTCCCAGCCGCGGTAGGCGCCCCAGATGTGGTCGCCGTGCACCGTGCCCGCCAGGGCGGCGAAGGACCATCCGGCGCCTTCCTCGGCTTCGCTCGAACGCCAGCGAAAGTGGCCGTCGCGACCGATCGGGACGGCCATCGACTCCGAGATCGTGATCGAGCCGGCGGTCTTGTTCCCTTCCTGGCAGACCTCGATCGAGCCGGTCTCCCGACCGACGATCCGGTGACCCTGGACCCAGAGCTTGACCAGCAGGCCATGGCGGTGGGCTTTGTAGAGGATCAGCGGCGCAGCCGAGGCCGAGCCGGCGAGGCAGCCCAATACGACGGCTACGGCGACGAGAGCGAGGGGACGAGCCTTCATGCGAGACACCTCCCTTGTTTCGGCAGATCGAGACCCCGGGTTGAGTGCGGCTGTCCTTTGTGGCGCTATCCGCGACAAAAGACAGCCACGCTGGCGAATCAGCCACCTACGTGCAATTCCAGGGCGTGGATCTGGGACTGGCCGTATGAGCCGGTCTGGACGGGGCCGGCGGCGCTGACCAGGTCGCCGGCCCCGGGAAGCGGGTGCGGGCGGAGGCCGGCGCGGACGTCGATCGCGGTGAGGCCGCGGAAGGTGATCCCCTGCGGGTCGAGGATCACGAAGTGGGCGTCACCGTCGCCGTCGGGGTCGTGGCGCTCGACGTAGACGATCCGGCCGACCGTTTCGCGGCAGGCGGGATGACCGGGCGGGCAGTGCGAGGGCTCGACGGTCTCGAGGTTCTCCATCTCGGAAGCCCTGGGCTGCGGCCGATGCGCAGTGGTCTCCGTCGTGCCGCCGCAGCCGGCGAGCGCCAGCAGGCAGAGGAAGGCGAGCAGCGATCGCACCGGCGCAACTTAGTGTCAGGCGCCGCCGACCACCGCGTAGAGGCGCCACTCGTCGGGGGCGCCCTTGAGGCGGTGGCGGCCGCGTTCCTCGAACTCGATCCCGGAGCCGACCACCAGCTCGCGGACAGTGCTGGAGACGAGCACTTCCCCCGGACCGGCAAGCGCCCCGACCCGGGCGCCGATGTTGACCGCCATGCCGCCGACGTCCTCGCCGATCGTCTCGACCTCGCCGCTGTGGATCCCGGAGCGGATCTCGACGCCGCTGCTGCGCAGCTCCTCCTGGATCGCGGTGGCGCAGCGGATCGCCCGCGCCGGGCCGTCGAAGGTGGCGAGGAAGCCGTCGCCCATCGTCTTCACCTCGCGGCCGCGGTGGACGGCGAGCTCGCGCCGCACGGCGGCGTCGTGGCGCTCGAGCAGGTCGCGCCAGCGCATGTCGCCGAGCCGGGCCGCGGTCTCGGTCGAGCCGACGATGTCGGTGAAGAGGATCGTCGCCAGCGAGCGGTCGACGCCGTGGGCGCCGCGGCTGCCGACGAGGAATTCCTCGACCTCGTCGAGCAGCTCGGCCTGGTCGCCGATCGTCCACAGGTGGTCGACGCCCTCGAACTCGACGTAGCGGGCGCCGGGGATGTGGTCGGCCAGGTAGCGGCCCTGACGGGCGGGGACCATGCGGTCGCCGCGGCGGTGCAGGACCAGGGTCGGGATGCCGATCGCGGGCAGCGCCGCACGGACGTCGATCTCGCGGTAGAGGTTCATCAGGTCGATCGCCCCGGACGGGCTCGTGCCCTGACGCAGGAGGCGCGCCCACCAGCGTTCGAACTCGGGGTTGCCGGCCTCCGTCGGCGCCCAGAGGTCGACGCCGACCGGTCCGCCCCACTCTGCCCGCACGCGCTTGGTCCACTCATCGAAGCTCGCGACGGTGATGCCCTCGGGGTAGTCGGGTGCCTCGAGCATCCGCGCGAAGGTCCCGTAAAGGACCAGCGAGGAGACGCGCTCGGGGTGTGACGCCGCGTAGAGGGCCGACATCGGCCCGCCCTCGGAGATCCCGAAGACCGCCGCCCGCTCGCTGCCGGCGGCGTCGAGAACGGCGCCGAGGTCATCCATCGACTCCTCCAGGGTCGGTGGCCGTCCGAACCGGTCGGACAGCCCCTGGCCGCGCTTGTCGAAGACGATCAGGCGTGAGAAGGAGGCGAGCCGGCGGAGGAAGCGGGCGATCGCCGGCTCCTCCCAGATCAGCTCCATGTGGGAGACGAAGCCGGGCACGAAGGCGAGGTCGAGCGGGCCGTCGCCGTGCACCTGAAAGGCGATGCTGGCACCGTCCGGGGACTCCGCGTATCGGGTCGAGTCGTCCATCCGCCTAGACGCGACTGTACAACCGAAAAAGGTCCATTTTGCAATCTCACCCCCGCATGGCGGGCTAGGCTGGTCGCGGGATGAAGCCGCTCGCCCTTCACCGCCGCCTCGCCGCCCTGGCGCTCGCCGCGGGGCTGCTGGCGATCTTCGCGGCGAGCGCCGCCGCCAAGCCGGTCGGGCTGGTCCGCGAGATCCCGGTCGGGGGCCACATCGTCGACATCGCCGCCGGCCCCGAAGGCAACCTCTGGTTCACCCAGAACCACCCCAACGGGCCCGGCGAACACGCTCGCATCACGGTCAGCCGGATCACGCCGCGGGCGAAGCCGAGCAGATTCACCGCCGGCCTCTCGCACCGGGCGGAACCGTCGATGATCGTCGCCGGCGCCGACCGCAACCTCTGGTTCACCTGGGAGCCGCGCGGGGCGGGCGGAGGCGGCGTCGGCCGGGTGACCCCCGGCGGCAGGATCACCCTCTTCCCCGAGCCGGCCGGCCAGCACGGCTCGCCGTTCGAAATCGCCGCCACCCCGGACGGCAGCATCTGGTTCACCCATGCCGCCTTCTTCGCCCCGACCGGGCAGGCGATCGGCCGCGCCAGCCCGCTCGGCGAGATCACCGAGTACAGCGCCGGGCTGACTCCGAGCTCGAACATCACCCACCCGACGGCCGGCCCCGACGGCAACCTCTGGTTCGGCGACGAATCGAACGACCCGGCCGTCGGCCGGCTCAACCCCGGCAGCGGCGAGATCAGCCTCTTCGGCGGCCTGCCGCCGCACGAGTTCACGATCTTCGAGGGCCCGACGCCGGGGACGGAAGGGAATCTCTGGTTCAGCGCCAACGAGCCGACGCCGCTGGTCGAACGGGTCACCCCGGCGGGGGTGGTCGAACGCTTCGGCACCGGGCTCGACTCGCGCACCGCGAACGTCGGCCCCTTCGCCGTCAGCGCCGACGGCAGCGCCTGGTTCCGGATCTGGAAGGACGCGCCGCCCGGTCGCCGCGACGACGAAAGGGACCTGACCGCGGTTGGGCGGATCGATCCGAGCGGCAGGATCACCGAATTCAGCGACTGCCTGCGGCCGATGCAGGGCTACGAGGGGCCGAACAACCTGATTCGCGGACCGGAAGGGAACATCTGGTTCACGACTTGGAGCTCGGGCGACCCGGCTGTTTCGTCCCCGTCCTCGACGCCCTCGATCGGCCGCATCACCGCGGACGGGAAGATCACCGAATTCCGCCTCGGCCTCGACCGGGAAAGCTCGCTCGACAAGCTCGTCTTCGCCAGCGGCAAGCTCTGGTCCTTCGATCGCTCCACCGAATCGATCGTCATGCTCACGCCGACCTCGGCCCCGGCGAACACCTTCCTCTTCTACTCGCCGCCGAAGCACGGCAACGGCGTCCGCGTCTACGTCCCCGGGCCGGGCAGGCTGAAGGTGAGCGGCGCCGGCCTGAGGACGACCACCACCCCGGCGCGCGATTGCGGCCAGGCCACGGTCCGCGTTGCCCCCGGTGGCGAGCTGGGGCGGCGGCTGGACCGCCGCGGCTCGGTCCGGGTGCGCGCCCGCGTCACCTTCACCCCCCGCGGCGGCTCAGCTTTCAGCCGGGTGGCGCCGGTGACGCTGCGCCGGAGCCGCTAACGCCTACCAATCGACCGGGATCCAGCCTTCCTCGGTGTTGCCGAGGTAGATCGGCAAGCCGTCGCCGTCGACGACGGGGAAGCCGTGACCGTCGTCGTCGATCACGATCACTCCCCGCTTCGACCCGCTGACCCACGGAATCCTCGCACTCCATTCACAGTCACAGGTGTGCGAGTGCGTGCTCACGTACAGCAGGAGTGGATCGGAGAGAGACACCCGCCAGGGGAACGTGATCGGCCGCGTTTTCTTCCCCGGCATCGCGAACATCGCATTGGTGATCTGCGGCGGGTTCGTGTCGAGGTCGACCTGGATCGTGTACCCGAACCCCGCACCGCCGCATTGTGAGTGGATGGCGATGCCGCCAGCCGGCCGCGGCCGGCGCTTCACCGTGAATTCAATCCCCGTCAAGGTGATGGTGCGCTGCGATTCGCCCTGAATCGAGACTTCCACCGTATCCCCTTCGATCGACCTGACTCCAGGCAGGTCGAATAGCTCCTCGGGTCTATCGGGTGGTGGTTTCGCGATAACCGTCTTCGCCTCCGGCGCGGGGATGAACAGTGGCCCGCCCAGGCAAAGATCCTTCACCTCGGCGGCTGAAGACGAGACCAAGGCGACAGAGCCAACACCGTCGATTGCATCGGTCCCACGATTGGCAAGCCAAATCCCTATTGCCCCGAGGAAGGCGGTGATGACGATTCCGATCGCGGCCAGGGCTTTGGCGCCGATCTTCCTTCGACGTGACGTTCCCTGACCTTCAGGGCCCTGCGCTCCTCTCCCGCCCACGAAAGAGTGTTATCACCCTCTGCGAACCCACAAGTCATTTTACAGTGAATACGCACTCGATCAGACGAGCTCGCCGGCCAGGATCCGCGCCTGCAGCTGCGAGGTCTCCGCCGCCGGCTCGACCCCCAGCTCGACGACGAGGGCGCGGCGGCACTCGAGGTACTGGCGCAGCGCGTGGCTGGTGCGGCCGGTCCGGCGGTAGGCGATCATCAGCGCCCGGTGGCCGCTCTCGTTGAGGGGATCGACTGCGAGCAGGAGCCGGGCGCTGCGGATCACCTGGTCGTGGTCGGCGGCCGCCGCGTGGCTTGCGATCTGGGCACAGAGGAGATCGGAATAGGTGCCGAGCAGGCGCTCGCGCCAGGCCGCCGACCACTCCGCGTAGCGGTCCTCCGGCAGCGGCTCGCCGCACCAGAGCTCGGCCGCCCGCTCGAGCGCCGCCCGGCGCCCGGAGCCGCCATCGGCAAGCGCCTCCGCCACCGCCCCCTCGAACTGGAGGAAGTCGACGCTGTCGCGCTCGCGCAGCGCCAGCCGGTAGGTGCGCTCGCGGACCTCGATCACGCTCTGCTCGGCGCCCGGCAGGTCGAGCACCTTGCGCGCCCGTGAGACCGCCACCGCGAGGTGCTGGCGGGCGGAGTCCGCCGGGCGATCGGACCAGAAGGCGTCGAACAGCGCGTCCTCGGGGACGGCCGCCTGCCCCTGGATCAGCAGGAAGCGGACGACGCGGGCGGCCATCGGCCGCTGCCAGGCGGCCTCGTCCAGCTCCCAGCCGGCGCGCCTGACGCGGAAGCCGCCGAGCAGCTCGAAGCGCAGCGGCGGCGGGCTGTCCCGCAGGCGCTCGCCGGTCGCCGCGACGGCCGCCGCCACCTGCTCGTCCTCGTCCTCACCGAGCTCCTCGAGCCGGGCAAGAAGCGCCGGGTGTCCCGCATTCAGCGCCGTCAGCAGCGCGGCGCGACGGACCACCGGCTCGGGATGGTCGACCATCGCCACCAGCGCCTCGCCCCCGGGGAAGGCGTCCTGCATCGCCGGCAGCACCTCCTCGGACTCGATCACGCCGTCGGAGAGCGCCTGCCAGAGGACCGGCCGGATCCGCGGCCAGCGCCCGCGCACCATCTTGCTCGCCTCGCCGCCGGCTTCGTCCCAGCAGGCGCGCAGGGTGGCGGACGCCGCCTCCGGCTCGCCGGTTGCGTGCTCGATGCAGGCGCGGGCGGCGAGCATCCAGGCGCGGTGCAGGCGCCCGCGCTCGGCCGGGAAGCGGACGTCGTTCTCCGCCATCGTCGCCGCGATCGCGGCCGCGGCCGCGGCGGGCGCGCCGGCGTCGAGCAGCACTTCGGCCATCTCGACCGCGGCCAGCGTCAGCCACGGAGTCGGCCCGGGCGCGATCGCCTCGAGTGCCCGCTGGGCGGCGGTCACCGCCGTCTCGTTGTCGCCGCGCAGGAGCGCCACGTGCGCTTCCGCCTCGGCCTCGTAGACCTTGCGCCAGCCGGTGCCCTCGCGCCGCCCCGCCCGCGCCAGCTCAGCCTCGGCCCGCGCCAGGTCGCCGTGTTCGGCCAGCCAGGAGGCGCGCTGCAGGCGGAAGTCCCGCAGGGCGAAGCCGAGCCCGACCCGCTCGGACTCGCGTTCGCAGCGCTCGATCCAGGCCGGTACCTCCTCGCGCCAGCCGAGGCTGCGCATGATCACCAGCATCATCCCGAGCGCGTAGGGAAGCCGGCCGAAGGGATCGTCGAGCTCCAACTGCACGATCGTCGCCCGCAGCAGCTCGACCGCCAGGTCCGATTCGCCCGCCGCAAAGCTGAAGCCGGCCCCGGGCAGGACATCGAGGAAGGAGAAGTGGACGGCGGCCTCGGGGTCCCGCCAGAGGCGTTGCCGCAGCCTGTCGGCCTCCTCCTTCTGCCCGAGCGAGGCGAAGGCGACGACCTGGAACCAGGCGACTCCCGTCGCCGCGGCGGCGGCGATCGGGGTGTCCGCCTCTTCCCAGCCGGCGGCGACGCCGGCGACCTTGTCGAAGGCGCCGGTGAAGAGCAGGGTGTCGGCGAGGAAGATCCGCGCCAGCCAGGCCTGATCGTGGTTCCCGGCGTCGGCGAATCCCGCCACCGCCCGCCGCAGCGGCTCCTCGACCCGCTCGTGCTGCCCCGCGCCCCAGAGCAGCTGGGCGTCGAGGAAGACGTAGTCGGGCCGGTCGCGGAACTCCGGCGGCAGCGCCTCCAGCCAGGCGCGCAGCGAGTCCGGCGAGGTGCGGGCCAGGTGGGGGCCGGCGACCGCGAGCGCCGCCAGCGCGTCGTCGTGGCGTTCTGCCGCCAGCCAGTGCTCGATCGCATCGGCCGCGCGGCCCGCCTCCGCCAGGCTGCGGGCGGCGCGGGCGTGCAGCTCCGCTCGCTCGTCGGCGTCGCGCAGCTCGGCCAGGCGACCGCGGAGGAAATCGCGGAACAGCGGGTGGTAGGTCGATTTGCCCGACGGGCGGACGCGGATGAAGAGACCGAGGCGCTCGGCGTCGGCGAGGAAATCCGGCGGCAGGCCGAGGTCGGCGACAAGCTCCGGGGTGAGCACGTCGGGGACGCTGGATTCGGCCAGCAGCAGGCGCAGCTCCGGCTCGAGCTGGTCGAAGACCTCCTCCGCCAGATAGCCGAACAACTCGCCCCGCGACGCCGCGCCGGCGTCGACCGGGCCGGCGAGGCCGCTGAGCGCGACGCCCATCGGCCAGCCCTCGCTGGCGGCCAGCACCGTCTCGACCTCCTCGGCGCTGACCTCGCGGCCGTGCCGCGCGCGGAGCAGCTCCTCGCACTGGCTCGCGGTGAAGCTGAGCTCAGCCGGCCCGGCCTCGATCAACCGGCCCGAGGCGCGCCGCTTGGCGAGCTTCAGGTCGAGCTCGCGGCGGGTCGCGACGGCGAGCGCCAACGGCGCCTCGCGGGCGCCGAGCAGCTGCTCGACCATCGCCAGCGCGGTCGCGTCGCCCTCCAGCTCCTCGGCGTCGTCGAAGACGATCACCAGCGGCTCGACCAGCAGCCGCTCGAGCTCCGCCAGCAGCCCGGCGGTCGCCGAGCGGACGTCGACCGGCTCCAGCGCCGAGGCGAGCTTGTCGCCGACCACGTCCGCGAGGCCGGGGACCGCCGCCCGCAGGCCTTCGACAGCGGCGAGCAGCAGCCGCCCCGCTTCGCCGCCGGCGTCGCCGCAGGCGAGCCAGACCGCGTGCCGGCCGCTCAGCTCGATCGCCTCTTCGAGCGCCGTCGTCTTGCCGTAGCCGGCACCGGCGACGAGCACGACCGCGCCCGCGTCGAAGCCGTCAGCGAGCTGACGCGCGAGCCCCGGGCGAGCGATACGGGCAGCGCTCTGGACGGACATTTCCGACGATCGTGGCGGTCGCGCCAACCCCCGTCAAGGATTCGTTCAAAACCGGTACTCAATCTCCCCGTCGATGGCCGCCCTGGCCCCCGACCCGAAGGAGGACGAGATGAGTCCCTACGACCGCCTGGTCGCGCGCCTTGCCGCGCGCCGCCTTGACCGCGAGCTGGCCGAAGGCGCCTCGCCGACCGGCAGCGCCCAGCTCAGCAACCGCGCCAGCACCCTGACCTCACACGGCAAGCGGCTGGAGCTGGCCGCGTCGCTGCGGCGGATCGCCCGCGACGAGGTCGAGCCGACCGCGCTCGGCCTCCGCCTCGCCGCGACGCGCGCGCAGGCGAGTGCGGCCCGGCCCGCGCTGGAGCGGCTGGCGCGGCGCCTCGCCGACTCCGCCCCGGTCGACCCGCAGGGGGTCGCGCTGACCCAGGAGCTGCTCTGCGACGGAGCCGGGCCGCTGTTCTGGGACCGCAGCCCGCAGGACCTGATCGCGCTGGTCGGCGACGCGATCGCCGCCCTCGACCCGGGGACCCGCGCCGCGGTGAGCCAGCCGATGTAGGCTCGAACGGCCAGGGACCGAGCGAAGGAGGAAACGATGTACGCACGAGTTGCTCGATTCGAGGGCGCCACCGCGCAGGCTCTGGAAGCGAGCGCGGCCGGCATCCGTGAGCAGGCCGCCGCCGAGGAGGGCCCGCCTCCGGGCGTGCCGGCGAAGAAGTTCCTGCTGCTACACGACACCGCCGGCGGCAAGGCGCTCGCGATCACGCTGTTCGAGAACGACGACGACTACCGCGAGGGCGACGCGACCCTGGAGACGATGAGCCCGCCCGGCGAAGGCATGGGCCAGCGGGTGGCGGTCGACAAATACGAGCTGGTCGTCGATCTCGACGCCTGAGCCGTGCGACAACCCTCAGCGCGCGCCGACTTGAACCCGGCGAGCGGCGCCTGCGTACCGACGGTCGTCGAAACATGCACTTGACCGGCTCGTTCGCGGACGTAGGATCGACCCGGGGAGACGAAAGGAGAGGTATGGACACCTATGTGATTCTTCGCCGCACCGCTTGGCAGTCAGCCGCGGAGCTCGAGGTCGCCGCCGGGCGCTCCGCGCAGGTCGGCGACGAGGAGATGTCGGACGACATCCGCTGGATCCGCAGCTACGTGCTCGAGGAGGACGGCGGCTCGGTCGGCACCGTCTGCATCTACCAGGCAACCAGCCCGGAGGCGATCCGCGAGCACGCGAACCGGGCCGACCTGCCCGCCGACGAGATCATCAAGGTCGCCGACACGGTGATCGTGCGGCCCGACCCGGAGCCTGCACAGACCTAGGCCAGAGACACGCTCATCGAGGTTGAGCGGCGGCGGGCTCGGCGGCGAACAGCTCGTGGACGAGCCTGATCGCTATCGAGCCCTCGCCGACCGCGGCGGCGACCCGGCTCATCGACCCCTGGCGGACGTCCCCGGCGGCGAAGACGCCGGGAATGCTGGTCTCGAGCGAGAGCGGGCTGCGCTCCTCGAGCGGCCAGGTCCCGTCGTCCCCCAGCTCCGACCCGGTGCGGATGAACCCGCCGTCACCGAGGGCCAGCTCGGGCGGCAGCCAGTCGGTGTTCGGGCTGGCGCCGATCATCAGGAAGAGCTCCTCGGCGGGCACCGTCTCCGTTACTCCGTCGGCGACCGAGCGCAGGACCAGGCTCTCCAGCCACCCGTCGCTGGCCGCGGCGCCGCCGACGACCTCGGTTTCGAGCCGCACCTCGATGTTCGGGGTGCTTTCGATCTGCCTGATCAGGTAGTGCGACATCCCCTTTTCGAGCGACCCCGCCCGCACCGCGAGCGTCACCCGGCGGGCGTATTCGGCCAGGTGCAGCGCCGCCTGACCGGCGGAGTTGGCGCCGCCGACGACGTAGGTGTCCTCGTCGACCGTGGTCGGCGCCTCCGAGGCGGGGCCGCCGTAGAAGACACCGGCTCCGGTCAGCGCCTCGAGCTCGGGGACGCCGAGCCGGCGGTAGGTGGCGCCGGTGGCGAGGATCACCGCGCGGGCGCTGACCTCGCCGCCATCGGAAAGCGCGACGTAGATGCGCTCGCCCTCGCGCCTGATCGCGGTCGCGTCGTGCATGAAGGCGAACTTGGCGCCGAAGACCCAGGCCTGCTCGTAGGCGCTCTCGGCCAGCCGGCGGCCGCTGACCCCGCGCGGAAAGCCGAGGTAGTTGCGGATCAGCGAGCTGGAGGTCGCCTGGCCGCCGATCCCGCCGTCGTCGACGACCAGCGTCCGGAAGCCCTCCGAGGCGCCGTAGACCGCCGCCGAGAGGCCGGCCGGCCCGCCGCCGACGATGACGACGTCGTACTCACGCCGATCGGGGTCGATCGTGGCGCCGGCGGCACTCGCCAGTTCGAGATTCGTCGGGTTGGCGAGGACGTCGCCGGTCGGCAGGACGACGAGCGGCAGCGGCTGCCCGTCGCCGTGCTCCGCGACCACCGCCCGGCCCTCGGGCGAATCGGCGAGCAGGAACGCGTGCGGCACCGCGCAGCGGCCGAGGATCTCTTTCAGCTCGTTGGCCCTGCCCGTCCACGTCTCGCTGACGATGCGGACGGTGTGGGGTGAGACCCGCCGCGCGTGCGCCCACTCCAGCAGGAAGGTGGAGACCGATTGGTGGAAGAACTCATCGGGCGTCTTCGACGGCCGGATCACGTAGTACTCGATCTGCCGCCGCGCCATCGCCTGGAAGATCTCCTCGGCGGTCCGCCCGTCGCCCCAGCTCGCCCACTCGATCAGCAGCCCGCGTTGGGCGTGCGCGTGCAGGTCACGCACCCCGCCCAGCAGCTCACCGCCGGTCGTCTCCGCGAACGACTGCGCGGCGAGGACCAGGGCCACGTCCTCCCCCGCCTCTGCCAGCCCGCGGAGCGCCGCCATCGCCTCGTCCGCCGCAGACGCGGTGACGATCCGGTAGCTGCGCTCGTAGCGCTCGACCAGCTGGCGCTCGACGGCACGCAGGGCCTCGGCATTCTCATCGACGGCGAAAAGGACGGGGACGGACACGCGAGAAAAGTACCGCCCGCGGTGGGATCCGTCGACCCGCCCTGTGAGGCTTGGCAAACCCGGTCGTACGTGACGGCGCGGGCGCAGCGGAATAGGGTCGGTGGTGATCGGCTGTTCAGCAGCGGGGAGATGGAGATGGACCGATCCTTTGACGCGGTCGTGGTCGGCTCCGGCGCGACCGGCGGCATCGCCGCGAAGCAACTCGCCGAGGGCGGGCTGCGCGTGGCGCTGATCGAGGCGGGCGGGCAGACTCCCTCGCCGGGGTCGCGCCCGGTCAGCGCCGAGGCCAGCGATCGGCAGCACGTTCAATCCCGCTGCTACGCGTACGCGCCGGAGGCATCGCACCTGTTCGTCGATGACGTCGACAATCCGTACTCGCACCCCGAGGGTGTCCCCTTCAACTGGATCCGCGGCCGACAGCTCCATGGCCGCCTCCACACCTGGGGCCGAGCCTCCGTGCGGATGTCCGACTACCAGTTCAAAGCGGCTGGACGCGACGGCTTCGGCGAGGACTGGCCGCTTTCCTACGCCGACCTCGCTCCGTACTACGACCGGGTCGAGCGGCACCTGAAGGTCGCCGGCCGGCCGGCGGGGCTTGCCCAGCTCCCCGACGGCCGCTTCGTCCCGCCGCCGCTGCGCTCGGCGGCGGAGCATCGGCTGGGCGCGGCGGTCGAACGCGCCTGGCCAACGCGGGCGGTGACCAGCGCGCGCCTCGCCCAGGCCCCGATCGGTGCAGCCCTGGAGGCGGCGAACCGGACCGGGCGCCTGACGCTGCTGCCGAACTCGGTGGTCAGCCGGGTGGCTGTCGGCGACGGCGGCAGCAGGGCCCGAGCCGTCGCCTTCGTCGACCAGGTCAGCGGCAGCGAACGTGAAGTCGGAGCCGGACTGGTCTTCCTCTGCGCCTCGACGATCGAGTCGACGCGGATCCTGCTCAACTCGGCCGACGCCGACCACCCGGCGGGGCTCGCGAACTCCTCCGGGGCTCTCGGCCACTACTTGATGGACCACACGTTCGGGATCACCGTCAAGGGCGTGGTGCCGCCGGCCGCGGGGGGCGAAGAGGGCCTGCACTGTGACTGCGTGACGCCGGCCTTCCGCAACATCACCGAGCCGGAAGTCGAGTTCCTTCGCGGCTACAGCGTGCAGACCCACCTCCGGCCTGCCGAACGCAGGCGTCTGCACCGAGTGCGGCGCCTCCTCCGGCCCGGCAAGACCCGCTTCCTGATGCAGTCGTTCGGCGAGGTGCTGCCGCGGTTCGAGAACGAGGTGACCCTCGACCGGGGAGCGGTCGACGCCTGGGGCATACCGACGGTCCGAATCGAGTGCCGCTACGGCGAGAACGAGCGGCGGATGGCCGCCGACCAGCTGCGCTGCTCGCTCGAGATCGCCGCGGCCGCCGGCTTCGAGGTCGACGAAACCGACGCGGAGCTATCGCCCCCCGGCTCCTCCGTGCACGAGCTCGGAACCGCTCGCATGGGCTCAGACCGCGAGAGCTCCGTGCTCAACGCCCGCAACCAGTGCTGGGACGTCCCCAACCTGTTCGTCACCGACGGCGCCTGCTTCCCGAGCAGCGGCTTTCAGAACCCGACCCTGACGATGATGGCCCTCACCGCCCGGGCCTGCGACTTCGCCCTGGCTAACGCTGCACGGTGACCCGCAGGAAGGTCGCTGGGATGGACGTTCCCTCGGAGCTCGTGTTCTGCTCCTCGAAGAGCGCCTCGAGCTCGGCCTGCAGCTCGGCTTCGCGGCCGTCGGCCGCCGCCGCGGCGAAGGCGTTCATCGTCGGGCCGTAGTAGTCCCTGAAGGTGGCGACCAGCTCGGCCGGGGAGCCGGGCGAGTCGAAGGTCCAGGTGCCGCGCTGGAAGGAGATCTGCGCCGCCGGGATGCCGGCCGCGCCAAAGCGCTCGACCACCTCGTCCTCGATGCCCCAGGTCATCGGGCTGACGAACCCCTCGGGCGGCGGCGGCGAGTAGGACGCGCTGATCCGCAGGACCTGCGCCACCAGGGTCGGGTCGCCCGGGATCCAGTTCCCCATCACGATCCGGCCGCCGGGCTTGGTCACCCGGACCATCTCCTTGGCGACGTCGAACGGCCTCGGCGCGAACATCGCGCCGAAGACGCTGACGACGAGGTCGAAGCTCTCGTCGCCGAGCCCCTCGAGGCCCGTCGCGTCCCCGTGCTGGAAGCGCAGGTTGGAGAGTCCAAGCTGCTCGGCGCGGGCGTTGCCGGCGGCGACCAGGTTGGCGGCGATGTCGACGCCGAGGACCTCGGCTCCGAGCTGGGCGGATGGCACGGCGGTGGTGCCGTCGCCGCAGCCGAGGTCGAGCACCGCCATTCCCTCGCCGACCCCAAGGTCGGCGACCAGCGCCTCGCCACTCTCCCGCATCGTCTCGGCGATCCGGGTGAAATCACCCTTCTCCCAGAGTTCCTGGTTCGCGTTCATCCGTCTCCCCTCTCTGAGTGCTCGGCAGCCCGCTCGCGAGCCTCGTTCTTTTCCTCGAGCGTCATCGCGCCGGGATGACCGTCTCCCGGCCAGGGACTGAGGATGAGCAGCAGGCGCGAGTCGGATCGGGCCGCGACCGTGCGGCGTTCTCCCGGCTCGAATTCGAGCAGGCACCCCGGGCCCGCCGCCACCCTCTCCCCGGTCGGCGTCGAGACCTCCGCCTCTCCTTCGACGAGGACGATTCGGGCTCGCTCGTGCACCTCGTGCTCCTGCAGCTCCTCCCCCGCCGGAAGGCTCAGCAGGATCGTCCGCGCGTCATCCGCCGAGGCGAGGATCTCCGGTTGGTGCGCCTCGACCTCGACCGCCTTCAAGTCCCAACTTCGCATCCCGCCCCCTTCCTCAGCCGCCGCCCTCGAGGTACCCGTACAGGCAGGGACCGGGAGTTGCGCTGACCATGTACTTCACCTTCGGCCTCCAAATCGGTAGCTGCCGACCCCAGCCTCTCATCGATTGGGAGGCGGTCAAGACCATGCTCAAGGAAGCGGCTGGCCGAACCTGGGATCGAAGCGCTGGCGGTCGGACCGGCAGACCGTCCCGGGGGGCAGGGTCGCCAGGGCGATCAGATATCTGGCGACGTCGCGTTCGACGCAGGCGCTGGGGTCGGCGTCGGACGTGTGGCCGTAGCCTTCGTGGGTCAGGAGCGTCGCGTTCTTCAGCGTCTTCGAGACGGTGACCGATGCCTGGTAGCTGGTGCGGGGGTCATAGCGGGTGCCGATCACCAGCACCGGGTTCGGGGTGACCGCATCCCACGGGCCGGTGTAGCGGTGGACGGCCGGAACCGACCAGGCCGAGCACGGCGCCCACAGGAGCCAGGCCTGGAGCGGACCGTTGTAGGTGCTCGCCGCGGTCAGGGTCCGCAGCGCCCGCGGCCAGCCGCTCGGACCGAGCTTGGGCGGCACCGGCTTGTCGGCGCACTGGAGCCCGACGGCGGAGTTGAGCGCGCTGGCGACCAGCGGGCCCTGCGCTTGCACCGTCCGCGCGATCGGCGAGCCGTCGCCGCGAGCTGCACGATCGAGCTCGGCAGCGAACCGAGGCCAGCCGACGGGGCCGGCCTGGGCGAGGAATATGCGGATCAGCGGATCGCCGTAGGTGAGTTGCGGTGGGTCGGCGCCGGGGGCCGGGATCGGCCCTCGTTTCAGCTTCGCGGCAAGGCGATCGAAACGCCGCCGCGGGGGCCGTCCTCGCGAGCGCGCACCGGTTCGGGCCGGCCCAGCCGCAGAGCAGGAGGAATTTCCGCAGCACCAGGTCGCCGTCGACGCTGCCTCTCGCGATCGAGCTGACCACCGACTTGGTGAACGCGAACGGGCTGACGTCGGCGTCGAGGACCATCGCCCGGACCCGTTCGGGAAAAAGGTTGGCGTAGGTCTGGCCGAGGAAGGTGCCGGCGAACGACCCGGCCTCGTGGTCGGGGCCGTACGGCAGGTCTGGTCTAGAAGAGTCCGGTCAGCACCGCGTCCGCCTGGAACCAGACGGTCTGTTTGCCGACCTTCTCTTTCTTGGTCAGCACCTTGGAGTAGGCGCGGGCGCAGGCTTTGGGGGTGCGGGGGATCTTGAAGGAGACGGAGAAGGACTTGGCGGAGCGGACTTTGCCGACGTTCTCGTCGGAGAGGGAGACCGGGAGCTTGAAGATGCCTTCGGTTTGAAAGGTCTTCTTGACGGAGCCAAGTTCTAGCGTCTTGCCGTTGGCTAGCTTGGCCTTGTAGGTGGTGGTGACTTTGGCCGGGGAGCGGGTCTTGTATTTGACGACGAGCCGGGCCTTGGGCTTGGCCTTGTAGACGAAGACGCGAGAGCGCGCCACCCGCAGGAGGCAGCTGTCCGGGGTCGAGGGGTCTTCGTCGCAGGGGTCGGAGATCCCGTCGCCGTCAGAGTCTTTCGTGGGAGGCACGCATTCGTCCGGCACCAGGGCCGGAGGCGCGGGGCCCGGCGCCGCCGCGAGGCGCTGGAGCTCGGTCGCCGTCAGCGCCCGGCTGTAGACCCGGACCTCATCGATCTGGCCGGGGAAGTCGGAGGCGCCGAGGCAGGCCGCCTGCGGCGGGTAGCCGTCGACGTAGAACGCCGGATCCGTGATCGGAGATGCGTAGCCGATCCCCGATGCCGGCTTCGGCGAGCCGACCTCGACGCCGTCGACGTAGAGGTGGATATTGGCGCCGTCGAAGGTGCCGGCGACGAGGTGCCAGTTGCCGTCGAATACTGCGGAGTCCGGCGGCGAGTCTGAGAGCACCCCGGTCGCAGCCGGGTCCGGCTGGCGGACGTAGAAGTGGAGCCCGGCGACCGCGGGGTAGCCGGTGTAGAGGGCGTAGGAGGAGCCGCTGCAGGTGGGCCCGTCGTTGCCGCGACCGGCGATATAGCGCAGCACCCCGGGGTAGCCGTTCTGCTTTATCCAGGCCAGCAGGGTCAGCTGTGGCGGAGCAAGCAGAGTGGAGGTGACCTGCATCGTCGTCGCGCTGGTCCCTGCCAGGTAGCCGCCGAACTTGCCGCCTTCGGTTCCGAAATGCATCGTTCCCGCCGCGCTGGCGAGCGAGATGCCGTGGCCGGACGAGTCCGCGGTGGATTCAGTGGCACCGGAGGGAGTCGAGGATTCGAGCGGCCAATCCGCGATCAGCGGCGACGGTGCCATCGCCTGGGCGGCGGTGGCGAAGGCCCCGCAGAGGCAGAGCGCGACAACCGCGAGCAAGGCTGAAAGGGACGAGAGACGCACGACCGGCCGATCCTAGACGCCCGGGGACCTCAGCGCAACGTGGTCGAACCGAGGATTCGATTCGGCGACCCCGCTGCTCATGCGAGCCCTGGATCATCGGGGAGACAGGGTCAAGACCGCTTGCTAATGGCGGTATCGCCAACCGTCCATATCACGCACCGATCACGGGCTCCGATTGAAGCGGCGGTGAGCGATCTCGTAGACGCTCGGCTTCCATGGTCGCCCGGGATGGCGCTCACCGATGGCGATAAGGACGAGTGCCGGCTTCGTCGCCTCTTCATCACCGGCCAGCACCGCTCCCCACTGCCCGGCAGGGCGGGGAATGTAGAACTTCACGCAGCCATCAAGGCTAGTTCCGTCGTGACCTTCCTCTTCGCAGCGCCGCAGCCACTCGAAGGGCACGCCGTCGCGCCTGATTTCTGCGATCACCGGCTCGATTGCGGTCTTTGCCGCCGCCGTGCAGCGAGCTAGATCCTCAGCAAGTACCTCGCCCACCACGCGAACTTCGGAGCGCGGACCCGCGCCCGCACTCACTGCCGGCTATCCCTCGCCGTCGGTTGGCAACGAACCGAAGTGCTGGTCGAAATCCTCGCGGCTCATTGGGGTAGTCCCCGTTCGCTTGCGAATCTCCTCGATCGAAGTCGCCTTGGACGGCCAATCCGGCGCGTATATGAGCCTCGCCTCCGCCGCTTCCTCCTCGGTCATCGCCTTCACCTGCTCGATTAGCTCAGCCTTGGTCATAGATGGATCGTAGCGACGACCCCGCTGGAAAATTGCTGCTGGATGGAGCTTACGACCGAAGGAGATGGGAGAAGTACTCAACAAGCAAGGGGTCGAGCAACTCCCGCCAGCATCTCTTTGTCAGTAGCCGATGGCGTCCTTGACCTCCCGAATTGCGGAACTAATCCAGACCGCCCCTTTTTGGCCCTGCTCCCCGGTCGTATCCGCGCCTAAATTCGCTCAAAACTGGGGCCGCGATTGCGAACGCCCCAACCACTTGACATGGAAACCCGTGCGGTGGACTCGCCAAGCCCGGTTCGCACTCCGGCTCTCGAATCGAGGAGGCGCATATGAGTGAATTCACTCCGGCAAACCACCCCAGGAGCGATCATCAGATCGATCTAGCAGTTGGCAGAGCCCAAATTGACGGCTTGGTCAGAGGTGTCCAAGCGCAAGTGCGCGGTATCAGCCAGCAAGATGCCGAAGACGCCGTACAGGACGCATGGATCACGGTTGCCGAAAAGGCCAGGCGACTTGAGCCCGGTCCCGTTGGCGGCTATCTACTGGGAACGGCGAGGAATAAGGCAATGAAGATTCGAGAGAAGAGCCACAGGACGACCTCGCTAGAGAAGCTCGCGGAAGCTGCGGGAGACGCAACCCATGCCCTGATGGATCCTCGATTCAGCTCACTTGACGACCAGATCGAGCTGGCCGAGCTCGCCAGTGATCCGATCGCCCGCCGCGCCATCAACGCTGCGAAAAAAGGTGCTGCGCCGTATGTCGCTCCTCGGGGTGTTCACCACCGCAATTCCCGCTACACCGATGAGCAGGTTGAGCAAGTCCGGAAGTTGCGAGCGAAGGGCTTCACCTACGGTCAGATCGAAGAAATGACCGGCGTTCCATCTGGATATGGGCCAACGCTGGTACGCCGAGCAAGTCGCGTTACCGAATCGGATGAGGGGTGGACCCGCCAACTCGTCCTCGAGGCGATCCGACGTTTCTACGAGAAATACGGTCGGGTGCCGCGACTCCGCGATGCTGAAGGCAACCTCACGATGCCATCCCCCAATACTGCAAGCCGACTATTTGGAAGTTGGATGGAGGCAGTTCGGGCAGCCGGCCTTGAGCCTGTATATGGAGACCGCCGGGTTAGGCCTTGGACGATGACAGAGATGATTCTCGCGTTCTGCAACTGGCGGCTGAGGCATGGGCGCTGGCCTAATCGTGACGACATGGAGATCGACCCGGCCCTCCCCTCACCGGCGACGACTCGGCGTCATTTCAAAACGCAGAGCCCTCAAAAACTCGTGAAAGCGGTTCTGTTCCGTCTGGCCTAGCTCCGACACGGAGGGATGGGATGAGGGCTGGCCAGTGGCTTGACAGCCCCGCCCATCCGCTGCCAGGTGCTTGGCAAGGACTGCGCCAGTATCGGGGAGACAGGATTTGAACCTGCGACCGCTCGGCCCCCAGCCGAGTGCGCTACCAGACTGCGCCACTCCCCGTGGGGTCTCTGCATTCTGACGAATCCGGCGGGCGGCGGCTAGGCTGCCTCTGGCGCGCGGCGGTAGCTCAACGGTAGAGCCTCAGCCTTCCAAGCTGATGACGCGGGTTCGATTCCCGTCCGCCGCTTGGCAGCTGGCTTAAAGCCTGCGGTCGGGTAGTCGAAAGAAGAGGCGTGGGGCTTCGGATCTTCCCATCGGCGAGGGGGACGGCGGCGCTGGTGCTCGTCGCTCTCATCCTGCTCGCGGGCTGCGGCGGTTCCGACAGCAGCGGCGACGAAACCGGGGCGCAGGGCGCGGAGCAGGCGGCGGCCACGGCCCCGGGGCCCGACAACTGGCCGTTCTTCGGCCGGGTGCCGCAGCGGACGCACTACCTGCCGGAGCCGGGCAATCAGCTGAACCCGCCGTTCAAGAAGGTCTGGTCCTTCAACACGCACGCGCTGATCGAGTTCCCGCCGGCGATCGCCAACGGGGTCGCCTACGTCGTCAACAAGTACGGCAACCCGGCGGCGATCCGGCTCAGCGACCGCAGGGTGATCTGGGAGCGGAAGACGAAGGAAAACCTGCACGGGGCGCCGCTGACGGTCACCGGCCCGGCCTACCACGCCGGCCACGTCTACTACGCGAGCATCGGCGGCTACCTGATCTCCGTCGATGCCTCCAACGGCCGCGTCGACTGGATCCACGACACCCACTCCCACCTCGAATCCTCGCCGCTGATCGTCGGCGACACCCTCTACATCGGCACCGACAAGGCAAAGCTGCTCGCAGTCGACACCGCCAACGGCCGCGTCCGCTGGACCTTCTCCGCTCCCGGCGCGATCAAAGCCAGCCCGTCATACGACAACGGCACCGTCTACGTCGCCGACTACCAGAGCTCCGTCTACGCGGTCGACGCGAAGACCGGCAAGCCGGTCTGGCGCACCAACACGAGCAAGGTGGCGCCGTTCGGAAAGGGCGGCTTCTTCTCCTCCCCCGCGATCTCCTTCGGCCGCGTCTACGTCGGCCGCGACGACGGCACGATCTACGCCTTCGACGCCAAGACCGGCAAGGTCGACTGGACCTTCCCGACCGGGGCCTCCGTCTACGGCTCCCCCGCCCCCGCCGCCGTCCCCGGCACCAGGCCGACCGTCTACGTCGGCTCCGAAAACGGGATCTTCTACGCGCTCTCGGCGACGACCGGGAAGCCGCGCTGGCGCTACGACGTCGGCGGCCCGGTGCCGGGCTCGGCGACGGTGATCGGGCACACCGCCTTCACCTCCAGCTTCAAGACCCGCAAGACGGTCGGCATCGACGTCCGCAAGCACACCCGCACCTTCTTCCTCCACCAGGCCGGCTACACGCCGATGATCTCCGACGGCGCCAACCTCTACCTGGTCGGCTACTACACGGTGATCGCGCTGCGGCCGACCGGCGGCTAGCCCGCCGGCCATCGCCTGGAGAAGGACGCAGCCGGACTTGTAGCGTGGCCGCGATGATCCGCTTCCTCGTCGCACCCGACTCCTTCAAGGGCACGATCGACGCGCCCGAGGTGGCGAACGCGATCGCCGCCGGGATCGCCGAAGCGGGCGCCGAGGCCGACGTCTGCCCGGTCGCCGACGGCGGCGAGGGAACGGCGGCGGTACTGCGAGCGGTGCTCGGCGGCGAGGAGCGGCGGGTGCGCACCCACGACCCGCTCGGCCGGCCGATCGAGGCGAGCTTCACCCTGCTCGCCGACGGCCGCACCGCCGCCGTCGATACCGCCGCCGCCTCCGGCCTGCCGCTGGTTGCTCCGGCCGAGCGCGACGCCGAGACGGCCAGCACCCGCGGCACCGGAGAGCTGATCGCGGCGGCCCTCGACGCCGGTGCGACGACGGTCCTGCTCGCCGCCGGCGGCAGCGCGACCACCGATGGGGGCCTCGGCGCGATCGAGGAGCTGCGCGAACGCGGGGGCATCGGCGCGGCGACGCTCGAGGTGCTCTGCGACGTGCGGACGCCGTTCGAGGAAGCGGCCCGCGTCTTCGCGCCGCAGAAGGGCGCCGACGAGGCCGCGGTCGAGCGGCTGACCGAGCGGCTCCAGCGGCTCGCATCCGCACTGCCGCGGGACCCGCGGGGCATGCCGATGGGCGGTTGCGCCGGCGGGCTCTCCGGCGGGCTCTGGGCGGCGTTCGAGGCGCAGCTCCGGCCCGGTGCCGACTTCGTGTTCGCGCTGCTGGGGGTCGAGCGGCGCCTGGCCGCCGCCGACGCCGCGATCTCCGGCGAGGGCCGGATCGACTCCCAGAGCCTGGAGGGCAAGGTCGTCGGCCGCATCGCCGAGCTCTGCGCCGGCGCCGGCCGCGACCTCCACGTGCTCGTCGGCCGCGACGACCTCGACCGCGCCGCAATCGGCGACCTGCCGATCCGCTCGGTCCGTGAGGCGGGAACCGTGGAGGCGCTGCGCGCTGCCGCCCGCGAGCTGGCCGCGGACCCGTATCGCCTGCAGCGCTTCGTCAACGCCCAGGACCGAAGCGGGACGTACGAGCAGGCGCTGACCGAGCTGCGCAACGGGCGCAAGACCAGCCACTGGATCTGGTTCGTCTTCCCCCAGATCGCCGGCCTCGGCCGCAGACCCGCCGCGCAGGAGTACGCGATCGGCTCGCTCGACGAGGCGCGCGCCTACCTCGCCCACCCGGTCCTCGGCGCCCGTCTGCGCGAGTCCGCAGCGGCGCTCCTCCGCCACGCCGACTCCTCGCCGGCGGCGATCCTCGGCGAGATCGACGCGATCAAGCTGCGCTCCTCGATGACGCTCTTCGCCCGCGCTGACCCGGCCGAGCCGCTCTTCGAACAGGTGCTCGGCGCCTTCTACGGCGGCGACGGCGACCCGGCGACCGACCGAATCATCTCGCGGTGATCTCGGCCGCCAGCTCGGCGACCAGATCCGCCGCCGGGATCGCGCGGGCGCGCTCGTGGGCCTGGCCGGCCCAGAGGTGAAGGCGATCCGCGTCCCCGTCGGCACGTGCTGCGGCCCGCAGCGGCCTCGTCAGGTGATGGACCTCGGGATAGGCGGAGATCGCCTCCGCCTCATACTCACGCATGAAGCGGTTGACGATGCCGCGCGCCGTCCGCCCGGTGAAGGCCCGGGTAAGACCGGTCGGCGCTGAGGACGCGATCGCCTCCCGATGAGCCGGCGTCGTCGCCGCCTCGGGGCAGAGCATGAAGGCGGTGCCGAGCTGTGCCGCGGCCGCGCCGGCGACGAGCGTCGCCGCGATTCCGGCGCCGTCGAAGATCCCGCCGGAGGCGATCAGCGGCAGCTCGACCTCGGCGGCGACGAGGCGGAGCAGCGCCAGCAGGCCGAGGTCGCCCGGCGCGCCGTCGTCGAAGGAGCCGCGGTGCCCGCCCGCCTCGACGCCCTGCAGGACGAGCGCATCGGCGCCTCCGGCGCCTGCGGCGCGCGCCTCGCCGGGGGTCGTGACCGTGATCCAGACCGAGCAGCCGGCGGCGTCGAGCGCCTCGACCGCAGCCGGCCCTGGCGTCCCGAAGGTGAAGGAGACGACCGGGACGCCGAGCTCGGCCGCCAGCGCGACCTTCTCGGCGAAGCCGTCGTCATCGTGGCGGGGCTGACCCAGATCGCCCTCGGCACCGATCGCCTTTGCGTAGCGGGCGACCGCCGCGGGGTCGGCCGGCCCGTCTGCAGCGGCGAAGACGTTGAGGCCGAACGGTCGCGAGGTCGCGGCGCGCAGCTCGTCGACCTCCGCCCGCACCTCGCCCGGGGTCCGGTACCCGGCGGCAAGAAAGCCGAGTCCACCCGCCTCGCAGACCGCAGCCGCCAGCGCCACGGTCGAGACGCCGCCCGCCATCGGCGCCTGCACGATCGGGTAACGCAGCTCCTGGAGGGAGAACATCGGGGAGCGGGGCAGCCAGGACTCGAACCTGGAATCGCCGGTTTTGGAGACCGGTGCCTTAGCCAGTTGGGCCACTGCCCCAGGGGGCGGATCGTAACGAGTGCGGGCGGAGGGACTCGAACCCCCACGGGCCGAAGCCCACCAGGACCTAAACCTGGCGCGTATTCCAATTCCGCCACGCCCGCGTGGCGCCCCGTCGCGGGGCTTAACGCACGACCAATGCCGAATCGTCGCTCTGGGATTCTATGATCGATCCCATGGCGGTAGGAGAGGTGCGGCCGGGCTACGAACTGTGGCGGCCGAATCGGGAAAAGCCGGGGAACGTGACGACCAAGTTCGTGGTCGCCCTGCTGCTGCTGGCAACGGCGCTGCTGGCGGCGCTGATCACGGTCGGCGGCTGGTCGCTGCTGAAGGGCGGCAGCGGAATGGGGATCGTCTGCATCGCCTACGTCGTCATCTACCTCGTCTTCGCCTACCGGGTCGCTCGCTGGGGCCGGGGCGTCCTGCCGGTCGCCGCCGCGCTCTCGATGATCCTCGCGATCTTCTGCGCGGTCGGCGCCAACAGCTGGTTCGCCCGCGACAAGGCCGGCTTCGACGAAGCCCTCCTCCCCTCCGCCCTGCTCGGCACCCTGGTCGTCATCCTCGGCCTCCTGCAGCTCGTCGTCATCGCCGCCGCCTTCTACGCCTTCAGCCAGGAGTGGCACGTCGAGGAGGAGCGCCCGATCGGCTCCAGCGAGGACTACGGCGCCAGCGCCGAAGGCGGCGCCCCCCAGCCCGCCTGACCGTGGTTGAAGTTCGTAGCGCTATCCGCGACTAACCTCAACCACGTTAGTGCCGGAGGAGGGACTCGAACCCTCAAGCCCTTACGGGCAATCGATTTTGAGTCGATCGCGTATGCCAATTCCGCCACTCCGGCGCCGGGGGAACCATAGACTGCGCCGCGCGATGACCGCGCCGCTCTGGGAACCATCCGCCGAGCTGATCGAGCACTCGCGGATGACGGAATTCATCCGCTGGCTGGAGCGCGAGCGCGGCCTGAGCTTCGACGGCTACCCCGAGCTGCAGCGCTGGTCGGTCGACAGCCTCGACGAGTTCTGGGCGGCGATCTGGGGCTTCTTCGACGTTCAGGCGGACGGCGACCCGTCGCCGGTGCTCGGCTCGCGCGAGATGCCCGGAGCCGAGTGGTTCCCGAACACCTCGCTGAACTACGCCGAGCACGTCTTCCGCGACAAGGACGATGACGAGGTCGCGATCTTCCACGGCTCCGAGCTGCGCGTGCTGGGCAAGCTGCGCTGGGGCGAGCTGCGCGCGCAGGTCGCCGCGGTCGCCGCCGGCCTGCGCGAGATGGGCGTCGAACGCGGCGACCGCGTCGCCGCCTACTGCCCGAACATCCCGGAGGCGATCGTCGCCTTCCTCGCCAGCGCCTCGATCGGCGCGGTCTGGTCGAGCTGCTCGCCTGACTTCGGCGCCTCCAGCGTGATCGACCGCTTCGCCCAGATCGAACCCAAGGTCCTCTTCGCGGTCGACGGCTACCGCTACGGCGGCAAGGACTTCAGCCGCCTCGACACGCTCGCCGAGCTGCAGGCGGCGATGCCGAGCCTGGAGCGGACGGTGCTCCTCCACTACCTCGACCCCGACCCCGACATCTCGGGCCTGAAGAACGTGACCAGCTGGGGCTCGATCCTGACCGACAACGAGCGCGCCGCGCTCGAGTTCGAACGCGTCCCCTTCGGTCACCCGCTCTGGGTCCTCTACTCCTCGGGCACCACCGGGCTGCCGAAAGCGATCGTCCAGAGCCAGGGCGGGATCCTGCTCGAGCACCTGAAGAAGCTGAACCTCCACGTCGACGCCCACGCCGGCGACCGGCTCTTCTGGTTCACGACGACCGGCTGGATGATGTGGAACTTCCTCGTCTCCGGACTGCTGACCCCGGCGGCGATCGTCCTCTACGACGGCAACCCCGGCCACCCTGACCTGAGCACGCTCTGGGACCTCGCCGCGAAGACCCGGGTCAGCATGTTCGGCACCTCCGCCTCCTACATCTCCGCCTGCATGAAGGCGGGGGTCGAGCCGGGCGCCCGCCGCGACCTCAGCGCGCTGAAGGCGGTCGGCTCGACCGGCTCGCCGCTGGCGCCGGAGGGCTTCGACTGGATCTACGAGCAGCTCGGTGCCGGCACCTGGCTGTTCTCGACCTCCGGCGGCACCGACGTCTGCACCGCCTTCATCGGCGGCGTCGCCCTGCTGCCGGTCTACCGGGGGGAGCTGCAGGCGCCCTCGCTCGGCGCCGCGCTCGAGGCCTGGGACGAAGACGGCAACCCGGTCGTCGGCGCGGTCGGCGAGCTGGTGATCACCAAGCCGATGCCCTCGATGCCGATCTACTTCTGGGGCGACGAGGACGGCAGCCGCTACCGCGAGAGCTACTTCGAGATGTTCCCCGGCACCTGGCGCCACGGCGACTGGCTCGAAATCACCGAGCGCGGCACCGGCGTCATCTACGGCCGCTCGGACTCGACGATCAACCGCGGCGGGATCCGGATGGGGACCTCGGAGATCTACCGCGCGGTGCTCTCGATCGACGAGATCGTCGACGCCCTGGTCGTCGACCTGCCGAATCCCGACGGCGACGGCTGGATGCCGCTCTTCGTCGTCCTCCGCGAGGGGGCCGAGATGAGCGACGAGCTGCCGGGCGAGATCGCCCGCCGCGTGCGGGAGCTGTGCTCTCCGCGCCACGTCCCCAACGAGGTCTTCGAGATCGAGGAGGTGCCGCGGACGCTGAGCGGCAAGGTGCTCGAGGTGCCGGTGAAGCGGATCCTGATGGGCACCCCGGTCGAGAAGGCCGCCAGCCGCGACTCGCTCGCCAACCCGGCGGCACTCGACTATTTCGTCGAGATGGCGAAGCGGCTCGAGGCCTGAGCGCCCGGCGCCCGCGTCTCCCCCGCCGTCAGCCGCAGCACCGCCAGCGCCGCGCAGCCCCAGCCGAGGGCGATCAGGGCGCCGGCGAGGACGTCGCTCGGGTAGTGCCACTCGATCAGGACGACGGCGAGGCCGACGACGGCCGAGAAGGCGGCGCCGATCGCCAGCGCCAGGCGGCGGTGCGATCGCGGCACGACGAGGACGAAGGCGACGGCGAGCGCCACCGCAGCGGTCGTGTGGCCGCTCGGGTAGGCGTCGTGCCAGGGCTGGTAGATGTCGAGGAAGGGCGAGAAGCGGTGATGGTCGAGCAGGTGCTTCAACACCTGCGTCGTCAGGTTGGCGCCGACGACGACGGCCAGCCCGGCGATCAGCTCCCGGCGCCGCCCCCAGCGCAGGCCGAGGCCGCTGATCAGGGCGAGTAGGACCAGCATCGGCAGCGGGTCGGCGAGGGCGGCGAAAGCGCGGGCGACGTTCCAGCCGCCGCTTTCGTGTTCGAGCATCAGCCGGTGCAGCAGCGAGGCGTCCCAGAGTTCGACCCGGCCGACCTTGAACAGGAGCACGGTGAGGACGAGCAGAGCGGCTGCGCAGGCGAGGCAGCCGAGCAGGGGCGCTCTGAGGGACTTCGGCATCCCAAAACGGTAGCGAGGCCGGTTAAGCGGCAGCTCAGGACGCGGGGTGCCAGTCGACCGGGCCAGCGCGCAGGACGTGGGCGCCGAGCGTCCGCCCGAGCACCTCCTGCACCGCCCGCGAGGCCTCCAGCAGGCGCGGCAGGTCGACCGGGGTCTCGACGCCCATCTCGTGCAGCATCGAGACCACGTCCTCGGTCGAGACGTTGCCGGTCGACCCCGGCGGCACCGGGCAGCCGCCGAGCTCGCCGAAGCTCGACTCGAACGACTCGATCCCCTCTTCAAGGGCGGCGACGACGTTGGCGAGGCCCTGACCGCGGGTGTTGTGGAAGTGGGCGGTCAGCTCGACGCCGGCGAGGCGCTGGCGGGCGGCGGCGAAGAACTCGTGGACCTGGCGCGGGTTCGCCATCCCGGTCGTGTCGCCGAAGCCGATCTCCTCGCAGCCAGGGGCGAGACGTTCGGCGATCTCGAAGACCCGCTCCGGCGCAACCTCGCCCTCGTAGGGACAGCCGAACGAGGTCGCAATCACGAGCTCGCGCCGCAGACCCGCCGCCCCGGCGCCCGCCAGCACCGCCTCCAGCCCGGCGATCGACTCCTCGATCGAGCGGTTGACGTTGTGGCGGTTGTGGGACTCGGAGGCGGAGAGGAAGACGCCGACTTCGTCGAAGCGGTCGCGCATCTCCAGCGCCCGCTCGAGCCCGCGCTCGTTCGGGATCAGGACCGAGAAGGAGACGCCGTCGCGGCGCTGCACCCCGGCCAGCACCTCGGCCGCATCGGAGAGCTGCGGGATCACGTCGGGCCGGACGAAGGAGGTGACCTCGATCCGGGTCAGGCCGCTGGCCGAGAGCATGTCGATCAGCCTCACCTTGTCGGCGGTGGCGATCGTCTCGGGCTCGTTCTGGAACCCGTCGCGCGGCCCGACCTCGCGGATCTTGACCTCGGCGGGAAGGTCGTTCATGGCCGGGAGACTAGACGGGCGGTGTCGCTGAGGATCTTCAGCACGTGCTTCGGTTCGTAGCGGACCTGCTCGTGGGTGAAGCGCAGATTGACGAGCCCGGCGGCGGTGTGTACCTGGTCGCGGAGCCGGTCGCGAGCCTGCTCCGCGGGCGTGCGGTGGTAGCGCAGCCCGTCGGTCTCGACGACGAGCCGCAGATCGGGCCACCAGAAGTCGACCTCGAAGCGGTTGACGATCTGTTTGGTCAGCGGGACCGGGAGGCCAGCTTGTCGGGCGAGGGGCAGGAACCGGCGTTCCAGCTCCTCGCGGGTGAGACGGAAGGTGCGGTGGTCGAGGATCCTGCGGAGGATGCGCACGCCCGGCTCCCCGCTCCGCTCCGCCAGAGCCCGGCGCAGCTGCGGCGGGTTGACGAGGTCGTATTTGTCGGCCTCGTTGATCGCCCGCTCGATGGCCATGCGGTTGAGTCGCGGCGCCAGATCGATCAGGGTGCGGACCGGACTGGTGACGGGTATGCGTTCGAAGGTGCCGATGTCCTCGGGGCGAAGGTGCTTGCGACGGTGAACCTCGATGCCGCACCGGCGGCGATCTGACGGCGTCAAGGTCGAGATATCGATCAAGCCATATCGCTGGTACCCGATTCGCATCAGCGCCGCGGCGCTGCCGTGGCTCAACACCGCGCGGCCTCCGCATGCACGCACCGCCGCCATCCAGCGTCCATGCTGGTTAAGGGTGGGGCGACCAACCGCATAGATTCCCGCGCTGACCGGGTGCAACCGACCGCTGCGAAGTCGATGCGCGATTGCGTGGCGGCTGAAGCCGAGATCGAGCAACTGCCGCCGAGTCACCACCCCATGTTGCTCCCGCGCAAGCCTCCAAGCGGACCGCGACCGAGCGTCACTCCGCGGGTGCTGAATCTTGCCGGCCATAACCGGCCCAATTCAGCAACGGCGGAAATTCGCCCCCGGGGCTAGGCCATGCCCAGGCCGCCGCTTACGCCGAGGGTCTCGCCGGTGACGTAGGTCGCGTCGTCGGAGGCGAGGAAGGCGACGGCTGCGGCGACCTCGTCGGGGCGGCCGAGGCGGCCGATCTGGGTCATCGATTTCATGTTCTCGATCAGCTTCTCGCCGATCTCGCCGAGCTCCTTGGCGCCCATCAGCAGCGGCGTCTCGATCGGGCCGGGGGCGATCGAGTTGGCGGTGACGCCGTAGCGGGCGTTCTCGCGGGCGATCGTCTTCATGAAGGCGACGACGCCGCCCTTCGCCGCCGAGTAGACGGCCGAGCCCTTGGAGCCGACCCGGCCCGCCTCCGAGGAGATCGAGACGATGCGGCCGTAGCCCGCGGCCTGCATCCCCGGCAGTGCGGCGTAGGTGCAGTTGAGGACGCCGACCAGGTTGATCGCGATCACCTTCTGCCACTGCTCCGGCGTCGTCTGGGTGAAGAATCCGAACTCGTCGGTGCCGGCGTTGTTGACGAGCACGTCGAGGGTGCCGGTCGCGGCGACGGCTGCCTCGGCGGAGCCGAGATCGGTGACGTCGAGCTCGAGCCAGTGGCCGGCGATCTCGCCGGCGACCTTCTCGGCGCCGGCGACGTCGACGTCGCCGATCCAGACCTCGGCGCCCTCGGCCGCGAGGCGCGCGGCGATCGCGGCGCCGATCCCGCTCGCGCCGCCCGTGACCAGGGCCCTCCTCCCCTCCAGTCTCATCGCCCGCAGCATAGACTGGGCGGCCCCGCGCCCGCGAGAGCGGCGCGACTCGAAGATGACCTCTCCCCTCTCCGAACCGATCCCGATCATCGGCGGTACCGGTGCCCTCGGCGCGGCGCTCGCCAAGCGCTGGGCCCAGGCCGGCGCCGCCGTCGTGCTCGGCTCGCGCTCGGCCGAGCGGGGCGAGGAAGCAGCCGCCAGGGTCCGCGAGTCGGTCCCCGGCGCCGACGTCACCGGGCTCGAGAACGGCGAGGCGGCCCGCAGGGCGGAGATCGTCTTCCTCACCGTCCCCTTCCGCTCGCAGTCGGAGAACCTCAACAACCTGCGCGAGGTGCTGGCGCCGGGCCAGATCCTGGTCGACTGCACGGTGCCGCTCGCCGCCGCGGTCAGCGGCAAGGCGACCCGCTCGCTCGGCGTCTGGCAGGGCTCCGCCGCCCAGCAGGCGCAGGAGATGGTCCCCGAGGGCGTCACCGTCGTCGCCGCCCTGCACACGGTCGGCGCCCCGACCCTTGCCGACTTCGACCACGAGCTCGACGAGGACGTTCCGATCTGCGGCGACAAAAAGGCCGACAAGGCGCGGGTCGCGGCGCTGATCGAACTGATCCCCGGCCTGCGCGCCGTCAACGCCGGCCCGCTGGAGATGGCGCGGATCGTCGAGCAGCTGACGCCGCTATTGATCTCGATCAACAGCCGCTACAAGGCGCACTCGGGGCTCAAGCTCACCGGCCTGCCCGACGGCCACTGGGCGTGAGAGTCGCCCTCCTCGCCGGCGGCACCGGGGGCGCCAAGCTCGCCGCCGGGGTCCAGGAGGAGGTCGGCTCCGAGCTCGCGGTGATCGCCAACACCGGCGACGACATCGAGGCGCTCGGCGTCCACGTCTCGCCGGACCCCGACCTCGTCACCTACTGGCTGAGCGGCGAAATCGACGAGGAGCGCGGCTGGGGGATCCGCGATGACAGCTTCACCGTCTTCGAGCGCCTCAAGCAGCTCGGCGCCCCCGAGTGGTTCGGCCTCTCCGACCGCGACCTCGCCGCCTGCCTCTACCGGCGCCAGTTCCTCGCCGACGGCGGCCGCCAGACCGAAGCCCAGGCCCAGATCGCGCGCGGGCTCGGAGTCGCCGCCCGCGTCCTGCCGATGTCCGACGCGCCGGTGCGGACCAAGGTGATCACCGAGGACGGGCGCCGCGACCTGCAGGAATACCTGATCCTCGACGGCGGCCGGCCGGCGGTGCTCGGGGTGGAGCTCGAGGGAATCGAGGCGGCGGCGCCGAGCCGCGAGGTCCTCGACGCCCTGCGCGCGGCCGATGCGATCGTGATCGGTCCCTCCAACCCGGTGATCAGCATCGGCCCGATCCTCGCCGTGCCGGGAATGCGCGAGGCGATCGCCGCCTCGCCGGCGCCGGTCCTCGCCGTCAGCCCCTACGTCGCCGGCGAGGTGGTCAAGGGGCCGACCGACCGCTTCATGGAGGGGATCGGCCGGCCGAGGACCGCGGCCGGAGTCGCCTCGCTCTACGCCGGCCTGATCGACGCGATGGTCGTCGACGAGGGCGACCCGGATCCGCCGCCGGGCGATGTCCCGACCCTGGCTGCGGCGACGCTCATGGACGGGGCCGGCGGCCGCGTCCGCCTCGCCCGCATCGTCCTCGACTACGCCGAGAGCCTGGCGGCATGAAGGTCGCCGCGATCCTCCCGGTCAAGCACTTCGACGACGCCAAGCAGCGCCTGGCGACCGGGCTCGAGCCCGCGCAGCGGCGCGACCTGGCGGCAGCGATGGTCGAAGACGTGCTGGCGGCGATCGGCAGGGCGCGGACGATCGAACGGACGATCGTCGTCAGCGGCGAGCCGCTGGCCCAGGAGCTCGCCGCTGAAGCCGGCGCCGAGGTCGTCCCCGACCCCTCCGACACCGGGCACGTGCAGGCGGCGCTGGCCGGGATCGCGCGGGCCGAAGTCGAGGGCGCCGATTGCGTCGTCCTGCTCGCCGGCGACTGCCCCCTGCTCGACCCACAGGAGCTCGACCGGCTGCTGACCGGCATCCCGGCCCCCTACGTCGGCGTCGTCCCCGACCGCCACGGGACCGGCACCAACGGCCTCGTGCTGAGCCCGCCGAGCGCGATCGTCCCCGCCTTCGGCGAGGGCAGCTGCGCGCGCCACGTCGACCTCGCCCGCGAGGCCGGCATCCCCTTCGCGGTCGAGGAGCTCGACTCGATCGGCCTCGACCTCGACACCCCGGCCGACGTGATCGCGCTGACCCGGGTGCTGGCCGCCCGCCGCGGGCAGGCCCGTCGCACCGCCCGCGCGCTCGGGATATGAGCAGCGCCGGCGAGCTCTCGGTCCGCGGCATCGTCGGGCTGCCCGAGATCGGCACCGGGGCGAACCTCGGCGAGCTGATCGCCGGCGCAACCGAGCTCGCCGACGGCGACGTCGTCGTCGTCTCGCAGAAGGTCGTCTCCAAGGCCGAGGGACAGGTGCGCAAGCTCGCCGCCGTGATCCCCGGCGCCGAAGCGCGCAAGTACGCAGCCGTGCTCGGCAAGGAGCCGGCGCTGGTCGAGCTGATCCTCGAAGAGTCGGCCACGATCCTGCGCGCCGAGCGCGGCGTCCTGATCGTCGAGACCCGCCACGGCTTCGTCTGCGCCAACGCCGGCATCGACAGCTCCAACCTGCCCGAGCCCGACACCGTCTGCCTGCTGCCCGTCGACCCCGACGCCTCGGCCCGCCAGCTCAGAGCCGAAATTACCAAGACCATGGCGAGGGCGTCCAGGAGGGGTCTCTCTGGACACTCACCGTCCAGAGAGACGCCTCCTGGACGCCCTCCCACCATCGCCGTAGTGATCAGCGACAGCTTCGGCCGCGCCTGGCGCCTCGGCCAGGTGGAGGTCGCGATCGGCTGCGCCGGCCTGGCGCCGCTGGACGACTGGCGCGGGCGCCGCGACGCCGGCGGCCGCCGGCTCGAGGCGACCCTGATCGCGATCGCCGACGAGGCCGCCTCGGCCGCCGACCTCGTCCGCGACAAGGCGAGCGGCGTCCCGGCGGCCGTCGTCCGCGGCCTCGGCCATCACGTCGGCACCGAGGACGGGCCGGGCGCCGCCGCCCTGCGCCGCCCCCGCGACGAGGACCTCTTCCGCTAGCCGCCTCGTGCTACCCGCAGGGGCGTTCGCCGCCGCTGGCTTCGCCGGTGCAGGGGAGGACCGATTCCCGGGTCGTGCCGAGCTTGGCGGCGTCGATCTTCAGTTCCGAGGTGCCGGGAATTTCGTCGCCGTTGCGGTAGAGGCCGGTCTTGATGTAGGCGATGTTGCGACCGGGGACGATCATCGTGACGCCGCTCTGGGCGTCGATCAGATTGCCGTCGAGGAAGACTTCGTAGAAGCCGGCGCCGACTTCGGACGCCTTGAAATGGATCTGGACGTCGTGCCAGACGTCTTCCGGCACCGCGGCGAGGAAGCGTTCACCGCTGCCGTTGATTTCCTGGGCCGGGCCGCCGGTCCACAGCCCTTTCTTGCCGTTGACGTCCCAGAGCTGGAGGCCGAACAGCGGGCTGCCGGTGCCGTCGCTCTTGAACTGCATGATCAGGTTGTGGGCGCCGGGGTGGCCGTAGACCATCGCCGAGATGTAGAAGGAGAAGCCGTACCAGTATTCGTCGCCCTCCGAGAACTCGATCGTCCCCCGCGTGCTGCCGGTGCCGTTGCCGCCCAGGATCAGCTCCGAGCGATCGTCGTTACCGGTCAGGCGAACGGTGCTCGCGTGTTCGCCTTCGCGGACGATCCCGGTGGTGACGATCGGGACGACTTCGCCCACCCCTGCCGTGTTCCAGCCCTCGAGCCCGTCCTCGAACCCAGCTTCGTAGAGCGCCGGGACGGCCGGCGGTTCGGAGGTCGGCGGCGGTTCCTGTTTCGGCGGTTCTTCTTTCGGCGGTTCCTGCGGCGGCGGTTCCGATTTCGGTTCTTCTTTCGGCGGTTCCTGCGGCGGCGGTTCGGATTTCGGTTCTTCCTGCGGCGGCGGTTCGGATTTCGGCCCCGTCGGAGCCGGTTCCGACTGCGGCCCGCCAGCCGGGCTCGTCGGCGCCACCACCGCCGGCGACGGCGCCGCGACCGGGATGCTGACCGGGTCGGGAGCGCCCGTTTCCGCCGCGTCCTCGAACGGCTGGTCGACCGATCTGCCGTCGGCCAGCGCGAGGTGGCGCCCGATCATCACGTTGGGCGCGATCGCCGTCCGCATCCCGAGCAGGCGCTCGACCGAGTGGCGGGCGCCGAGCGCGGCGCGACCGGGCAGGCCGGGATCGGCGACGGCGGTGAGCGGGATCGCGATCAGCAGCAGGGTGAGCGTGACGAGGCCGAAGAGCTGAGGCCTCGGCGCGTAGCGAAGGTCAGAGAACCAGGCGATCAAACCGGGCTCACCGAGTAGGTCTCGATCACGTCGTAGAGGGTCGTCCGCTGGGCCGCTTCCCGGCCCGCGGCGCGCGCGGCGTCGATCAGCTGCTCCGGCTCCAGCCGGACGCCGTGCTGCGATCCCGCCATCCGCGAGATGTTCTCCTCCATCAGCGTGCCTCCCAAATCGTTCACGCCCCACCTCAAAGCCTCGGTTGCCCCATCGAGCCCCATCTTCACCCAACTGGCTTGCAGGTTTGTTATTACCTTGCCAAGGGCGAGTCTAAACGCAGCCGTGTGCTTCAGGTTCTCGTCCATCGAGATCTCCTCGATCCCGTGCGTGCGACCGAGCATCGTGTTGAACGGGATGAAGCTGAGCGGCACGAACTCGGTGATGCCGCCGGTCCGTTCCTGCAGCGAGCGCACCACCCGCATGTGCCGGGCGAGCTCCCGCGGCTCCTCGATGTGGCCGAACATCACGGTCGAGGTCGAGCGCAGGCCGGCGGCATGGGAAGCTTCGATGATCTCGACCCAGCGGTCGACGGGTAGCTTGTTCGGCGAGATCCGCTGGCGGACGCCGTCGTCGAGCACCTCGGCCGCGGTCCCCGGCGTCGAGCCGAGCCCGCACTCGACCAGGTACTCGAAGACCTCGCGCGGGCTCTGGCCGGATACCTCGCAGGCCCAGTTGATCTCCATCGGCGAGTAGGCATGGAGGTGAAGCTGCGGCGCCACCTGCTTGGCCAGCCGCAGCCACCGGCCGTACTCCTCGAGGGTCAGGTCGGGATGGATGCCGCCCTGCATGCAGAGCTCGGTGGCGCCGAACTCGACCGCCTCCTCGATCCGCGCCGCGAAGTCGGCCTCAGAGACCTCGTAGGCGTCGGGTGAGCGCCGCCCCTGGCCGAAGCCGCAGAAGGCGCAGCCGACGACGCAGACGTTGGTGAAGTTGATGTTGCGGTTGACGACGAAGGTGACGAGGTCTCCCGCCAGCTCGGCCCGCAGCTCGTCGGCCGCGACCCGCATCCGCTCGATCATCTCGGGCCGGGTCTCGGCGAACAGCGCCGTCAGCTCGTCCTCGGAGAGCGGTGCGCCCTCGCGCCCCTTCGCAATCGCCTCGGGCGCCAGCCCCGGGTCGATCGCCTCCTCGGGGCGCCGCCCGGACCCCCGCCGCGGGATGAAGCTCCAGTACTTGAGCTTGATCACGTCGAGGACCCCCTGCTCCATCCACTCGTGGTCCATGTACTGGGGGTAGACGCAGAGGCGCTCGGTCAGCGCGTAGCCGCGCGGCGCCAGCTCCTTGCGCACCTGGTGCGGCGAGGGAAACGGCTCCTCCGGGCTGATGTGGTCGCCGTTGGCGCTGAGGCCACCCAGGTCGGTGGCGCCAGCTTCCACAAGCTCCGGCCACCAATCACTGAGATTCGGCGGCACCTGGATGCCGACGTCGGGCATCAAGCGGCGGGTCTCCTGGATCAGGCGCTTGATCTCCTCCAGCTCAACCGGATTCGCCCACGCGGGCACCTGGGGCGGCTCGTCGGGAGAGGGGGATGACCCTGCAGGAGCCTCCAGATTTGCGACGGAGGGGTTATCCCTCTCTCCCCTCCACCTCGCCTTGGAAGCCTCGTCGGCGATCTCGCCAACCTCAGCGCCGTAGTAGCGCGGGTGGGGAACGAAGTTCTGGAGGATGATCTCCTGGATGTGGCCGTGGCGCGCCTGGACCGCCGCTAGAGCTTCCAAGGATTCGATGCGCTCGTCCTCGGTCTCGCCGATGCCGACCAGGATTCCGCTCGTGAACGGGATCCGCAGCTCACCGGCAGCTTCGATGGTTGCCAGCCTCGCTTTCGGATGCTTGGTGGGGCTTCCGGCGTGAACCGTGTCCATCAGCCGCTCGCTGACGCTCTCCAGCATCAGGCCCTGGGAGGCGGTCACCTCGCGCAGCCGAGCCAGGTCCTCCCTGCTCAGCACGCCGAGGTTCGTGTGCGGGAGCATGCCGCGTTCGAGCGCCCGTTCGCAGGCCCAGACGACGTAGCCGGTGAAGTCCTCGTGGCCCCAGGCGGCGAGGCGTTCGGCGACGACCGGGTTGACCTCGGGCCGCTCGCCGGTGAGGACGAGCAGCTCCTTGGCGTTGCGTTTCAGCGCCTCGTCGAGGATCCGTTCGACGTCGGCCGGGGCGTGGACGTGCGCCTGGTGGGTGGCGAAGGCGCAGTACTTGCAGTAGCACTGGCAGGTGCGGGACAGCGAGAGGGTGAAATTCCGCGAGAAGGTGACCCGGCGCACCTGCCTGAAACTACCGCACGCACCGGGCCGGCCGGTGCGTGCGGAGAACGGCTATCGCTGGCGCCGAGGGCGGCGCCGCGACCTAGTCTTTTTTGCCGCTGGCTTTGGGCGCCGCGGCGGGGGTCACCCGCTGCGGCGGCTCGGTCGGGGCCGGTCCACCGGCCTCGATCACGAAGCGCCAGACGCCGACCGCGAGCAGCGAGCCGACGAGCGGGCCGACCAGGTACGGCCAGGTGCCGCCCCAGGAGTTGCCGACCAGCGCGGCGCCGAACCAGCGCGCCGGGTTGAGGCAGGCGCCGGTCAGCGGACCGGCGACCATGACCAGGAAGACGAAGGTGGTGCCGATCGCCAGCGGCCCCCAGTCCTTGATGCTCTTTTTCGAGAAGACGACGGCGAGGATGACGAGGACGAGGGCGAAGACGCCGATCCCCTCGACCACCGCGCCGGCGAAGTTGCCGCTCAGCAGAGCGCTGACTTCGCCCGCCCCGTAGTGGGTGGCGCGACCCTCGTCGAGCAGCAGGCCCTTGGTCAGCAGGGCGCCGAGGACGGCGCCGGAGAGCTGGGCGAGGACGTAGATGATCGCGTCGAGGACGCTGATCTTTTTGATCAGCGCCGCCGCGAGCGTGACCGCGGGGTTGAAGTGGCCGCCGCTGACGGCGCCGAACATCACGATCACGCCGAACAGCGTCAGGCCCTGGACGAAGCCGACGACCGCGAAATCACTGCCGAACGAGACCTGCCCCCCCGTGGATACGTAAAGCGTGACGACGCTGGTGATGAAGAAGACCAGCAGGAACGTGCCGATCAACTCACCCAGGTACGCGGACAGCCCTCTTTCCTGCACTCTCGCCTCCTCGATTCCCTAACGGTTCAAACGCGCGCGCAGTCTACCCACATTCCCTGAATGAAATAGGTTCCCCGCCGAGATGAGACGGGCTGTCGCGCTGCTGGCGGCCGTCCTGCTGTTGGCCGGAGTGAGCGGCTGCGGCGGGGACGGCGCGGAACCGGGCGCGCCGAAAGGCGCGAGCCTGGTGCTCGATTTCACCCCCAACGCGGTCCACTCCGGGATCTACGCCGCCAGCGCCGAGGGCTTCTACGACGATGCCGGCATCGACCTGACGATCCACCAGCCCGGCGAATCGACCGACGCCCCGAAGCTGCTCGCCGCCGGCCGCACCGAGTTCGCGATCCTCGACATCCACGACCTCGGGATCGCCCGCGAGCGCGGCCTCGACCTGGTCGGGCTGATGCCGATCGTGCAGCGGCCGCTGGCGGCGATCATCGCCCGGCCCGAGTCCAGCCTGCACACGCCCCGCGACCTCGCCGGCCGCACGGTCGGCGTCACCGGCCTGCCCTCCGACCAAGCGGTCGTCGATTCGGAGGTGAGCGCCGCCGGCGGCGACCCGGCGGCGGTGCACGAGGTGACGATCGGCTTCAACGCGGTCTCCTCGCTGGCCGCCCAGAAGGTCGACGCGGCGACCGGCTTCTGGAACGCCGAGGGCGTGGCGCTGCAACGGCTCGGGGTGCGACCGAAGATCTTCAAAGTCGACGAATACGGCGCTCCCCCTTACCCGGAGCTGATCCTCACCACCTCGGCCAAGACGCTGGCGCAGGAACCGAAGCTGGTCGAAGCGATGGTCGCCGCCACCCGCCGCGGTTACGCCTTCACCCGGGTCGACCCGAGCGCCGCGCTCGCCGACCTCCTCGACGCCGACGACGCCCTCGACGAAGCCGAACAGGCAGCCCAGCTCCACGTCCTCCTGCCGGCGCTGCGCCCGGCCCCGTTCGACCCCAAGGTGCTCCGCGAATGGGCCGCCTGGGACCTCGAGCACGGCCTGCTCGAAAAGCCGCTGAACGTCAACGCGGCCTTCGACCTCGGCGGCTGACCGGGCCGCTAGTAGTTGCTCTTCGGCGGCGCGCCGAGCAGCCGCTCGACCAGCTCCGGCAGTTCGCGCGCCATCCGCGAGCGCGGCACGGCCAGGTCGACCCCTGCCGCCTCGGCGGCCTGGCGGGTCTCGGCGTCGACGTGCGAGTAGTAGCCGAGCACCGGCGGCTCGAGCGCGCCGAGCTCCTCGGCGCTCGCCGCTTCGAGGTCGGCGACCACCACCTCCGCCCCGTCGAGCGCGGCGTCGTCGACCGAGCGCGCGAGCAGGACGTGGTGACCGGCGGCGGTCAGGGTCGCGTCGACCCTGCTGGCGAGCATCAGGTCGGCGGCGATGCTGACGATCCGCGCCATCGGGACGAAAGCCGCCGCTAGATCGCGCGGCGCTGGCGGAACTCCTCGCGCACGCTCTCCGGGCGGCCCCACATCTGGACGACCTCGGAGCGGCCCTCACGCACCTCGGCGACCCGCATCTCGCCGCTCACGCCTTCGCCGTCGAGCCTGGCGAGCACCCCCTTGACCGACTCCGCCGCGGCGGCGTGGCCGAAGCTGTGGGCGATCAGCAGGCGCCAGTGCCACTTGGCTCGCGAGTAGGGCTGGGCATTGACCTGGCTGAGCGCCACCGCGGTGTCGATGTAGCGGCTCTCGTCGTCGATCCGCAGGTCGACCTCGAGGTCGGTCCAGTCGGGGGGCAGCGCGTCGAGGATCGCCTGGAAGTCGTCGGTCAGGGGCATCGACTGGAAGCGTAGCGGGCGGTTCGCTACCCGAAGAAGACCTGCTGGAGGAGGAAGACATTCAAGGTGATGATCAGCGCTGCCAGCACGCCTGCCAGGGCGCTTAGCCAGCGGGGGTTGACCAGATCCCCCATCACCTCGCGCTTGGAGGCGATGATCAGCAGCGGCACGAGGGCGAAGGGGATGCCGAAGGAGAGGACGACCTGGCTGCCGACCAGGGCGTCGGTCGGGTTGAGGCCGATCGCCAGCACGAAGAGGGCCGGCGCCAGGGTGATCGCGCGGCGGACGAAGAGCGGGATGCGGCGGCGGATGAAGCCCTGCATCACGACCTGCCCGGCCATCGTCCCGACCGAGGAGGAGGCGAAACCGGAGGCGAGCAGGGCGATGCCGAAGATCGCCGCGGCGCGGTCGGAGACGAGGCTCTGGAAGCCTTCGTAGGCGCCTTCGATCGAGTCGACGCCGGTCAGGCCGCTGCTGTGGAAGAGGGCGGCGGCGACGATCATCATCGAGAGGTTGACCACGCCGGCGATCGAGAGGGCGATGACGACGTCGATCTTCTCGAAGCGGAGGATCTTCCTCTTCTCGCGGTCGTCGCGGCCGACTATCCGCTTCTGGGTCAGCGCCGAGTGCAGGTAGACGACGTGCGGCATCACCGTCGCGCCGATGATCCCGGTGGCCAGCAGGATGCTGTCGGTGCCGGCGAAGCCGGGGACGAAGAGGTGGCGGCCGATCTCGCTGGCCTGCGGCTTGGCGTCGATCAGCTCGTAGAGGAAGGAGGCGACGACGACCCCGACGAGGACCGTGATCCCCGCCTCGAGGCGGCGGAAGCCCATCTGCTGGAGGGCGAGGATCGCGAAGGCGCCGGCGCCGGCGATCAGCCCGGCCGGGAACAGCGGGATCCCGAACAGGAGGTTGAGGCCGAGGGCGGCGCCGACCACCTCGGCGATGTCGGTCGCCATCGCCACCAGCTCGGCCTGCAGCCAGAGTCCGATCGAGGTGCGGCGCGAGAAGCGCTCGCGGCAGAGCTCGGCGAGGTTCCTGCCGGTCGCGATCCCCAGCTTCGCCGACTGGGTCTGGACCAGCATCGCGATCAGGTTTGCGGAGAGGACGACCCAGAGCAGCAGGTAGCCGTACTTGGCGCCGCCGGCGATGTTGGTGGCGAAGTTGCCGGGGTCGATGTAGGCGACGGCGGCGACGAAGGCGGGGCCGAGGAAGGGCCAGACGCGGCCGATCCCGCGAGTGTGGCCGTCGAGCGAGCGGCGGGCAGCTTCGGCGACCGCGGCCTCGCCGGGAAGAACGTCCTCGACCATCGCCTCCCCGGCCGGCGGTGGCGGCGGCTTCACGCCTTCGCGCTCCCGGTCGGGGGCAGCAGGTCGGGGCCCGGGATCAGCGAGCCGTGCGGGTCGTGGCTCGGTTCGCCGAGCTTGGCCGCGATCAGCGCCTCCAGCTCCTCGGAGATGTAGTGCTCGAGCACCTCGGCCTCCTCGTGCACCCGGTCCTCGGGCATCCCGAGCGCCTCGGAGAGGTAGGCCTCGATCAGGCGGTGGTGGCGGATCACCTCGAGCGCGACCTTCTCCCCCGCCGGGGTCAGGTTGACCCCCTTGTAGGGCAGGTAGTCGACGAGGCCGAGGTCGGCCAGCTTCTTCAGCATCGAGGTCGCGGTCGCCGGGGCGACGCCGAGCCGCTCGGCAACCTCGCCGTTCAGGACGAGGCCGTCGCGATCGCCGGCGATCGCGTAGATCGCCTTCGCGTAGTCCTCGATCGCCTGAGAATTAGACACGTCTAAATCGAATTTAGACAAATCTAAAAAGGTCTGTCAAGGGCCGGGCTTCCTAAGATTCGGATATGCACGTCGAGCTCGATGCCGAATATCGCCAACTGCGCGAAGAGTGTGGCTTGCTTGGGCGGGAGCGAGGGATCGTTGCCGTGACCGGGCCTGACGGGGCCGAGTACCTGCAGGGGCAGCTGACCAACGACGTCGAGGCACTGGAGGTCGGCGACGGCCAGTACTCGGCGCTACTCGACCGCAAGGGCCACATGCAGTCCGACATGCGGGTGCTGCGGGTCGGCGCCGAGGAGATCCTGGTCGAGGTCGAGGGGTTGGCGCGCGAGGCGGTGGTGCGGCATCTGACCATGTACTCGGTCGGCCGCGACGTCGCTGTCGCCGACCTCAGCAACGAGCGGGCGGTGCTCTCGCTGATCGGGCCGCGCAGCGTCGAGCTGGCCGGGACCGCGGCACTGGCGCAGAACGCCTGCGAAGCGACCGCGGTCGCCGGGGTCGAGCTGGTCGCCGCCGGCAGCGCCGACGGGATCGACCTGGTCGTCGCCGCGGCAGATCGCGAACGGCTGCGCGGCGCGCTGCTGGAAGCCGGCGCGGTCGAGGTCTCCCCGGCCGCCGCCGAGATCATCCGGATCGAGGCCGGGAGGCCCCGCTACGGCGCCGAGATGGGTGCCGAGACGATGCCCGCCGAGGCCGGCATCGTCGAGCGGGCGGTCAGCTTCACCAAGGGCTGCTACATCGGCCAGGAGACCGTCGCCCGCCTCCACTACAAGGGCAAGCCCAACCGCCACCTGCGCGGGCTGAGGCTGAGCGCCCCGGCCGAGCCCGGAGCGGTGCTGCGGCTCGGCGAGAAGGAGGTCGGCCGGCTCGGCAGCGCCGGCGTCTCCCCCGCCCTCGGCGCGATCGGGCTGGCGATCGTGCGCCGCGAGGCCGAGCCGGGAGCCGAGCTGGCCGTAGGTGAAGATGGCGTTACGGCTGAAGTAACCGCCCTCCCCTTCGGTTAGATTCAGCCCACGATGGGTCGTGGGAGAGCCAGGGGATCGACCGCGTGGCGCCGCTCGCGCGGGGCTGTGCTGGCCGTGGGTGCGGTTCTCGCCCTTTATGCGGTCGGCTGCGGCGCCGAGAGCCACCCGAACGAACCGCGCCCGCAGTCGCCGACCCGGGTCAGCGTCACGATCTCCGACAAGGGCGTGATAGTGCAGCCGACGGAAGTCGGGATCGGCAAGGAAAAGTCGCAGCAGATCCCGCAGAACCAGAACCACGCGCAGCCGGTGATCAAGGGCGACGAACGGCCGCTCGACGTGATCTTCGTCACCGCCAACCAGAGCGGCACCGACTCGCACCTGGAAATCGACGGCCCCAAGGAAGCGACCTCCGCCGCCGTCCCCGCCAGCAGCCCCGGCACCTTCCAGACCGAACTGCCGACCGGCACCTACACGATCAGCGCCGCCGACGTCCCCGGCGCCAAGCCGGCGAAGCTGGTCGTCGGCCCGATCCGCACCTCCTCCGAGAACGACGTCCTGCTGCCGTAGAGGCCGCTGCAAGCGGCGTTTCAGGTTTGCTTTTGCCGCCGGAGCGGCTGGCACGCTGGACCGATGATCGCCGTCCTCGCCATCGCCATCGTCATCCTCGCCGTCGCCCTCGTCTACCTGCTCGTCTCGCGCCGCGAGGAGCCGGCCGAGCAGCCCGACCTCGGGCCGGCGATCCAGGAAGCCGCGGCCCAGGTCAGCGCCCAGGTCCGGGACGAGCTGCTGCAGCTGAACCAGGAGGCGCGCAAGCTCGACGCAAAAACTGCCGAGGCGGCGCTGGAGCGACGCCAGGCCGAGATCAAAGCCCTGGCCGAGCGGATCGCCAAGGGCCAGGAGAAGATCGAGGCCGAGGTGCGGCGCCGCGGCGAGACCGACCTGCAGACCCGCACCCTGCTCGAGCAGATGGGCCAGACCGTCGGCAATCTCAACACCGAGACGGCAGGGCTGAAGAAGGCACTGCGCCAGCCGCAAACCCGCGGCCAGTGGGGCGAGCTGCAGCTGCGCCGCTGCATCGAGATTGCCGGGATGACCGAGCACGTCGACTTCGAGCTGCAGGAGACGCTGCGCACCGACGACGGCCGGCTGCGACCCGACGCGCGCTTCCTGCTGCCCGAGGGCCGCAGCTTCGTCGCCGACTCGAAGGTGCCGCTCGACGCCTTCCTCGACGCCCAGGAGGCAGAGTCCGAAAGCGAGCGGCAGGTGCAGATGGAGCGCCATGCGCGCCAGGCGCGTGAGCACGTCCGCGCGCTCAGCTCGAAGGACTACCAGGGGCAGTTCAAAGCTGGCGAGATGCCGGACCTGGTGATCTGCTTCATCCCCAACGAGCCCGCCCTGCACGCTGCTTTCGCCGCCGACCCAGATCTCTTCGACTACGCGCTGGAGCGCAACGTCCTGCTCGTCAGCCCGACCTCGCTGATCGGCCTGTTACGGACGATGGAGCTGGGCTGGCGCCAGGAGCGGATGGTCGCCGAGGCAGCCGAGATCGCCGACGCCGCCGGCACCCTGCACGCGCGCTTCTCCAAGTTCCTCGGCGAGTTCGAGCGGGTCGGCAAGGGCCTGACCACGGCCGCAACCGCCTACGACTCGGCGGTCGGCTCGATGGAGCGGCGGCTGCTGCCGCAGCTGCGCAAGGTCGAGGGACTCGGGGTCGCCGCCGGCAAGGAGATCGAGCCGCCGGAACCAACCGAGATCACCGTGCGGGCGATCTCGGCGCCCGAGCTGCGCGAGGCGCCCGACGCCGCCGATGCCGCCTAACAGCCGAGGCTTGGCCGAAAACGCAGTTCCGCTCGCTATGCGGAGGAAACTGCGTTCTCGCCCGCTCATCTAGGATTGCCGCGAAAGCGGGAGATCGACGAGGTCGGAGGAATCTTGGCTGTAGACACCAGTGAAGTTGCAAAGCTCGACGTGGAGCCCGGGACGCTGCCGGAGACGATGGCGGCGTGGGTGATCCGGCAGGAGCGCGAGGGGGAACCGAAGGACGCCTTCCAGCTCGAGCAGATCGAGGTCCCGGAGCCGGGTGCCTTCGAGGTGATCGTGCGGGTGATGGCGGCCGGGGTCAACTTCAACAACGTCTGGGCGGCGCTCGGCAAACCGGTCTCGGTCTTCGGCTACGGCGACCACCCCGAGTACGGCCACCACATCGGCGGCTCCGACGCCTCCGGCGTCGTCTGGAAAGTCGGCGAGGGCGTCACCCGCTGGCAGCCCGGCGACGAGGTCGTGATCCACTGCAACCAGGCCTCCTACGAGGATGTCGAGGTGCACGGGCTCGACCCGCTCGCCGCCCCGAGCCAGCGAATCTGGGGCTACGAGACGACCTGGGGCTCGTTCGCCCAGTTCACCAAGGTGCAGGCGCAGCAGCTGCTGCCGAAGCCGCGCAACCTCTCCTGGGTCGACTCCTCCGCCTACGGCCTCACCTACTTCACCGCCTACCGGATGCTGATCGACCAGTGCAAGCTGCAGCCCGGCCACAACGTCCTGATCTGGGGCGCGGCCGGCGGCCTCGGCGTCTTCGCCGTCCAGCTCTGCAAGGCGGCCGGCGCCAACGCGGTAGGCGTCGTCTCCTCAGACGAGAAGGGCGAGCTGGTCAAGCAGCTCGGCGCCGTCGGCTACATCAACCGCAATGAGTTCGGCGAGATGATGCGGACCGACGACAACCTCACCGACCCGGCCGCCGACAAGGCCCGCTTCAAGGCCTCCCGCGCCTTCGACAAGCGGATCAAAGAGATCCTCGGCGACGCCCCCGACATCGTCTTCGAGCACGTCGGGCGGGCGACCTTCCCGACCTCGGTGCTGGTCGTCAAGCCGTTCGGCAAAGTCGTCATCTGCGGCGCCACCTCGGGCTACCAGCTCGACTTCGACGTCCGCTACCTGTGGATGCGCCAGAAGCAGATCATCGGCTCGCACTTCGCCAACGCCTACGAGTGCATGCGGGCGAACCAGCTGATGGCCGAGGGCAAGGTGCGGCCGGTGCTCTCGGAAACGATGGGCTTCGACGGCGTCCCCACCGCCCACCAGCTGATGCACGAAAACAAGCACCTCGGCAAGATCTCGATCCTCGTCGGCGCCGAGTCCGAGGACGAAGGCAAGTACGAGGATGGACCCGGCGCGATCCGCGCCGAGGTCGGAGCATGAGCCGCGCCGCGGGCGCGGGAAGGAGATAGCCGATGCCGGAGGTCAACACGCTGAACTGGCACATCGCCCCGTTCCGGGCCGATCGCTTCCTCGACCTCTGGGAACCGGCAGCGGCGAAGATGCCGGCCTTCGGCGCCAAGAGCTGGTCGCTGATCCGCGCCATCGACGACCCGCTCTCCTTCCAGCAGACCTCGATCTGGGAGCAGCGCTCGGATTTCGAACGCTACTGGTACTCGGAGGAGATCGAGATCGCCCGCGAGGCGATCATCGACATCTACGACAAGCCGCTGCTGCCGGAATGGCACATCCTCGTCGCCGCTGAGTAGCGGCGCCCGGGCTCAGTCGCCGCCGGCCGGCGGCCGCGACGGCACGATCGTCCAGCGCACCACCACCGGGCTGGCGTCGGCCGCGCCCGCGGCCGAGACCGCGTAGACCCTGAAGACGTGGGGCCCGAGCGCCAGCCGCGGGTAGACCCGCGGCGGCTTGCAGGGCCGGTAGGCGCCACGGTCGAGCCTGCAGCGGAAGCCGCCGCCGGGGTCGTTCGAGATGAAGAGGAACCTGGCGCCGCGCAGACCGGTCACCGCTGCGGGGCGTTTGAGCAGCGAGGTCCGCGGGCGCTTCGGATTTGGCTTCGGCTGCGACCTGCCCCCGGACGATGAAGGAGTCGCGGCCGACGGCTGCAGCTGCTCGGCATAGGAGGCCTGGTAGCTGGTCACCGGCCCGCCGGCGATCACCGTGTGGACCCGCGGGCCGCCGTCGGACCAGCCCCGCCAGAGGTAGGTCCTGCCGCCGATCGAGACCTTTTCCGGCGCCGAGAGCGTCAGGTGCGAGCCTTCGATCACGGTCATCGAGAACGGCGCCGGCGCGTTGTTGAAGCCGGCGGTCAGCGCGATCCCCGCCGGGTCGGAGCCGATCTGGATATCGAGGTGGCGCGGGTAGAGCGCGATCGTCCGCGAGGCGCTGAGCTGACGCGAGTCGGTCGCCGTCAGCATCAGTTCGATCCGCGAGGGATAGTCGTGGTCGGGGGCGCCGAAGCTGGCGCCCGCCACCCCGGGAAAGGCCGGCAGCCCGTGGGCATGGCAGCTGCTCCCCGACCCGGGGCAGTGGTAGATCCGCGCGCTCCAGTCGAGCTCGGTCGCCGGCAGGTCGCCGTCCTCGAGGTCGTGGGCGAGTCCGTCGAAGTCGATTCGCTGACCGACGCCCCAGGTCAGCGCCGCCACGCCAGAACCGGGTGAGGTCTCGACCGGGTCGACGATCACCGGTTCGGGCGGGGTGTCGTTGGGGAAGAGCGTCACCCGCGCCACCCGCCGCGCCCCCTGTTCGTCGTTGACGCGGACGGCGACGGTGTGGTTCTGCGAGTCGGAGAAGGTGACTTCGCGGGCCGCCACGGCGCTCGCCGCTTCGTAGCCGCCGTCACCGTCGAGGTCCCATTCGTAGGAGAGCGCTTCGCCGTCGGCGTCGCTCGAGCCGCCGGCGTCGAGCTGGGCGGTGAGCGGACCGGCCGCCCACCGCGGGGTCGCGCTCAGCTCGGCCAGCGGGGGATGGTTGCCGGAGAAGTAGGAGATCCGGTGGATCTCGCCCGGCCCGAAGCCGTCGCTGAACATCTTCACGTAGAAGAGATCGCCGCCCGGTCCGGGTTGGATATCGACCCCCGGGTAGATCCCGCCTTCGGTGAGGAAGGGCTCGACCGTCGAGGGATCGGGCCGCCCGTCCGGCCCCGGGTACATCACGTAGATGCAGCCGAAGACGGAGTCGGCGAAGAACAGCGCCCCGTGGTAGGCGTCCGGGTAGTCCTCCCCCTCGTAGAAGGCGGAGCCTGAGATCGCCGACCCGTTTTCGCGCGGACAGCCGCTTTCGCCCGGAGTCACCCCGACGTGGTGGTTGTAGGAGAAGAGCGGCAGCGAGGTCGAGCCGGGGCTGTCGTAAAGGTCTTCGCAGAGGGCGAGGCCGACCGACTCGAAGACGCCGGTCGGTTCAGTGCCTTCGTAACAGGGCCAGCCGGAGTTGTAGGCGGTGGTCGGTTCGGTCGAGAGGCGGTCGATCTCCTCGATCGGGCCGCCGCCGACGTTGTCGACGTAGACCTCGTGGGTCTCGTCGTTGATCGCGAAGCGGAACGGGTTGCGGAAGCCGAAGCCGATGATCCGCCGGGCGTTGGCGTCGGCGCTGGCGGCGAACGGGTTGCCCGGCAGGCCGGCGCCGGTTTCGGGATCGACGCGGATCACGGTGCCGCTGAGCCCGGTCGGGTCGCCTGGCGTGAGCACGTCCTGGGCGCGCAGCGAACCGCCTTCGGCGTCCGGCGGTTCGAGCGCGACGCCGAACCCTCCCGGTGGGTCTCCGCACTGGTTCTTGTGCGGCCAGCCGAACTGACCGTAGTCGGCGGAGAGGAAGCTGGCGCCCTCGCCGCCGCTGGCGAAGAGCGCCCCTTCGGGGCCGAACTCGAGGTCGCCGACCGAGTGCGAGGAGCCCTGCTGGCACCAGCCTTCGATCAGGACGTCCTCGGCGACCGCCCCACCGGATTCCTCGGCGCGGTCGCCGACGTCGGTGAGCCGGACCAGGCGACCGCTGACCGGGCAGGCGTCGACGTCGGCGCTTTCCGGTTTCGGGCAGGGATCGCCGACGTAGCCGGTGGCGGGGTTGCCCCAGCGGGGAAAGACGCCCGGCGCGTCTTCGCCGAGCACGTGGTCGAAGGTGTAGAGGACGTAGACGTAGGGGCGCACCGGATAGCCGGGGTCGAGGGCGAGGCCGAGGATGCCGCGGTCGCCGTTGTCGTAGACCTGGGCGCTGAGGTTCGCGAATTCGCTCGGGATCGGGTCTTCGAGGCCGTCGTAGACGAGGATCCGGCCCGACTTCTCGGCGACGAAGACGCGGCCGTCGGCGGCGAACCGGACCGCCGTCGGTTCGCTCAGGCCGCCGATCGCGACCGTGTCCTGGAAGCCGTTCGGCAGGTTGGCGCCGCTCGCGCCAGGCGGGGCGGCCACGGTCAGAGCAAGGCAGACGAGCAGGGCGGCGAGGCCGCCAGGACGTCGGCCGCGCACCGTCAGGCCCGCTCGAGCGGGGCCATCGTCAGCCCCGCCCCGTCGAGCTGAGCCCAGTAGTGCTCGGCCGGCTCCCGCGGGCCCGACCAGACGATCGCCTGACCGCCGTTGTGGATCCGGTCGGCGATCTGGTGTCCCTGGTCGAGGCTGACCCCGGGCAGCACTCGGGCCAGCGTCTGGGCGACGTGCTCGAAGGTGTTGTGGTTGTCGTTGCGGACGATCACGCGCCAGTTCCCCCCGAAACCTGAACCAGGTCCTGCATCGCGCGTCCGCTCGACCGTCGAAGTGGACATCGCTCGGCATTATGCATCTCATCAGCAAACCGCAGGACAGCCGCTTTCCCTATCTGCCTGGAATCGACGCTCTCCGGGCACTGGCGGTGCTGGCGGTCTTCTTCTACCACGCCAACGTCAGCTGGATGCCCGGCGGCTTCCTCGGCGTCGACGTCTTCTTCGTGATCAGCGGTTACCTGATCACCTCGCTGCTGCTGCGCGAGCTCCGCGGCGGCGGCGCCGTCCACCTCGGCCGCTTCTGGCTGCGCCGGGCGCTGCGCCTGCTGCCGGCGGTCGGCGTCCTGATCGCCGTCACCATGATCGCCGCCGCGATCCTCGAGCCCGACCGGATCGACGCCTTCCGCGACGACGCCGTCGCCTCGCTCTTCTACTTCGCCAACTGGCACTTCATCTTCGGCCACGTCTCCTACTTCGAACAGTTCCAGGCGCCGTCGCCGTTCACCCATCTCTGGTCGCTCTCGGTGGAGGAGCAGTTCTACCTCTTCTGGCCGCTGATCTTTGCCGCCGGGATGAAGCTGTTCGGCCGCGGCCGCCTGCTGCTCGGGGTGCTCGCCGGCGCGGTCGGCTCGATGATCCTCGCCTGGATCCTCTTCGACCCCGGCAGTGACGCCTCGCGCGTCTACTACGGCACCGAAACGCACGCGGTCGGGCTGCTGTTCGGCGTCGCCCTCGCCCTCGTCTGGAGCCCGACCGAGCTGCGCCGGCGCCGCACCGGCCCGCTGGTCGGCCCGATCCTCGACGTCGTCGGCGTCCTCTGCCTCGCCTACGTCGTGCTCAGCTTCGTCCACGTCCACGACTACGACCTCGCCCTCTGGCACGGCGGCTACCTCTGGCTGGCGATCATCACCGCGCTGCTGATCGCCGTCCTCGTCCACCCCGCCGCCCGGCTCGGCAGCCTGCTCGGCCAGGCGCCGGTCCTCTGGCTCGGGCTGCGCAGCTACAGCTTCTACCTCTGGCACTGGCCGGTGCTCGCCTTCACCCGGCCGGGAACCGACGTCGACCTGCCCAGAGGCGTCCTGATCCCGCTGCAGCTCGCCCTCGTCCTCGTCCTCGCCGACCTCTCCTACCGCTACGTCGAGCTGCCCTTCCGCGGCCGCGGCAAGCGGCCGGCGCTGCCGCAGAACTGGCTGCGGGTGGCGCGGCCGGCGCTGCTGGTCGCCGTCGTCGCGGTCGTCGCACTGGTCGGCTGGAGCGGCCTCTTCGACGGCGGCGGCAGCCGCGCCGGCGAGGCCGCCGCCTCGACCCGGACCTTCGCCCGGGTCAGGGCGCAGCCGGTCAGGCAGCCGGAAGATCCCAGTCCCGAAACCGGCGAGCGAGCGCTGCCGCCGGCCAAGCACCCGCCGCGGATCATCGCCCTCGGCGACTCGGTGATGATCGGCGCCGCGTCGAACCTCGCGGCCCGGCTCGGGCCCGGCTTCTCGATGAACGCCAAGGTCGGCCGCCAGGCGGGCGAATTCGTCGAAATCGTCCAGCAGCTGCGCCGCGAAGGGCACCACCCGAACGCGATGATCATCCAGATGGGCAACAACGGCCCGCTCTACGGCGAAGACATGGAGGCGATCCAGAAGGCGACCGCCGACGTCGGCGAGCTGTTCCTGATCAACGACCACGCCCCGGTCAGCTGGATCGACGAGTCGAACCAAGCGCTCGAGGAAGCGGGGCGTGACTGGCCGCACACGACGCTGATCGACTGGGCTTCGGTCGCCGCCGAGAACGAAGACCGGCTCTGGGACGGGATCCACCTGAAGCCGGCCGCCGCCGGCCTCTACGCGCGCCTGGTCAGCAGGGCGGTGCGCGAAAAGGTCGCCTTCCCGCCGGTCAGGAAACGGCGTCGCCAAACGGCGCGTGGGCGAAGTCGCCAACCCTCTTCATCGGGAACCCAGGCGAAGCCTCAGCCCCGTAGCGAGCCCGAACGGAGCCCTTCTTCGTCTTGCCGTAGGACGTCTTCAGCTTGCCCTTGAAGATGCCGACCGCGTTGGCCTTGGCCTTGCCGAGCTTGCGCCACCTGCCGTGGCGAAACGCTTCGAGGACGATCCGGCCGCCCTGGCCGTTGGGGGTGCGGCCCCAGTACTTGAGGCCCTTGCCGTTGCGGATCGCGAGGAACGGGAAGCGGTAGGCGTACATCACCGGCTTCGCCACCATCTCGGCCGGGTTCGCGGCCCAGTAGTAGAGCCCCGCCTGCACGGTTTCGTTGAACGGGCGCTGCGGCTGCGGTTCCTGGTCGAAGAGGCTGTACCAGAAGAAGTTGGTGACGCCGTTGATCCAGGCCTGGTGCAGCGCTTCCGCGATCCACTGCGACTCGATCTTCATCGGCAGGCCGCCGGGGTCCGGGGGCTTGGAGTCGTAGGAGAACTCGGTGATCCAGAGCGGCGTGCTGCCCGCGTTCGAGTTGACGATCCGGCCGGCCCGGTCGGCGGCGTGGAGCAGGTTCTGCAGCTTCGCCAGGTCGCCCATCTCGACGTCGTTGGGGCCGCCCTGGTGCAGCGGGCTGCCGCTCGTGTAGGGGTGGAGGTCGAAGATGTCGAAGTGGACGCCGCCTTCGCAGTCGCCGGCGGTCGGCTTCGGGTGGGCGCCGCCGCTCATGCAGAGCAGTTCACGGGTGAAGGTCATCGGGGGGATGACGGAGTTCGGCACGTAGACCGGGGCGAGGCCGGCGGCGATCACCTGGGCGCCGGGATTGATGCCCTTGACCGTTGCGTAGAAGGTGTTGATCAGGTTGCGGTAGATCGATGCCGCAACCGGCTTCTTGCCTTCGTACTGGGGCTGGAAGAAGAAGTTGATGTTGGGCTCGTTCAGGCCCTGCCAGTAATTCACCTGCGGCAGCCCTTCGAAGCTGCCGCTGTAGCGCCGCACCGCGGCCGCGGTGAACGCGGCGAATGCCGCCGGGTCGGGATTGCAGACCGGGTCGAACCCGGGAACGATGTCCGGCGTGCAGCGATCGGCCCAGGTCGGCGCGCTGCGGATCTGGAGGACCGGCGTCAACCCGGCTGCCACCGCCTGCCGCAGCCAGGCGTCGGTGAAGCTCCAGTCGTAGTTGGGGTCGGCGGGGTCGGACGGGTTCCAGCTGGCCGGCTGCTTTTCGGGCGCAACCACCGCCCAGCGCACCGGCACCTGGGCGAACGTCGAGCCCGTGTCGCGCACGTGCTGCAGCGCCGCCGCCGTGTTGGAGTCGACGTAGGAGATACCGGTGTTCAGCGGCCGCGGTCCGGCGCTCGCCGGCGGGGCGAAGAAAGCCGCCAGCGCCCCGACCGCGAGGAGCGCCAGCGCCCGGCTAGCCAGCCTCACGCCGCTGTCGCCAGGCGTAGGTGAACGAGACGACCACGGTGCCGATCAGGACCAGCGGCAGCAGCAGTCCAAGCTCCCCGGAGTCGGCCCCGGTCGCCTGCCCGATCACCTCGCCAACCCCCGAGGAGCCGCTCGGCTGGGCGACCCTCACGCTGGCGTCGTGCGCCGCCTGCGCATCGCCGGATTCAGGCTTGCCCTGCGCAGGATGGGCCTGCTTGCCGCCACCGCCGTCGCCGTTGCCCTTGGCGGGGGCCGGCTTGGACTCGTGAGAATGAGAAGTCTGTTCCGGTTCTTCGGCGACCGGTTCTTCGGTCACCGGCTTCGGCGCGGTGACCGCGGTGATGATCGCCACCTGCTTGCCGTCGTTGCCGTGGCTTTCGAGCGCGTGGGTCTTGTTTTTGCCGAGGACCTTCGACGGTTCCAGGTTGCTGGCGTCGATTTCCTTGTTGACGTCGGCTTCTCCATTTGACGTCGGGAAGGTCTCCGTATACTGCGTCGCCGCCGAGTTGCCGGGGGGCACGACGGTCTCAGCCGCGGCCACGGGCGAAAGCGCCGCAAATGCGACCAAGAACGCGATTCCTATTGCGGTCCTCATGAAGTTCATTTTCGTCCGATACATGAAACCAGATGAATCTGGAAACCAGCGTGCACTCGTCGGCTAGAAACCAAGCTTTCGATTGGAGTTTCGCCTGGCCCTGGGCCCTGGGCTTCCTCCTGATCGTCTATCTCGGCCTCGAAGGCGGCGGCTACGATCCCCTGGTCACCGACCGGGTCGGCGTCGCCGTCTGGTGGGTGCTGCTGTTCGCGGTCGCCGTCGGCGCCCTGCCGCGGCGAACCCCGACCACGATCGCCTGCGTCGCCCTCGGGCTGCTCGCCTGCTTCGCGGTCTGGACCGCGCTCAGCCTGGCCTGGACCGAAAGCACCGAAAAGACGACCACCGACCTGGCCCGGGTCGCCACCTACGTCGGCGTCTTCGCCCTCGCCGTCTTCAGCCGCGGGCCGCGCGGGGTTCGCTACACCGTCGCCGCGGTCGCCGCCGCGGTCGGCCTGCTGGCGGTGATCGCGCTGCTCTCGCGCCTGCACCCGTCGTGGTTCCCCTCCGGCACCCAGACCGGGCAGTTCCTCGAAACCGGCCGCGAACGCCTCTCCTACCCGCTCAACTACTGGAACGGGCTCGCCGCGCTGCTCGCGATCGGCGCGCCGCTGATCCTCTACACCGCGACCACCGCCCGCCAGCTGCTCGTCCGGGCGCTGGCCGCCGCCGCGCTCCCCGCCCTCGTCCTCACCGCCTACTTCACCCTCTCGCGCGGCGGCATCCTGGCGATCGCCGTCGCCGTCGCCGTCTTCATCGCGCTGACCCCCGACCGGCTGCCGAAGCTGGTGCCGCTGGGCCTGGCGCTGGCCGGCGGCGGCCTGCTGGTCCTCCTCGCCAGCAAAAAGCACGCGCTCGTCCACGGCTACTCGACCGCGCTCGCCCACCACCAGGGCAACCAGGTGCTGCTCTACGCGGTGATCGTCTGTGCCGTCGTCGGCGCCCTCCAGGTCGGGTTCTCGGCGCTCGTGGATCGCAGCGAGCGGCCCGCCTGGTCGCAGGTATCCCGCCGCCAGACCCGGATCTTCCTCGGCTCCACCGCCGCCGTGATCCTCGTCGCCGCGCTGGCCCTGGGGGCGCCGAGCAAGATCTCCCATGCCTGGACGGACTTCAAGAAGCCGAGCACCAGCCCCGGCCACGGCACCAACCGGCTCGGCAGCATCGCCGGCGAGAGCCGCTACCAGTTCTGGAGCTCGGCGGCGCGCGAGTTCACCCACGAGCCGATCACCGGCACCGGCTCCGGCACCTTCGCGATCTGGTGGACCCAGGACGGCAGCACCGGCGAGAACGTCCTCGACACCCACTCCCTCTACATGCAGACGCTGGGCGAGCTGGGCCTGGTCGGCCTCGCCCTGCTCGCCGCCTTCATCGCCCTCAGCCTCGTCGCCGGCACCCGCCGCGTGCTCGACTCGCCGCTCAGCGAGCGAGCGTCGCTGGCTGCGGCGCTGGCCGGCTCGACCGCGATCTGGGTGACCTCGATCTTCGACTGGACCTGGAAGGTGCCGGTGCTGCCGATCGCCGCCCTGGTGCTGATCGGGGCCCTGCTGACCTCGCGCGCGGCGGTCAGCGGCGGGGCGAAGCCGTGGCCGATCGGTCCGCGCGTCGGCATCGTGGTCGCCAGCCTTGTCGCGATCGTCGCGATCGCGATCCCGCTCGCCTCGACGTCGCTCGTCCGCCAGAGCCAGGACGCGGCCCAGGAAGGCGACGTCCAGGGCGCCCTCGACGACGCCCGCTCGGCCCAGAACGTGATGCCCGGCGCCGCCGGCCCCCGCCTCCAGCAGGCCCTGGTCCTCGAGTCCGCCAAGGACTACGACGCCGCTGCCATCGCGATCGCCGGCGCCACCGAAAAGGAACCCCACAACTGGCGCCTGTGGCTGGTGCGGTCGCGGATCGAAGCCGAGCGGGGACGAGCGACGCAGGCGGTCGACTACTACCGGGTGTCGCGTTCCCTGAACCCGTTGGGCCAGATCTTCGAAGAACACGGTTGAGGTTTGTCGTGGGGGGGCGGGGGGGGCCCCCCCAAAACACCCCTCTTCCTTCTCCCTTTTTTTTTTTTTTTTGTGGGGGG
>Ga0081540_1000164_pt1 | contig 68621 bp, 58 predicted proteins | sample TabmetS2T1R1_FD_71024 | JGI IMG/M metagenome (GOLD analysis project Ga0081540, IMG submission 71024) | Tabebuia heterophylla rhizosphere microbial communities from the University of Puerto Rico - S2T1R1 | ecosystem: Host-associated > Plants > Roots > Rhizosphere ...
CCCGCGTGCCAACAAGGTGCTCGAGCTGGCGTCACGGGAGGCGCTGCACCTGGGTCACAACTACATCGGCACCGAGCACATCCTGCTCGGCCTGATCCGCGAGGGCGAGGGCGTCGCTGCCCAGGTGCTTGTCAAGCTGGGCGCCGACCTGAACAGGGTCCGCCAGCAGGTGATCCAGCTGCTGCACGGCTACCCGGGTGAAGCGCCGGCCGGTGATCGTCCGCGCCGGGGCAAGCGGGCGCGGGCCCAGCTGATGGCTGATGCTGCTGCGCGGATCGATGAGCTGGACCGGCGGCTGGCAGCGATCGAGCGCTGGGTGGGCATGCGGCCCGACCTGGGCGATGTTGACCAGGAGATCGCGCAGGTGCGCCGGGAAAAGGAGGCCGCGATCGACGCCCAGGATTTTGAGGCCGCCGCTGCGCTGCGCGACAAGGAGAAGGAACTGCTGGCCGGGCGGGCCAGCCGGGAGAAGGAATGGACGGCGGCCACCGGACAGCGCCCGTCCCTGGCCAGCGAATTCGGCACGGTGAACGCCGAGCTGGAGCGGCTGCGGGCCATCTTGCGCCGGCATGGCCTGGACACAGATCATGGCGCGGCATAACCACTGAGCCGCTAACGCTCGCTGGAGTACTCGGCGCCGGCCGGAAGACGCGCGTATCCGAAACGCTGACTGCAAGGCCTGGTGTCCCGCTGCGGCTGGACCCAGCCGTCCACGACGCCCTGGCCAGGTGGCCAGCGACAAGCCGCGCGGCACCAGCCTGCCCGTGCGGCGGTCGTTCTTGACGGCCACCTATCAAAGTGATATCACTTTGATAGGTGGCGGAGCGGCCGGACGCCAAGGCCCACAGGAGGCATCCATGCACGCACCCAATGACGACACTGCCCGGAAAGGCCTCCGCGGGTGGTGGGCATCTCCTCCGCGATCCGGCATGCGCCGGCTGATCAACCCGTGGGAGTACCGCCACCTCCGCTTGTTTGGGGTCACGCGGTTTGCCGGTGGCAGCGTCGCGGCCTTCGCGGGTGTCGTGTGCCTCTCCTACGGCGTTTTACGGATGGGCAGCCTTCTTCCTGGTTCTAGCGACGCTGAATCTCGCGGGCGGCTACTGGTACATCACCATCGCTCGCTCCGCATCTGCCCAACCTGAGCCTGTCTTGCCCGCACTGGTTAGACGACCTCTTCCAGAGGTCAGTGCGATAGGGAAGGATCACATGAAAACGAACTTGACTGGACGCCACGTCAGCATGGCGGCCGTGCTCGTCACGGCCAGCTTGGTGACGGTAGCGTGCAGCAGCACGCCGGTCACCGTCACCAATCCGGCTGCCCCCAAGCCGTTAGCGTCCGGGTCCTGGCCGTATTCAAACGGCGACCTCGCTGACACCCGCGACGCTGCGGGCTCGACGATCACATCAGCAAACGTGTCCGGGCTTAAACAGGCCTGGACCTTCCACATCACCGGACCAGCGGCAGCCGGCATGGGCCCGTATGGTGCCCTGTCCGCCAACCCGATCGTGGTGAACGGCGTCGTTTATATCCAGGATCTCGACTCGAACGTGTACGCGCTGGCGCTTGCTACCGGCAAGCTGAAGTGGGAGTACGAGCTCGATACGCCGATGAAGACCGGACCGGGACCCGACGGCGTCGCGGTCGCCGGCGGAACCGTGTACGGAATCTCACCGACGGCGGTCTTCGCGCTGAATGCCCGCACCGGTGGGAAAGTCTGGGTCGACAGCCATCTGCTCAGCAAGGGCCAGGGGACGTTCGAGATCCAGCCGCAGGTGACAGACGGGCGGGTGTATCTGGCGAGCGCATACGGCTCGGGGCCCGGCGGCGGGGTGCTTCTCGCGCTCAACGCAGCAAGCGGCGAACTGCTGTGGAGATTCAATACAGTGCATGGCCCTGACTCTGGCGTTCAAGCTGTTGGCCTCGGCTCAGGCGGCGCCTGGGAGACACCGCTGGTCAGCAGCGACGGATCGGTGACGTTCGGCATCGGCAATCCCTATCAATCCGTCGCCTCGGCGATCGCGCGTCCCTCCGCGCAGCTCTACACCGACAGTGACGTGAACCTCGACGCGGCCACCGGGAAACTGCGCTGGTACTACCAGGGCGTGCCCAACGACTTCAAGGATTACGACATGCAGGCCTCGCCGATCTCGGCCAGCGTCAACGGGGTCTCCGTCGTCCTCGGCGGAGGCAAGATGGGCTACGTCTACGAGATGAACGCCCGGACCGGCAAGCTGATCTGGAAGACGCCCGTCGGCGAGCACAACGGCCACGACAATGACTCGCTCCAGGCGCGAGAACATAACATCACGCTCAGGGTTCCCTTCACGATTCTTCCTGGATCGTTTGGCGGCATCCTGACCAACATGGCCCTCGCCGGCACCAGCATCTACGTGGTCACCATCGACCTACCGCTCACCTACACGAGCCTGAAGCTGCCCGTCGCGGTTAAGCCCGCCGGCCCTGCAACGGGAGAGGTGGAGGCACTCAGTCTCGCCACCGGCAAGGTCGAATGGGACACGAAGGTGCCGGACCTGCCGCTCGGTGCCGCCACGGTCTCGAATGATCTTGTGTTCACCACGCTCTTCCACGGTGTGCTGATCGCGCTCAACCGCAGCACCGGCGCGATCGTCTTCCGCCGCCAGCTGCCCACGTCAGCAAACTCGCCGATCGCCATAGCCGGAAACACGATGATCGTCCCCGCGGGCGGCCCGAAAACCGGCAAGGCGAGCGGTAATCCGCAAGTGGTGGCCTACACCGTACCCGCCAAATGAGGCACTCCTCAGGGTAGGCTGCGCCGCATCAGTGTGGTAACGCTCCGTGAGCGTTGGAGCATTTTGCCGGCTGAGACCGCCGGTGCTGGCCGAGGGGTTGGGTACTTGTGCAGGGCTTGCTGGCCGGGGCGCGCGGCTGCAGACTTGCGGGGATGAGGCCTGATTGGAGCGATCGGTGAGCCAGGGACCGCAGGATACGGCGGTCATTCAGACTCCGGACCGGCGTCTTCGGGTATTCGTGAGTTCCACGCTGGGTGAGCTGGCTGACGAGCGGCGGGCGGCCGCCAGGGCGATCACGGCGCTCCGACTGACACCGGTGATGTTCGAGGCCGGTGCGCGGGCGCATCCGCCGCGGGAGTTGTACCAGGCCTACATGGCGCAGAGCGACGTGTTCATCGGGGTCTACTGGCAACAGTACGGCCAGGTCAGTGCCGGCATGGAGGTCTCGGGACTAGAGGAGGAGTTCCTGCTGTCCGGGACCGATGGGCTGCCGCGGCTGCTGTATGTCAAAACGCCCGCGCCCGACCGCGAGCCCCGCCTGGCCGAGTTGCTGGCCCGCATCCGCCAGGAGACCTCATACCGGAGGTTCAGCACGCCAGCCGAGCTGGATCGGCTGGTTCGCGACGACCTGGCGGCGTTGCTGAGCGAGCGATTCGCCGCCCGCTCTGCGGCCGAGCCGTCCGGCACAGGCCGGCTGCCGGTTGGCACTACCTCGCTGGTGGGGCGGGAGCAGGCCATCGACGAGGTCGCCGGGCTTCTGGGCGGGCCTGGGGTGAGGCTGGTGACCCTGACCGGGCCCGGGGGGGTCGGCAAGACCCGCCTGGCGCTGGCCGCCGGCGAACGGCTGCGTGACCGCTTCGACGGGGTCGTGTTCGTCCCGCTGGAAACGGCCACCCGGCCCCAGCAGATCCTGGCCGGCATCGCCCGGGCGGTAGGAGCCAACCTGGCGGGGACGGACTTGCCCCTGCAGGTCCTGCTCGAGCAGTTGTCCGGCAGCCGCTGGCTGCTGATTCTGGACAACCTGGAGCAGGTCCTCGATGCCGCCGGCGACCTCGCGGAACTGCTGGCCCAGCGCCCGGACGTTTCGATCCTGGCGACCAGCCGGAGGGTGCTCGGGATAAGGGCCGAGCATGAGTACCCGGTACCGCCGCTGATGCTGGCGGACGACCCCACCGTGCCGGCGCTGCTCGCGTCGCCGGCGGCGGCGCTGTTCGTGGACCGGGCTCGCGCGGTCCGTCCCGACTTCACGCTCACCAGGGAAAACGCCGCGGCGGTGGCCGAGATCTGCCGGCGCCTGGAGGGCCTGCCGCTGGCCATCGAGCTGGCCGCTGCCCGCACCCGGCTGCTAGACCCCGACGAGCTGCTCCACCGGCTGGCGACGTCCCTGGATGCGCTGGGGACGGGTTCGGTGGACATGCCGCAGAGGCAGCGCACGTTGCGGGACACCGTGCAGTGGAGCGTGGACCTGCTGGATGACGATGAGCGGTCGCTGCTGGAGACCATGGCGGTCTTCGTGGACGGCTGGACCGTCGACGCCGCCGGCCAGGTCGCTGGCCTGGCCGAGGACCGGGTGCTGGATCTGTCGGAGGCACTGGAGCGGAGCAGCCTGATCCAGCTCGACAGCACCGAACGCGGCCCGCGGCTGCGGATGCTGAACACCATCCGCCGGTTCGTCGCGGAGCGGCTGGCGGCGCGGCCCGACGCCGCCGAGATCGGGCGCCGCCACGCCGACTTCTACCGGGCGGTGGCTGAGCGGGCTGACCGGCCGTTGCGGGGCCTGGGCCAGGATCATGCGGCCGCGGGGCTGGAGGCGGAGGCGGCCAATCTGGCCGCCGCGGTGAACTGGTACCTGGCCCACGACCGCACGCCGCTGCCGCATCTGTTCCGGGTCCTGTGGATGTTCTGGGGGCTGCGGGACCACCTGGGTGAGGCCCGCGGCTGGATCGACCAGCTGCTGCCCACCGCCGACTCGCTGGAACCCCGCGCCCAGGTCGAGCTGGTGTGGACGGCGGCGGTGACTGACGTGGAAGTGGTGGGCGAGGACCAGGCGACGCTGGCAGCAGCCGGCCAGCGCCTCGAATCGCTGCTGGCCAGCATCCGCGATGACCCCTACCTGCGCACGGTGTCCCAGCTGGCCATCGCGGGGATCGCAACGGTGGCCGGCGACTTCGACGCCGCCTTGCGGACAGAGCTGACCTGCCTGGAGGAGCTCCGTGGCCAGGACGAGCCGTACTGGACGACCGTAGCCGTCATTACCTGCGGCCTGGTGGAGACGGTCATGGGGCGCCCCGAGGCCGCCCTTGGTTACCTGCGCGAGGCGCGGGCTCTGGCGGGGCGGTTCGATCACGCCGGGCTAAGTGCGTGGTCCCAGGTACAGCTAGGCCTCCTGGCCATCGCGCGGGGCCGGCCCGAGGAGGCCCGGGCCCTGCTGGAGGAGGGGCTGGAGCTGAGCTTGGCGGCCCACAGCACCCGCAACCTGACCCTGTGCCTGACCGCATTCGCCCAGCTGGCGCTCGTAGAAGGTGAGGGAGAACGGGCCGCGCTGCTGGCCGGGGCGGCCGAGGGCCTTCGCCAGCGCGTCGGCCTGCGGGCGTGGCCGCCGCAGCAGCAGGGGGAAGCCCAGATGGTGGCTCAAATCCGGCAGGTGCTGACCGCGGACCGGTTCGACCAGAACTACGCCGCCGGCGCCCGGCTCAGCCGCCCACAGGCCATAGCGGCCATCCGCGACCCGCGCAGCACCAGCACCGCAGCTTCCTGAGGTGCTGGTACTGGATGCCGGGGCGTTCGTGGCGGTCGAGCGCGGTGACCGGGACGTGGTGGCCCTGATCAAGCGGGAACGCCGGGCGGAGCGGGTGCCGGTGAGCCACGGAGGTGTGATCGCCCAGGTGTGGCGCGGGGGGACCGGGCGTCAGGTGCCGGTGGCCCGGCTGCTGGCCGGGGTGGACGTCGCTACGCTGGATGATGGCCTGGGGCGGCGGGCGGGCATCCTGCTGGCCCGCAGCGCCTGGCCGATGCGATCGACGCCGCGGTCGTGTCCCTGGCCGCAGACGGCGATGACATCCTCACCTCCGATCCCGGCGACCTGCGGGCGCTGGCCCCAGGCTGCGGGCGTGCACGTCGAACTCATCCCCGAATAGCACGGCAGAACGGCAGAAGGGACTGAAGCGGGTTGCCACGCACTCGGCGCGGAGGGCCCCTTGCGGCACAGCTACGCGATTCTTGAGGCGCCGTCGGCGCTGGGACACGTCCCCGAGCATTTGGGCGTGGAGCGCGCGCCTGGCGTCCTGCTCGAAGCAGGCCTGGCCGACGGCCTCAACGCCCGCCGTGCGGGCTGCCTTCCGGCCGACGGCTACAGCAGCCTGCCGGATCCGCAGACCAAGGTGATGAACCCGCAGCCGCTGCACAACTATTCACGATTGCTGGCCGATGAGATCGAAGCGATCCTCGGTAACGGAGAGTTCCCCGTGGTGCTGGGAGGCGATTGCTCGCTGTTGCTCGGGGCGGCGCTGGCGCTGCGGCGGCGCGGCCGGTATGGCGTCCTGTACATCGACGGCGACGCGGACTTTTACCAGCCCGAGGTCAACCCACTGCACGGCGCGGCATCGGCGAGCGATCTTGCCTTCGCGACCGGGCGCGGCCCTGACATCGTCTGCGACCTGGAGGGAAAGCGGCCGTTGGTGCGCGACGGCGACGTGACCGTGCTCGCCTGCCGCGACGCTGCCGCCCGGGAACGCCGCGGCTGCCAGCCGCTACCTCACGACATGCTGGTCCTCGACCGCGAGCACGTCCGCCAGGCCGGCGCCGCAGCCGCTGCCCGCCAGGCTGTGAGCTTTTTGACTCGTGACGGCGGGCCGCCCGACGGGTTCTGGATCCACCTGGACGCAGACGTCTTCGATGAGACGATCATGCAGTCCGTCGACGACCCGCGCCCCGACGGTCTCACCTGGGACGACGGGATAGCCGTGCTGCGCACGGCCATCGCCTCAAGCCGGGCGGCCGGGCTGCAGGTTGCGATCTACAACCCCGACATCGACACCGACGGATCCAACGGCCGCGGGCTGGCCGCCGCCATACACAGCGCACTTGGTGGGGCGGCGTAAGTGCTTGTGTAGGCGCTGTGTGGCCGAGTCTGCCCGCATCGAAGATCAAGGCGGCGCCAGCGGCCCCGCCGTACATCAGCCAGGAAAGGAGCCCGCATGCGCCTGAACGGCATCCACTACGACATCGGCATCGCGACGGTCGACGGTTCGTCGACGCGGCCAAGCCTGCCGCTCGAGGTCATCGAACGGGAGGTCGCCGACATCGCCCACGGCCTGCATGCCAACGCCATCCGCATCACCGGCGACGAGATCGCGCGCATCGCCCAGGCGGGCGAGGTCGCTGCCCGGCAAGGGCTCGACGTGTGGCTGTCGCCGATGCTCCCCAACGCTGATCCGGCCACGACCGAACGGGCCATCGCCGAATGCGCGCGGACCGCCGAGCGGCTGCGGCGCGCAGGTGCCAGCGCCGCACTCGTGGTCGGCTGCGAGCTCTCGGTGTTCATGTCGGGGATCATGCCCGGCGCTACCCATGCCGATCGGCTGGCGCTGCTCGCCGACCCAGTGCGCCTCACGACCGAGGTAGCCGGGGCAGGGCTCGATCCTCAGGCGTCCTTCGCCAAGTTCCTGGCGTCGGCCGTCACGGCGGCGCGTGGGCTGTTCGGCGGCCCGGTCACCTATGCGTCTGGGCTGTGGGAGCAGGTCGACTGGTCCGGCTTCGACGCCATTGGCATCGACGCTTACCGCGACGCCACCAACCGTGACGGCTACGCCGACGGCCTTGGGGCATACCTGGCCAGCGGTCGGCCGGTGGTCGCCACCGAAGTCGGTTGCGCCACCTACCGCGGGGCAGCCGATGTCGGCGGGATGGGCTGGGCCGTCATCGAGAAGGGGCCGGAGGCACGATTGCGAGACGGCGTCGTCCGAGACGAGGTCGCACAGGCCACCGAAATCACATCGCTGCTTGACGTGATGGGCTCGGCCGGCGTCCACGGCGCCTTTGTCTACACGTACGTCGCCCCGAGCTACCCGTCCGATGTCGATCCCGCCCACGACCTCGATACGGCGTCGTTCGCGCTCGTCCGCAGCTGGCCTGACGGCCGGACCGAGCCGAAGACCGCCTATCAGGTGGTCGCCCAGCGATACAGCATGACCTGAGGAGGGCGCGATGTCGCCGCACGTGGTCATGGGCGGTCGTTAACCACAGGGCGCTAGGCTACGCACCAGGCGCTGGTTGCCGGAGAGCTAGCCGCACGGTCACCTGGCGACGAGGGAGCATGACGGGCGATGACTGATCAGCTCACCGAGGGGGCCCACGCGGCTCGGTCGACATTAGGCGGGAGCCCGTTTCCTCCGATTGCCGATTACGGTTTCCTGTCTGACTGCGAGGTTTCGGCGCTGGTCGCGCCGAGCGGCAATGTCGAGTGGATGTGCCTGCCACGGATGGACGGCCCGAGCGTCTTCGCCGCGATGCTGGACCGGGGGGCAGGCTGGTTCCGGCTTGGGCCAGCCGATGTCATGGTCCCGTCCGGACGGCGGTATCTCCCCGGGACGATGGTGCTGGAGACGACGTGGGGTACCCCGACGGGCTGGGCGGTGGTCCGTGATGTCCTGCTGGTCGGCCCGTGGCGGCATGACTCGGCCAGATCCGGGACTCATCGCCGGGCGCCGGGGGACCATAGCGCTGAGCGGGTGCTGTTGCGGACGGCCCGGTGCCTGCAGGGGTCCATTGACCTCGTGCTGGAATGCGAGCCGGCCTTTGATTACGGCCGCCAGCGCGGCACCTGGCGGCACACCGGGAGCGGCTACGGGCAGGCCGAGGTCAGCGCGGGCGAGGGGAGCTCGCTGCTCCGGCTGACCACCGACCTGAACGTGGGGTTCGAGGGCCCGCGGGCGATCGCGCGGCGCCGGCTGCGGGCCGGCGAGCGGGTCTTCTGCGCGCTGTCCTGGGAGGATGGGTCCCCGCCTGGGACCTTCGCCGAAGCTCATCAGCGGCTGGCGCGCACGGGGGATTTCTGGCACGAATGGCTCGGCCGGGGAAACTTCCCCGATCACCCGTGGCGCAAGGTCTTGCAGCGGTCGGCGCTGACACTGAAGGGGCTGATCTACGCGCCCACCGGCGCCCTGCTGGCGGCGGCGACGTCGTCGCTGCCGGAGACGCCGGGTGGAGAGCGCAACTACGACTACCGCTTCACCTGGCTGCGTGATTCGACGTTCATGCTGTGGGGCCTGTACACCCTGGGCCTGGACCGGGAAGCGAACGACTTCTTCTACTTCATCACCGACCTCGCCGAGCAGGACGCGGACCTGCAGATCATGTACGGGATCGGCGGCGAGCGGGAACTGACCGAGCAGACCCTTGATCACCTGTCCGGTTATGACGGGGCCCGCCCGGTCCGCATCGGCAACGGCGCCTGGGACCAGCGCCAGCACGACGTCTGGGGCGTGCTGCTGGACTCGGTCTACCTGCACACCCGTTCCCGCGACCGGCTGGACGAGCGCCGGTGGCCGATGCTGGTACGCCAGGTCGAGGCCGCGCTCGCGCACTGGCGGGAACCCGACCAGGGGCTGTGGGAGGTCCGCGGCCCGGCCCAGCACTTCACCGCCTCCAAGGTGCTGTGCTGGGTGGCGGCCGACCGCGGCGCGAAACTGGCCCAGCTCCGCGGCGACAATGAGCACGCGGCGGCCTGGCGCAAGGCCGCCGATGAGATCCATGCCGACGTGTGCGCCCACGGTACCGACGACCGGGGCGTGTTCTGCCAGCGCTACGGGACCACCGCGCTTGACGCCTCGGCGCTGCTGATCCCGCTGCTCGGGTTCCTGCCGCCGGACGACGAGCGGGTGCGGGCGACCGTGCTCGCCATCGCCGATGAGCTCACCGAGGATGAGCTGGTGCTGCGCTACCGGGTCGAGGAGACCGACGACGGCTTTTCCGGCGAGGAGGGGACGTTCACCATCTGCTCGTTCTGGCTGGTCTCCGCGCTGACCGAGATCGGGGAGGTGGCCCGCGCCCGGGCGCTGTGCGAAAAGCTGCTCTCCTACGCCAGCCCGCTGCTGCTGTACGCCGAGGAGATCGACCCGCACTCCGGGCGTCACCTCGGCAACTTCCCGCAAGCCTTCTCCCACCTGGCTCTGATCAACGCCGTCATCCACCTGATCCGCGAGGACGAACGCCATGGCGCCGGTACTGTCGCCCCCACCGGGTTGGACCTGGGCCCGGAGGCCGCTCCCGCCGTCTCGGGCGTGAAGCCAACGGCCCGGTCTGACACCGTCCAGTCATGACTGCCCGGCGAGGCACGCCGACCTCGGCGCCGGAACCTGGCACTGAACGTCTGACCAACGGGATCGGCCACTTACCCAGGTCTGGAGTCGTCTCGGATCCGAAGAACGACCAACTCCGCTCCCTTAGAGCGATCATCGCTGGGAGACGACATGAAGGCTGTCGCAGCGTTTCCGGGATCCCACGAGGTCAGGGTCACCGAGCAGGAAGATCCCCGGATCTCCCAGCCTGACCAGGTCATGCTGCGGATGCTCGACATCGGCATCTGCGGCACCGACAAAGAGATCTGCACGTTCGAGTACGGGACCCCTCCGCCGGGGGATGACCACCTGGTGATCGGCCACGAGGCGCTGGCCGAGGTCGTGGCGGCCGGATCCGCCGTTGAGCGCTTCCGGGCAGGCGATCTTGTCGTCCCGTCCGTGCGCCGCCCGTGTGTTCATCCCGGATGCCTGGCCTGCCGGGCCGGGCACCAGGACTATTGCTACACCGGTGACTTCCGCGAACGCGGCATCAAGGAAGCGCACGGCTACCTGGCCGAGTATGCCGTCGACCAGGAGCGGCACCTGAATCTCGTGCCGCGGGACCTGCGGGAGATCGCCGTGCTGACCGAGCCGCTGACCATCGCGGAGAAGGCCCTCGGCCAGATCACGTGGATGATGCAGCAGCGCCCGCCGTGGCTCGACCCGGAAACACCAGGGGAGGAGCGGGGGGAGGGGCTTTCGGCACTGGTGCTCGGTATCGGGCCGGTCGGGCTGCTGGGCGCGATGGTGCTGGCAAGCGCGGGCTTCACGACTTATGTCTACTCACGGGAGCTGCCGCCGAGTCCCCGGATCGACCTGGTCGCTGCCATCGGGGCGACCTACGTCTCCTCCCAGGCCGCGACGTTCGCGGACCTGGCGGAGAAGATCGGCAGCATCGACCTGGTCTACGAGGCGGTCGGGCATTCACATTTTGCTCTTGAAGCCCTGGAGGTGCTCGGCACAAACGGGATCTTCGTGCTCACCGGCGTCCCGGGCATACAGGCCTTCGTCGAGGCGGACCCCGCTCGCCTCATGCGGGACATGGTGCTGAAGAACCAGGTACTGCTGGGCACCGTGAACGCCGGGGCAGACGCCTTCGCATCCGCACTCAGGAACCTTGACGCCTTCCGGCGCCGCTGGCCGGCCGTGGTGGCGACGCTCATCGCCGGCCGCTACCCACTGGAGCAGGCGCCGGACCTGATTCTCGGCCGGCCGGCCGGGATCAAGACGGTGATCGCTTTTGACGCGCCGTGACAACTGGACACGAAGGGAGGCCTTCGATACCTCGGGATCTGCCCGACCTGCGGCGCGTGCCAGTTCATGGGCAGCGCCAGCACCGGCCACTTGCTGGCGGAGGCGCTGGGCCTGGCCCTGCCCGGCTCGGCGCTGACTCCCGTGCCGACCAGCCGGCCGCCGGCCCAGCGTGATATGGATGGCCGCACCGGCAGCCTGCTCGATCGAGGAGTAAGACCATGGCGGAGGCCCTCGCGGCGCTCAGCAGGATTGGCCTGGTGCCGGTGATCACAATCGAAAGACCGCACGATGCGGTGCCCCTGGCCGAGGCGCTCCTCGACGGCGGCGTCGGCTGTGCGGAGGTCACGTTCCGCACCCCAGCGGCCGCGGCGGCCATTGCGGGCATCAGCAGCACATGCCGCGAGCTGCTGATCGGGGCAGGGACCGTGCTGACCGTAGAGCAGGCGGAGCAAGCCACCCGGGCAGGCGCACAGTACGTCGTTGCGCCAGGATTCGACCCCGCCATCGTGGACTGGTGCCAGGAGCGCAACGTGCCGGTGCTTCCTGGCGTCGCCACGCCGACCGAGATCAGCATGGCCCTGGCCAGAGGGCTGGGCCTGCTCAAGTTCTTCCCCGCCGAGGCAATGGGCGGAGTGCGAACGCTCCAGGCGCTGTGCGCGCCCTTTGCCGGCGTGCGATTCGTGCCAACCGGCGGAATCACCGCGGCGAACCTTCCGCGATACCTCGCGCTGCCCAACGTCGCCGCGTGCGGGGGCAGCTGGATGGCCAAGGAAAGCATGATCTCGGCGGGCAAGTTCACGGAGATCGCGCGCCTGTCCAGGCAGGCGCGGGCCATCGTTCGCCAGGTGCGCGGCGAACCCGAGGTGGACCGGTGACCAGAGTCATCACCCTGGGCGAAATCATGCTGCGGCTGAAGTCGCCGCAGGCCGAACGCCTGTTCCAATCGCCGTTCCTGGAAGCCACCTTCGGCGGCGGCGAAGCCAACGTGGCCGTCTCACTCGCGCTCTTCGGGCTGGAGACCGCACTCGTCACCGTGCTCCCCGGCAACCAGGTCGGCGATGCGGCCATCGCGGAGCTGCGGCGGCGTGGCGTCGATACCTCACGCATCGTGCGGAGCGGGAAACGCCTGGGCATCTACTTCCTGGAAGCCGGGACCAACCAGCGTCCCTCGGCCGTCATCTACGACCGCGACGGCTCTGCCATGGCACAGGCCGACCCTGCCACCTTCGACTGGGAATCAGTCTTCGAAGGTGCCGACTGGTTTCACATCAGCGGCATCACGCCGGCGCTGAGCCAGAGCACAGCCGATCTGTCCCTCCAGGCCATCCGTGAGGCCAAGGCACGAGGAGTGATCGTCTCATGTGATTACAACTACCGCGGGAAGTTGTGGAACTACGGCAAGAAGGCCCCTGAGGTCATGCGCGAGCTGGTCCGCCACGTCGATGTAGGGATAGCCAACGAAGAAGACTGCCAGCTTTCCCTCGGCATCCACGTCGGGAAAGATCCCGGTGAGGAACACCTCGCGCGCGGAGAACTGAACGTTGCCAGGTACGAACAGCTGTGCCAGAAGGTGTTCGCAGCCTTCCCGAATCTGAAATACCAGGCAATAACCCTCCGCGAGAGCCACAGCGCCAGCCACAACGGCTGGTCAGCGTGTCTATCCAACGGCCGGCAGTTCTTCGTCAGCACCAAATACGACCTGACCCATATTGTGGACAGGGTCGGGGCGGGCGACTCGTTTGCGGCTGGATTGATCTACGGTTTGGCAACGGGGATGGGGGACGACGAGGCGCTGAGTTTCGCGGTAGCGGCCTCTGCGCTCAAGCACACCATCCCCGGTGACCTCAATCTGGTCACGCTGGCCGAGGTGCGTCACCTGCTGGCAGGCGACGCAACCGGCCGCGTCCAGAGATGAGGACGCCAGGCCAGACACAATGTGAACTGAGCACCCGGCACGGTAAGCCAATTGTCCTAGGGGCTCCCGTCAGCCCGGTTCGGGTTGGCAGGCGTGGGATCGGTGCCGGGGTGGCTGATGGCCTGCCGGCGGGCGGGGGCGCTTTGCGGGACTAGCCCAGTCATGCCATCGCCCACGATGAGGCCGCCGCCATGTTGCCAGGTGAGGTACCGCGAGGACATGTTGACCAGCGCGGAGATCCGGTTGCGGCTGCCGAGCAGAGTAACAAGATGTAGCGCGAGCCAGACGAGCCAGGCGAGTGTGCCGTGGATGCGCAGGTGGCGAGGGAGCTGGACGACGGCGGAGCGGTATCCGATGGTGGCCATAATGCCTTTGTCGCGGTAGCGAAACGGAGCCGCCGGCTGCCCGGCCTCCAGCCTGCGGATCTGGTCGGCGGCGTGCCTGCCCATCTGCAAGGCCGGCTGGGCGAGCTGCGGCAGCGGCTGGTGTTCGGTGAACGCGAGGTCGCCGATCGCGAAGATCCGGTCGTGCCCGACGACCCGGAGGTCCGGCCCGGTGCGGATGCGGCCGCCGTCTGCCTGTGGCAGGCCCCAGCTGCTGACCGGCTCTGGCGCGGCCACGCCGGCCGCCCATATCGTGATGTCGCTGGGCAGGGCGGTGCCGTCGGCGAGCAGGACCCGGTTGGGGGTGATCTCGGCGATGGCGGTGCCGAGCCGCACCTCGACGCCGCGCTTGGCGAGCTGGCGGCGCGTGTACTCGCGTAAGGCGGGGTGGAAGGGCGCCAGCAGCGCCGGGGCCCGCTCGATGAGCGATACGTGCACGCGAGCCCGGTCGATCTCGGAATAAGACGCGGCGAGAGCTATGTTGCGCAGGTCGGCGAGGCTGCCGGCCAATTCCACGCCGGTCGCGCCGCCGCCGATGACGGTCACCGCCACGTCGTCGCTGAGACCCGCCAGGCTTATCCGCTCCAAGCCCGTCATCATGCGATCGCGCAACACAATGGCGTCGTGGCGGGTGTACAGGCTCAGGCTGTATTCGGCTGCACCCGGAATGCCGTGATAGGCGGCGGCGACTCCGGTCGCCAGGATCAGGTAGTCGTATCCAAGCGTCGCGCCGTCGGCCAGATTGATCTGCCCCGCCGCGGGGTCAATGCTGGCCAGCTCGCCGTGCCGGAACACCGCATGGTACCTGCGGCTGACGCTGCGGGCGGGGAAGGCGACGTCACTGCTGGTCAGCCCGGCGGTCGCCACCTCGTACAGCAGCGGCTGGAAGGTGCTGTAGACATTACGGTCGATCAGCGTGGTCCGCATCCCTGACCGCGCCAGCTGCCTCATGGCCGCCAGCCCGCCGAACCCGGCGCCCACGATCATCACCCGCGCCGCGCCAGCGCCGGTGAGACCATGTCCACGTCGCCCAGCCACCCTCATGTCATCTCCATTACCCGTCCGCCCCGCCGACTCGTCCTCCCAGCGACGATCTAAACACCTGGCCCCCGGCCGGTGGCTGCTAGAGGGGGACGACGGCCGCGCCGGCGTCGGCGAGCGCCGCGCGGAGCTCCTTGCGGGAGCTGATCCCAAGCTTTCCGAATACCTTGCGCAGATGCCATTCCACGGTGCGCGGGCTGAGGAACAGCTGGGCGCCGATCTCCGGGTTCGTCTGTCCGCCGGAGGCCAGGCGCGCGACTTGCACCTCCTGCGGGGTCAGCTCGTCGAGCGTGTCGACGGTACGCTTGCGCACCGTCTCGCCGGTTGCCAGCAGTTCCCGGCGGGCGCGCTCGGCGAACGCCTCCATGCCCATGCCCGCGAGCATCGCGTGAGCGACTCGTAGCTGCTCGCGGGCGTCGACGCGGCGGTTCTCGCGCCGCAGCCATTCGCCGTACAGCAGGTGCGCGCGGGCGAGCGTCGCGCGGGTTTTGATGTGCGACAGACGTTCGATCGCCTCCCGGTAGAGCCGCTCGGCGGCTTCTCCTTCGGAGAGCGTCGCCGCCGCGCGCGCGTGGCTCCCGAGCGCCCAGTCCGTGTCGGCAGCATGGGCGATCTCAGCGAGCTGGGCGAGCGGACCAGTCGCTCGCTCCGGCTGGCCGCTGCGCGCGGCAGCCTCGATCAGCTCCGCCAGCAGCAAGATCGACGGCCCCAGCCCGTGCGCCGCCTCGGTGGCCCGCTCGGCTGCGGCCAGGGCATCCTCGTAGCGGCCGACCCCGTTATAGCGGATCGCGTCGCCCCAGTCATTGGCGGCGAGCCAGAGTCCCTCGCCGCGTCGCAGCACATCCTGCCGGCGCGCCTCGATGAGTGTCAGCGCCTCGGCGTCCTGTCCCCGCCAGTTCGCCAGCACGATTGAAGTGCGCAGCGTCAGATGGCTGCCGGTGGCCTCGACGACGGCGTCCGACTCGGCGGCCAGCGACGTGGCCACCCCGATCCTGCCGCAGAACAGCTCGACGAGCACGCGGTCGGTGAGCGCGACGGGCAGCGCGGAGAACGCACCGGAGCGGCGCGCGAGTTCGAGATGGCGCGCGCTGAGCTCGTCCCACGCTCCATCATCGGCCAGCGCCCGGGCGATGCGGCAGGCCAGCCACAGCCACCGCAGCTCGTCCTCCTCCGACAGCGGCTCTGCCCGGAAGGCGCGCAGCGCGGCCTTTAACGTCGGCGCCCCCGCAACGTAGCCCTCGCGGGTGAGGAGGGCGAGCCCGTCCAGCAGCAGATCGCAGGCGCGCGTGGAGTGCTCCCAGCCCGCGGCTAGAACGGCCGCTGCGATCTCACGCGCATCGCCCCCCCGCACCAAGCGGTCTGCGGAGAGCGCGGCCGCGAACGCCTCGAGGTAGGTCTCGCGGGCGAGCGTCGCATCCAGCGGCTCGAGCCGCCTGGCCGCCTCGAGCAGCAGGGGAGGTGCGTCGCGGCCCCGCGTCATCGCGAACGTGATCTGCGCGTGCAACAGCTGCGCGCGGGCTCGCTCGAGCTCGTCCAGCGGCCCCGCCTGCGCCATCGCCAGCAGCCGCAACGCCGCGTCCGGCGCGCCGGCCTGGTGCTTGCCCTGGGCGGCAAGGAGTGCACGCTGCGCCCGGCGCCTCGGATCGGGCGTCAGTGCGGCGGCGCGCTCGTGAAATGCCGCCCCCGCCGCCAGGCCGCCGCGCGCCTGCGCTCGCCCGGCCGAGCGTTCCAGCTCGGCGGCGACGTCCTCGTCGAGCCCGGCCGCCGCCTGCGCGCGGTGCCAGGCTCGGCGATCGGGATCGATGTTGGCATCGGTGGCCTCGGCGAGCGCCCGGTGGACACGCTGGCGCTCCTCCGGCGCGCCAGCGCCATACACCGCCGAGCGAACGAGCGGATGATCGAAGCGCACCTGCGCGCCGAAATCGGCAAGTCCCGCACCGGCCGCCGACGCAGCCGCGTCCGGCCCGATGCCGAGCCCGGCGGCCGCCCGCCACACCAATACCGAATCCCCGACCGGCTCGGCTGCAGCAACGAGAAGCAACAGCCGCGTCGACGGCGGCAGCGGCACCAGCCGCTCCCGGAAGCTCTGCTCGATCCGCCCCGGCACCGCCGGGGTGCCGGACAGCCCGAACCCGCCCGCGAGCTCGGCGGGCGTCCGGCCACGGGGCAGCTCAAGCAGCGCCAGCGGGTTGCCGTGCGTCTCGGCCACGATCAGATCACGCACCCGCTCATCGAGCGGACCGGCCACCGCTGTCGCGAGTAGCTCCCGCGCCTCACGGTCGTCTAGCCCGCCCACGGCAAGTTCTGGCAGGCCTTCAAAGTGCTGCTCGCCGCCCGGCTCGCGTATGGCGAACACCATCCCGACCGACTCCGCACCCAGACGGCGCGCGACGAAGGCAAGCGCCTGCGCGGAGGCCTCATCGAGCCACTGCGCATCGTCCACGACGCAGACCCGCGGCCGCTCCTCCGCGACGTCCGACAGCAGACTCAGCACCGCCAGGCCGACGAGGAACCGGTCCGGCGCGCCGCCGTCCCGCAAGCCGAACGCGGTGCCGAGCGCATCGCGCTGCGGGCCCGGAAGGCGCTCCAGGCGGTCCAGGAACGGCGCACACAGCTGCTGCAACCCCGCGTACGCGAGCTCCATCTCCGACTCGACGCCAGCCGCCCGGGCAATGCCGCACCCAGACGCGTGCTGCACCAGATACTCCACCAAGGCGCTCTTGCCGACTCCGGCCTCACCGCGCAGCACCAGCGCCTCGCTCGCACCCGCGCGCACACTCGCCACCAGCCGATCCAGCACCGTGCACTCGCTGACCCGGCCAAGCAGCCGCCGCGCTGAAATGGGAGCCGACATGCTCACCCACCGAGCCTAGGAACGCCTCCCCACATTGGGCAACCTCGGCGACCGCGGACCCGTGACTCCCGGGACCGGGCACCCCAGGGTCCTTAACGGGCGCGACGAGCGGGCGCGGAGACCACCCTTGATGGCAGCTCACTAGCGGAAGGGAAAGCTCATGTCCAAGGTCACCGTCGGCCGGGAGAATTCCGCCGATATCGACATCTACTACGAAGATCACGGCGCCGGCCAGCCCGTCGTACTGATCCACGGCTACCCGCTCAGCGGCCGCGCCTGGGATAAGCAGGTCCCAGCCCTGCTGGAGGCCGGCTACCGGGTGATCACCTACGACCGGCGCGGGTTCGGCCGATCCAGCCAGCCCACCACCGGCTACGACTACGACACCTTCGCCGCCGACCTGCATACCCTGCTGGAGCACCTCGACCTGCGCGACGCCGTGCTGGCCGGGCACTCCATGGGCACCGGAGAGGTCACCCGCTACCTGGCCAGCTACGGGTCAGGAGAACATCATGGCCTCCAGCTCGGGCATCACCAGCCGCGTGTGGTCAAGGGGGTGCTGGTCTCCCCCATCCCCCCGTACCTGCTGCAAACGCCCGACAACCCCGACGGAGTGCCCGGCAGCGTGTTCGACGGGTTCACCGCCGCCGCGGCGGCCGACACCCCGGCCTGGATGAAGGGGTTCCTGGACACCTTCTACAACATCGACACCCTGCGCGGCACCCTGGTCAGCGACCAAGCCTGGCAGGCCAGCTGGAATCTGGCCGTCACCGCCTCGGCCACCGCCGCGGTCGCCTGCATCGGCACCTGGACCACCGACTTCCGCGCCGACCTGCCCAAGATCGACGTGCCCATGCTGGTCCTGCACGGCGACGCGGACCAGGTGCTGCCGCTGGACAAGACCAGCAAACGACTGCCCGGCCTGATCCAGGACGTCGAGCTCACAGTGATCGAGGGCGGCCCGCACGCCATCCCCTGGACCCACGCCGGCCAGGTCAACAGCGCGCTCCTCGACTTCCTGCGCCGCTGATACCCCCCGCACAATCCTGGCACGTACCACCGAAGGAGCCACCATGTCGAACCACTTCAGCGCCGACTACCTCAAGTCTCCCGGCGACGACCGCCGCCTGGACATCACCGACGTGTTCACGTTCAAGTCATCCACGGACCCCGACAAGATCGTGCTGATCGTCAACTCGAACCCGACCGCCCCGGCCCCCAAACCCATACAAGCCCGGGGCCCGGAGTTCTACCCCGGCGCGGTCTACCGGATCAACATCGACAACGACGGCGACGCGCACGCCGACGCCGCGTTCACATTCACCTTCTCCGAGTACCAGGGCGGCCGGCAGACCGGGACCGCCTGGTACGCCACCGGCCCCCAGGCCCGCCAGCCCGAGCCCGCTGGCGAGGTGCTCGCCTCGTCGATCCCGGTCAGCTTCGACGGCATGGCCCCGCCGGTCCAGGCGGGCAGGATCCAGCTGTTCGCCGGGCGGCGCAGCGACCCGTTCTTCGCCGACATCGAGGGCACCATGCACGGCTTCGCCTGGACCGGACATGACGACTTCGCCGGCAACAACGTGACCTCCATCGCGCTGGAGGTCCCCGCCGACATGCTCGTCACCGGCCCGCAGATAGGCGTCTGGGCCTCCATCAGCCGCCGCCGCGGCGACGGCACGCTGGAGCAGATGGACCGCGGCGGGAACCCGACCCTCAACCCGTTCATCAACCCCGACGGGGAGAAAGACCTGTACAACTCCCGGCAGCCCGCCGACGACGTGGCCAACTACCTGGGTCCGTGGTCCAAGATCCTGGAAGCCGCCGGCTACCCCCCCGAGGAGGCCGAGGCGGCCGCCCTGCAGGTGCTGCCCGACACACTGCGCTACGACCCCACGAAGCCCCCCTTCTACCCCAACGGCCGCAGGCCCATCGAGGACATCTACAGCTACCGCTTTGCCTGGCTGAGCTACGGCAAGGTCCCCCCGCAAGGCCTCAAACCCCACGCCGACCTGCTGTTCGACTTCCCCTACCTCGGCCCACCCAACCCCTAACCGCCGCACAGCGGCCGCTCCGCGCCGGCGACGCACTGGGCGGCTGCGCGCAGGCGGAGTGGGCGGCGCGTGGCCTGTCCGTCCACGTCGCTGCTGCCGGGGCCCGGAGGCCGACGAGTGGCTGCGGCAGGCCACGCTCACCATCCGCGCACACGTTCCACCCGGGGAGTGACAGCAGAAAGGGGTATGGACCATGCGAGAGTTCCTGGTTGAGATCACAACCAGGGTGCCCGAGGGCACCAGCCAGGAGGAGGTCGACCGGCGGCGCGCCGCCGAAGCGGTTCGCGCCCGTGAACTGGCCGCGACTGGCAACCTGGCGCGGTTGTGGCGCCCGGTCGGCGAGCTGCGCAGCATCGGCGTCTGGCGGGCTGCCGACGAGACCGAGCTGCACGAGAAGGTGCTGGGCACGCTCCCGCTGCGTCCATGGATGACCCTCACGGTCACTCCTCTCGAGTCCCACCCCAACGACCCGGGCCGGAACGACGGCACCGGGTGACACGGACGACTCCCGCCCGACTCCCGCCCGACACCCCTTCCCGCGTTAAGGACAGAAGACGATGACCACACCGGTTGACAGCACGCCGACCTCCCCTGTGCGGCTGCCCGGCTTCGACTACCGGCGCGTCGACGTCCACGGCGTCACGATCAGTTGCGCCATCAAGGGGCGGGCCGGCCGCTGCTGCTGGACCATCCCGCGCCGTCACCCGGCTCGCCGTCTTGGACATCGTGCCGACCCGTCATGTGCTGCGCCACGTGATGCGGGACATGGCCACGGAGTACTACCACTGGTTCTTCCTGCCACCGGGCACGGCATCCCCGAGCACATGATCGGCGCGGACCCCGCTTTCAGGGTCCGGGCCCTGGTCGGCCCGCTGCTGGGCGAAGGCGCGAGCACCGAGCCTGCGGTGATGCAGGACTACATCCGCTGCTTCGGCGACCCGGGAACGATAGCGGGCTCGTGCGCTGACTACCGCTCGGCCACGGGCATCGACCTGGTGCACGACGACCAGACCTTCGCCGCCGGGCAGAGGGTCGAATGCCCGGTCCCTCCGCTGTGGGGGAAGCAGAGCTTCGTCGGCCGCGGTTATGACCGTTCGACCTGGCGGGCGGCGGTCTCGGCCGGGTTCAGCGCCGGCCTGAGCAGGTGGCGGGCCGGCCCGATCCGCCGGGCCGGGTCTGCGATGTCGTCCAGGCCGTACCCGGAGTCGACCAGAACCAGGCCGTTGCCGGTCTCGATGAGCAGGACGTGGGAGACCACCGGGGCGGTGGGCATGCGCATCGTGCCGCAGTTGAGGTGGTGCACCTGCATGCCAGACATCCCTGGGCGGACAGCGAGTACGCGGATACCGGCCACATGAGCGTGCCCGTGGCAGCCTAGGGTGCGCATCTGCACGGTAAGGGCGCTGCATGCCCTCGGGCCCGGCCAGGTGACGTGCGCCAGGTTAGGAGCTACTTGCACGAGCCTGCAATACGGCAAGCCCCGTCAGACCAACCGGATGATCACCCCAAGGCCGACGGCGATCGTCGCCATCGGCCCGGGTCGCCGAGACTGAGCGGGCAGGTCAGCGAGTGCTCCAGGTGGCCAGTGGCGGATATCAGCGGTTCCGGCTTGCTTGGAGTTCGGCTGTGATCCAGCCGAGCTCGGAGGCAATCCGGATCCCGGCACCGGGAATGTGCAGGGGCTCGATCACCTCCCGCAGCGCCTCGCAGAACGGGCCGAGCCCTGCCGCTTGGATGGCGGGGACCGAGGGGCCGGCCGCGGCCAGCGCCCGAACGGCAAGCCCGGCATCCGGCCACTCGTTGATGACCGTCACGGTCCCTCGTCGGCGCGGTGCGAAGCCGGCCGAGACCAGCATCTCCTCGATCATGCCGGGCCGACCGGTGTCGCCTTGGCGGATGGTGGCCTCACCGTGGCTGGGTGGCGACAGCTCGATCGCCTTGAGGAAGTAGGGCATGAGACCGACACGGTCCAGGCGGCCCCAGAAGGTGAGACCGAGCCGCCCGCCGGGCACCAGCACCCGGGCCGCCTCCCGCAACGCCGCCTCGCAGCCCTTCCAGATCCCGTTGAAGCTGGTCACCACGTCGAAGGAGGCGCCGGGGAACGGCAGGGCGAACATGTCTCCCACCCGGAAGTCGCCGTCGGGTGTTCGCGCCCCGGCGATGCTGATCAGCGCCGCGGAGGCGTCGATCCCGGTCACGACCGCGCCGCGGCGGGCGGCGATCTGAGCGGCGAACCCGGAGCCGCAGGCGATATCCAGCAGCCGGGCACCCCCGCCGACGCCCAGCTGGTCGAAGATCACCTCGTTCGCCGGGCGGGCGTAGGGCTCGAAGAGGTAGGCCCAGTCGGTGGACCGGGCTCCCCATGCCCGCCCGGCCTCCTCCCAGTCCATTGGCCGGGCTATGGCTTCCGTGGAGGTCATGAGCAGCTCCTTAGACGAACGGACGTACAATAATTCGTAGACGTCCGTTCGTCTAAAATCAAGAGCTGGAGGAGAGGAACGAGCCGATGAGAGGCCAGGACCGGCCACAGATTAGGCGGACCCGGGCGCCGGGGGAGCGCTCCCGTGCCCGTATCGTCGGACAGGCTGCGAAGCTGGCCACGATTGAAGGCCTCGAGGGTCTGTCCATCGGCCGGCTCGCCGAGGCGACCGGCCTGCCCAAGAGCAGCGTGCATGCCCTCTTCGGCTCCAAGGAAAAACTCCAGCTGGCGACCATCACAGCGGCCCGGGACAGCTTCATCACCGAAGTCGTCGGACCAGCCCTCGGCTCGGCCGAGCCGGGACGCGAGCGCCTGCTCGCGCTGTGTGAGGGCTATCTCTCCTACGTCGAGCGGCGGGTCTTCCCAGGAGGGGGTTTCTTCGTCGCAGCATCCGCCGAGGTAGGCGCGCAGGCAGGCCGCGTTCACGACGAAGTAGCCCGCGCCCAGCAGCAGTGGCGTGACCTGCTCGCCCAGGAAGCCCGCACTGCTGCCGACGAGGGCGAGCTGCCAGAGGGCACCGACGCCGCGCAGCTCGCCTTCGAACTGGGAGTCATCCTGGCCGGGACCGACATCGTCAGTGTCCTCCACGACGACCTCCACGCGATCAGCCGCGCCCGAACCGCCATCCGCACCCGCCTTACCGGATAGACCGGCCGGGCACCGAGCCAGCTGAAGTTGAACGTGGACCTGCCAACCCCCATGGCCACCACCATCAGGGTCGCGGCGACGAGTCACCAGGGCGGTCCGGAATCACTCACCCTGCTTCACCGAGGACCCATGAAGCGCGTGCCGGGAGAGCACCCTACGGCCCGGAGACCGTGAATGCGAGCTGTGGCCGAGCAAGGGAACTCGCGGATCAGACGGTGGAATCCGGGCACGTATTGGACATCAGATCTGGGGACGGCTCCGCGTTGCCGCAGGTCACAGACCTGGCGCTCAATCGGGCCAAGATTGTAAGAGTGTTCGCATTCATGCCCTCTGAGCCGTGCCCCCGGGCAGGATTCGAACCTGGACTCACGGCTCCGGAGAGGATTGCCGTATATGCTCTTGGCCTGCGGAAACATGCTCACGGGTGTCTTGTCCGGGCGCGTATCGGGCGCGGCCCACCCGGCGGGGCCGCTGGGAAACGTTGGGGGCGGGTGATGCCGGTGAGCGTGGAGCGGACGATCGCTTCTCCGGCGGCGGTCGTTGCGCGTGCCGTGTCTCGTCGGCGACTCCATCACACATAGCAGGCAGCTGATGGCCCCTCGCTGTGGTGCGGCCGTGTGGGAGAGCCCTCAAGTGAGGGCTCTCCCACAGTCGCTGGTGGCGTGTGCGAGGTGATCCCGGCTGGCCGTGGCGACCGATCTCCAGCGGGCCGCCGTTTGCCAGGGCGTACCTGGCCTCGGCGTGCGTGACCTCGACCCGCAGGCGCCGGATCATGTGGCTGAACGCGGGCCCGGTAAGCCCCAGGAGCTGCGGCGCGAAGCTGGCGGTCCGTCCGCGTCGCGGAGGGCCCCGAAGCCGCTGACCAGCGCGACCCAGGTGCCGGCCGGCGTAGCGTGGAGGGTGGCAGGCTAGTGCAGGCCGTCGCCGACAGGAAGCAGGCCGGGATGTCCCTTTTCCAGCGGGCCCACGACATCGTCAGGGCCAAGGCCAACAAGGCACTCGACGCCGCCGAGCGGCCGGACGAGATGCTCGATCTGTCCTATGAGGACATGCTTGACCAGATCACCAAGGTCAAGCAGGCGCTAGTCAGCATCGCCGCGTCCCGGAAGCACATCGAGCTGCAGGAGCAGCAGCTTCAGCACACCGTGGAGCACCTGGACGACGCGGCTAGGGCCGCGCTCGCGCAGGGCAAGCAGGACCTGGCCCGGGAGGCGCTGAACCGCAAGGCGGCCGCGCAGCAGCAGATCGCTGGCTTCGACGCGCAGCGCGACGAGCTGAATGAGCAGCAGCAGAAGATGGAGCAGGCACTGGGCGCGCTGCAGGACCGGGTGAACAAGTTCCGCAGCCAGAAAGAAGTGCTGAAGGCGCAGTACCAGGCGGCGCGGGCGCAGACCGCGGTGGGCGAGACCGCGACCGGGACGTCCGGCTCGTTCGGCGATACCGGCACCGAGCTGCAGCGTTCCATGGACAGGATCGAGGCCATGCAGGCCCGCGCCGGCGCAATGGACGAGCTGCTGCAGTCCGGCGTTCTGGAGGACGTCGGCGGCAACACAGACGACATCGATCAGGAACTGGACGAGGCCGGCCGAAATGCCCAGGTGGAGAAGGAGCTAGCGGCGATGAGGGCCGAGATCGCCAGCTCGTCCGAGACGCCGCAGCTCCCGGCACGGGCTGACTAACCAGTACTGCAGGGATCCCTGAGCCGGGCAGAGCCCGAACCAGCGGCCCCAACTGGCGACCATGTACGGCGTCGCGGGTACTCACTGCCGTTGATGCACCTCGCTCCACAGCCCGACGCTGATCGCCGAGCGTGGTCGGCACTCTGACGGCAGGTGCACGAATAGCAGCGGTCTGCGTGGTTCAGTGGTCCACATCCCTGCGCTTGCTCGCCGTCCAGGTCTGGGGTGATCTGAGCGTGTTCGCGGGTACTGCTGGGGCGGGGCTTTCTTGCGCTGGCCGGTGGCGGGGATGATGGTTATCTCCGGGGCTGGTCTGGTCGTGGCTCGCTGGCCGCCGGTGGTCTGGGGGAGGGAGCGAGGCCATGACCTTGGCCAGGTCGGCTGCTGAGTTGTTGGCTGGGGCTTCATCGCGGGAGCTTCTGTTCAGGGGCCACCCGGCCGGTCGAATGGAGGCGCCAGCAGCTGGAGGCCATGAAGGCCCTGCTCACAGACAACCGCGATTGCTTCTTCGCCACGCTCGGCCAGGACCTGCGCCGCAATGACGTCGACTCCGATCTCATGGACGTCGCGTTCTGCATCAAGGAGGCCGAGTACGCCCTCAGGCACCTGCATCGCTGGATGAAGGCTGAGCGCGAGCCGACGCCGCTGCTGCTGCAACCGGGGCATGTCAAGGTCCGCCGCGATCCGCTGGGCGTCACCCTGATCATCGGTCCATGGAACGAGCCGCTGATGTTGACCTTCGGCCCGCTCGCCCCGGCCCTTGCGGCCGGGAACACGGCCGTGATCAAGCCGTCGGAGATGTGCGTCGCCACCTCGGCATTGATCGCCGAGCTGGTTCCCCGGTATATGGACTCGAACGCGGTAGCGGTGGTGGAGGGTGCGGTCACGGAGACCACGGCCTTGCTCGACCAGCACTGGGATTTTATCTTCTTCACCGGCAGCCCCCGGGTCGGCAAAATCATCCACCGGGCGGCGGCCAAGCGCCTTACCCCCGCCGTGCTTGAACTGGGCGGCAAGAGCCCCACAATCGTGCACCCCTCGGCGGACATCAAGACCGCCGCGCGGCGCATCGCCTACGGCCGCTTCATCAACGCCGGCCAGGTCTGCACCGCGCCCGACCACGTGCTGGTCTGGCCGGACGTCAAAGACGAGCTGGTCGCGCACCTGGTGCAGGCGGTGCACGACTTCTACGGCGACGACCCGCAGCAAAGCCCCGACTACGGCCGCATCATCAACCGCAAGGCCACCGAGCGCCTGGCCCGGTTGCAGGGCAGCGGAACCGCCGTCGTCGGCGGCCGTGCCGACCTCGATGACCTCTACATCGCCCCGACGGTGCTGGTCGACGTCGCCTGGGACTCGCCGATCATGCAAGAAGAGGTGTTCGGCCCCATATTGCCCGTTCTCGAAATCGACTCCGTGCAGGGCGTAATCAACTGGGTGAACGGCAACCCGCACCCGCTCGGCCTATATATCTTCGCCGAAGACGACGACGTCACCGACCAGATCCTGAGCATGACCGAATCCGGCGATGCGGTCGTCAACGACTGCTTCCTGCACCCGCTGGTACCGGAACTGCCATTCGGCGGAGTCGGCAACTCCGGGATGGGGAAGTATCACGGGCGCTGGGGCTTCGAGGCCTTCACCAACGCCCGCGGCGTTCTGTATCACAGCCCGAGAATCGACCCCGGGGTCCGCTACCCGCCATATGCCGAACACCGCCGTGAGCGGGCGCTCCAATCGAAGCTGCCGTGAGAACGGCCCCCAGGCGACGACACAAGAGGGGCCCAAATGATCGCTGGCGTCGTTCTTGGGAACGGACCAGCCGTACGTCCTCGTGGAGGGAATCCAGTCCAGCCGCGCGCTGTCGGCCTTCATCCGTGCGGTTATGCGCTGGAATGCGTTTGGCCAGTACGACTATGTGATAGTCGACCTGAACAGCTTCGGATGCTGGTCACCCACGGGTCATGGACGAGCTCGCTCGTCTACATCGCCATCGCGATCATGGTGATCTACGGGCTCTCGGGCCACTACGGCGAGCAAACCGCCTGACCGCGGTGGATCTTAAGGCCAAGACGGCAGCTCGACGCAGCGCGCCAGCATGCGGCCAAGGTCATGCGCCTCCGGCCATTGTGCTGAAAGGCCAATACCGGCCGCAGCACTTGATTGACAGGCACGCGATCAGGAGCCGGACGAGGCGACAGCTGCGGCCACGGTGAGGTGTAGCCTGAAGCGTTATGACCTCGGCAAAGCCGTGGCTGCAGCTTAGCAACCTGCCTATTGATGTCACGAGTTTTTGTCGGTCGCCGACGGGAGCTGTCGGAGGCCCGGCGGCTGTTGGGTGATGCCCGGTTGCTGACGCTGGCGGGTGCTGGCGGGGTGGGGAAGACGCGCTTGGCGTTGCGGCTGGCGGCCGAGGTGCGTCGGACGTTCCCGGATGGGGTGTGGCTGGCTGATCTTGCCCCGCTTCAGGACGGGGAGCTGGTGCCGCAGACCGTGATAGCGGCATTGGGACTGCAAGATCACTCGGCGCGCGTACCGGTGGACACGTTGTTGGAGTATCTGGCGGACAAGCGGTTGCTGTTGGTGTTGGACAATTGCGAGCACGTGCTGGATGCGTGCGCGATCCTGGCTGCCAAGCTCCTGAGCGAGGCGGAGGCGTTGCGGATCCTCGCCACCAGTCGGCAGTTCCTCAACGTTGAGGGTGAGCAGGTCCTGGAGGTGCCGCCGCTGTCGGTCCCCGATCCTGACCGGCTTTCTGCTGGGGGGTCCTTCATCGAGTACGAGGCGGTCAGGCTGTTCGCCGAGCGGGCGGCCGCCGTGGTGCCGCGTTTCGCCATCACGGCCGGCAACGGTGCGGTGGTGGCTCGGCTGTGCCAGGGGCTGGATGGGATCCCGCTGGCGATCGAGTTGGCGGCGGTGCGGTTGCGGGTGCTGTCGGTGGAGCAGATGCTGGAACGACTTGATGACCGTTACCGGCTGCTGACCGGAGGGTGCCGAACCGCGCTTGAACGTCACCAGACGTTGCGGGCGGCGATCGAGTGGAGCTATGACCTTTGCTCTCCCCGGGAACAGATTCTGTGGGAGCGGTTGTCGGTGTTCTCCGGGGAGTTCGACCTGGAGGCCGTCGAGCAGACCTGTGCAGATGAGGACATCGCGCAACAGGACATCTTCGAGACGGTCATTGGCCTGGTCGACAAGTCGGTCCTGGCCCGGGAAGAGCACGGTTCGCGGGTGCGGTACCGGCTGCTGGAGACCATCCGCCAGTACGGTCAAACGCACCTGGCCGAATCCGGGCAGGAAAAGCCGCTGCGGCGCCGGCACCGCGACTACTACCACGATCTGGCCGTGCGAGCCGGTGCCGCGGTTATGAGTTCCCGGCAGACGGAGTGGTTGCAGCGCCTGCGGCTGCTACCAAACATACGGGTTGCGCTGGACTTCTGCCTGACCGAGCCCGGCCAGGCACAGGCCGGCCTCCAGATCGCCAGCACCCTGCAGTACTACTGGCTCTTTTACGGGTTGCTGAGGGAAGCACGCCAATGGCTCACCCGGGCACTCAAGCTCGACCCGCGGCCGACCGTCATCCGGTCCAAAGCATTGTCCGCGGCCGCCTTTATCCACCTCCTTCAGGGCGACACGGATGGCGCACTGGCCCTGCGGGACGAAGGCAATGCCCTCGCCCGGCAGCTGGACGACGGGCGCGCGCTCGCCCACGCCACGCACATCTGCGCCATGGCCGCGTGGGCCCAAGGTGACCTCCACGACGCGATCCCCCTGCTGACCGAGGCACTGGAACGGGCCCGCACCGACGGCGACGACCCAACCGAAACATTCATTGACCAACTCTTCCTGGCCATGACCACCGCTTTGCTCGGCGATGGCCGTTCCGCCGCCCGCAGCGCAGAGACCCTGGCGGCGGCGGAAAGCGCAGGCGCGGAGTGGTCGATCGCGTGGGGAAGGTGGGCCCTCGGTCTCCACCACTTTGTCCAAGGCGACAACCGGCACGCCACCGGCCTGTTCCAAGACGCGCTGCGGCTCCACCGCACCTTCTCCAACCAGTGGGGTTATGCCTGGTGCACCGAAGCACTTGCCTGGACTGCGGCGACCGATGGGCAGCACGAACGCGCCTCCCGGCTCCTCGGCGCCACCGAGGCAACCCTGCGGACGATCGGAGGAATGGGCGGATTCAAACTGTTCGCCGTCGCGCACGAACGATGCGAGACCCAACTGCGCCACGCAGTCGGAGACGACGCCTACGCTGCGGCTCTCCAGCGCGGCACCGACCTCAGCCCCGATCAGGCCGTCGCCTACGCATTGGGCGGACAGGCGACAACCCTGAGCCCGGCGCCCTCCCCGACCCGCGCCCCAGCCGTACTGACCCCCAGAGAACGCCAGGTCGCCGACCTGATCGCCCAGGGCCTGAGCAACAAGCAGATCGCCACCAAACTGGTCATCGCCTCACGCACCGCCGAGGGCCACGTCGAAAACATCCTCACCAAACTCGGCTTCACCTCCCGCACCCAAATCGCCACCTGGGCCGCTGCCCGGGAACGGCCTGTCAACGAGCAACCGAACGGTGGTTGGGGCAGAGAGCCGTAGGGGCCCGTTTGCACCCGACCACCGCCAGGTCCTTAAGAAATATCCCCGGCATTCCTGCTCCGTCGCGGGTGAGAGCGTCTGCGCCGCCCACCGCGGGAGGATGTCCCGGCCTGCGTAGAACGTGAAAGTGGCGCGTCCCCGCCGCGGCCCTGCCGAGTGGTAGGTGTGGGCATCTGCGCTCCTTCGATGCCGTCCAGGCGGGGGCGTCACCGGAGCTACGCCCTTGCAGCACCAGGCCGGGCATCGCCCGCGCCGCCGACACAGGTACCGATGCAGGTAGTTCACCCCTCACCGCGGGCCAGCCCGTCACCCACGATCGAGAGAAGCCGCCGCCATGAGATCGGGAAGGGTCCCAGAAATGCAGGCAGTGCTTCCGGGAACCGCCACTGACAAGAGCACACCAGCAGGTCATCGACCACGACGACCCTGCTGGTGCACGAGTGGCGGGTGAGACAGCTCAACCGGCTGGGAATCCCGTGGCTGCTGGCCCAGACCGTCGCCGGCCACATCTACTGGCATGAGGTAGCCAAGCTGGTGCAGCGGGGCTGCACGCCTCAGCGGCGGGCGAGCTGCGCTCGTTCGGGGTCAGCGTCTATCCGGTGCGACATCAAGCCGATCCGTGCCCTGGCCCACTGTTACCCTGGGGCCGTTTTGTGGCGGTTTGCGTCCTGCTGAGCCGCGGTGCCGGGAATAGCTGTCGGCGCGCCGGTGCGGTGTTCACCGGCCAGGCCGTCGGCGGGCTGCGGCCTGGCCCCGTCGGCCGGCGGGGCCCCGGCCGCCTCGGCACGGGGACGGGTGGGCAGCCAAATCGCCACGACCAGCACGCCGAAGGCGGTGACCCCGGCCGCGACCAGGCAGGCGCCGGACAGGCTGTGCATGAACGCGGCTTGTGCGGCGTCGGCGAGGCGCCGCGCCGGGCCTGCCAGGCCCGCCTGGGCGAGTCGGCCGGCGGCGACGGCGGCGCCGCCGACCGATCCCTCGGCGGCCGTGACGGCGCGGGCCGGCAGCCCCGGGGGCAGCAGCGCGGTGAGCCGGCTGGTGTACAGGGATGCGGCGACGCTGCCAATCACAGCCACGCCGAGGGTCCCGCCGAACAGCCGGGTGGCGCCGTTGACCGCGGAGGCGATGCCGGCCTTCCGCGCCGGGACGGCACCCATGATGGCCTCGGTGGCCGGCGCCTGCGTGAACCCCATCCCGGCGCCGAGCACCACCATGCTCACGGCGATGACGGCGTAGGAGGTCACCTGCGAGAAGGTGGAGATCCACCCCAGCGCCGCGCAGAACAGCGCCATCCCGCCGCCGACGATGACCTTGTTGCCGACCCGGACCGCCAGCCTGGTCCCGGCCACGGCGGCCACGCCGACCGACGCCGCGACCGGCAGCAGCCGTACCCCGGTGCCCAGCGGGCTGTACCCCCGCACCACCTGGAAGTACTGCGTCACCAGGAAGATGAACCCCAGCAGCGCGAAGAAGGAGATGGCCACCGAGGCGGCCGCGGCGGTGAAGCGCGGGTTGCGGAACAGGCTCACGTCGATCATGGGGCTGGTGGTGCGCAGCTCGGCCACCACCAGCAGGCCAAAGGCCACGACGCCCGCGGCGAGTACGCCGATGGTCGCGGCCGAGGTCCAGCCCCAGCCGGGTGCCTGGATGATGCCGTACACGATCAGGCTCATCCCGGCCGTGGACAGGGCAAAGCCGCGCCAGTCCAGCGGCGGTGTGCGCGGGTCCCGGGAGGTCGGCACCCGCCAGGCGACCAGCAGCGCCACCACCGCCGCGATGGGGACCATGAACAAGAAGATGCTGCCCCACCAGAACTCATCGAGCAGCCAGCCGCCGGCGATCGGGCCCAGCGCGATTCCCACCCCGGCGCTGGCCCCCCACACGCCGATGGCCAGCGCCCGCTGCCGCCGTTCGGTGAACACGTTGGTCAGCAGCGACAGCGTGGCCGGGAACATCATCGCGGCGCCCAGCCCCATCACCGCCCGCGCAGCGATCAGCGGTGCCGCGGACGTGGCGAACGCACCCGCCAGGCTGGCCGCGCCGAACACGCCCAGCCCCGCCAGCAGCATGCCCTTGCGGCCCAGCCGGTCAGCCAGGCTGCCCGCAGCCAGCACCAGCGCAGCAAACACCAGGTTGTAGGAGTCCACCACCCATTGCAGATCGGTGGTCGTGGCGTTGATCTGGCGCACCAGGGCCGGCAGCGCCACATTCACGATCGTGGTGTCCAGGTTGATGATCAGCGCCGCCAGGCACAGCGTGACCAAGATCAGTACTTTGCCCCGCATGGCCGCCTCCTCGTCCTTGTGTTGAATGCTCGGCCAGTGTCGGGTCTTCGAGCACGAGAGCCGTTAGGGCGCCCGGCGGGTAACGCGTCCAAGCAGGAGAACGCCGGCCTCGTCGAGCCGCGTCGTGAAATCGTTGAACTCGTCGCCGACGATCGGCCAGCCGAATTCCCGGTTCGGTCCTCGCAATACCCGCTCATAATCGGCACCATGAACGAGAAGACCCTTTCTCGTCGCAAGCTCCTGCTTGTCATCGGCGTTCCGCCCGGTGTGGATGCCGTCACAAAACGCCACCGTCGGCGGCCGGTTCCCGGCTCGGGGCGCACCTGCGCCGCTACCGGTCGAGGCGTGATCAGGTGTTGTGAACACCGCCGCGCTCCCAGGCCGCAGACAGCGCCCGGCCGAGGAGGCATGCCCTTCCGCCGCATCAGGCAGAAACTATCGCCGCCGCAGACGGACGGCCAGGAAAGTAACCCGGTAGAACACCGGCAGTTTCACCTGCTTGTATCGGCCGGACATGAAGCCAGCGCACTGGCGTGCGGGCGCAATTATTGCTGGCATCAGAAAACTTGCAGTACTCCGCAAGTTTTGCTAGCCTGGCCGCCATGAACGACCAGCCGGGTCTACAGCCGGGGTTGCGCGAGCGCAAGAAGCGGGCCACCCGCGAGGCGTTGCGCCTGGCCGCGCTGCGCCTGGCCGTGGAGACGGGCTGGGAGCAGGTCCGGGTCGAGGACATCGCCGCGGAGGCGGGCGTGTCGCCCCGGACGTTCAACAACTACTTCGCCAGCAAGGACGAGGCGTTCCTGGCGACCGCTTACGACCGCGGAGCGCGGATGCAGGCCGCGCTCGCCGCCCGGCCTGGGGAGGAGCGGCTGTGGCCGGCGGTGATCGAGGCGGTCGTCTACGGGTTTGCCGACGAGGCAGTTGACCTGCGCCAGGCGCGGCGGATCAGGCCCACGCCGACCCTGGCCGCCGAACAGCTCAAGGCGGCCGCGGTGATAGAGCAAGGCCTGGCGGAAGGGATCGCCCGGCGGATCGGCGCGGACGCCGGGCGCGACCTGTACCCGCGGCTGGTGGCCGCCGCCGCGACCAGCGCGGCCCGGGTGACCTTCGCGCACTGGCTGCGCACCAACTCCGAGTTGCCCTTCCCGCTGGTCCTGCGCGACGCCCTGCAGCGGGTGGCCGCCGGCCTTCCCCTGGCTGTGGAACGGAGGTCCCGATGAGCGTAGACGTGGACGTGGTGGTCGCCGGCGCTGGCCCGGCCGGGCTGCTGCTGGCCAGCGAGCTGCGCCTGGGCGGCGCCGAACCGGTCGTGCTGGAACGGCTGCCGGCGCCGACCGGGCTGTCCAAGGCCCTGGTGCTGGTCGGGCGGGCGGTCCAGGCGCTGGACTACCGCGGGCTGCTGGCGCGTGTCGACGCTGGCTCGGTCCCGGTCGCGGCGTACTCCCGGTTCGCGCACCTGGGTGGCATCCCCTTGGACGTGAGCCGGCTCATTGAGTCGGCGCCCCCCGGGTACTTCCCGGCGCCGGTGCCGGCCCGGCAGGCCCAGGTCGAGGCGGTGCTGGAGGCGCGGGCCCGGGAGCTCGGCGCCGACGTCCGGCGCGGCCACGAGCTCGCTGGGCTGTCCCAGGACCAGGACGCGGTCACCGTGGAGGTCCGCGGCCCGCAGGGGGCTTACCGGCTGCGCGCCCGCTACCTGGTCGGCTGCGACGGTGCCCATAGCCTGGTCCGCAAGCAGGCCGGCATCGGATTCCCGGGCACGGCGGCAACCCAGCTGCATTGGCTGGGGGAGGTCGCGCTGACTGAGGCCGACCTTGGTCGGCTGCCGCAGCGGATCGAGCGGACGGCGACCGGCCTGTTCACCGTCGTCCCGCTCGGCGGGGGCGTCTACCGCATCGTGGTCAGTGAGTGGACCCAGCCGCCCGAGCACGTCGACCGCGACGTCCCGCCGGCCATCGAGGAGTTGCGCGCCGCCGTGCGCCGGGTGGCCGGCATCGACCTGGCGATGAGCCAGCCACGCTGGCTGTCGCGGTTCACCGACGCCGCCCGCCAGGCCGACCGCTACCGCGCCGGCCGGGTGCTGGTCGCCGGGGATGCGGCTCATATCCAGCTGCCAGCCGGCGGGCCCGGGATGAGCACCGCTCTGCAGGACGTGCTCAACCTCGGCTGGAAGCTCGCCGCCCAGGTCAAGGGCTGGGCGCCGCCCGGGCTGCTGGACACCTACCACGCCGAGCGGCACCCGCTCGGCGAGCGGATGCTGTCGTTTGTCCGCGCGCAGGGTGTCCTGCTGTCCCCGGGCGAGCACGTGACCGCTCTGCGCGAACTCGTGGGTGAGCTGCTGACGCACCAGCAGACCCTGCGCTATGTGGTCGACCGGCTGCTGGGCCTGGACGTGCACTATGCGATGGGCGGCGGCGCACCGGCGCATCCGCTGGAAGGTGGCTGGGCGCCAGACCTGCCGCTTCGCGCTGATGGCGGCGACACCCGGCTGGCAACGCTCATGCACGGCGCCCGGCCGGTGCTGCTGGACCTGACCGCCGACGGCCGGCTGCGGGCCGCAGCGGCCGGCTGGACCGGCCGGGTCCAGACCACGGTGGCTTGCAGCGACGAGCCGCTGGACGGGCTCCTGGTGCGCCCAGACGGATACCTGGCCTGGGCCGCCGCTGCGGGAGACCACAACACAGACAGACTCCGCCACGCGCTGCAGAAATGGTTCGGCCCGGCGGGCTAAGCAGCCACAGATGTCGGCGTTCAACGTGCATGAACCGTCGTTCAATTGGCAACCAAGACCTACACCTGTGAGCGCCTCACGGCTGCGCCTGCTGAGTCTTGGTGGAGGCTGGGTTCTGGCCGCCCGCCGGGAGTGGGGGCGACGTCGGCGAGGTAGAGCACGCCACCGGCCAGCCTTGACCGGCGATCGGGCCGCGGCACTGGCTGGCTGTCATCAAGATCACCTCGTGGGGTTGTTCGCCTTCGCTCAGTACGGTAGGAGCGCACGCCGACCTGGGCGTCACTCGATGGTGTACCTGTCCGGTAGAAATTTGGTGGCCGGTCTGTTGGCACGAAGGTGCCAACCCGGTCGGCAGTTACACTGATCAAACCCAGCGGTGACGCTGGCCATCGTTGGACGCGCTGAGGAGTGGGTCGCCGATGGCTGAGCCCCGCGCCGTGCGGACCGCCGCGGTTCTCGTAACCGGCCATGATGACCTGCTGGCCACCAAGCTGCACCTGCCGCGGCCGCGGCCGGGCTTTGTTCCCCGCCCGCGCCTGGTAAGCCGGCTGGATGAAGGCCTGGCGCGTGGGCTGGTGCTCGTCTGCGCCCCGGCGGGATACGGCAAAACGGTGGCGCTCGCCGACTGGGCCCGGCGCAGCGGGCGGCCGGTGGCTTGGCTGTCGCTGGATGCGGGTGACAACGACCCGGTGCGGTTCTGGCGCCACGTCGTCGCCGCGGTGGGTCCGGTGAATCCGGGAGTCGCCGGGCGAGTGCTGCCCCTGTTCGGCCCCCCGCCGCCGTTGTTGTTCGAAGGGCCGGTGACGGCGCTGATCAACGAACTGGCCGCCCAGCCCGGAGAGGACGAGACAATCCTGATCCTGGACGACTACCACCTGATCGACGCCGAGCCAGTGCACGAGTCGCTGCTGCTCCTGCTGGAGCGTCTGCCGCCGGGGCTGCAGGTGGTGCTGGCCAGCCGGTCCGACCCGCCGCTGTCGCTGGGGCGGCTGCGGGCTGGCGGTCAGCTCGCGGAGCTGCACGCCGCCGAGCTCCGGTTCACTGCGGAGGAGGCCGCGGCGTTGCTGCAGCGGGTGGCGGAAGGGGCGAGCAGCGCTCTGTCCGATGCGGACGTCGCCGCGCTGACGGCGCGCACCGAGGGGTGGGCGGCGGGCCTACAGCTCGCTGGGCTGTCGCTGCGCGGGCAGGCGGACACGGCCGGGTTCGTGGCGGCCTTCAGTGGCAGCCACCGCTACGTCCTGGACTACCTGGCTGAGGAGGTGCTGGAGCGGCTGGATGGGCAGATGCGCGACTTCCTGCTGGAGACCTCAGTGCTGGAGCGGCTGTCCGGCGAGCTGTGCGACGCGGTCACCGGCCGGACCGGCAGCCAGGCGCTGCTTGAACGGGTGGAGCGGGCGGGGCTGTTTTTGGTGCCGCTTGATGAGGTGCGCGGCTGGTGGCGCTATCACCACCTGTTCGCCGACCTGCTCCGCGCCCGGCTGCGGCGGGAACGGCCCGCGCTGGCGGTGGTGCTGCACCGGGCCGCGGCCGCCTGGTACCAGCAGCGTGATCTGGCCGATGACGCGGTGCGGCACGCGCTGGCCGCCGGGGACGCGGTGTGGGCGGCCCGGCTGATCGAGCAGCATTTCGACGCCACCTATCACCGGGGCCAGCGGGCAACTATCCACCGGTGGCTGGCGGCGCTGCCCGCTGACCTGGTGCACGTTCGTCCGCGGCTGCAACTAGTGCAGGCATGGATGGCGGTGGTCGGCGGCCACGTGGAAGCGGCCGACCTCGCGCTGGACGCGGCGCAGCGGGCATCTGCTCCGGCTGCCGAGGAGCCGTTCGAGCCGTCGGCGGGCCGGGCCGTGAGCCTGCTGGCCAACACCCGCGCCGCGATCACTATCGCTCAAGGCTGGCTCGCGTGGCTGCACGGCGACGCCGATAGCGCGACCGCTCTGGCGTCTCAGGCACTCGGTGAGCTAACCGACGGCGACCGGCTGCTGACCTCGTTGTGCCATCTGGAGCTGGCTCTGGCCGACCGGCTCCGCGGTCGCCTCGACGACGCTGAGCGCGGCTTCACCGCCAGCCTCGCCGGATGGCGGGCGGCCGGTGAGCGCGGCTCGGCGGTCTCGGTCTGCGACTTGCTGGGCCGTGTTCACCTCGCCCGGGGCCGCCTGGACGCAGCGCTCGGCACCTTCCAGCTGGCGCTGGAGATTGCCACAGAGCCTGGCCAGACGTCCTTGCCCGTCGCCGGCATCGCGTATGCAGGCATGGCCGAGGTGGAATACCAGCGGGACGAGCTGGAAGCGGCTCTCCGGCATGTCACCGAGGGCATCGCGCGCCTGCGGCCGGTGAACCACACCGCGCCGATGGCCGCCGGCCTGGCCAGGCTGTCGTGGATCCGGCAGGCCACCGGCGATGCGGCCGGTGCGCTGGAGGCAATCGGCGAGGCCGAGCGGGTGGCGCCCAGCCCGGCCGTGACTGGCCTGGTCAATCCCGTACCGGCGCAGCGGGCGCGGCTGCTGTTGACCCAGGGCAACGTCGCCGCGGCCATCCGCTGGACCCAGGAGCACGGCCTGAGCCCCGCGGACGAGCCCAGCTACCCGCACGAGCAGGAATATCTGGTGCTCGTGCGGGTGCTGCTCGCGGAAGACCGCCCCGGTGAGGCGCTGAGGTTGCTGGACCGGCTGCTCGCCCAGGCGGCGGGCCAAGACCGGTTTGGCAGTGTGATCGAGATCCAGGGGCTGCGGGCACTGGCGCTGGCGGCTGGCGGCGACGAGCCCGCAGCGGTAAACACCCTGGCCGAGGCGCTCATCCTGGCCTCCCCGGAACGCTACGTGCGGGTCTTCGCCGACGAAGGGCCGCCGATGCGTGCCCTGCTCGGCCGCGTCGTCGCCGCCCGCCGGGCCCGGCAGACCTCGGTCCGGGGCATTTCGTTGAGGCAGCTAGCCCGGGTTATGGAGGGGTTCGAGGGCAAGCCTGACGTGTCGGGCTCCGGGCCGGATGCCACGACCCGATTGCCCGGCCTGGTCGACCCGCTGACCGCCCGTGAGCTTCAGGTGCTGGCGATGCTTGCAGCGGGCACGCCGAACCAGGCCATCGCCAAAGCGCTGTTCGTCACCGTCTTCACGGTCAAAAAGCACGTCAGCCACATCCTCGGCAAGCTGGGCGCGACCAACCGCACCGAGGCCGTCGCCCGGGCACGGGAACTGGGCCTGATCCCTTAGCGCCGATTCCGGTGGCACCGCGGTGCCAGGCGCAGGCAGCGAAGATTCCACCCGGCGGGTACACCTTTGGCTGACGCCCTATGCGGCGCCGGCTCATAGCGTCGCTCGCAGAACGTGTCCTCGGAAGGCGGCCCTGGCGGCCCGTCAACCGGCCGCGGACAGAGCGAATCCGAATTGAAGCACCTGGCCGAGCCAACCATACCGGTGTGTCCGGCCTGCATCACCACAGGAGAAAAGGAGATCGTCATCATGGCGAGCATCGCCGACAGGACAATTCTGGTGACCGGGGCCAATCGCGGCATCGGGCGGGCGCTGGTCGAGGAAGCCCTGGACAGAGGCGCGGCGCTGGTGTACGCGGGTACGCGTGAGCCATCGGCGCACGCCGACGCGCGCGTCACGCCGCTGATGCTGGATGTGACCGACGCGGCGCAGATTCAAGCAGCTGCCGCTGGAGTCGGGTCTCTCGATGTCCTGGTCAACAACGCCGGCATCTGGCTCTTCGATGATTTGAGCGATCGTGCCGCGCTAGAGCGGCACCTGGCGGTCAACTTCTTCGGCACCTACAGCGTGATCCAGGCGTTCTTGCCGTTGCTGGTTCGTTCCGCGGGAGCCATCGTCAACAATCTGTCGCTGAACGCCCTTGCGCCTCTGCCGCTCACACCGGCCTACTCGATCTCCAAGGCGGCTGCGTTCTCCATGACCCAGTCGCTTCGCGCCTTGCTGGCCGGACGGGGCGTCAGGGTTCATGCCGTCCTGACCGGCCCCACCGACACCGACATGACCCGAGGATTCGACATACCGAAGTCCTCTCCGGAGTCCGTCGCGCGAGCCATCTTCGACGCAGTGGAGAACGAAGAGGAGGACATCTTCCCCGACCCCGCCTCAGCGGCCATTGCTGACAGCTGGCGCGGCGGTGCTGTGAAGGCGTTCGAGCGCCAGCTTGCGACGTTCGTGGAAGCAGAGCCCGTCACGTCATGAGCACAGGAACAGACGCTATGACCCGTCACCGCGGAACGCCATGAGCAGCCAGAGAGCGTCGTCATCGGGGCTGGCAGCCGCGTCGGCGACCTCACCCGTACCGCACCGGTCGCCCTCCCTGCCGCGGCCAACCCAGCCGGCCACGATGGCGGCTGCGCTGGCGGCGACGCTGGGGCTGGCCGCCGCGTCGTGGGTGGTCGCGGTGTGGCAGATGCGCGGGATGGACATGGGGGTGGCGACCCGGCTCGGTTCGCTGCGGTTCTTCGCCGGCGTGTGGGTGGTGATGATGGCGGCGATGATGCTGCCGGGCGCGGTCCCGGCGGTGCTGCGGCGCGCCCGGGCCAGCGGCGGGGTGCGCGCGGTGCCGGTGTTCGCCGGGTCCTACCTTGCGGTGTGGGCGCTGGTGGGCGCCGCGGTGTGGGCGCTGTACCGGCCGCACGGGCCGGTTGCCGCCGGGGCCGTCGTGGTCGCTGCCGGGGTGTATGAGCTCACCCCGGTCAAGCGTTATTTCCGCCGCCGCTGCCGCGACGGCGCCCGATGGGGGTTCGGGTTTGGGCTGTGCTGCGCCGGCTCGAGCATCGGGCTGATGGCGGTGCTGGTGGCGGTGGGCGTGATGAGCGTGACCTGGATGGTGGTGATCGCCGTCGTGGTCTCGGCGCAAAAGCTGCTGCCGCCCAGGGCCGCCGTCGATGTGCCGCTGGCGCTGGCGATCACGGGGCTTGGCATCTGGATCCTCCTCGTGCCCTCCTCGGTGCCCGGGCTCACGCCACCGATGATGTGAGGTCATTGCGGCCCGGGCCACGCGACGCGGTTGGGACGAGACGAAAGAGACAACTCATGACCAGTCACAAGACCGGAACACGCGACGAGTGGCTTGCCGCCCGCGAGGAGCTGCTCGTCCGCGAGAAGGAGCACACAAGGCAGGGCGACGAACTGGCGCGGCAGCGGCGTGAGCTGCCCTGGGCCCGGGTTGAGAAGGAGTACCGTTTTGACACCGATGACGGCACGCGCACGCTGTCGGAGCTGTTTGACGGTCGCAGTCAGCTGCTCGTCTTCCATTTCATGTTCGGCCCGAGCTATGAGGCTGGCTGCCCGACCTGCTCATCAATTGCGGACGGCGTCAACGGCGTCGTCCCGCATCTGAACGCGCACGACCTGACCATGCTGTTCGTCTCGCAGGCCCCGGTCGCGAAGTTGCAGGCGTACAAGCGGCGCATGGGCTGGAGCTTCCCCTGGGTGTCGTCGGCCAACAGTGAGTTCAACGTCGATCTCGGTTTCTCGAGCAGCGAGGGACAGACGCGCGAGTGGGTCGTGCCGATGCTCGAGCAGCTGCCGCCGATCGCCCGCCGCAACGCGAGCGAAACCGGCACCGACGTGGTCGGTTATCTTACCCAGAGCCAGGGCTTCAGCGTCTTCATCCTGGACGCCGAAGAGGTCTACCAGACCTACTCGACCGGGGCTCGCGGGGTCGAGTTCCTGATGGGTTATTACGCGATCCTCGACCGGGCGCCGAAGGGCCGCAACGAGGGCGATGGGTTCCAGCTCTGGATCTGCCGCCACGACGAGTACGGCAGCCAGTGATGCGCGCGGAAGTAGGTGCCACCGAAAGAGCCGGACCGATAGGCCCAAGGGGAAAGCGCCGTCTGAATCGTGATTCGGCGGCGTGGACGCGGCGGGCGGGGTGTCGGGAGCGGAACGCGAAGGAATTGCAGCCCGCTCTGATCTCGTGGTCAACCGCCGCGCTCGTGGAGGAGGACAGGGTATGAGCCAGGTTTGCTGGGCCGGTGCCTTCGCCGAGAATGTGGCTGGTCACCGGTGAGCGGGGAACCGCAGCTGCGGGATGAGGCGGCGGGCCCGGTCACCGCGACGGTCACCCGGCGGGTCAAGCCGGGGCATGCGGCCGCCTACGAACAGATCCTGGCGGGGATCAACGGCGCGGCGAAGGCCTTTGCGGGGTATCTGGGCGAGGAGGTGTTCCGCCCGGCCGGCGGCGCGGGCGGGGAGTACCGGATCGTGTACCGGTTCGATTCGGGCGCGCACCTGCGGGTGTGGCTGGATTCGGGCGAGCGCGCGGCGTGGCTGGCGCGCGCCGAGCCGCACACCGCCGGGCCGCTGCGCGCCCAGTACCTGACCGGGCTGGAGAGCTGGTTCACGCTGGCCGCCCAGCCCGGCGCGCCGCCGCCGCCCTACAAGATGGCCGTCCTCACCTGGGCGGCGATCTTCCCCCTCATCACGCTGATCATCCTCGCCTCGGCGCCGCTGATCGGGCCCTGGCCGCTGGTGCCCCGGCTCGCGGTGACCACGCTGGTCACCGTGTCGGCGATGACCTGGGTGGTCATGCCGCGCCTGACCCGGCTGCTGCGCCGGTGGCTGTACCCCGGCCGGCGCTGACCGAGCCGGCCCGCACCCAAGGAGGTCTTGCTCATGCTCGCCAATCACCCGGTCGATGTGATGCTGCTCGCGACCGACCTCGGCGTGGCCCGCAGCTTCTACGGCGACACGCTCGGGCTGCCGGTGCTGCTCGAAGACGACCAGTTCCTCACCTTCGCCTGCGGCGGCGGCAGCAGGCTGGTCGTCACCCACAGCACCACCGGCACCACCGATGCGGCGACCAAGGCCTGCTGGCGGGTGGACGACATCGCCACCGAACTCGCCCAGCTCCGGGCACGCGGCGTCGACATCCAAGATCTCCCCGATCTGAACACCGCCGGCGGCATCGCCGACATCGGGTTCGCCCTCGCCGCCTGGTTCACCGACCCCCACCACAACTCACTCAGCCTCCTCCAGCTCAAGTAAGGACACCGTGGCGCATGCTCGGCCGGAAGCTGCTTGCGGCCAGAGCCGTGGTCGATGTGTCGCTCGCACTCGCGATCGTCGCATTTGGGGTTCTGATCATCGTCGACCCATCGTCGGTCGTCGGCCCATATCGAACTATGCGGAAATAGAAAGGAGACAGCACAATGACCAGTCACCGGATCGGAACGCGTGAGGAGTGGCTCACGGCGCGTGCAGAGTTGCTGGATCGCGAGAAGGAGCTCACGCGGATGGGCGATGAGCTCGCCCGGCAGCGCCGGGAGCTTCCCTGGGTGCCAGTTGAGAAGAAGTACACGCTCCAGACCGCGGACGGGACCAGGACGCTGGCGGAGCTGTTCGATGGCCGCTCGCAACTGATGGTCTACCACTTCATGTTCGGCCCCGGCTACGAGGCCGGATGTCCGGCCTGCTCGTCTACCGCTGACAGCTTCAACGGCGTACTCGCCCACCTCAAGGCCCGCGACGTGACGATGATCTGCGTCTCGCACGCGCCGCTCGACAAGCTGCTTGCCTATCGGGAGCGCATGGGCTGGAGCTTCAACTGGGCCTCCAGCCACGAAAGCGACTTCAACTTCGACTTCGGCGTATCGGCCGGGGAGTGGATGATGGACGGCTCAGCCTTGCCGCGGCCCGAAGCGAACGAGCTCGCGCTCTTGAAGCTGCTGAGAGACCAGCCGGCCATCCGTGAGAATCTGCCGCTCGCCGTGACGCAGAATGCGAGCGCGACCGGGACGGATCTCGACGGCTATTTCTCCGAGGGACACGGCGTCAGCACGTTCGCGCGCGAGAGCGGCACCGTCTACCACTGCTACTCCAGCTACGCCCGCGGTACGGAGTTCCTGATGGGCTACTACGCGATCCTTGACCGCGCGCCCAAGGGCCGCGACGAAGGCGATCAGCCCATGAGCTGGCTGCGCCGCCGCGACGAGTACGACAGCCAGTGATTGAGGGGAGGCGCGATGTCGGGCTGCTCGGCATCGCCGACCTCGTTGGAGAGTTCCTCGCGGCGCTTGAGCTCGAGGACGTGACGCTTGTCGCCAGCGACACCGGTGGCGCCGTGGCCCAGTGGGTCGCGATCCGCCATTCGCAGCGGGTAGGCCGCCTGGTGCTGACTCCGTGCGATGCGTTCGAGAACTTCTTCCCCCCGGTTCTGCGGCATCTTCAGCTCGTCGGGCGCCGGCCGGCCGGACTTTGGCTGGTCGGCCAGGCGTTGCGTTGTCGTGTCATCCAACGACTTCCGATCGCCTTCGGGCGGCTTACCGTGCGTCCGATCGATCGTTGGGTCATGGACTCCTACACGCGACCGCTGCGAACCAATAGTGCCGTCCGGCGCGACTTTGCCGTTCTTGTGCGGGCCATTCGCTCTCGCTACACGATGGAAGCAACCCAACGCCTGCCGGCCTTCAACAAACCGGCGCTTGTGGTCTGGTCGCTCGACGACCGTCTGTTCACCTCAGCGCACGGCCATCGCCTGGCGAAGCTGCTGCCGCAGGGCCGGCTCGAAGTCGTCAATGACGCCGGCGCCTTCATTCCTGAGGACCAGCCCGAACGGCTTGCGGCGCTAATCGACGGGTTCATCAGCGAGACGGTCGCGAAGCCAGAGCCGCCCAATGGGGTCACAGCTTCGGGGATGGGGCGACGGTGAGACGTAGGGCTCGACGCCACGATCGGACCAAGTCGGGATGGCGGACCGGCTCGCTGGCCGCCGTCGCGCAGCTTGGCAGCGGTGAGCTGCTTGCGGCACTGCTGCCCCCGGCGCGCTCGCCGGTCAGCGGACTCGGGCAGACCCTGATCGACTTCCTCGCCGGCCCGGGCGTTGACATAGTGGTGGCTACGGCCCAGACGAAGGATAAGGCGCTACTGCGCACAGCACTGGCCGCTTCGGCGCTCGGTTCCGGCTACCTGGCCGCACGTCTTGAGGCCCAGGGCCGGGGTCGCGGGCAATGGCTCCTGGTTGGCCAAGGACTCATCGGCGCCGCTGCTGCAGCGAGTAGGCCGGAAAACGCCAGCACGTCGTCACTGCTGGCTGGACTAGGCGCTGGGGCAGCTGGGGCAGGCACCCTTGCTCTTATGACGGGGAAAGCGAGTCAGGGCCGAGAACGCGTCCTGTTGGCCGCTGGCGGTTTGGCGCTGGGCGTCGCCGGGGCACTGCGCCGTCGCGAGCGTGCCGTCGCAGATCGCCGGCGCGAGGAAATGTCCTTGCCGGCGCCCGCACGGCCGGCTGCGCCAGTGCCGCCGACCGCGGAGTTCGAAATCCCCGGCATCACACCGCTGTTCACGCCCAACCGGTCGTTCTACGTCACCGACACCGCTTTGACTCCACCACGTGTCGATCGCGACCGCTGGCGGTTGCGTGTCCGCGGACTCGTCGAGCGCGAGCTTGAGTTCTCCCTCCAGGAGCTGTTGGCGATGGACCTGATCGAGGTCGACGCGACTCTGGTCTGCGTCCACAACCCGGTCGGCGGCGATCGCGCTGGCAGCGCCCGCTGGCTGGGCGTCCCACTCGGCGCCCTCTTGGGCACCGCGGGTGTGCGCTCGGAAAGCGACCAAGTGCTTGCACACTTCAGTTACCGGCTTCACGGCGGGACTCCCGCTCGAGATGGTCGGGCAGGGGCCGATCCCGTTGGTCGCGCTGGGCATGAACGGTGAGCCGCTGACGATGCGAAACGGCTTCCCCGCGCGGCTCCTGACGCCGGGGATCTGGGGCGCCGACGCCAGCACGAAGTGGCTGGCAGCGATCGAGGTGACCACGTGGGCGAACGCCAGCGATTATTGGGACGCGCGCGGCTGGCCCAGGGTTCCCGGCGCCGTCACACCGGGATCGCGGATCGACGTGCCTGCCGATCGCTCGACCGTCGTCGCCGGATCGGCCATCGCCGCCGGCATCGCCTGGGCCCCCAGACGCGGAGTGAGCGGGGTCCAAGTGGCGATCGACGGCGGCACCTGGCAGCAGGCCCGGCTTTCGTCACAAATCGCCCCGACGCTCTGGCGGCAATGGGCGCTGACCTGGCAGGCGGAGCCCGGCGAACATCAGCTGCAAGTCCGAACGCTCAGCGGCGATGAGGTCCAGGAAGAAAATCCCGCCCCGCCGTATCCGCATGGCAGCTCCGGCTATCACACGATCCGCGTGCAGGTCCGCAACAACGGCGCTCAGCCACGACGCTGGCGGCCGCGGCTTGCCCAGGCGCGCGCCGATCTCAGCGGCCGGTTCCGTCTCGCTGCGATTGCCCCGCCGGCCTGGCGGCGACAGGGCTTCCCCCGCCAACCAACCTTCGCCGAGCCGCTGCCTCCCGCACGGCGCGGTCTGCGACACCTCCTACCGAGTCGCCCCTGACGTCGGCCGGTTGCTCGAACGCGACCCAGGCCTACGATCATCCACGGCATCCGGCGACGCTCGGCGGCCAGCGTGTCGCGAGCGCGGGTCAGCTCCTTCTCCTTCACCAACAGCTGCGCGCGAGCGGCCTGCCACTCCTGCCGCGACACGAGCGGCGGAATCTTCATCGCGGTCCTCCTTTCGTGGTGTCGATAAGGCGGGTCGTCCATTGCGAGATGGTCACCAGAGCGAGCCATCGCGTCAGACGAGACCGGTTACATCAATGGGTGTCGGACCTGGTAGCGCAGGTGCAAGGTGGCGGGCGCAGGGAGCGCGCGGACCAGGTCGAGTTCGAGTGCCCAGGGAAGGCCGTCGAAGAGCCGTCGGCCCTGGCCCAGCAGCACCGGCCGGAGCTGGATCTCCAAGGCGTCGAGCACTCCGGCCTTGAGGGCCTCCTGGGCGGTGTAGGCGCCGTGCATGAAGAACATCGCGGTCGCCGGCGGCCGCTTTGGCCTGTTGCACGCAGGCGGCGATGCCGTCGGTGACGTAGTGGGCTTGCTCGAGCGGATTCGCGGGCTGGAGTCAGCCGTGCAGCACGGGCGCGTGGGAGATGCCGATGATGGCGCCCTCGGGTGATTGCAGCCGGGCGACCGTCTGGCCCCATGGCTCCTCGCGAGCTCCATGCAGCAGCTCATGGCCGGCCTGCTCGAGCTCCCCTGCCGCCGGAACGACCGTGGCGGCGTTGGCCACATCAAACTCGATGCTGACATGCGGCACTGGCCGCTCTGCCGGCCACTGGTCGGTTCCGAAGCACGCCTGGGAGAGCGGCCAGATCCCGTCAGTGGGGGAGGGTTGCGAGGAAGTCGCGGGTGGTGGTGACGAGGTGGGTTCTTGGAGGCCCTATCCAGAACAGGTGGGATGGGGCTGGGAGTTCTTCGAGGCGTGCCTGAGGGATGGTGGCGGCGAGGTCCTCGGCGTGAGCCCAGGCGACGCCGCGGTCGTGGCGTGAGGCAGTGATCAAGGTGGGGCAGGTGACGCGTTGCTGTGCCGCATGCCGGGTCTGCCGGTGGTCGGTGCCGGCGTAGGACAGGTCGGTAACGAAGCCTTGTCCCGACCGCAGGCCTGCGAGGACGTCGCGCATGGCTTGGCGGTCTGCTTCGTCGAGGAGAGGCAGCCATGTGGAGACCGGCTGCGTCGACAGCGACGACATCATCAGGCGGAGCCCGAGCCGGGGCGCACAACGTAGCAGGAAGTTGACGCCTCGCCAGACGTGCCGCTCGACCGAGGGGTGGAACATCACCGGCGCGAGGAGACGTTGAGCGGCGGAGTCGGGATAGGGCAGCGTCGAAGGCCCCGCGGAGTGCAGGACCAGGGCTCTGGTCCGGGCCGGGTAGCGTCCGGCGTACTCGATGGCCTGGGGGCCGCCGAAGGAGGTCGCGATCACCGCGGTGAACGTGTCGATGCCCAGCATGGCGCGTGCCTCGTCGACCAGGGGTGCGAAGGCTGCGGGCGGCAGCGGGCCGACGTCGGTGTGTCCGTATCCAGGGCGCGACACCCTCACTACGCGGTAGCCGAGCTCGACGTAGAGCTCGGAGGCGGGTGCGGTGATCGCCGACTCGTGGCCGCCGTGGAAATACAAGACCGGGGCGCGAGATCGACCGGACTCGTCCCGGATCAGCACTTCAAGGCGGCCACCCGAGGTCGCCACGAGGCGAGGATCGGAGCGTGCCTCACCCGTCATGTCGGCTCGCCTCCAGGGCGACCGCCCCGCAACGGTGAGACGTCATCCCGAATGCTGCGGTGGTAGGGTGCGCGGCTCGCCTTGCCGGCCACCGGCCGGGTGTGGCGTGGGCTGGTGCCGGGCGGTGAGTTGGTGTACCGCTTCGGCTTCGGTGTGGGCGATGGCGAGGTCGGCGGGCTGGGCGACCTCGCGCTCGGCGTCGGTGATGACGATGCGGGCCTGTTCCGCGATCGCCGCGCACCGTTGCGGGTCGCCGCCGGCGACGGCGGCGCAGTTGCCCAGCAGCCGCAGCAGCGCGTGGGCGACGGTTGGCTCGCGGGCGCCGTAGCGGCGGATGAGCCCGCACATCGTGGCCAGGTAGTCCGGGAACCGCCGTCCCGGGATGATCACCACCCCGTTGCCGCCGCGGACGACGTGGTTGCCCAGCGGCCGCTGGGCGAGCGCGCAGAAGATCACCGACAGGTGGTCGACGGCCTGGACCGCGGTGTAGGGGTCGTTGACCGCGGGGGACAGCGCCTTGCACGCGACGTCGACCAGTTGCCGGATGCCGAGCGCGGCGTCTTGCTCCAGCGTGCGCTCGAACCCGATCCGGACCCCCTGGCGCAACACCGGCAGGAAGACCCGCGGGTCGGGGCCGGGCTCACCCGGCGCGGCGCGCCAGATCCACGCCAGCGTCGTCCCCGCGACCACGTGCTCGCCGACCCGCGGCCGAAGCCGCAGGCACACCCCGTGCCCGGCGGCCGCGGCGAGCAGCCGGCCCGGGCGCACCGACTGCACATACCCCGAGCGGTCCGCGGCGACCGGCGCCGCCCACCGCGGGACCTCGGGTGCGTCCGGGCCGCCGGGGAACAGCCCGTGCCCGATCACCGCGAGCGTGCCGCGCTCGGCCACGCGCATGATCGCATCGACCTGCAGCGAGTGCACCAGGTGGTCGGCGAAATACACCAGCAGGCCCAAACTGGCAAACAGCAACACCAGCGCGCCGCTGACCGCCAGCCGGGGAAAGCCGCCGGTGCGGCTGCCACCCGACACCCCGACCGTGTACAACCCGGCCGCGCTGTAGGCGAAGGTCGCCACAAACACGCTCAGCACGACCTGATTCGGCCGGTCCCGCAAAAAGTTGCGCAACAGCCGCGGCGAATACTGGGTCGACGACAACTGCAGCGCCACCACCGTCAGGCCCAGCAACAGCGCGATCACCGTCACCATCGTCCCCGCGATCCCGATCAGCAACGCCCGCGCATCATCCGCCGTCCCCTCAAACGCCACCGGCGAGCGGGCACCCACGCCCACCAGCGACAACAGCGACCCCGCGGCCAGCGCGGCCAGCACCGACACCGTCGGCAACACCCACAACGACCCCCGCACATACTCCCGCAAACCATCACGACCGACCACGCCCAACCCCTCCCGCACCCCGACCCCCCCACACGCCAGCACAGCCGCGACCCAGTCTCCCCCCAAGGGCGCCCGGCGAACCGGCCAGGCCGGGCTGTCGACTGTGGAGCGCTGGATCAGCAAGAACTCGCCGTCGAGATGCTGTCGGCCAGCTCGACGTCCTTGGCCACGTCGGGTGCGGTGGGCAGCGCTCGGGCAGCCAGGGGCCGGCGTAGGGCTCCTTGCCGCGGCCGAGCGTTCGCAGCCGGACGAGCGCCTGGCGGGTGGTGATTCGGACCAGGTATGCACGCTGATCCCGCACTGTGTCGAGGTCGACGCCCGCCCGCCTGCCGCTGGCCCAGTCCCGGACTATCCGGCCGTCCTCCTTCGAGCCCGAGGAGTACCCTGGCGTCGCCCGCTACTGTCCGGCGCCCTTGAAGGTCGCCATCTGCATGGCCCAGTCGCCGGACTGGGGAGCGGTCGCGCTGTAGCTGCCCGTGGTGGTGACGGTGCGGTCCTCCGCGATGTCGTAGTCGGGGTTGGTGATGATGCGTGCGGTGAAACCGGACCCGCCCCCACCTGGCTTGGGCCCAGGCCAGCCGGGTGAGGCAGGCGGAGATCTGCGGCCCGGCCTCGAACTCTGCCCGTCATGAGTGCCGCCCGAGCACGAACGCGAACCGGTCATCGAATTCCAGCATTTGCTCTGGGTGTTCACGCTCGATCTCCCTGATGCCGTTCTCAAGCTCGGCGTCGTCGAACGTGGACAGCAGCGACATATACCGGTTGCGGACCATGGCCACGTACCGGTCCCTCGCGAACTCCCGCCGGTAGGTGTCGTAGGTCACCGTGACGGCCAGCCCGGCTGCCCGCATCGCTGCGGCTATGTCCGCCGGGTCTGGCTGATGCTCGGTAAATACCTCAAGCGCCCGGCGGAACAGCGGGTAGGAGATCACGGCCGGAAGCGTGACCACCAGCATGCGGCCACCCGGCGCCAGCAAGCGGGCGAGCCCGGCAACCACCGTCTCGCGGTGGTGGACGTGGTGCAGAGCTTCCTTGATCAAGATTGCGTCGACCTGGTCGTACGGAAGCCTCACGTCCCCTGAGGCAACCTCCTCCGCTGATGCGTGCACCGGCACCAGAGCCCCGCTGGTCGTGGGCAGCTGCGCCAGCATTCCCGGCGATGGGTCAACGCAGACCACTTCCCGGACCTGCGCGGCAAGAGCAGTGCTGAAGATGCCAGTGCCGCAGCCAAGGTCAACGACCCGATCATCAGCGTGCATGTCGAGCCGTTCACGGATGCGCCCACTCATCCAGTCGTTGAAGGCCTCGTTGTGGGCGGCCCAGTTCTCGTCGTAGCTGGCCGCCAGCCGGTCGTAGTGATCTCCCGTGCTTCCTGACACCGGTCTTAACCCTCCAGGACCACCCCCGTCCCGAGGCACCTTAGCGCGGCGGCAACCGGGCCAGTTTGCCCGGCCCAAGCCACGGGCGCATCTGCGCCGCGCCCACAGCCAGGCGGTGCCGTCGGTGGCCGATCAGCGAGTGGATGGCCGAGGACCTGGCTCAGCGCTCGAGGATGCCTTCGGCGTCGAGGCAGTCGGCGAGTCTGCTCAGCGCCGTCCTCAGGCGCCACTTGGCCGTACCCTCGGGGATGCCCAGGTCCCGCGCCACCTCGCGATAGGTGCGCCCCTGGTAGTAGGCGAGCAGGACCGCTTCGCGCTGCGGGTCCGGGAGCGCCGCCACCGCCTCGCGGACGACCTTGGTCACGGTCTGGCAAAGGATGCCGTCGTCAACTTCCGCAGGCGGCGGAGCGATTGCCGCCGCAGCCGTATGGTGGCGGTGCTGGGCACCGCGACGGCGCAGCCAGTCGATGGCCCGGCTGCGGGCGTGCAGGCACAGCCAGCCGCGCAACGCGCCTCGGTGCGGGTCGTAACGGTCGGGATACTGCCAGAGGTGGACGAACACATCCTGGGTGACGTCCTGGGCTGCGGCATGGTCGGCGGTGATCCGCATGGCGAGCGAGTGGACCAAAGTGGACCACCGGTCGTACGCCTCGGCGAGGGCGTCGTCGTCACCGGCGAGCAGTCGCTCGTGCAGCCGCACGTCGTCGGCCCGGTCTTCGGGCACGTCAGTCACATCCCAGCGTGGCCGCGACGCGCAGGATCGCCTCGGCCAGCTCCTGGTCACCGTGGACCGTGTGCGGCAACGTCCGAGGCTGGCGCCGATTGGCAGCCAAACGGGCGAAGTCCACAGCGTCGGTGCCGATGGTAACCTCGACGCGCGCCGCCCCCGCCGGCACCGTCCAGTCGCCACCACCGGAGCCTTGCAAGACGAGGCGCCACGCCCGGTCCGCGTGGGCCGGATCGCTCACCCGCAGCGCGGCGGGGAGCAGGGCGACAGCCAGCTCGACGATGCGCTGGATCTGCTCAGGCGGGGGGATGGTGCGGATGGCTCCGATATCGTCACGGTGCGTCCAGGTCTCGAACGCACGTTGCACGAGCGCGTCGCGCAGCGTTCGCACCGGTCGCTGGCCGGGCCCGGCCAGCCGCACCGTCCGGCCCGGGTCAGCCTTTGCGATGCCGGCCAGCATGGCTTCGGCCTGGGTGCGCCACGCGACGCGCATAGCCCGGCCGTCGTCGGTGGTCGGCATGGGCACGGCCGGAAGGTCGAGCTCAGCGGCGAGGAGCGCGTCGTTGCTGGCCAGGTGGCCCACCATGCCGCGCACGTCGCCGTGGCGGGAATCGGCGCGGCGCCAGTCGACCGGGGACATGTCCGCGAGCGCCGCGTCAAGCAGCGCGACCTGGTCGGCGTACGCGTTTGTCAGGGTGACCCACGCCGCGGGTGGGCGCCGCGCCCGCGCGGCGGCGAGCACCGACCGGCGCAACTCCGCCGGAGCGGGCTCCACGCGGTCTGTACCCAGCCAACCGACCGCCGACCGCAGCCGCCGGGCCTGGGCCGCGCAGTCCGCGCACTCCCTGAGGTGGGCCCGGACCGCAGCGGCCTCGGTGTCGTCGCATCCGTCGAGCGCCCACGCGCCCAACATGTCAGAGATGTCGGTGTGTGCAACCATCGCGGCCTCCCACGTCCGACCGTACAGCCGATCGACAGGGCCCGCCGAACCGGCTACTCGTGGGCGGCCATGCGCAGGTACCGGGCAGCCCGAGCTGGAGGATTCCGGCACCGGAGAACCGGGAGCGTCTCAGCGGACTCGACGGTGCGGGCCAGCTGCCTTCATCGGTAGGCAAGGACCGCACTCGACGCCAACGTGGGCTGGGGCCGGAACCTCGGCGTGCCACTCTGCGCGCAGACCGAAAGCTGGTCTCTCATGCCGGTCACCGCTGCATCGGCCGGAAGGCGTACCGGGCCACGAAGTTGGCGACTTGCGCTCCGATCCGCGCGCCGTCGATGTCGGCCGAGCGGAAGTGGATCCCCCCCCAGACCCGCGCGTTGATGACCTCTGTAAGCGCCTGCGAGAAGCTTGTGAAGTGTCTGGTCGTGCCGGACGCCTCGCTGAACGCGCTGAAGCCGATGTCGTCGCGGTGGAAGAAGGTCCGGAACATCGTCATGGAGGCACCTGAGGCGCAGGTGTGGCCCGAGGTGTAGTCCGGGAACGGCGGCGTGATCAGCAGCGGCATCCAGGCCGGGTCGCCGACGGTCGCGGGATTGCCGTCGGTGTCCGCGAGCTGCACCGCGGTCACCGGCCGCCAGAAGCTCCAGGTGGCCTTCTCAGTGAAACAGACGATCGCGGCGTCGGCCTGGGCCAGGTCAACCATCGCAAACATGCGTGCCGCCTGCAGGACGTCCAGGTGCTGGCTGACGGCCAGCTGGCGTTTGATCTCCCACTCAGTGAGGTGCCTGTCGTGCCACCAGATCGCGGCGTCGGTCTGGTCCGGTGTGCGTACCGTGCTGTTCGCCGCGCCGACCGCCTTGACCTCGTTCAGGTCGCGGGCGTACGCGGCGCTGGTCAAGGCCGGCGGCCCGGAGGTAAGGAACCGCGACACGCTCGGAATCAGGAACGGCTTTACATGCGCGACCCAGGCGCCGTCCGCGGCGAACGTCGGCGGTGTCGGGCGCCACTGCCCCGGCTGGGTACCGACGACCCAGGTCTGTTCGCCGAACGACCCGTCGTTCTGCCGGGCGGCGACCATCGCGGCGGCGGCCTGGCGGCCGACCGAAATCCCGGACTGCTTTCCGGCGCCGTCCGGGATCGCGGCGAGCGAGTCGTCGTACTGCGCCCGCAGCCGGGTCTCCTGGCCGGGGAAGAGGGCGAGAAGCACCTGGTATGCGGCGGCGGCGACAGCCGCGTCGGTGGACGCGTGCGAGCCGGCCCGCGGAGCGACCAGATACGGCTGGTACGGTGTGCCGGCGATCGCGTTCACCGCGTCATAGATGGCGAGGTGCACCATGGTGAAGCTGCGCCCCTGCACCCACGGCTGCTGGCCCGCGACATCCCAGATCGCGGCCTGAGCGTTGCGGTCCCAGGTGATGACGGAGTCGGCGGATCCTAGGCTGGACCCGTACGCGACCGGGCTGGCGAGCGCGAGTGGCGAGGCGAACGCCAGCACTGCGGCTACGGTAAGGGTCAGGCACATGCGGGCACGGTCGGCAGTCATACGCCGGATCCAGGACATGCTGCTCTCCTTTTCTCCATGCGTTGCCCTTCCGTGAAGGGATACGCCGCCGACGCCAGCGCGGATGGGCTCGCGCTACGACTTCCGTGCAATCCGCGAGAGTCGGGCTCGAGGCTCCTCGTTCCACGACCGGTCGTCCTACTCCCGCCGTTGACAGAGCACTGTGACGCAGGGTGACTAGTCATGGGCCGTCGTGTCGGCCGATTCCCCGGTCGGCCGGAACACTGGCAGCGTCTTCAACCCGTGGGCGTTAATGATCTTGTGCCGTGACTTTCGCCGAGCGGCCGGGACTCTGCCGCTGGTTCATCTCTGGAGCGCAAACGTCACGGTGGCGATCACACGCGGGCGAAACGGCAGGTGATTCGGGCCGACGAACTCGATTTTCAGCGTATGGCGGCCGGGTTTGACGTGGCCGATGGCCTGCTTTGTCACGCTAGCGTTGCTGGCCACCGGGGCAATAGAAATGATCTTGCTGTCGAGGTACAGGTGGAGGTACCCGGGCAGCGCCAGGGTGGTGGTGGCCGGGTTCTCGGTGTCGGCGCCGGTGAGCCTGGCCTTGACGTGGACCGTTCGCGCATGGATGACCGCGCCGTTCGCCGGCGTGATGATGGTGAGCCTGGCCGTGCTGCCTGGCCGCGGGGAGGCGGACGGCCCGCGCGGCCCGCTTGCTGCCCGGCCGCTTCCGCCGCACGCGGCAGCGCACAAGACGACGGCCACCGCGACAAGGGAAGCCCTTACCAGCTTGATCCGATCCGGGATCACGGGATCACCCGGAAGGTCACCGAGGCCGTGACCGGCGGGTTGAACGGCCCGTGGTCGACGGCTACGAACTGGGCCTGCAGACGATGGCTGTCGGGGTAGGCGTCGATCGTGGTGGAGGTCGTGTACGCCATGGCGACGAGCATCCCATCCAGGTAGAGATGGATGTGGCCCTTGTCCGGCGAGAGGTGGGTGGAGGTTTGGCTGACGATGCGTGCCCCCATCACGCGGAGGCGGACCCGGATGGTGGCTGGGTTCCCACGCAGTACCTGGTGCGGGCGCGGCGAGAGGATGGTGATCTTCGCGTCCGTCGACGGCCGCACCGACGCGATCTTGATCCCGAGCATGGAGGGAACGACGAACGCCAGTACCAGGGCCGCAACGGCCAGCATCCCCACTGCCCAGCTGGCCGGCCCTGGGCGCCCGAAGACGCGCACGTCCCGGACCCGGACGGCGGCCAAGGCGAGCGCGACACTGGCAAGGAGCAGGAGCGTCTCGACGATGTTCTGTCCCAGTGTGTGCCCGCCTGCATGGGCGAGAACGTGCATCATCCGCGCTCTCCATCATGTCGGCGGGATGCGTGGCCCGGGACGTGCCAGCACAACGTCACGGCCGGACGGCCTGGGAGAAGTAGCCGGACAGCGGCTGCCCGCCTGCGGGGGCGGCGTCGATGCTAAAGGTCCACCGCCCGGGGGTGAGGCGCAGGTTGGCCGCGAAGTGGCCGCTGGTGAGCCGGATCAGCTTCAGCGGCTGGTCGGCGCCTGCGGGTGTGACCGTCTTGGCGCTGGCCGAGGCGATGGGCTCCTCCTTGCCCGATGCCCGGAAGAAGGTGAAGTGAACGGTGCTCGGTCCTGGCTTCGCAGGGTCCAGGTAGGTCTGCAGGCTCAGGCCGTTCCTCAGCTTGATCGTGTAGAGAGTTGGCTGGCCGGGCGCCCTTGAGACGGTCATCTGCTCGGGCGGCAACCGCGTGCGAAGCCGCAGGGGGACATCGACCGCCGTCGCCGCCTCCTGGACCACGACGTCGACAGACCACTGGCCGTCGATGGAGAGGTTGGTCCCGTGCCCGGCCCACGTGCCGACGGCGGTCCGGGCGAGGCCGAGGCTGGAGGCCACGTCCGGGTTGCTCGGCAGCGAGAACTCCAGCCGGACGCTGCGGGCCGGGAACGGGCGGCCCGAGTCGTAGTGCCGGAGCTGAACCTGGAACACGTTGGGCCCGGCCGTGCCCGGCGACGCCGTGAGGCGCACCCGCACCGTGGTGCCGAAGTCGCTGCCCGCCACGGTCACCGAGGGAGCAGCGGTCTTCTGCCCGGCGGCTTCGACGAAGCTTGCCGGGGGAAGCCCGCTGAGAACCGCGGCCACTACCAGCACGATGGCCGTCAGCGCCACCTCGGATCCGACCGAGCGCCGCAGCGAGCCGACGGCCCGGGCGCCTGCGCCCCCGGGCGGCCGGGCACCAGCCCCGGCAGGCCGGATCTCGGTGCCCGTTTCACTCCGCCCCGGGGGGTCGGCCGAGGCGCCACCCATGACCGGCGCCAGCTCGCCCGGCGCCGGAGGGGCGGGCGCGGCGACCCTTGGCACCAGCCGGTACCTGTTTCGCCACGCCACACCCATCAGCACCACGAACAGGCCGGACTTGATGAGCAAGGTGACGCCGAAACTGGTCGACACCAGCGCCCCGAGGCTCCCGACCTCGGGCACCGCCCGCAGCACCCCGGTCACGGCGATCACGGCCACGGCGGCGAACGCCAGCTGCGAGAAACGGCGGACAGCTGGTGCCCTCGCCGCCCGGTCCAGGTTCCGGAGGCCCAGCAGGAGCCAGACCAGGCCGCCGACCCACACCGCGGCCGCGAGCATGTGCAGCCACTGGTCGGCCACGTTGAGCAGCCGCACTGACGAGGCGGTCTCGGCGTGCCCCGCCTGGGCGTGCACGAACAGCGCGCCCGCGGCGGCAGCACCCAGCACGATCAGTCTCGAGCCCGCCGGGCGGCGCGCCGCGGCGAATGCCGCCAGCCCGCACACGGCGACCGCGGCGGCCTGAGCCAGCAGCGACCGCCCGCTAGCGGCGCCGAACAGCTCCACAAGCGGCACGCCTGCCGCCGCTTCCTCCGCCAGGATCATGACGAGGACGCCGACGGCCGCGCACAGCCATCCGGCCGCGATCACGAGTGCCGCCCCCTGTGGCAGCCGCCGCCCGAAGACGAGCACACCGGTGGCCCCGGCGGCGACGAGCAGCGCCAGCCCCCAGTACAACAGCCACAAGCCGGCCACGGCCGCCGGAGACGGAGCGGAGCCTGCCGAAGGCGAACCGCTCTTCGCCGCCTGGTTGGCAGACGTACCCGAGGGGGCCCCGACCCCGACACCGAAGGCGAAGGAGCCGCCGGTCACGTGCCCGTCGACCTTCGACACCGTGCGCCAGTTGACCGTGTACACGCCGTCGGCGAGCCGTGGCAGCGCCGCCCGCAGCTCCTGCGCATTGCCGGGCACCGGGGCCGGCTTGCCTACCCCGGCAACCGTCCGGCCGGAAGAATTCAGCAGGGTAACCGTGGACAGGCCGGGCTCGGGTGCCTCCGTAAAATCGAGCAGCACCTCGTGCGGCGCACGCGGGAGCGACGCGCCCGCCGCCGGAAACGACCGTTTCAGCAGCGCGTGCGCATCGGCGGGCGAAGCGAGGACACCGACCCCGACAAGCGCGAGGACGGCGGCCAGCAATGCCGCCCGCCATATTCTCATTCCACGTTCACCGAGTGCTGGCTGTCTGCCGCGGCGGGCCGGGACCGCCGCCTGCCGCGGGCGAGAGCTATCCCGCCGACGCAGAGTCCCGCAGCGCCAACGACGAGCCCGGCGATCCCGATGGCCAGCGCCGTGGAAGCCGAGCTCGCCTTGCTTTCGGCGGCCCGGATTCCTGCGGCCAGTCGGGCCGACTGGGCGTTGAGGCGCTGCGCCAGCTGCAGGTTCGACGGCGCCTGCTGCGGGAACTGGATCGTCACCGGGTCGTGCGCGCTGTCGAACGTCGTCGGCGAGGACTTTACGGTGATGTTTACCCTGGTCGTACGAATGGTGCCGGAGAGGTGGAAGGTGTAATCCCCGGGGACGGTCGGGATGAAGTAGGCGTTGTACACCCCCTTGGTTCCCTGCCCGCTGTCGGGATCGAACGACGACACCAGCGGCAGCAGCTTGGTCTGGGTGCCGAACCCCACCGTCACCTTCAGCGTGTCTCCGAGCCCTTCATCCACGACCGGGGCGCCTGTCTTGGCGTCGGTCAGCAGCAGGAAGACCGAATTCTGCTCCCCTGCGTACGTCGGCTCGTTACCGAACCCGATCAGCAGGTGGTAGGGGCCTGCCGTCTTCAGGACATGGGCCGAGGCGGGCGCCGTGGTCGCGGCGATGAACAGCGCCGTCACGGCGACCACCGTCGCCAGCGCCATCAGCACTCTGGCTCGCATGAAACCTCCTCGAGATATTCAACCGTTTGTCCTGCAGGACCGCCGGTCCGCCAGCGGCACGCTCGTGCATCGGCTCGCCACATTGTGTGCGTCGCCCGCACGGGCGCGGGGCGGAAAGCCGGTGGCTGATGGACTTCGCCTGCGCTGGCATCAGCCCGATGACCCGAACCCGACGGGGACGTCGATGGTCTGGGTGGCGGCCCAGGCGGCAGCGCCTGGCGCGAGCCGCCAGACGTCCAGCCTGGTGCGATGGACGGCCAGGGCGTCCCATCCGCCAGCGGGCCCCGGTGCGAGCGTCGCTGTTCCCGGCGGCAGCGCGGGCAGCGGCCGCCATGAGCCCGCCGAGCCGGCGATGGTCTCCCCATGACCTCCGGTCACCACGATCGCCACAGCGCCGCCGACCCCGAACGACGCCGATGTGAGCTTGGCGCCGTGGAGCGGCCGCCCCGGCCTGCAAAGGGTGATAGGACCACGTGGTCCCGGCCCAGTTCACCAGATGCTGCACCCAATGCGGCGAGCTCGCCGCCGCGGGCTGGATGACCTGCGACGGAAGCCCAATCGCCATCTTCGGCTGCGCCTGCAAGATCCCGTCGAGCACCCACAGCAGGCCGAAGCCGACCCGCAGCACCTGCCGCCAGGCAGGTTCGGCGAGGAGCGTCGCAGGCGTGTCCCCCGGCTCCGCCTGCCCAACCTGTGCCGCCAAGGGCAGCCATGCCCGGGCGGTGATCCGCGCCAGCCCGAGCACCCCGAAGATCAGCAAAGCGATGATCCCCTGATGCAACAGCGCCGACTTGAACGCCGCGATCACTACCGGGTCGTTGACGTTGACCCCGGAGTTCATCCCAGGCATCGCGCCCTGCCTTCCAGCCCGGGCCGGCCAGCCGCCCCCGCAGGCGCCACTGACCCAGCACACGAGGCGGGCCTGGGCGGGTCCCAGCTGCTGGCATCGGCAACACCGGCGGGTGTGCCGCCGCACCGGAAATCTACCCATCACAGAAAGCCCTCGCAACGCAAAGCAGCCTTTTTGCGCTGATATTGCCACTCCAATACCCTGGCAGGGTTTCACCACATACCACCCCGGGGTTCAGGCAATACCCCGATGGGGTTTCCCGCAATGCCTACAGCGGGTGCAAGTCTAGTTTTCACACGTGAACATGCAGCAGCCAGCTCATTAGCCTCTTACCGTCATGTGCCTCCGTGAAGCCCAGACTCCACCGGGCGGCTTCGGGCAACCGAGTTCGACGCCGACGCACAGCACGCAGCCATGGGCGCTGCGATGGCGGGAATGCCGTCCCACCCGGGAGCAGGAATGGCGATGCCTGGCATGGGTGCCTGGGCGACCCGGCAGGCAGCTTCCCGGCACTCGCCGCTGTCCTGGCCCTGTTCATGGTCGGCTACATCGTGTGGACCACCGACCGCCTGACAAGGCTGGCACGGCCAAGGCCCTTGCGGCAGGTCAGCGCCAGGACCAAGATAGCCGTGGATCGGCAGTGGTGCCGGTGGCTGCGCCCCGCCACGACATGAGCCATGCCCCCAAGCACACCAGCTGCCACCGAAACCCGGCACAGGCGGCAGACCGGCGGCCCGATGCGCGCCCCTAAGCTCGCGGCCTGCGGCAAGCTCGCGATGAGCATCACCATGGGCTACATGCTCATCCTCATGCTCTAGCCCAAACTCGGCGCACCACCCAGTTGGATGCGGCGGCGGATGTTCGGATGTGCCACCGTCGGCGCCAGTCACCGGATTGTGTGATCAGGCGCCTGTCCAGCAGTTCATAATCGTGGCAGCGACCTTGATCGCGATCCTCCCCCGGCTGAACGGCGGGTCACCAAACCGGCCGGGCAGCCCGGAGATGTCGACGAGAAGGACCTTATAGTCCTTGCGCACCACGACCGAGCGGTTCCTGGTGGTGAAGGCGCTCTCACCGAGGTCCAGGGTCTGGCCGAGCCGATGTTTAAGCGCTGTGAAGTAGCCGTCCGTCTCGCTCTTGCTGGACAGCTCTTTGACGGATAGCACCATGACGGCGTTGCGGTAGATGTACCGGCAGGAGTAGATGTGGTCCGTCCAGGCTGGGACAACGGGCTGAGTCGTGTGGACGCCGACTACCGCAGCGAGGTCGGTCTGGGCTTCGGGCGCGCAGATCATCTTCGCGGTGGCCGATGGGGCGGCATGCACGGGCTGCGCGTGCTCGGTCGCGTTCGGAGAATTGTTCGGCGACGTGGCCGGCTTCGAGCCGCCACAGCTGGTCATGCTCAGGCACAGAAACAATATGACCAGCACAAGGAGCCTCGTGTGCTGACGCAACGTCGCCAAGGTGCCCCCCGAGCCGGTCACCGCACCACCACCTGACCTGCCTGTGACCTACAGATTAGGCGGTTATCTGAAGTCCGTCTCCTGGCAGCCCAGTGGGCAGGCACGCCCCAGCGATCGGCGCCTCATCGCAGCTCACTGCGTGATGCGGCCCCGCAGCCAGGCGCTGAGCAAGTCGAGCGCGATCACCATGACCATCACCATGAGAACGTAGGTCATCATGACGTTGAACTGGAACTCCTGGATGGCCTGGGTGATGTAGAAGCCGATTCCGCCCGCGCCGATGACGCCGAGGGTGAGCGAATCGCGTACGTTCACGTCGATGCGGTACAGGAACAGGCTGGTGAACTGCGGCACCACTGAAGGCAGCACGGCGTGGGTGGCTGTCTGGGCCGGGGAGGCACCGGCTGAGCGAAGTGCCTCGACCGGTCCCCGGTCGGTCTCTTCCATCGCCTCGGACCAGAGCTTGCCCATGACCCCCGTGTTGTGGGTGATGATCGCGAGGACGCCCGGGAAGGGGCCAAGGCCTACCGCTGTCACGTAGATGAGCCCCCAGATGAAGCTCGGTACGGCCCGGAGGAACGACATCAGCGTCCGCGCAAGCTGGTAGACCACGATGTTCTTCGAGGTCGTCCGCGAGCCGAGGAGCGCGAGGAGCAGGGCGAACGGAATCGAGAACGTGGTACCCAGCAGACCCATCGAGAAGGTCACCACGCACTGGCCCAGCGCCGGGCCGACTATGCTCCACGACAGGTCAGGCGGAAGGGCGCCGGCCGTCTTGAGGTCGCCGAACAGGAACGACCAGATGCCGTGCCAGCCGGTGACCAGCTCCGGCAGGGAGAACTGCGTCTCGCGCACCGCCACGACATGCAGCCCGACGACCACGACCAGCACTATGGCCGTGGTCACGAGCGACCCGGCGGTGCGCCGCCGCCGCGGCACCGGCAGTCGCCGACCTGGCGTGGTGTTCAGGGTCACGCTCACACGAGACCTCCCTCGGCGGCGTAATCGGGGGCGTACAGGGCGTCCACCTCGGCATCGGTCAGCGCGGACGGCGCGGTGGCGACGGTGATCCGGCCACCGGTCAGGCCAACGACGCGGTCGGAGTGGCGCCGCGCGAGGTCAGGCTGGTGCAGCACGGCGGCCACCGCCATCCCGTCGTCGTCGGCCAGCGAGCGCAGCAGCCGCATCACCTGTTCGGCCGCGGCCGGGTCGAGGGCGGAGACCGGCTCGTCCGCGAGCAGGACCCCCGCGCGCTGGCACAGGGCGCGGGCCACCGCCACACGCTGCTGCTGCCCGCCGGACAGACGACCCGCGCGGTCGAGTGCGCGGTCGGCCAGACCGACCCGGTCGAGGCAGCCCATCGCCTCCTCCCGCACCTCGGTGGGGAACGCGCGCGGCGCCCACGCCTGCCAGAAGGACAGCCGGCCGAGCGCACCCGCGCAGACATTCTCGAGGACGGACAGCCGGGACACGAGGTGAATCTTCTGGAAGACCATCGCGAACTCGGGGACGCGCTCGCCGGTGCGCACCTCCCGGCCCGCGACGCTCACGCTCCCGGCATCGAATTTGGTCAGGCCGCTGAGACAGCGCAGCATGGTCGACTTCCCGGAGCCGTTGGCCCCCAGGACGCTGACCACCTCTCCAGCGTGTATGTCGAGGTCGAAGCCCTCGAGGGCGACCCGGTCGCCGTAACGCTTGGTCAGGCCGCGCACGGACAGTGCTGGAGAGGTGGCCAGCGAGGTCATCACAGATCCGAAGAGCTGAGGTTGAGCGCCTTGGCGAGGCCGAAGAGCTGCCCGTACATGGCCTTGGTGACCGGGACCATCACCTGGCCGCTGGCCGGCGGAGTGAAGTCCAGCTCGGTGGCGATGCTGGTCTTACCCGAGGTGAAGTCGCTGGCCTGGAGGTGGAGCAACGCGTTCTTGATCGCGGTCTGGGCGGCGGGCGACAGTGTCCCGGACGCGCTGATCGGGTCGTTGGGAATCGGCTGCGACTTCCAGATCTCGGTGTACTGGGACGGGTCGAAGGTGTGAGATTTGATCGCGGACGCCTCGGTCTGGCTGTTGATCTCGGCCGCGTCGACCTTGCCGTGCAGCAGCGCCTCGAGCGACTGGGGGTGACCGCCGGCGTATTCGGTCTTGACCTGGTTCTGGACACCTGCCTGGATGAGCGCGTAGCGCGGGACCCAGTCGCCGGAGGTGGAACCGGTCTCAGCCAGCGCGAGAGTGTGGCCCGCGAGCTTCTTGAGGCTGGTGATCGAGCTGCCCTTCTTCACCCAGATGCCAGCGGTGTAGGTCGACAGCTGGCCGTTCGAGTCGGCGAACGAGGCCAGCGGAATGGCGCCCGCCTGCTGCGACGCGAAGACGAAGCCTGCCGGGCCGAACTCGCCCATGTCGAGCTTGCCGTTCTTCATCGCCAGGATCTCGGCGACGTAGGACTCGGCGATCTGGAGGTCGACCTTGCAGCCGAGCTTGCGACCGAGGTCCGCCGACAGCACCTGGTACGCGGGGATCAGCACCGAGGCGTTGTCGTACGGCTCGACGCCGAAGGTCAGCGTGCCGTTGGGGCACGCGACATGGGAGGTCGAGGCCGCGTTGCTGGTGGACGAGGTGCTGCTCGAGCCGCACGCGGCGAGGCCGAGGCCCAGCGCGACGACGCCGGCAACGGCGGCGAGGTGATATGGCTTCTTCATCATGGTCTCTCCTGGGTCGGGGTGATGCGGCGGATGTTGCGGATCAGAGGAGCTGGTCGAGGACCGCAGGAGCGATCCCCAGCGCGGTAGTCATGCCAATCCCCGTGGTCACCGAGACGACCCGGGCGCCTGGGTGCGGCTGCGCGATCAGGAAATCCGTCATCGGCGACTCGGCATAGATGCCGCGCCACCGGCGCCGGACGGTGAGCTTTGCACCGAGCAGACGGGAGCCTTCTCGGAGCAACAGCTCAGCGACACATTCGTCATCAAAGGGCTGATGCGTGCGGTCGTAGTGGTGGGTGTCACCGAGGACCACCGAGCCGTCGGCACGCTGGGTCAGCATCAGGTTGACGATCCGGTCGAGTAGCTCCGGGTGCTGCTTCTCGATCTCGGCGCGTACGGCGGCCACCGACGGCATCGCCGCGAGAGCCGGGTAGCGCAGCATGCCGGTTCCCGTCAGGATCGCCGGCCCGATCCGCACGTTCCCGGGCGGTGCGACCTCGAACATGCGCAGCAAGCACCGTCGAAGGCCGTAATCCTCGGCGATGCCGGGAAAGAGCCGATCGAGGTTGTGGCCGCAGGCGCACACGGTCCTGGCGCCGTGGAAGTCGCCGCGCGCGGTGTGCACGACGCCTTCCTCGACCGACCCGGCGTGGGTGTTCCATGCAAACCGGACGCCCGTGGACTCCAGCCAGGCGGCCAGGGCGGGAATCGCGTCGCGCGGGTCGATACGCAGGTCCTGCGGTAGGTGCGCGCCGCCGATGACCTCCGCGGTGGCCAACGGGAAGAGGTCACGAATCTGCCCCGGCCCGAGCAGGCGAGCCATGCCCGGATGCTCACCCGCGAACTCCTCCAAGACCGCCAGCTCAGCCTCGCTCCGCGCGACCACCACGGTGCCGACTTCGAGGAGCTCGAAGCCGGCCTTCGGAGCAAGGTTGAGCCAGCGTTCCCGTGCCGCAGCCGCGTAGGCTGCCGCTTCGCCGCCCTGGAGCGTGGTCCCGACGTGGCCGAAGTTACGCACCGAGGCACCGACGGCGCGCGCGTCGCGCTCGACGACGACCACGCTGAGGCCGCGCGCGCGGGCCTCGATGGCGTGCGCGAGGCCGACGACGCCGGCGCCGACGACGACGAGGTCAGCGGACAGAGCAGCTGAGCGGTGAGGCACGACGCAGACTGTACTGTCATCGCAACAGCTTTCCGAGACCTAGCACAACACTTGTCTAAACAAGTTCATCTGCGTTTAACCTGCACTACCCCCATATGACTCTGATCACTACGATTTACTCCACAACATGTCCAATCAAGTTGTACCGTCGTCTCCATGAGCTTGCCGATGCACGCGCGGGTCGCCGGCGAGCTCCGCGGGCGCATCGGCCGCGGGGAGCTCGTCCCTGGCGTCGCACTGCCGTCCGAGGCCCAGCTGTGCGAGCAGTTCGGCGCCTCCCGGGGAACAATCCGATCCGCGCTGGCGACCCTGCGTCGCGAGGGACTTATCGACGGTGGTCAGGGCCGACCGCCTGTTGTCCGCGACGTGGTGGCGAGCCAGCCGTTCGAGAATCTGGCGTCTTTCAGCGCGTGGGCCGAGCAGCTAGGTCGCACGCCCGGCCAGCGCACCATCGAGGTGGCGCGGCGCGCGGTGAGCGGCCCCGCGGCCCACGAACTCGGCCTGGAGCCGGGGACCATGGCCGTGGACATCCTGCGCGTGCGGCTGCTGGACGGAGAGCCCGTCATGGTCGAGCGGGCAACGTTCGTAGAGCCGGTAGGACGGCTGCTCTTCGACTTCGATCTGGATTCGGGCTCGATCTACGCCTATCTCACCGCCGAGGGCGTCGACCTGCGCTCTGCACGCCACACCTTCGACGCTGTACCCGCCGACGAGCTCGATTCCGAGCTCCTTGGAATTCCGGTCGGCGCACCGCTGCTGCGCGAGCGGCGGCGCGCCACATCTGCCGACGGCACGCCGCTGGAGTACGGCGACGACCGCTACCGCCCCGACCGCGTGACCTTCACCATCGACAACTCCCGCCCCACCTCGGTCGGGCTTCCCCGCGATCTGCGCATCCTCAAGGAGGCCTCATGACGGCCTACCTCCTCGCCGCCCTCGACATGGCAGGCACCACCGTCGACGAGGGTGGCCTCGTCTACTCCGCGATCGGGGCCGCCGTCGCCGAGGCGGTGGGCGGCCCGATCCCCGCCGAGCTTATGTCGCAGTGGAAGGGCACCTCGAAGGAGGAGGCGATCGTCGGCCTGATGCGCGCCATGGGCTCGGACGATTCCCGCGCCCGCATTCTGGCGGTCTACGAGGTCTTCGCCGGCAAGCTGGAGGAGGCCTACGGCAGGACGCCGCCGGCACCGGTCCCGGGTGTGCTGGAGATGTTCGAGACGCTGCGCCGGGCCGGGGTCAAGGTCGCGCTGCAGACCGGCTATGCCGCACCGGTGGCGAACTCGATCATGACGGGCCTCGGCTGGACGGTGGGCGGGACGGTAGACGCGCTGATCACCAGCGACACCGTGGCGGCATCCCGGCCGGCGCCGTACCTGATTTTCCACGCGATGGAGGCCACCGGCGTCCGGGATGTACGTCGCGTCCTGACCGCTGGCGACACGCCGAACGACCTCGGCGCCGGCATGAACGCCGGGGCCGGCTTCGTGGTCGGCGTGACGACCGGGTCGTTCACGCGATCCCAGCTCGAGGCCGAGCCGCATACGCACATCCTCGACAGCGCCGCCGAGCTTCCGGCGCTGCTCTGAGGATGATCACGTGCGCAGTACGGCCCGCCGCGCGAGGACGCTGCGGCGGCCGCCGCTCGGACAACAGTGGGTGGGGAGCCGGCAGGCGACCAGACTAGGTTCCGGGGAACGGTCGCAGCGCTGCCTGGCCCGGGCCTTTAGCACGGCACGGTGGTGGAGCGGGGCATCCTGCCGACGAGGCCAAGATGGCGCAGGGCCTGGGCATAGGAGCTAGCCAAGCTCGCCTCGCAGTAGGGCAGTCCGCGCTGCTGGCAGTATTCCCTGATCAGGGGCTGGGAACGTCGCAGGTTGGGCCGCGGCATGGAGGGAAAGAGGTGATGTTCGATCTGATAGTTCAGGCCCCCCAAAGCGATGTCGGTCAGCCATCCGCCACGGACGTTGCGGGAGGTGAGTACCTGGCGCCGGAGGAAGTCACTTCGGTCAGCCGCATCCAGGATCGGCATGCCCTTGTGGTTGGGGGCGAAGGAAGCGCCCAGGTACAGGCCGAACAGGCCCTGCTGGACCAGGATGAACACGCCGGCCTTCACCGGTGGCAGGACCAGGAACACGACCGTGAGGTAGCCCACGAGGTGCACGGCGAGCAGGGCCACCTCCGCTTGCCTGCCGCGGGACCGCCTGCTCGCTAGGGCGCGGATGCTTGCTACGTGCAGGCTGACCGCCTCGCCGAGCAGCAGCGGAAAGAACAGGTAGGCCTGGTAGCGGAAGACCAGCCGGGACAGGCCCCGGCTGGCGTGCGCCTGGGCCGGGGTGAAAGCCAGCACGCTCATAGCGATGTCGGGATCTGCGCCTTCGGTGTTGGGGTGGGCGTGATGGCGGCTGTGCTTGGTGACCCACCAGCCGTAGCTGAGCCCGATGCCGAGATTGCCGTGCAGAATGCCGAGGATGTAGCTGACCTGCCGGGAGCCGGAGATCTGCCGGTGCCCGGCGTCGTGGCCCAGGAACCCGGCCTGAGTGAACATGACGGCCAGGAACGCCGCTACGCCCAGCTGCCACCACGAGTCACCTACCAGGACGAAGACGGCCCATCCGGCGGCCAGCAGCGTGGCGGTGACCGTGATCCTCCAGACGTAGCGCCAGCGTCGTCGCTCCAGCAATCCTGCTTGCCTGACCAGGCGAGACAACTCGGCGTAGTCGCCCCCGCGGACCGGCACCGGAGGTATGGGGACTGCCAGGGACTGGAAGGGCGGCCGGACCGCGGCAGCTGCCCTTTCAGGGGATCGCATCGCGGCGGCTCCTGGGACGCGCGTCGTGGCTCCAGACAGTCTCCCTGCGCTGGCCCACGGGGAGCTTAACGGAGTCCGCCTGGAACGCTGCCGTCGCGTGCACAATGCCCTGCGCGGCGATCCCGTGCGACACAGCAGGTGCCGGGATGCGCACCGACTCCGTTCGAATGACGCCGCACATGGGGCGAGTTCGGCGGCAGCGCGCATCGCCGCTGGGATCCGCGTGGTGGCCCGCCACGCGTGGCAGGCCGTAGCGTGCGGGCAGAAACAACGGGGAGGAAGCCGGTAACGACGCCCTCATGCTGGCTGAACTGTCCGGTTGGGAGAGGTGATGGACGCGCCCCCAGAGCAGTCGACACCAGCGGGTGCCGCGTCCGCCCACCTCACCCCGCGGAAGGCTGTCCGGTCACGACGGCGGCGGCCCACCGGGGCGCCACCGCCGCTGCCGCATCACTTGCAGACCAGTGGGGTGGGCTGGCTAGTGGCCGCGGTGGTGCTGGTTGGGCTGGCGCTGGCGGTGTTTGCCCCCGGGCTTCGCGGTCCCGCCGTGGCGGTCACCGTCGCCGACGACGCCGTCGTGCGGTGGCTTGGCGAGCTGCACGCGCCCGGTCTGGAGGTGCTCTGGCAGGGCCTGGCGTACGGCGGTTCGTGGTGGACTCTGACCGCGCTGGAGGCCGGGCTGCTGGTGGCATTGCTGGTCCTGCGGCGCTGGCGTCATCTGCTGGTGTGGCTGGTGGCCTGGCCGCTGGTGAACACCCTGGCGTACGTCCAGGTGGCAAGGATCGCGCGGCGGCCACGGCCGTTCGGGGTGGACCTGCGAACCAGCTGGGGTGGCTGGGCGATGCCGGCGGCGGAGGTCGCGATCTTTGCGGCCGTGCTGGTCGCGATCCTGTACACGCTGGTGCCCAAGGGCCGCTGGCGCAACACCGGCAAGTGGGTCGCGGCCGTGCTGGTGGCGCTGGTCGGCGTCGCCCGGATCGCGCTGGGCGTCGAGGCCCCCACCGACGTGCTGGTCGGGGTGGTCATCGGGGTCACCATCCCGCTGCTGGCTTTCCGCTGGTTTGCCCCCGACAAGGTGTTCCCGGTCGTGTACCGGCGGGGCCGCAGCGCCCATCTGGACATCGACGGGGCACGCGAGGCGGCCATCCGCCGGGCCGTGGAGGAGCAGTTGGGCTTGGCCGCCGGGGAGATCAAGCCCTTCGGGCTGGCCAGCTCGGCCGGCTCCACCCCGCTGCGGATCACGGTCAGCGATGCGCCAGCCAGGCAACTGTTCGGCAAGCTCTACGCCCGCAGCCACCTGCGCGCCGACCGGTGGTACAAGCTCGGCCGGGAGCTGCTGTACGGCCAGCTGGAGGACGAGAAGCCGTTCAACAGCGTGCGGCGGCTGGTGGAGCAGGAGGACTACGCGCTGCGCGTCATGCGGGACGCCGGGCTGCCGAGCCCCGTCCCCTACGGCTTTGTCGAGCTCACCCCAGACCGGGAGTACCTGCTGGTGACCGAGTTCTTCGACGGCGCCGTGGAGCTCGACGCCGCCGAGGTCGACGACGGCGTCATCGACGACGGCCTGGGGATCATCCGCAAGCTGTGGCACGCCGGGCTGGCGCATCGCGACCTCAAGCCGGGCAACCTGCTGGCCCGCGACGGCCACCTGTTGCTGATCGACGTGGCCTTCGCGGAGGCACGCCCCAGTCCCTGGCGGCAGGCGGTCGACCTGGCCAACATGATGTTGTGCCTGGCGCTGCGCTCCAGTGCCGAGCAGGTATACCAGCGGGCGCTGCGCCAGTTCAGCGTGGAGGAGATCAGCGAGGGCTTCGCCGCGGCTCGCGGGCTCGCATTGCCCTCGCAGCTGCGCCGCATGCTGCGCGCGCAAGGTCGCGACCTGCATGCCGAGTTCACCCGGTTGCTGCCCGCCCCGCCCCAGCCGATCAGGGTACAGCGGTGGAGTGCCCGCCGAATCGGCCTGTGGGCGGCGATCGTGCTTATCATTGCCGTGGCCGCCGCGAACTGGACCCCCCTGCTCGGCTACCAGAGAGCCATCCAGGCCCCGCTCGGCCTCCAGACCCTGGGCTGCGGGGATCTGGAGCCGCTGTGGCTGGAGGCGCAATCGGTCCCGTCCGCGTCGCTGGTGCCGTGCATACGATCACCGCTGGCCGGCTGGACGGTGGCAGAGGTGGCCGTCAACGACGGCCGGTCGGTGGTCATCCTCGACCACGATCGGGCTGGCCCCAGCGCGGTGGTGCTGCGCCTGACCGCCGCCTGCAACCCGGGCCGTGCCGTCCCGGCGCCGTCCCCGGCGCCGGGGGTCCGCCGCTACCAGCGGGCCCAGCCACGCACCGGCGAGTTCATGGCAACCTGGTACGACCTGTTCCCGGGTGGCTGCCTGACCTACCGACTACACTCCACCAGCGATGTCGAGGGGTCGTTCACCGCGGAGCTGCCCGCGCTACTCACATTCGCGACGCGCGACGCGCTCCGCCAGGCGCTGCGTCAGCGCTCCAACGGGCGACTCTGGCTGGACCCTGTGGCCACCAGTCATTCGGTCATCTCAGGATCGGTGCCCAACGAGGGACACGGGCAAGAAGCAGGCAGGCCACAGCGGCGGCAGGCCGGTGAGCGCGCGACGAGAATCGGCCCGGCCGCCCCTGGCCGGTTACGGCATAATAGCGATGGAGGTTGACGAGCCAGCCGCGATCTGGGGCTGGCTGCGTCCACCTCCCAGGCTCGCGGCTCCAAACCTGTTCGGGGTGAGCCGCTGATGTCCGAGCCGACAGTCCCTGACTCAGCGCGACGGCGCGCCGGGTTCGTACCGGTCATCGAGCAGGCCAAGGGCATCATCATGGCCCGATACCGGTGCGGGCCAGAAGAGGCATTCGAGATACTGTGCGGGATGTCGCAGCACGCCAACGTCAAGCCGCGCATCTTGGCCGAGCGGATGGTGCAGCAGGTGTCTTTCCCGGCATCGGGCAACGATCTTGCTCACCGGGGGTAGCAGATGCTGTTGCAGCTCAGCCGAGCAGGCTGCCGCGATGCTGCCACGCTTGCTGGAGTATCGCCGCTCCGGCGGCCTGCATCGGTTCCGCGCCACCCCCGAACCGGTCGATGACCTCGCCGGTGAAGGGCAGGCCGGGCGCACCGCCGGCGCCCTGGCCGGCGATGACGTGGCCTTCCGCGTTCGCGGCGACCAGGCCGTCGAAGGCGGTGTCGAAGAGGTCGTTGTCGAACACGGCGGCGGTGAGGATGTCCACCGCGAGGGTCAGCGGGTCTACGCCCATGCCCAGGCAGGACACACGCAGCCGCCCCCTTGTGCGGGCCGTGGACAGCCGACGGTAGAAGGGCCAGCGGCCGTAGTCCAGCG